>ENA-OWNT01000047-OWNT01000047.1-seawater-metagenome-genome-assembly--contig:-NODE-47-length-368873-cov-43.740868_pt1 | contig 368873 bp, 294 predicted proteins | sample MGYA00238136_ERZ651165 | MGnify/ENA primary metagenome ERZ651165 (study PRJEB26861, sample SAMN08777766) | seawater metagenome | isolation source: coastal seawater | place: USA: Florida | collected... | reverse complement strand
GCCAGCGGCGAGGTGGTGCACCGGGCTTTCGCCTCGGCCCTGACCGAGCTGCCCGCCCTGCTTCCCGGGTTCGGCTACGACGCCCTCGGCGTGAACCCGCTGCGGGAAGCCATCGCCGGGCACTACTCGGCCGCCGGCGTGCCCACCACCGCACAGCAGATTCTGGTGACCTCCGGCGCGCAGCACGCCCTGAACATCGTGCTCCGGACCCTTGCCGGCCGGTCCGAAAAGGTGCTCGTGGAACATCCGAGCTACCCGAACGCCCTCGACGCGATCCGGGCTGCGGGCTGCCGCACCGTGACGGTGGCCATGCCCGCGGCCCACCCCGGCGGTGCCGGCGCGGACCGCGCCCGCGCCGGGGCTCCGGACGGCTGGGACCTGGAGTCGATGGAATCGGCACTGCTACAGCAGCGGCCGTCGATTGCCTACGTGGTACCGGACTTCCACAACCCCACCGGCCGGCTCATGCCCGACGCCCAGCGGCGCCGCCTGGCAATGGCCGCCGCGGCGTCGGGCACCGTGCTGGTGGCAGACGAGACACTGCGGGAGCTGAACCTTGACGGCGCCAGTTCCACTCCCATGGCCGCGTTCGGCCCGGCGGTGGTGTCTCTCGGTTCGCTCAGCAAGTCGCACTGGGCCGGGCTGCGCACCGGCTGGATCCGAGCCAGCGAGCCCCTCATCCAGCGTTTCGCCGCGGCGCGGACCACCATGGACCTGGGCGGTCCGGTGGTTGAGCAGCTCGCCGCGGCTCACCTGGTCAACGCCCTGGACGAGCCGCTGCCCGCCCGCCTCGCTGCACTCCGTGGAAACCGGGATTCCCTGCTGAAGCTCATCCGTGGACATCTTCCGGACTGGGAGCCTGAACGGCCCGCAGGCGGGCTGTCGGTCTGGTGCCGTCTTCCCGCGCCCGTCAGCACCGCCCTCGCAGTACTCGCTCCGGACTTCGGGATCCGCCTCGCCGCGGGACCCAGGTTCGGCGTCGGTGGTGCTTTCGAGTACTACCTGCGCCTGCCGTTCACCCTGCCCCCGGAACAACTGGAAACCGCGGTGCTGGCCCTGCGCGCGGCCCAGGACCGGCTGGACCGCTCCCCGCAACTGCGCCGGAACCTTCCCGCCCAGCCCGCCGCCGCCATGTCGAGACCGAGCGTCGCCGCCAGCACATCGGCATGGGCGAGCGCCCGCGGACGGCGGTTGTACGGTTCCTGGACGACGTTGACGGTCATGGCGACGCAATGTGCGAACAGCGCCTCGCGGCTGTCGTTGTCGAACCCGACCAGTGCCTCCCACAGATCCTCAGGCGCTTTCGGCAGCGCCCCTAGCCAGCTCGTCGTGCGATCGTCGATGCTGAGCGCGTAAGCCGTGTCGCCAAGGCCCGGCGCCTGGGCGCCGAAACCGGCGCTGTGCGGGGTGATCTCGACGCAGCTATCCAGCGGATAGTGGTAGAAGAGCCGCAGCGCCATCGCGTGCAAGGCGGCGAGGAACGCCGTCTGCGGATCGTTGGCAAGCGCGTCGCGCAGAGCGAGCGTGCGATGCGCCGTCAATTCCATGACGAGGCGGTCGGAGAGCGGCTTCAGGCCATCGTCTTCCTCTTCCGCCTCGTCGCTGGCATCAGGGGGCGTAGCGTCGTCGACGTCCTCCTCGTCAGACGCGTCGATCCCATCGACCTCGTCCTGTCCGTCGGATTCGACGGAAGGTTCATCCTCGGGGCGGACATAGCCGCGCTCGACACGCAGGCGGCCGTCATGGCCGATGCTGACGAAGACGCCGGCCACGGCGATTTCATCCGGCTCGAAGCGGACGGGACGCTCCTGCAAGGCTTCCATCGCCGTTTCGATCTCGCCGAGCCGGGTGTCGATATCTTCCGGGAACTCCTCGGCGTCGGCGTAATCGTCCTCAAGCTGATCGTATTCGGCTTTCAGTGCGTGGAAGTTCGCGATCTCGTCCTCGCTCATCGGCTCGGTCTCGCCGATGATCCGGCGCAGACCGTAGGTATGGCCGTAGGGAAAGTCCGTGCCGATCTCGATCCATTTCCAGCCCTCGGCGCGGATCGCTTCCGCATGGGTTTCGAGCTTTTCATCGACGAGTTTCGCAAGCAGGCCAGCGTCATGGAGCCATCCGCCGTCGTCGGATTGGAAGAGATCGCGAAGGATGGCGCCGCCGGCCACCTCATAGGCGTCGAGCCCGACGAACTGCGCCCAGCGAAAGCAGAACGTGCAGTAGGCGTGGCAGGTCTGCCCCTGGCTGGGGAAGAGCAGCACGGTCTGTTCGTACTTGTGCTGCAGCCCCGGCAGCTTGCGGTCCCCGAGCATCGGCACGTTGTGCGTCATCTGCCCGGCGGGGTGCGGGTTGAGGCGGCGGCGAATCGCGTTGGCGACCTGCTTGATCTCGCTCTTGGGCGCCTCGTTGCGCAGCAGGTCGGCCATCTTCGCGTAGTCGGCGTCGGAGAGCATGCCCTTCTGCACGAAGGTGAGCTGGTACATCGGATCGTTGGGCACCTTGTCCCAGTCGATCAGCGAGTCCATCACGTAGGGGTTGGTGCGGAACGGCAAGACCTGGGAGACGACGTCGATCGCCTCGCGCATTTCGGGGCCGAGCTTCGACCACTGGGGCGTCTTGTGAACGTTGCTCCGTGTGACCGCGCGATAGCGGGGGGCAGCCTCGGGGGCAGGAGTAGCGTCAAAGGGCGACATGGGCAGGTCCTTTCTCCCCGATGATGGGGATGCGCGGGCGCGCGGTTGGGCGGCCACGCACAGTGCGCAGCCGTCGATGTACAAAGCGTGAACCCCGGTTGTTCCACCGCTGCCCTGCCCCGCCTATTGCAATCGGGCGTTGGGCGCGTGGGGTCCGGCGTTGGGCATCGGAGCGAGGTTTGCTCCTCCAGCCCTCCAGGTTCGCGCGAACTATGCGGAAAAATCCGTGCAAAATCAAGCACAATCCCCGCAGCATGCAAGACCCCGCCCCTGCTGAGGCCCTCTGTGTCCTGTTTGTGACGATCGACGAGGGCCACGCCGCCTCATTTGCTCGTGCGGCGGTACAGCAACGCCTCGTGGCGTGCGCGAACCTCGTGCCGGGCGCGCAGTCGATCTACTGGTGGAAGGGCGAGCTGTGCGAGGACCGTGAGGCCTTGGTGTGGATGGAGACCCGTGCCGAGGGCATCGAGGCGCGCATTGAAGCCCTGGCCGCGCTGCACCCCTACGACACGCCCAAGATCATCGCGCTGCCGCCCAGTGCCGTGCACCCGCCCTATCGGCAGTGGTGCACGGCGGAAGTCGGCGCGCGCAAGGACTGACCGGATTCGCGGCTAGGCCTTGGGCTTCTTCTCGGGCTTGGGCTCGAACTCGATCGCGCGCACCTCGAAGCCCGACAGCGCCTCATCGGCCACGAGCTCGAACTGGCCAACCTTCGAGGCGGCCCAGACGTCTGCGCGCACCGGCTCGAGGTCCTCGAGCAACGCGGGTGGAGCGGCGAGCGTCATCGACGTGATGCCCCGGGCGACACCGACGTTGGCCGCGGTCTTGCTGCGGTTGATCGCGCCCAGGCACGCGACCGCGGCATCGAAGCTCCCGGCACGCTCGGGGGCGGGCGCCGCCTCGAACAACGCGGCGCTGGGCCACGGCGCGCCGTGAATGCTGGGGGCGTCTCGCTCTTCGGCGAATGCCCAGCCCCAGACCGTTTCGGTGATGTACGGCAGGAACGGCGCAAACAGGCGCAGCAGCACTTCGAGGCCCAGGCGCAGGGCCGCGACGGCCGAGGCACGGCCCGCGGGGTCGTCCTCGCTGCGGGCGCGCACCTTGGCGAGCTCGAGGTAGGCGTCGGTGTAGCCGGACCAGAAGAACGTCTCGGTGGCCTTGAGGGCGGGCGAGAACTCGAACGCGTCGAACGACGCCGTCGCTTCGTCCACGACCTTTTGCAAGGCGACCAAGAAGCCCTTGTCGAGCTCGTTGACGATCGGTCCCGGCTGCGCCTCCTGCATCAGCGCGAACTTGCTGGCGTTGTAGAGCTTGGTGACCAGCCGCTTGCCGGTCTTGAACATGTTCTCGTCGAACGCGGTGTCGACACCCAGCCGGGCGTTGGCCGACCAGTAGCGCACCCCGTCGGCGGTGAACTTGTCCATCAGCTCGTGCGGGGTGAGCCCCTTGGCGCCGCCCTTGGACTTGGAAATCTTGTCCTTGCCCTGCACGACCCAGCCGCTGATCACGACGTTGTGCCAGGGCACCTTGCCCTCGTGCAGCATGGCCTTGGCGATCGTGTAGAACGCCCACGTCCGAATGATCTCGTGCGCCTGGGGGCGAACGTCGGCCGGAAACAGCTTGTTGTGCCGGTCGTCGTCGAGGCGCCAGTGCGAGCTGATCTCGGGGGTCATCGAGCTGGTGAACCAGGTGTCGAAGACGTCGGACTCGGCCAAGAATCCACCGGCCTGACCGCGCTGCGAGGCGTCGTAGCCCGCGGGCACGTCGGTCGTGGGGTCGATGGGAAGCTGGTCGGGCTTGGGCAGCAGCGGCTGGGCGTAGTTGGGCTGCCCTTGCTCGTCGAGCGCGTACCACATGGGGAACGGCACGCCGAAGTAACGCTGGCGGCTGATGCACCAGTCGAACTGCAGGTTCTCGGTCCACAGCGAGAACCGGTCGCGCATGAACGGCGGGTGCCATTGCACCTCTTCGCCCTTGCCGAGCAACGCGGCCTTCTTGTCCATCAGACGGCAGAACCACTGCCGCGTGGGGATGAACTCGAGCGGGCGGTCGCCCTTTTCGAAGAACTTCACCGCATGGCGAATGGGCTTCTGTGCCCGCAGCGGAGCCGCGGCGCCCTCGGTCGGCGCTTCGGCGAGCATTTCGAGCACCAGCTTGCGCGCTTGCTTGGGGTTCTTGCCGACGATCTTGGCGTAGTTCTCGTTGGCGAGGGCGGGCTCGAGGCTCTCCCAGCCTTCGCTGCCGTACTCGATCTCCAGCAGTCGCCCACGTCGACCGATGATCTGGCGCAGCGGGAGCTTTTCGTCCCGCCACCACTGCACGTCGGTCTGATCGCCGAAGGTGCAGACCATGAGAATGCCGGTGCCCTTTTCCATGTCGACGACGTCGCTGGGAAAGATGCGCACGGGCACGCCGAACAGCGGTGTGACGGCGCGCTTGCCGAACAGGTGCTTGTAGCGCTCGTCGTCCGGGTGCGCGGTCACGGCCACACACGCCGGCAGCAGCTCGGGGCGCGTGGTGGCGATGATGAACTCTTCGTCCGACCCCTCGACCTTGAAGGCGATGTCGTTGAACGAGCTGTCCATCTCGCGGTCTTCGAGCTCCGCCTGCGCGACCGCGGTCTGAAAATCGACGTCCCACAGCGTGGGGGCGTCCGAGCTGTACAGGTGCCCTTTTTCGAACAGGTCGAGAAAGCTCAGCTGCGCGACCTTGCGGCAGTGGGCGCCGACGGTGCTGTACTCCTGTCGCCAGTCGACGGAAAGCCCGAGCCGCTGCCACAGCGCCAGGTAGGCTTTCTCGTCTTCCTTGGTGAGCTGCTCGCAGGCTTCGATGAAGTTGGGCCGCGAGATCAGACGCGGAGGCTTCTTCTTGACCTTGGACGAGGCCGGCTCGAGCTCGAGCCCCTCTTCGTAGGCGAGCGAGGGATCGCAGCGCACGTGACAGTGGTTTTGCACCCGGCGCTCGGTGGGCAGGCCGTTGTCGTCCCACCCCATGGGGTAGAAGATGTTGAGGCCGCGCATCCGCTTGTAGCGGACCAACACGTCGGTATGCGTGTAGCTGAAGACGTGTCCGATGTGCAGGTTGCCCGAGACCGTGGGGGGAGGCGTGTCGACGACGAAGGTCTCCTCGCGCGGGCGGTTCGGGTCGTAGTGGTAAAGGCCCTCGCTCTGCCAGCGCTCGTTGAGCTCGCGCTCGACGTTCTCCGCGTCGAAGTGCTTGGGGAGCGCCTGCGGGTCGATCGTGCGGTACGAATCGGACATCGTTCGGGCGCGAACCTACCCTTGGGGGCCGGTCGGCACAACCCGCTGCCCGGGGCCTGGGCAGGTCGCGCTCAGGGGTCGGATGGCAGCACCGACACCGCCCCGCCCGCGGCATCGCTCACGGCGACGTCGGGGCTTCCGTCCTCGTTGAAGTCGCCCACGACCAGCGCCAGCGGGGAAAGCCCGGCGAAGAACTCGGTCTCGTCGAACGTGCCGTCGCGTTGGGGCACCACGAACGACACCGTGCCTGCGTCGCGGGCCACCGTGATCAGGTCTGCTTGGCCATCCGCGTCGGCATCCGCAACGGTCGCGAGGTAGGGCCCCTGCCCGACCGGGAGGGAGATCCAGTCCCCGAAGTCCCCGTCGCCCACTCCGAACAGCAGGCTGACCACCTGGGCGTCGAAGCTGGGCGCGAGCACGTCGAGAGCCCCGTCGGCATCGAAGTCGACCAGCGACACCGAGCGCGCGCCCGCGGCGACGGTGTGAGGCTCGGCGGCGCCGAACGATCCATCGCCGGCGCCGGGCAATACGCTCACGGTGGTGCCGCCAAAGTCCGCGACCACCGCATCGAGGTCTCCATCACCGTCGAGGTCCCCGAGCGCGAGGTCGTACGGCTGCGGTCCCGTGGTGGCGTAGCCGACCGCATCGGCGAAGGTCCCGGTGCCGTCGCCGAGCAGCACCTCCACGGTCGCCGACGCCTCGGCAACCGCGACCACGTCCAGGTCCTCGTCTCCATCGAGGTCCCCGATCGCGACCGCCCGGGTTCGCATGCCCGCGGGCTGTGGCTGCTGGGCCCCGAAGGTGCCGTCCTCTTGCAGATAGATCGCGACGTAGTGGGTGTCGAGGTTGGCCACCGCCAGGTCGAGCTCGCCGTTGCCGTCCAGGTCACCGGTCGCCACGCCGCGAGGTTGAAGGCCGGAAGGCAGCGTGGGGCCGAGGGTGAGCCCTCCGGTGCCGTCGCCATGAAGTACGGCCACCGCGGAGTCCGCGGTCAGGGCCACCGCGACGTCCAGATGGCCATCGGTGTCGAAATCTCCCGCCGCCATCGCTGTCGGCGAGTTGCCGACCCCCGCGGTGGCCAGGAGGTCACCAAAGCAGAGCTCTCCGGGCTCATGGCGCCCGTCCCCACACGACCCGGTCGGCCCGGTCGTGCCGTCGCCCGATTCGGACGACGAGGCGGGCGCGGTGGTGGTGCCCGCGTCGCTCGATGACGGGGCCGCACCGGAGGAGGAATCCGCCGCGGTGCCCGTGCTGGCCGCATCCGTGGCCGCGGCGCTGCCGGAAGTACCTGCGGATGCCGGGGTCTCGTCCGCCGTGCAGGAGGCGAACGCGAGACAAAGCGCGAGTCGGCGCATCAGGAGGGCAGCCCCGCGGTGTCCATCTTCAGCTGATCGACGAGAAAGCCCCACAGGTCGGCCCACTCTTCGATGCGTTTGGCAGTGGGCTTGCCCGCCCCGTGGCCCGCCCGCACGTCGATGCGGATCAGCACCGGGTCCGCGCCCGCGTGGGCGTGCTGCAGCGCGGCCGCGAACTTGTAGCTGTGGGCGGGCAAGACCCGGTCGTCATGGTCGGCGGTGTAGACCATGGTCGCGGGGTAGTCGGTGCCTTCTTGCAGGTTGTGGTACGGCGAGTAGGCGAACAGCGCCTCGAACTGTTTGGGGTCTTGCGGCGAGCCGTAGTCGCTCTCCCATGCCCAGCCGATGGTGAACTTGTTGAAGCGCAACATGTCCATCACGCCGACGCCGGGGAGCGCAGCGGCGAACAGGTCGGGGCGCTGCGTCATCGTGGCGCCGACGAGCAACCCGCCGTTGCTGCGACCCCCGATCGCGAGGTGCTCGGGCGTCGTCCACCCTTGCGCGATCAAGTACTCGGCCGCGGCGATGAAGTCGTCGAACACGTTCTGCTTGTTGAGCTTGGTGCCCGCTTGGTGCCACGACTCGCCGAACTCGCCGCCGCCGCGCAGGTTGGGCATGGCAAACACGCCACCCATCTCCATCCACACCAGGTTGGGGACCGAGAACGACGGCGTCAGCGGGATGTTGAATCCGCCGTAGCCGTACAGATAGGTGGGGTTGTCGCCGGTGGGCTTGATGCCCTTCTTGTGCGCGATGAACATCGGGACCGACGTTCCGTCGGCGCTGGGGTAGAACACCTGCGAGACGGTGAACGCGTCGGGGTCGAAGGCGACCTTGGGCTGTTTGAACGCGCTGACCTCCCCGGTCGCCACGTTCACCTGGTAGACGGAACCGGGCGTCGCAAAGCTGGTGAACGAGAAGAAGCCTTCGTCGTGCTCCTCTTCGCCCACGATGCCGCTGGCCGACCCGAGGCCCGGGAGTTTGACGTCCCGTTCGTGTTTGCCCGACAGGGCGTGCACCGAGAGCTTGCTGGTGGCCTTGTCGAGGTAGCTCAGCACGAGGCGACCGCCGACGATGCTCGCCCCGCGCAACGTGGCCTCCTGCTGCCCGACGCGCTCCTCCCAGTGTTTGCGGGCCCGGTTGCGCATGTCGATCGCGATGATGCGGCCGCGGGGGGCGTTGTCGTCGGTGCGGAACAAGAGCTTGTCGCCGTCGTTGCCGACGAAGTCGTAGGAGGCCTGAAAGTCGGGCAGCACCTCGGCGAAGTGCATGGCCTTGCGCCCTCGTGCCTCCCGGGGGGCGAGGTCGTGCACGATGATGCTCTTCTTGGGATCCGTGCCCAGCCGTACCGTGATGACCAAGAACCGGCCATCGTGGCTCACCTCGCCGTCGAAACCCCACTCTTTGTGGTCGGGGCGCTCGTAGACCAGGGTGTCCTCGCTTTGCGGCTCGCCGAGGCGGTGGTAGTAGAGCTTCTGGTCGTAGTTGAGCTGCTCCAGCTCGTCGCCCTTCTTCGCGTCTGGATACCGCGCGTAGTAGAAGCCCTTGCCGTCCGGAGTCCAGGCTGCGTAGGCGAACTTGATCGACCGCAGTTCGTCGCCGGTGTCCTTGCCGGTCTGCACGTCGCGCACGCGCCACACCTGCCAGTCGGACCCGGCCTCGGAGACCCCGTAGGCCAGGAAACGGCCATCGCGGCTCGGCCAGGTGCCCGACAGCGCCACGGTGCCGTCCTCCGACAAGGTGTTGGGATCGAGCAGCGGCTTGGGCTCGTCCGTGGGGCTCTTCATCGTGTAGAGCACCGATTGGTTCTGCAGCCCATCGTTGCGGCTGACGAAGTACACCTCGCCCCGCTTGCGCGGCACGCCCCAGCGCTCGTAGTCCCAAAGCGCGGTCAAACGATCACGCAGCGCGGTGCGGGCTTCGATCGTCTCGAGGTAGTCGAAGGTGACGTCGTTTTGCGCCTCGACCCACTGCGCGGTCTGGCTGCTGTCGATGTCTTCCAGCCACCGGTACGGGTCGGACACCTCGACGCCGTGATAGCGGTCGACGTGCTCGAGCCGTGTGGCGTCGGGGTACGTGAATGCAACGGCTTCGGCGGCAGCCGACGGCGTCGCACTGGGCGGCGCGGGATCGGAGAGCGACGAGTTCTTGTTGCAACCGACGAGCAACAGGGCGGCCACGGGGATCAACGCACGGATCGAACGACGCACCCGGGGGGTTTTAGCCGCCCTCGGCAGGCCCTCACAAGCGCCACGGGTCGGCGCCCTCGGGCAACCGTCGATCCTGCACCGCGGCGAGGTCGAAGTCGCCGATCAGCTCTTGGGCCGCTACCGAGCGCACCTGCGGTCCCGCCAAGCCCACCGAACGCGCAAGCCAAGCCACGACCCGCCGGGGGTCTTCTCCGGCCTCGCGCAGCGCCGCGACGTCGGGGGCGCCGTGCCGCTTGCTGAGCTTGTTGCCGTCTGGGCCGCGCAGCAACGGCACGTGGGCGAACACGGGGATCGCAAGCCCGAGCGCCTGCCCGAGGCCCACCTGCCGCGGGGTGCTGCTCCACAGATCCGCGCCGCGCAGCACATGGGTGACGCGCATGAACGCGTCGTCCACCACGACCGCGAGGTTGTACGCCCAGTCGCCGTCGGTCCGTCGCAGCATGAAACACCCAGCCTCCCGTGCGAGGTGCTCGGTGCGCGATCCCAAACACAGATCGTCGACCCGCACCGCGGTGTCGGGCGCCCGCCAGCGCAGTGCGCTCGGTCGCTCGGGATGGGTGGGGCCGTCGAAGCAGGTCCCCGGGTAGAGCGGTTCGCTGCCCGCGCTGGCGCCGGCCGCCGCCCGGACCTCCTTGCGTGTGCAGGTGCAGGCGAACGTATCGAGCGACGCGACCGCGGCGGCATAGCGGTCCCCGCATTCCGACTGGCGATAGGGCCCGTAGGGGCCTGTGACGTCGGGCCCTTCGTCCCAATCGAGCCCAAGCCAGCGAAGGTCCGTCAGCAGCGTGTGCTCGAAGTGCGTGCGCGAACGCCCGGTGTCGACGTCCTCGATCCGCATGACGAACGTGCCCCCGAGGGCCCGCATCTGGAGCCACGCCAGCAGCGCGGTCCGGACGTTGCCCAGATGCAAACGTCCCGTCGGGCTCGGCGCATAACGCCCTCGCGGGATGGACGACACGAGGCGCACGATGCCATCGCCAACGCGGGCGTGCACGTCCTCCGAGGGGTCCCGGAACGTTGTACTGTGCTCGGCGGTGGACCCCGACGCCACACGGCCGTTGCCGGCCGACGTTCCCGAGCAGCCCAGCCCGCGTGAGGCCCAGGTCGGCAGCCTCGTGGGGCGTTATGTCCTGCTGCGCCTGCTCGGTCGCGGCGGCGAAGGTGCGGTGTTCGAAGCGTTCGACACCGAGCTGGAGCGCAAGGTCGCGCTGAAACTGCTGCGCGCGGGGGCGAGCACCGAGGCGGCCCGGCGAGAGGCGCGGGCGTTGGCCAAGCTGGACCACCCTGCAGTGGTTTCGATCTTCGACGTCGGTGAAGCCGATGGCGAGTCGTACATCGCCATGGAGCTGATGGACGGACCGGGGTTCGAAGCCTGGGCCGAGGGCACGGAGCCCGCGGCGTTGCTCGACGCTCTGCGTGCGGTGGCGACGGGCATCGAGGCTGCGCACGCGGCCGGCCTGGTGCACGGCGACATCAAGCCCAGCAACATCCTGAGGTCGATGCGGGGCGAGACGAAGCTGTCCGACTTCGGGGTCGCCCGAGGCCTCGGCGATGCGTCCGGCGGGCTCGCAGGCACCCGCGCTTTCATGGCGCCGGAGCTCCTGGCCGGGGAGGCTGCCGATGCAGCGTCGGACCAGTACGCGTTCTGCCTCACCGCATGGGTCGCCTTGCATGGCAAGCCACCCCCGCAAGGCCAGGACCTCTCCCCAACATCCCCCGCGGACGATGGACCGCACACCGAGGACGGGGACGGTTCGACGTCGCAGCGCACGGTGCCGGCTCTGACATGGACCGTCGCCGGTCTTTCCCCGAAGGCAGCATCGGCGCTGGCGCGCGGCCTGAGCCACGAGCCATCCGATCGGTGGCCGAGCATGGCTGCACTCGCCGACGCGTTGGTCCCGGCCCCGACCCAGCGACGCAGCCGAAGCGGAGCCGTGGTCTCGGTCGCGCTCGCGGTGGGCGTGGGCGGCATCGTGCTCGGGGGTGCTCTCGGGGGCGGCCCGTCCGAGGCGCTCGACCCTTGTGCCGAGGCCGGCGGCCCGATCGAGCGGGTGTGGACACGAGACCGTCGAACTCGGGCGCTGAGCGCATTGCAGCAGCCGGGGTTCGAGGCTTTGGCGGAGTCGGTTGCGACTCGGCTGGACGCCTTCGCGGCGGACTGGGCCGCGCAAAGTGGGGCCTCATGCCGCGCGACGCATGTGGAGCACTCCCAGTCCGAGGCGCTGCTCGACCGGCGGGCGGTGTGTCTGCGCCGCGGCTTGGCCACGTTTGTCGCCGCCACGGAGGTGCTTGCGGACGGGCCGCGCGACGCCGCTCGCGACCACGCGCATGAGCTGACCGCGACGTTGCCGGACCTGCAGCGCTGCGAAGCGCCCGCCGAGCCCACGCAGGCCGATGCGATGCCCAGCGACCCGGCCCGAAGGCGCGCGATCGAGGCCGCGTTTGCCGAGCGAGACCGCCTCGAAGCGCTGCGCATCGTGCGTGACGACGCTGCGGTGCAAGAGAGCTGGGAGGCGTTGCAGGTCGAGGTGGAACGCCTCGGCCATCCGCCGCTGCGCATCGCGGCGCTGCTCTCCGGGGCCACCTCGAAGCAGGTTCTCGGGGAGCATGCCGAGGCGATCGAACTCGCAACCGAAGCCCTGGCCGACGCGTTGCGGGATGGGCGACCCGACGAGTCTCGCGTCGCGCTCGCGGTGCTGTGCAACGTGGTCGGGTACGATCTGCAAGACGCCACGCGTGGACGCGCCTACGGAGAGCTGCTGCGTCGGCTGCTGGAGGAGCCCGGCCTGGACGGTCGAGCGCGCGCGGCTGGCCTGGGCGCGCTGTCGACTTTGGCTGCAGGAGGCGGCGACTACGACGAGGCGGTCGCGCTCGCCGAACGCGCGGTCGATCTGTATCGCAGCGAGCAAGGGGAAGATCCGACGCTGGGCTCTTTGCTCAACGACCTCGCGGTCATGCTGGATTCGGCGGGGCAAGCCGAGCGCAGCGTTCGCACCTACGCCGAGGCGATCCAGGTCCGCCGGACACACCTCGGAGCGCGGCACCCCGACGTTGCGCAGTCGCTCGACAACATGGCGCAGGCGCTGCAAAACGACGGACGGCACGATGACGCGCTCGCGGCCGCGCTGCAGGCTCGCGACATCTATCGAGTCGTCGGTCCCCGCCATGCGAACGCAGGCATCAACGCCAATACGGTGGGCAACGCCTATGCGGCGCTCGATCGCTGGAACGACGCGGAGGCATCGCTCGTCACCGCGGTCGACATTCTCTCCGAGGCCTTCGGCGACGAGCATCCCTACACCTCGACCGCACGGCACGGTCTCGGTTTCGTCTACATGCAGCAGGGGCGCACCGACGACGCGATCGCGCTGTACGAGGACGCGATGGCCAAGGACATTGCCGCCCGCGGCGAAAAGGACCCGCACATGGTGAGCGTCCGGACCAACTACGGCGACATGCTGATGCGCGCCGGGCGGGTCGACGACGGCATTGCCGAGCTGCAGCGTGCCCACGCCCTGGGCGTCGAGGTGCTCGGGGCGGGCCACCTCGACACGATCTACGCGGCGACCTGGCTGACCAAAGCGCTGCGCGAGGCCGGTCGGCACGCGGAAGCCCGCACGGTGGCCAGAGCCGCGGTCGCGGCGTCGGATGCAGGCCCCGGTGGTCGCCCAGGCGACGTGCGTGCGCTTCGAGCGATCGCTGAGGGCGGTTGAACTGCGCAAGCGCGTTCACGCGCTGGTGGCCTGTGCGCCCGATCACGGCGATGGGGCAGCGGTTCGCTGGCTTCGTCGCGGCCGGCCCGGTAAGTCTCGCGAGCCCATGGCAGACCGGCTCGACATCTCGCAGCGCAAGAAGGACCACCTCGCCCTGTGTTCGGGGCCCAACGTGGCTTTTCGAGACAAGACCACCGGCTTCGAAGATGTGCGGCTGGTTCACGACGCCCTGCCGGAGATGCACTTCGACGACGTCGACAGCAGCACCACCCTGCTGGGCAAGACGCTCGCGGCTCCGGTGATCGTCGCGGCCATGACCGGCGGCACCGACCGCGCCCACAAGGTCAACCAAGACATCGCCCGTGCCGCAGACGAGCTGGGCTTGGGTTTTGGGCTCGGCTCACAGCGCGCCATGTTCGAGCGCCCCGACACCACCTGGACCTTCGAGGTCCGCGATGTCGCCCCCAACATGCTCCTGCTGGGCAACCTCGGCGTGCAACAGGCCGCCACCATGAGCGCCCAGCAGATCCATGACCTCGTCGGCAAAGTGGGTGCCGACGCGCTGTGCATTCACCTCAACCCGGCCATGGAAATCGTCCAGCCCGGCGGCGACCGTGACTTTCGCGGCGGTTACGACACGCTCGCGCGCCTCGCCGAAGAGCTCACCATTCCGATCGTCGCCAAGGAGACCGGCTGCGGTTTGTCGCGTGCGGTCGCGAAGAAGGTGTTCGACGCCGGGGTCCGCACCGTCGACGTCAGCGGAGCCGGAGGCACCAGCTGGGTCGCCGTCGAAGCCCATCGCGCGATCAACGAAGAGGACAAGGCCTTGGCCAACGAGCTGTGGGACTGGGGAATCCCCACTGCAGCCTCGGTTGCGCAGTGTTCCGGGCTCGGGCTCGACGTCATTGCCACCGGCGGCTTGAAGTCGGGCAGTGACGTCGCACGGGCGGTCGCCCTGGGCGCGACTGCGGGCGGCATTGCAGCGGCGGTCCTCAAGGCCCACAAGGCCGGCGGATACGAGGGCGCCAAGACCTTCCTGCAGCAGGTCATGCACTCCGTGCGGGCCCAGATGCTCCTGACCGGCTCCCGCACTGTCGCGGACCTGCGCAAGGCGCCCAAGATCGTCACGGGCGAGCTGGCGCATTGGATGCCCGAGGCATGAACACGGCGCCCAGCCTGTCCCCGCGGGCCACCGCGTGCGGCAAGGTCATCGTGGCCGGCGAGCACTCGGTGGTCTACGGCTATCCGGCTCTCGCCGCGGCGATTCCCTCGTCGCTCGAGCTGGCGGCGACGCGCACCGAGCCTGGCCAACCGGTCCAGCTGCGCATTCCTGCATGGGACATCGATGTGGTGCTTCGCCCCGACACCGATCACCCGGTCGCTCGTGCAGCGATGGAGGTGATTGGGTTTTGTGACGGCCCGCTCACCGGCTGGGCCATCGAGGGGACCACCACCCTGCCCTCGCGCGCCGGTCTCGGGTCCTCGGCAGCGCTCACCGTCGCCTTGGCGCGGCTGTGCCTCGGGCAGGATGCCGACCTCGCCACCGTGGTCGACGCATCCCTCGCGGGCGAGCGGGTGTTTCACGGCGAGCCGTCCGGCATCGACTCCGAGGTCGCGGCGCGTGGAGGCCTGCTGCGCTATGTGAAAGGGGCGCAAGTCGAGGCGATCCCACTGCGCCATCCGCTCTCGCTCGTGGTCGTGCCCTCGGGAAAGCCGCGCAGCACGGCCGACCAGGTCGCCAAGGTGCGGGCTCGACTCGACCGATTCCCCAAGGTGATTCGGCCGGTACTCGACGCCCTGGGCGCCCTGGTCGATCGGTCGATCGCGGCAATTCAGTCGAACGATCTCGACCACTTGGGCGAGTTGTTCAACATCGCACACCCCCTGCTTTCCGGTCTGGATGTCTCATCGTGGATCCTCGATGAGCTGTGCGACACAGCACGGTCCTGCGGCGCGCGCGGGGCCAAGTTGACCGGTGCCGGCGGCGGCGGGTGCATTCTCTGCCTACCCCAAGACGACCCTGCGGCGTTGTGCGAAGCCTTGCAGGGCCGCGGGCACGCTCCGGTCCGCATCGACCTCTTGCCTTTCGAATCATGAAAACCGCCACTGCCACGGCTCACTCGAACATCGCGCTGGTCAAGTACTGGGGAAAGCGCGCAGGGGTCGATCCGTCCCTCAACCTGCCCGCCGTCGGCTCCTTGTCGATGACGCTCGACGGCCTGAAGACCGTGACCACGGTCGTGCCCGGCGATGTCGACAGCTTCGAGCTCGACGGCCAGCGTATCTCCGGCAAACCGGAGCAAAAGGTCTACGCGTTCCTCGACCGGCTGTGGGCCAGCGCGCACAGCTCCCCGCGGCCCGCGTGCACGGTGACGTCGATCAACCACCTGCCCACGGCTGCAGGATTGGCCAGCTCGGCCAGCGGTTTCGCAGCGCTCACCCTCTCGGGCGCAGCGGCCTTTGGCCTCGATCTTCCCGCCGCGGAGCTCTCCAAATGGGCCCGCATGGGCTCTGGGAGCGCTGCGCGAAGCGTTTTCGGCGGATTCGTCCGTCTCGACGCGGGCACCGAGCCCGACGGCAGCGACTGCATCGCCCGCCCCTTGGCGAGCGCCGACGGTTGGCCGCTCAGGCTCGTCGTGGTGCAGACCACACGCGGCAGCAAGCCGATCGGATCGACCGAAGGCATGCAAGCCAGCCGCGATACGTCACCCTACTACCAGCCTTGGGTGGACACCTCGATTCCAGACCTCGACGCCGCGCAAGCGGCCATTGAAGCGCGCGATTTGCCCGGTTTGGGCGCCATCGTCGAACATTCGTGCTTCAAGATGCACGCGTGCATGATGGCCACCGTGCCGCCCATCGTGTACTGGAAGCCCGCCTCGCTGGGCGTGATCCAGGAAGTTTGGGCGGCCCGCGAAGATGGCCTGCACGGCTACGTCACCATGGACGCCGGCCCACACGTGAAGGTCGTCTGCCTGGAACAGGACGCCGAGGCGATCGCAACGCGGTGCCGCTCCGTACCGGGGGTCGAGGAGATCACGATCTGCGCTCCTGGCCCCGCGGCCAGCGTGGAGGTTTCGGCATGAGCGACATTCCCGTTTCCGCCCCCGGCAAGGCGTTTCTGATCGGCGAGTATGCCGTGCTCGAGGGCGCCCCGGCTCTCGTCGCCGCGCTCGACGTGCGCGCCGTGGCGCATCGCGCCAACGCACCGCGCAAGAACGGCCCCTCTGCGGTGGTCCGCTGTGCCCACCAACGCGTCAAGGGCTACCTCGAAGCCCGTGGCGTGCATGACATCGCCCCTGCGCCCGTCGTCGAAACCGGCGGGTTCACGATGGGCGCGCGCAAGCTCGGTCTGGGCAGCAGTGCTGCCGTCGCGGCTTCGGTGATCGGCTACCACCTCACCGCGGCCGGCCTCGACCCCTTCGACCCTCGGGTGCGAGAAGACGCGCTCTCGCTGGCTCTTGCCGCCCATGCCGAAGCGCAAGGCGGCGGAGGATCGGGTGCCGACGTTGCGGCCGCCGTGCTCGGCGGGCTGCTGCGTTTTCAGGACCGCAAGACCCGGCCGGTCTCGATGCCCCAGTGGGCGCACATCGGCTTCGTAGACGCGGGCGCCCCCGCGGTCACCAGCCGGTTCGTCGCCCAGGTCAAGGCCGCCGCGGCCGAACGTCCCGACGCCTACGCCGACGCGATCGGCATTCTCAGCAGCGCCGTGGACCAGTTCCTCGGGGCGTTTCGCGACAGCCCCGACCCGGCGACCAGCCTGGCGGGTCTCCGCAACGCCACGCGCACCCACAACCAGGGCCTGCGCGCGTTGGCAGAGATGTCCGGCGCGCCGATCATGACCGACGCGATCGAAACGATCGTGCGGGAAGCCGAAGCCGACGGCCTCGCGGCCAAGCCCAGTGGGGCCGGCGGCGGCGACCTGGTCGTCGTGTTTGCGGCCTCTCGTGCCGACCTCGACCGCTTTGGCGAGCGCCTGCACCGTGAGCACAAGATGGCCCTGCTGTCGGACCTCAAGGTCGCCGACCGCGGCATTCGGGCCGAGGAGCGCATCCCAACCAACTCTCGACTCGCCGGCTTCTTCAAGCTCGACATCGAGTCCCGCCGCAAGGCGGTCGCCGAGGCGACCGGCCTCGATGTGGCGCGGCTGTCCGACCTCGACGTCGGTGCGCTCGACATGCACCGCGCCAACCACATGATCGAAAACGTCGTGGGCACGCTCGAGCTGCCCCTGGCGATCGCGACCAACTTCCGCATCAACGGCCGCGACTTCCTCGTGCCCATGTGCGTGGAGGAGGCGTCGGTGGTGGCCGCGGCCAGCAACGCAGCCAAGATGATCCGGGCCGGCGGAGGATTTTCCGCGCACAGCGACCCGCCGTGGATGATCGCGCAGGTCCAGCTCACGCCCGAAGGCGAGCGTTTCGACGCCAACGCGGCCGCGGCTTCGGTCCTGGAGATCAAAGACGAACTGCTGGGCATGGCGGACGCCGCCCACCCCCGACTCGTGCACCGCGGTGGTGGTGCGCGCGAGGTCGAGGTTCGGGTCGTCGACCCGGCCATGGTGGTCGTGCACATCCTGGTCGACTGCCGGGATGCGATGGGCGCCAACCTGCTCAACACGGTGGCCGAGACCGTCGCGCCCCGCCTCGAAGCCGTCACCGGCTGGCGCAGCGGGCTGCGCATTCTGAGCAACCTCTCCGACCGCCGTTGCTCGCACATCAGCGCCCGCATTCCGCCCGAGGCGCTCGCCGGCAAGGGGTTCACGGGACCCGAGGTGGTCGACCGCATCGTCTCGGCAAGCCGTTTCGCGGAACTCGACCCCTACCGTGCCACCACGCACAACAAGGGCATCATGAACGGCGTCGACGCCGTGGTGCTCGCCACGGGCAACGACTGGCGGGCGATGGAAGCCAGTGCGCACGCCTTTGCGGCGACCCGTGGCGCCAACGGCGGCTACGGTCCGCTCGCGGTGTGGCGCAAGGGCGAGGACGGCTGGCTCGAAGGCTCGATGAGCCTGCCCACCGCCGTCGGCGTGGTCGGTGGGGCGACCCGCGTGCACCCGGTCGCGCGTTTGGCCCTCGAAATCCTGGGCTGCAGCAGCGGCCACGAGCTCGGCCAGGTCATCGCGGCCGCCGGACTCGCCAGCAACCTCGCGGCCTGTCGTGCACTGGCCACCGAGGGCATTCAGCGGGGGCACATGTCCCTGCACGCGCGCAGCATTGCGCTGGGCGCAGGCGCCAGCGGTGCCGAGGTCGAACGCCTCGCCACCGCCCTGGTCGCCGACGGAGAGATCAAGGCCGAACGCGCCGCTGCGCTGTTGGCCGAAATGCGAGCTGCCGGGGGTGGCGGCTCCAACGACACCAACGCGGACTAGGCCGCATCCAACACTTCGACTTTTCTTTCTTGGGGGACACCATGGTCAGCGCAACCGAACCACGACTCTTCGCCGTTCCGCTCGAGGCCTCCGCCGACGATCTCAGCGACAACTTCTCCCCGCCCGACGGCGCCCCCGCGGGCCCGTGGACCGTGGAGACCGGCTACCGCTGGTGCGAGCGGATGGCCACGAACCACTACGAGAACTTCCCGGTCGCGTCGCGGTTCTTGCCGGCCCATCTGCGCCCCCACATCTCGGCGATCTACGCGTTCGCACGCTCCGCCGACGACTTTGCCGACGAACCCCGCTTCGAGGGCCGCCGCAACGAGGCGCTGTCGACGTGGGAGCAGCTGCTCGAGACCTGCTACCACCGCGAAGTGCAGCACCCGGTGTTCATCGCGCTGCGCGACACGGTCCGGCGCCACAACATCCCCATCGGCCCGCTCAAGGCGTTGCTCACCGCGTTCCGCATGGACCTGCGCGGGGTTCGATACGGCTCGCACGCCGAGCGCCTGCACTACTGCGCCCACTCGGCCAACCCCGTGGGCCAGCTCGTGCTCTACGTGCACGGCCACCGCGAGCACCAGCTGCACCGCTTCAGCGACGAAATCTGCTCGGCGCTGCAGATCGCCAACTTCCTGCAGGACCTCTCGGTCGACATCCCCCGCGGCCGGTTCTACATCCCCGAGGAAGACCTGCTGCACTTCGGCGTCGCCTACGAGGATCTGGTCGCCAAGCGCAACACGCCCGAGTTCCGCGAGGTGATGGCCTACGAGGTCTCGCGCACCCGCTCGATGTTCCTGCGTGGCCGCCCGCTCATTCGCCGCGTCAGCCCCGGCCTGTCGATGGAGCTCGACGCCACCTGGCGTGGCGGCATGGCCATTCTCGACCGCATCGAGGCGGCCGACTTCAACACGCTCGACTACCGCCCCACGCTCGAGAAACGCGACATGGCGGGCATCGCCCTGCGTTCGATGTTCTCGTTCGGTCGCCGCTTCCTGCGGGGAGAGGCCTGATTTCCATGCAAGCCTCCGTCGCAGCCCTGCCCCGGCGCACCGCGAAGCTGCTCCGGCGCCTCACCACGCGCAGCTCGAGCAACTTCAAGTTCGCGTTCCTGTTTCTCGGTCGCGAGCAGCGGGACGCCCTTTCGCAGGTGTACGAGTTCTGCCGTGTCGTCGACGACATCGTGGACGAGCGCCCGCCCGGTGAAGAGGGCATCGAGGGCGCCAAGGCTGCGCTGCGCGAGTGGAGCACCGAAATCGCCCGCATCTTCGCCGACCCCTACGTCGAAAACGTCGCGCCCCAGACCGACCTGGGCAAGCAGCTGGCCGCGTCGCGCACCCACTTCGACTACCCGCGCGAGGCCTTCGACGAGATCATCGCGGGCGTGCAGATGGACCTGCACACCGATCGCTACGAGGACCTCGACGACCTGCGGCTGTACTGCTACCGGGTCGCCTCCTGCGTCGGCTTCTTGTGTCTGCCGATCTTCGGCGACACCTCGAAGGAGGCGCACGTCTACGGCGAGCACCTCGGGCTGGCGCTGCAGTACACCAACATCCTGCGCGACATCGCCGAGGACGCCGAGCGCGGGCGCGTCTACATTCCGCAGGCCCTGCTGAAACGCCACGGGCTCACCGACGCCGACCTCATCGAGGGCCGCTACGACGGCCGTTTCGTCGCGATGGCCAAGGACTTTGCCGACGCCGCCGAGCGCGAGTATCGACGCGCCTGGGAGGCCCTGCGGGGCGCCAACGCCCGCGCGCTGCTGCCCGCCGAAATCATGGGGCGGACCTACTACCAGATCCTCGCCGAGATTCGCGAACGCAACTACAACGTGTTCACCCGCCGCACCTCGTTGCGGCGCCGCGACAAGCTCAAGGTCGCCGCCAAGGCGATCGCACGTTCGTCGCTCGCCGTCGTGGCCTGACTCGCAGCCCCTTCGTGCAATGACCACCCAGGGAAAGGGTCCCATCGTGGTGGCGGGAGCCGGCCTTGCCGGGCTCGCTGCTGCCGTTCGCCTCGCCTCGCATGACGTTCAGCGCGAGGTCGTCGTGCTCGAAGCCACCGCCAGCGGCGGCGGTCGGTCGCGCTCGTTCGACCACGACCGCTCCGGCTACGAGCTCGACAACGGGCAGCACCTGATGATGGGCTGCTACTTCGAGACGCTCGCGTTCTTGCGCACGCTTGGCCGCGACCACTGCGTCGAGTTCCAGCGCAACATGGCGGTCGACATGATTCAGCCCGGCGGACGGCGGGTCGCCATGCATTGCCCCGCCCTGCCCGCACCGCTGCATCTGGGCGCCGGGTTGCTGTCGATGCGCGGTCTCGGCCTGGTGCACAAGATCTCGGCGCTTCGCGCTGGGTTGCTGCTCAAAGGCGAGGTCGATCGGCCCGACGACAACGAGACGTGTGACGCATGGTTGCGACGCCTCGGGCAAACCCAGGCGGTTCGCAATGCATTCTGGGAGCCGCTCATCTGGGCCACGCTCAACGACGACCCGCTGGTGTCCTCGGCGGCCATGCTGATGGCGGTGCTCGAGCGTGCGTTCCTGGGCACGCGCGACGCTTCCAGCTTCGGCATTCCCAAAGTGCCGCTGAGCAAGCTCTACGTGGACCCCGCGGTGCGCTACCTCGAGCAGAGGGGCATCACCGTGCGCACCGCCAGCCCGATGCGGGCGGTCGAGTGCGGCGCGGACGGGGTCAGCGGCGTGGTGCTGCGCAGCGGTGAGCGCATCGAGACCGACACGGTCATCTCCGCGCTGCCGCCCAACCGCCTGCTCTCCACCCTGCCCGAGCCGGTCCTGCGCGACCCGGTCTTCGCCGACATTCGCAAGCTTACCGTCTCCCCGATCGTCAACCTCTGGCTCGTCCTCGACCGGCCACTGTGGAAAGACGTGCCGTTCGTGGGACTCATCAGCTCCCCGTTGCACTGGCTGTTCGACCGCAGCCGCATCGAGGGCCTCGATGAGCCCGGGCGCGTCCTCCTCAATTGCACGATCTCGGGCGCGCGCGGCATGGTCGACGACCGGCCTCCGGTCCTGATCGACCTGTTCAAGGCCGAGATGGACCGATTCTTCCCGGGCAAGCGCTTCGAGGTGCTCGAGTCGAAGGTGATCAAGGAGAAGAAGGCCACGATCACGCACGCCGCTGGCACCTACCAGTACCGGCCCGAGACCGTGTCCCCGGTGCGTGGGCTATACCTCGCTGGCGATTGGGTGCGCACGGGCCTTCCGGCCACGATCGAATCCGCGGTGCAGAGCGGCCACGACGCCGTCCGAGCCCTGCGCGCCCGCGCCTGACGACGTCAGTCCAATCACGGAACCTGGCCGCGCAATCGCGTAGGCCAAGGCGTGGCGTTCATCGACTTCACGCCGGCTCCCCTGCATCGCCTCGTCGGCCGCTTGCAGGGCCTGATGCGGGGCCGTCTGTGGCTCAAGGTCCTCGCCGGGCTGTTGCTCGGCACCCTGTTCGGCTTTGCGCTCGGGCCCGACCTGCAGTGGGTCTCGCCCTCGGCGTCCGCGGACCTGGTGCGGTGGGCGGCCTTTCCGGGCGAACTCTTCTTGGCCATGGTGCAGATGATCGTGGTGCCGCTGGTGTTCGCGTCGATCATCGCGGGGCTGGGGGCCTCCGACGATACCGATCAGCTGCGCACGCTCGGCCTGCGCGCGGCCGTCTACTTTGGGCTGACCAGCACCGTGGCGATCTCACTGGGCATCGGCCTGGGCTACGTGCTCGCACCGGGAAAACTCGTCGCGCCGCCGACCTCTGCGTCAGGCGTGCCCGAAGGCGACGCCGCGGCGTTGCCCTCGTTGGCCGAGCTGCCCGACGTCTTGGTGGGCTTGTTGCCCGCCAACCCGCTCGCGGCGCTGGCCGAAGGGCAGATGCTGCAGATCGTGTTGTTCGCATTCGTGTTCGGGGTGGCGCTGGTGGTGATGCCCGCGGCCAAGGCGACCCCGATGTTCGACCTGCTGGAGTCGCTGCAGGGCGTGTGCATGACGATCGTCGGGTGGGCGATGCGTCTGGCTCCGATCGCGGTGTTCGGTCTGTCGGTGCGACTGACCGCCACCGTGGGCCTCGACGCACTCGCCGGCATGCTGGCCTACGTCGGCACGGTGTTGCTGGGCCTCGTCGTACTGACGGGGGTCTACGTGGTCATGGCGCAGGTCCTGGGCGGCTGCAGTCCCGGGCGTTTCCTTCGGGCGGCCAGGGACGTCCAGCTGCTCGGGTTTTCCACCTCCAGCTCCGCCGCCGTCATGCCGCTGTCGATGCGGACGGCGGAGGAGAAACTCGGGGTCCGCCCTGCGATGGCTCGCTTCGTGATCCCGCTGGGCGCCACCGTCAACATGGACGGGACGGCGCTCTATCAGGGCGTCGCCGCGGTGTTTCTGGCCCAAGTGTTCGACGTGCAGCTCGGCCCGCCCGCGATGGTGCTGATCGTCATCACCGTCGTCGCCGCATCGATCGGCGCGCCCGCGGCCCCGGGCGTCGGCATCGTGATCCTGAGCGGCGTGCTTGCGAGCGTCGGCATCCCGCCCAGCGGCGTTGCGCTGCTGATGGGCGTGGACCGCTTGCTCGACATGGCGCGGACCAGCGTCAATGTCACGGGCGACCTCACCGCGAGCTTGGTGCTCGACCGGTGGGTCGCCCGCAGCGAGGCGGCCGCCGAAACCGAGTCAGCGGTTGCGCCCAGCGACCCCGGGGTCGTCGCCGAGCGGGCCTGACGTCACGGTGACCGACACGCCGTCGGCGGTGAGCGTCTCGCCCGCGGACGCCACGGTGCGACGCACGATTGCAAGCCCGCGCGAGCCCGCGACGGTGGTGAGGGTGCCCGCTTCGGCCCGATCCGCGTGGCCCAGCGTCAGCGGGACCGAGGCCGCACCGTCGACGTCCACCTGCACCATGACCCGGTTGACCTGGCCACGCGCGTGAATGCGGGCCAGCGGTTCCTGGCCCAGGTAGCAGCCCTTGTCGTAGCTGACGGCGCCGACGAAGCCCACTTCGGGCGGGAAGAAGTCCGGGCGCACCTCGAAGCCCCACGCGGCGACGCCGGCCTCGATGCGGTGTTCGGCAAAGGCGGCCGCATCGGCGGGGGCACAGCCCTCGAGCAGCCCGGCAACGTCAGCGGCGGTGCCGACCAGGAGCTGTCCGTGCACCGGATGCGAGCAGCTCCAGCGACCTGGCCCTTCGGGCAGCCCCTCGCCCCACACGGCCGCCGCGACGACGTCCGGCCGAGGGGCGACTTCGACCTGGTCCATGATGATGTGCCGGTCGAGGTGACTGGCCACCGCCTCGAACGTGTCCGCGGGGATCATCAAGTCGATCGTCTCGTCGTCCACGACCATCACGATCAGCTCGGATACGATCTTGGCTTTGACCGTGAGCAGCGTGGCCGGGACAGCCTGGCCCGCGGCCGCCTTCGACACATCCGCGGACACGGTGCCCTGCAGGAACCGATGCGTGTCGGGCCCATGCAGCCGGAGCACCTTGCGGTCCTGGTGAGGGAGGTCTTGAAGCATTGCGCCGAGAACTGCCACGGGGCAGAGCTTGGCAATCGAGATCACACCGCGCAACCGCCCTCGTGGGCCCGTGATCCAGCCCTGTTGCACCGCTCTCGCCGCGGGGGTACCCATGCGGGGTGCTGCGTGTGCCGACCCTGAGCGCCTTGGTGGGGCTGAGCCTGTGGAGCTCGGTCGCCGCGGCCGCGCCCCCGTCCCCGACGGCCCCGTCTCCCACGCCGGAGCGGGCGCTGCCGAGCGCCTTCGATGCCACCGCGGACGATCGCCTCGACCCCTACGGCACCCGTCCCACCGACGTGTCGCGTCTGGGGCTGGACCAGATCGTCCGGTATGCGCTCGACAACCCGGCGGTGAAGTCCGCCGAGGAGCAGGTCACCGCCATGCGCGCCCAGCTGCGCAAGGCCCAGTTCGCCTGGATCCCGGTGATCGAGACCTCCGCCACGCTGAGCCCGGGGGTCAACATTCGTTGCGACGACGTCAGGCTCGACGACGGCGGCGACGGCTTCGATTTTCAATACTGCCGAAGCCGCGACGACAACGCGTTCGACGTCAACACCATCGACGGCTACTTCGCCCAGCTGGCCGACGCGGGGGTGCGGTTCGAGTTCCGCGCCGACATGATCATTCCGATCACCACCTTCGGCAAGATTCGCAACACGCGAAAACTGGCCGAGGTGGGCGTTGCCCTGCAGGAGCTGAAGAAGGGCCAGGTCGAACAAGAAACCGTGCTGCGCGTGCAGCAGGCCTATGCCGCGTTGCTGCTGGCGCGCGACACCATCGACATCCTGCGCGAGGCGAAGGGCATCGTCGATACGGCGCGCACCCGGGTCGAAAAGGACCTCGGTGGTGGCGACGACGACTGGGATGTCGAACCCGGGGGCGGCAACGATCTGCGCGACCCCGACGACCTCATCAAGGTCAAGCTGGCCGCCATCGAGCTCGAGCAGCTCATGCGCCAGGCCCTCAACGTCGAGTCGTATGCCCTGTCCGCCCTGTGGGCGCTCGCCGGTGATGCGGCGCCACCTGGCTTCGATGTCAAAGCGGACAAGCTGCTCCCGATGAACATCGAGGGGGGCCTGCAGTCGGCACGCGACTACAAGCAGATGGCCGTCGCGCGGCGTCCCGAGGCCCGCATGGCCTCCGCAGGCGTCAAGGCTCGCGAGTTTCAGGAGAAGGTCGCCCGGGCCAACTTCCTGCCCGACCTCGGCATTGCCGTCAGCACCGGAATCGCCCGCTCCAACGCGGTCGACTCCGACATGAGCCAGCTCTACTACCAAGACGGCTTCAACTGGACACGCTTCTCGGCCGCGCTGGCGATGCGCTGGCGATGGGACTTTCACTTCAAGACCTTCGACCTGCAGGCGGCGCGCGCCAACACCCGCGCTGCGATGCGCCAAGAAGAAGCCGCGGCGTTGCTGCTCGGCCTCGACGTTCAGCAGGCCTACGGGGATCTCGTGCAGGCGCGGCACCTGGTGGACACCTACGACGAAGCCGTCGACCTCAGCTGGCGACTGGTGGTGTCCGGCCAGCAAAAGGACACCGTCGGGGGCGGCAACGCCAGCGACCTGCTGCGCAACTTGGAGAAGTGGTACAAGCGCCGGTTCGACTACGCGCAGGCGATCTACAGCTACAACGACGCCGTCGCGCGCCTGTCCCGCGCGGTCGGAACGCAGCTTGGGCGGGAACCGGACGCGAGCACACCGTGACGCGCCGTCGAGATCGCGTGGGGCCCGATACGCACGAAACGGCGTCCAAGGCCCCGCAAACCGTGATGCGGAGCACTGTGCTAGGGTGTGCCCGCGTGAATACGCGTTGTCTGGGGCTCGTCTGACCCCGCAACCCCGAGAGGAAGACCGTGATCCGCAATCGACTCGCTCCGCTCATGCTGGCACTCGCCATTTTCGGTACCGTCAGCACCGCTCACGCCGCCGACACGCTTCCCTCCGCGTTGGACGCATTCAAGACGTCTCACCAGACCGTCGTCGGCCTGGTCCACGACAAGGCGCCCTCCGACAAGCTCGAGGCCCAGGTCGACCAGCTTCTCGACTACGAGTGGATCGCGCACGCAGCCCTTGGGGGCGAGCGCCGCTACGAGAAGAAGTGCGAGCCGCGCTGCGCCGAGTACGAAGCCCTGCTCGCCCAGCTCATCCGCGAGAACTACCTCAAGCGCATTCGCCAAGCCGACTCCGGCAAGGTCGAGTACCTCGGCGAAGAGGTCCGCAAGGACAAAGCCAAGGTCGACACCCGTGTCACCTTCGACAAGGACGGCGAAACCCAGGTCCTCGAGATCTCCTACGTCATGCACTTCGTGGAGACCGAGAGCGGCGGTAAGTGGGTTGCCCGCAACATCATCACCGACGGTGTGAGCCTGGCGAAGACCTACCGCTACGAGTTCGGCAAGATCCTGCGTGACGAAGGCATCGACGGCCTCATCGATCGGCTGCAGACCAAGCTCGCCGACGTCGCCAAGGCCGACTGATCGCCCCACTCGCAAACGCCCCCCTTGCTCTGAACGCCCCGCTGCCGCGGGGCGTTTGTCGTGGTTGGTCTACACTCTTCGTCCGTGCCCGCCTCCTCGCAGGTCGCCCAGACAGGTCGGCTCAGCGCATTGCTCCTCGCCGCCAGCGTGCTGAGCTGCGCATCGGAGCCCACCGTGTTCGAGGGGGAGTATGGCCGGGAGGTGCCGCTCGCCAGCGGTGACGCCTCTCCCCTGCCCCGGCTCGGGTTCATCGACGAGGGCTGTCCGGGGGCGGCGGCCCGTTCGGGGTGTGACCCCGATGGTGGCCGGGCATGCGAGCTCGTCTTGCTCGACAGCCTGTCCCCGCTGACGTTCTTCAAGCGCGACGACGACGCTGCGCAGCTGAACTTCGGGCGCGAGTGCATCGAGCTACGGGAAGCGCAGGGGCTCGCAGCGACGTCACCCTCCGAGGATGCGCTCGATGGTGGGGTTGCGCGGTTCCGGCTGCGCGACGTCCCCACGATCCGCGCCCCACAGGACGGCGGTGACGCGTTCTCCTGGCAGGCAGGGGACGACCGGACCGTGGTCGACCCCTCGGGCGTACTCGGCGGCAACGTGCTTCGCGATTTTGCGGTCTTGATTCGGCGCCCGCTACTGGGCGGGTCCAGCATCGCCCTGTACGGAGAGTTCCCGGGCACGGAGCGCGACCTTGCCGACGAAGGCTTCTCGTTCATGCCGGTCCAGTTCCCGGGTCGACTGCTCGGACGCGACCTCGCCGACCGCTGCGACATCGATGGCGAGGGGTGCGAACTGGGCGGCTTCGACATTCAAGGCAATCCAGACCTCGCGCTCGAGGCCAGTCGCATGGTGCTCGACGCTTGCGTGGCCATGCCGCCGTGCGGGGTCATCTACGACCTGACGCAAGACAACCCTTTGCTTCCCGGTTCCTGCTATGCCACCCGAGGCCCCGCGCTAGGGCAGGACGACGGTGCCTGTACACCCGCCGACGATACGGAGGCGGGGGGGAAACAGGCCACCCTGGTGGTGGCGACCGGCGTTCCCGGCTTGGTGTTGTTCGATGATTCCGCGCGGCGCATGTTTGGCCCGCTCGAAGACTTGCCCGCCTGCGATGCGCTCGAAGACGACACGCTCGCCTGCGTGCGCGGACTCGACGGCGCTCTCTCGGTCTCCGGGTGGCCGCCCGCCCCCTCGGGCGACGAGCCGCCGCTGCTGCGCATGTCCGTCCGCTCGGTGGCACTGCTGCCGGGGCTCACCCGGACCCGTGGTCTCGGTCCGTGTGTACGGGCCCAGAGGCGCTCTGCCGCTCTGCTGACGCAATGCGAGAACTTCGTGTCCGACTTCGATGCGCGGGGCAACATCGAAGACACCTCCACGCCGCACACCGCGGACAACTCGGGAACTGCGCTGGCAGTTGTGGGAGAGACGCGCTTCGACGAGGGGCAGCTGGTCCCGGATGCGGATCGCTGGGTCGACACCCTCGTCCTTCCCGAGTCACATCCGGTCGTGCTGGCGCTTCGGCGGGACGTCGCTCCCGAGGCGCTACAGCCCGACGGGCTGCTGGGGGCCTCGGTGTTCGACGACACCGTCACCGTGCTCGACTACACAGACCCCAACCCCGGCATTCGCCTGCAATGCGTCGACCCGCGCTCGGGCGACTGCCTCGGCGCCCCCGCCTGTAGCAGCGATGGCCAAGCCGCGTGCTGCCACGGTCTGCCGCTGTCGCTGCTGTTCGAGATCATCGTGCAAGCCCGGGACGAGACCTGCTGCGGGGCGCTGTCGGCCGAGGAGCTGCGCGAGATCCAAGAAGACGGGTTCTGCCTGGGCGTAGCTCCACCGTGAGCGTGGGCGCACACCTGCGCCGTGCCCGCATCGCCTCCCGTGGCATAACGTTCGGTGCCCTGCACACGTTGAGGGTCCACGAGCCATGGCTGATCCGAACTCGCTTCTCGCACTCGCCGCGCCCGATTTCGCCCAAGGCGGTCTCGGGATGTACGCCTGGGCCTTCGGTCAGGGCGTGCTCGTCGACCTGACGCCATGCGTGTATCCGCTGATCCCGATCACGGTCGCGGTGTTCGGCGCCAAGGGGGTGTCGCGGGGTCGCGCCCTGTTCCTGGCCAGCGCCTACGTGCTGGGCATGGCGGTGCTCTACACCTCGCTCGGCGTTGGGGTCGCGCTCTCCGGCGCCGCGTTCGGCACCTGGCTCGCCAACCCCTGGGTCGTCTACCCCATCGTGGGACTGCTGCTGGCGCTGGCGGCCTCGATGTTCGGAGCGTTCGACATTCAGCTGCCTACCAGCATGCAGAACCGGCTCAACACGGTCGGTGGCGCCGGTCCGGTGGGGGCGTTCTCGATGGGCTTGGTCTCGGGCCTCGTCTCGGCGCCGTGCACCGGCCCGGTGCTCCTGGGGCTGCTCACCTTCATTGCCAAGTCGGCCGCCGACGGTAGCAGCGTCGTGTACGGCGGCTCGTTGCTGTTCGCGTACGCGCTGGGCATGGGAAGCTTGTTCTTTGCCGTGGCGCTCGGCGCCAGCCTCTTTCGTCCCGGCGGATGGATGGAGAACGTCAAGAGCGTCTTCGGCATCGCCATGCTGGTCATGGCGGCCTGGTTTCTTCGCCCGGTCCACAAGCAACTCGCCGACTTCATCCTCGACCCTGAGTGGGGCTTCTGGGCGGCCGTGGCCTTGGTGGCGGTCGGCATCGCGGTCGGTGGCGTGCACCTGAGCTTCAAAGCCAAGCCTGCCGAGGTCTCCCGCAAGAGCCTCGGCGTGGCCCTGGCTGCGCTGGGCGGCATCATCGGGCTCAACAACTACCTCTACGTGCCCCCGATGGCGTGGGACAAGATCGAGACGATGGATCAGCTGGTCGCCTCGATCGAGACCGCCGAAGCCGAGGGCAAGCCGATCATGATCGACTTCGCAGCCGAGTGGTGCGGGCCGTGCAAAGAAATGGAACGCGACACGTTCCACCACGAGACCGTCGAACCTCGCCTCGCCAAGGACTTTCACCTGATCAAGATCGACGTCAGCAGCCCCAACGATGATCAAAGCAAGATGACCGATGCGTTTGACAGCGCGGCGCTGCCCTCGGTCCTGTTGTTTGCCGACGGCGCCCAACTCTCGGGGCACTTCGACACCCTGCGGGCCGGCGAGCGCATGCCCGCACCAACGGTGCAGTACAACACGATGGTTCACGCCGAGGCCTTCCTCGAAGGCCTCGACGAGGTCGACTGAGGAGCCTCAGTCTTTGCCCGCGATGCGGCGGGCGGCCGCCACGACTTCGGGGTCGTGGCCACGCGCCAGCACGTCGATGGTGGCCGTGACTTCGACCGCGGGCGTGACCCCGCGCCCTTCGAGCACCGTGTCGGTACCGGGAAGTGCGTACTGGACCACCGGCACGCGCACCGTCGTGCCCTTGCCGAGTGCGACCGCTTCGGTGTCGGCCACGCTGCCCGCTGTTGCCCGCCCGACCACGGTCACGAGGGGGTCCGCGGCGATGACCGATGCCGCGAGCTCGCATTGACCGCTGCAGCGCGGCCCGACCAGCAGCCAGCGCTGCTCGGCTTGCACAGGAGGCCCCGCTTCGGGGAGCGGAATGGATTCGAAGCCTCCTCGCGCACCGGGGCGCTTGGAGGCCCAGACGGTGGACGCCGGCGCCAGTCGTCGGGCCAGAACCTGGGCGTTGTGCTCGTCGTGGCCCACCGTGCGGCGCAGGTCGATCATGACATGTCCGCTGCCCGCGGCCGCGGCCGCGGTGGTCAGTTGGGCAGCGAAGGTCTCGGGTGCGCAGTCGAGGCGATGCACACTGAGCGTGCCGACCTCCCCGGTGATCGCCTTGCCCTCCACACAGGTCTGCGCGTCTTCGTTGCGCCACGCGAGGCCCACCGTGCGGGTCTTGCCCGACTTGGCCTTGCGCAGGGTGACCGCCTTGGCACGCCCACGCCCGTCCTCACGACCGGCGAGCGAGCGCTCCAAGCTGGCGGCCAAACGGGCGCTGCGTTGGCCGGCGGTGGATCCGGGAGCGACGCAGGTCGTCTCCGCCCATCGCACGACTTCCACACCATCCACCTCCAGCACCCGATCCCCAGGGCGCACCGCGTCGCCGTAGCGACCGTCGGTGGACTCGACCAGGAACGCAGGGCCGACGGCCCGCACCCGGAGCCCCGAATCGCTGTGCAGCGACCCGCCCCGCTCGACCAGGCGCAGGTTGCCGTCCCCGAGCCGACAGGTTGCACGACGCACCGCGGCTCTTCGTTCGCCGCGGCTACGCCCGGCGGAGAACTCGCTGCGCAGCACGTCGAGCACGCTGTCCACGTCGATGCCCTCGGCCTCGTGCAGCTCGCGGTGAACCCAGCGCTCGCGCAGTGCGACCTCGAGTCCGCCGAAACGGTCGGCGCCGGGCGCTGCGGTTGTCGCAGTCGGGGGCTTCGCATCGGGGTTGCGGCCGAACGCCTGGGCCTGCCCCATGTCGCTGAGGTGCAGTGCGCCGTCGAGCGGCAGGACATCTTCGCCGATGATCGGGGCGGGGGCGCAGCCGGAGACGATGCCCAGGGCCAGCAACACGGTGCAGACGCGGTTCACCCGCCGAATGTAGCCTTCGGGCGCCTATCGAGCGAGCAGCTTTTCCAGCCGTCCGCGGTCGAAGCCGACCATGAGCTCGCCGCCGACGTCGATCACCGGGACGCTCCCGGTCTGCACGCCGGCCTTGGAGGCCTTGGCCTGCAGCTCGGCCGCCGCCGTCCGGTCCTTTTCGATGTCCTTGGCGACGTACTTCACGCCCTTGCGGTCGAGGTAGCTCTGCACCTTCTTGCAGACCCCGCACCACGCGGTCTTGTAGACGATGACCTCGTCCGTGTTCGCCGCAACCTGGGGCGGTGGCTCCAGGCCCTCGGGGAGCGTGACCGCCGAAGACAGCCCCTGCCCCAGCGCGAGTTCTTCGAACTGGCTGCGGTCGACCGTCGTGAGCTGGACCGCACCCTCTCGTTTGAGGTTCGCGACCCAGACCTTGCCCGCGGGCGGCCTGGGGCCATCGAGAAGGCTCACACGCACCATGCCGCGCGAGGCTTCCGGTACGTCTTCGACCTTGGACGAATCGCTGAACGATCCCCGGTCGGCGGCGAACGTGAGCACGGCTTTGGTGACACCCGGCTCGAAGGTGGCCTCGGCCGTCGTCCCGTCCTCGCCCGCAGGCGGCGCGTCCTCGGGCTGAGGAGGCGTCTCGGGCTCGCAGGCAGCCAGGACGCACAACAAGCCGATCGCTGAACGTGTGTAGGCTCGCAGGAACTTCACGGCGGCGCGAAGCGTAGCAGCCCGGTGGCGCGTCCGTCCCGAAGACGCTATGACCCGGCGATGGCGCGCTCGAGCCTCGGCGGCGGCCCTCGCACGGTCGACTCCCGCGTGTTTGCGCTGCTGCGCGCGGTCGCGGTGCTGGCAGGGCTGGCGTTCGTGTTCGTCGCCGTCAGCTACTCGGGCTATCTCGGCTTCACCGAGATCGAAGGGCCCGAGGTGGAGGTCGCGCCGTCCACCTTTACCGTCGACGAGACGGGCCGCACGGTCCACTACGGCCGCAGCAGCCTCACCCGCGACGGCAAGATCTGGCAGATGCACCTGGAGGGGTCTCCGGTCGCGATCGGCGACGCTCATGGCCGCCTCGGGTCGCGCCTGTTCGACGAACTCGACCGCGAAATGCTCGACTACGTCGCCGAGCGCTACGGCACCGGCGTGGAGCAGTGGACCGCGTCGATGCTGCTGCGCTGGGACTACCGCGCCGCGGACACGTACATGCAGGAGGAGCGGCGGCTGGAACTCGCTGCGCTGGCGTCGGCGATCCCCGAAGCGCGCAGCGACCGGATGAGCGCCTACCAGCGGCTGTTCCTCTATCAGTGTATGCACGGGCTCGCGCAACGCCTCGAGGACGTCGTGCTCGAGGGATCGATGTTTGCGGCGAGCACGAAGAGGCCCGGCTCCTCCGAGCGGGGCAACCTGGTGATCGGCCGCTCGCTGAGCATCGACACCGACGGCGAACTCGACGTCGACCCTGTCGTCACGGTGGTGCGCCCCGATGGCCGGTATCCGTACGTCTCGGTCGGCTGGGCGGGCATGCTGGGCGTGGTCACGGGCATCAACGCACGCGGCATCTTCGTGTCCGTCAACGCGGCCCGCACCGACGACCCGCTCGAAGAGGGCGCTCCCCTGCCTCTGGTGCTCCGCGACGTGCTCGAACGGGCGGACACGCTGGAGACCGCCGCCACGATGTTGCAGGAGGCCAAGCTGCGCACCTCGGCGGTGGTTTTGGTCGGCGACGGGGTGCAGCGCAAGTCGATGGTGCTCGAGCTGGCCGCACGCGACCGCGAGGACCGACGGACGACGCGCGGGGAAGACGACGCCATCGTCTGGGCGACCAACCACATGACGAAGGAAGCCTTCGAAGGCGACCTGCAGAACGACTGGATCCGCCGCTACACCTCCAGCGGATATCGGTACGACCGGCTCGAAGAGCTGCTCACCGAAGGCGGCCCGATCGACCCCGAACGCGCGGCCGCCATCCTGCGCGACCGCCGAGGACACGGCGGTGCGGTGCTCGGTCTGGGCAACCGCAACGCGCTCGAAAACCTCACCCTCACCCACGCCGTGGTCGTCGACGCGTCCGCAATGGTGCTGTGGGTCTCCGAGGGCCCCTCGGCCTTGGGGCGCTTTCAAGCCTTCGACCTGCGCGACTTGCTGGGCCGCGAGGACGCCCCCAGTGCACCGCTCGACGACATGCAGCCCGACCCGCTGCTCTACGCCGAGGCCTATCGCGACTATCAAGAAGCGATCGAGCTCGTACGCCACGCCCGAGGCCTGCTCAGCGAGGGCTTTCCGGGTCGGGCGCTGTGGTCCGCCAAAGTCGCGCTCGCCCTCGCCCCCGACGTCGGCGACCTGCATCGTCTGCTCGGCGACATCGAACGCGACCTCGGACACGACAGCGAAGCGATCGAACACTACCGCCGATACCTCGAGCTGACCCCCGGCCGCCGCCGCGACCAAGTCCGCGTCGAAGGCATCATCGCCGAGCTCGGTTCGTAGGGGCTTCGCCGTTCGAACAAGGGGCTCTCCACCCCCGTGCGCGTCGTGCAGAGCCTACGGGAGGACGGCGAGGTATCTGCGGATGACGGCGGGGAGGCCTTCGAAGACGGCGTCGCCGATGATGGCGTGGCCGATGGAGACCTCGTCGAGGTGTGGGAGGGCGCCGAAGAGCTTCAGGTTCTCGGCGTCGAGGTCGTGCCCGGCGTTGATGCCCAGACCGCGGGCATGGGCGTGTTCGGCCGCGGCGACGTAGGTCTCGAACGAGGCTTTGCCCTGGGCCTCGTCGCGGGCATAGGCGAGAGCGAAGGGTTCGGTGAACAGCTCGATGCGGTCGGCACCCAGGTCGGCTGCCCAGTCGATCGGCGCCGGCTCGGGATCGACGAACACGCTCACGCGCACGCCCGCGCCATGCATGCGCTCGATCAACCTGCGCATGGGCCCCGCCGGAGTATCGGCGGGCCAGCCCGCCTGGGAGGTGATTTCACCGGGGCGAACCGGTACGAGCGTGACCTGCTGTGGGCGCACCTGCTCGACGAGGTCCATCAAGTCCTCTCGGGGGTCGCCTTCGATGTTGTATTCGACCGTGTCGCGGTGGGGCACGAGGAACTCGGCCAGCTCGCGCACGTCGGTCAGCGTGATGTGCCGAGCGTCGGGGCGGGGATGCACCGTGATGCCGGTTGCACCCGCCTCGATGCAGACTCGTGTCGCCTCGACCACGCTCGGGTACCCCTGGGAGACGTCCCCGGCTTGCGCGGTCCGGGAGTTCCGCAGAGTCGCGATCTTGTTCACGTTGACGCTCAGGCGCACCACTGCGCGGACCCTACAACCCATCTGCGGTCGCCGCTACGGGCCGCGTTCAGGCGGGGGCGTCCGACTCGGGAGGGTCTTCCCCATGCACCAGCGCTGCGCCGCAGGCATCGCATCGCACCGCATCGGCCGCGAGCGGGGCTCGACACGCCGAGCACGTGCGCGACACCAGCACGGCGCGCCCCAGAAGCACCCCCGCTGCCGCGCCGGCCACGAGCGGGATCACCGAGCCGAGCAGCCCCGCCGCGAGCCCCCCGGCGATGAGGCCCAGCACCCCGCCCCGAAACTCGTGGGTCTGCCGACTCTCGAACGCAACCTCGTCAGAGGCGGGGGTTTCGGTCTCTTTGTCCGCGCGCTCGGGGGGCGGCGCGTCGGCGGACGCCGGTTCCTCCACACTCGCCTCCCCCACCGGATCCGGGGGCAGCATCGACTCCTCCACGGGACGCGGCTTGGGCCAGCCATCGGGCGCCGGGAGACCGAGGGCCTCGACGAGCGCGTCGCGATGCGGCTTCAAAGACGCGACTGCGTCGGCGACCGCCTGCCCCTCGGGTCCAGGCAGGCCACGTGTGGCTGCAGCCAGCTCCTCGCGACCGCGCACCACCAGCTGCACCGCGAGCAACGACGCGGCAGCCTCGGGCTGCAGGCCGCCGACCTTTCGATGCGGCTGGTCCGCGTCAGCGTTGGCCGGCTCGGCGCAGCCGTCGAGCGCAATGACCCCGAAGCCCAGCGCGAACTCGGCCAGGGTTGCGGCCTTGTCCTTGGGCAGGCCCTCGCGCACGCCTCCGTCGTCGTACGGGCCCAGCGGAGCCTCGGTGAGCAGCAGGCTCGCCCGCGCAACCTCGAGGGCGACCTCGTGCAGCAGGAGCTTCGGCGCCGCGAGCTGGATGACGCGCAGCGCCAACGCATCGTCGGCGATGGCGACCAACTCCAGCCGTCGTGATTTTGCAGGACCGGGATCGACGATGCGGACCGAGAGGCCCGGGTGCCCCGCGTGCATCAACGCCCGCCGAAACGCACGCTGCACCCCGGCGAGGTCGTCACTCCACTCGTCGGGAAAGCAGACCCGATCGTGCACGAGCAGCGGGCCGGAGACGAATACCTCCCATCCCAGCCGTTCCAGCGAACGTCGCAGGCCCGTCAGCAACAGGGGGTCGACCGCGTCGGGAACCTCGGACATCGACGCGATCCAGTGTGCGACCGCGGTGGGGGCAGGTCAATCGTCGCCACGTGCCCGTTGCAAGGCTGCGAACGCTTCGGCTTCCCATCCTCGGGCCGGATGCACGTAGGTGGGGACCCCTTCGGGACTCTCGGCGAACGCGTCGGGGAGATACGAGCGATGCCGGGGGTCGACGCCGCCGTTTTCTTCGTGGGGGTATCGATATCCGGCGCCGTATCCCGACTGCTTCATCAACGACGTGACCGCGTTGCGGACCGCCATCGGAACCGGAAGCGCCCCGTGTCGCCGCACGTCCTTGCGCGCCGCGAAGTAGGCCTTGAGTGCGGTGTTGCTCTTGGGGGCGAGCGCCAAATACTGCGTCGCCTGCGACAGCGGCAGGACGGCTTCGGGCAACCCGACGAAACGCGCCGCTTCGGCGGCCGCCTGCGCCACCACCAGCGCTTGAGGATCCGCGTTGCCGACGTCTTCGGAGGCGAAGATCACGATCCGCCGGGCGACGAACATGAGGTCTTCGCCGGACTCCAACATGCGCGCAAGCCAGTACACTGCGGCGTCCGCATCGCTGGCGCGCATGCTCTTGATGAACGCGGACACCACGTTGTAGTGCTCCTCGCCCGCCTTGTCGTAGCGCAGCGCCCGGCCGCCCAGCGCCTCGCCGACGTGTTCGGGCAGGAGCTCGGTCGCGTCGGCTGGCACGAGGTCCGCCGCCATTTCGAGGGTCGTCAGCGCTCGCCGGGCGTCGCCTTGGGCCGCGCGCCCCAACGCTTCGAGGAGCCGCGGCTCGGCGCGGAGCCCCCGGAGGCCCAGGCCGCGTTTTTCGTCCGCCAGGGCGCGCTGCAACACCGAGGCGATCGCCGTCGGCCCCAGCTGCCGCAGCGAGAACACGCGCGCGCGGCTCAGCAAGGCCGCATTGACCTCGAAGCTCGGGTTCTCCGTAGTCGCGCCGATCAGTCGACACACGCCCGCTTCGACGTGCGGCAACAGGGCGTCCTGCTGACTCTTGTTGAAGCGGTGAATCTCGTCGATGAACAACACCGTCCGCTGCCCGGTGCCGCGGCGACGGTCCTTGGCGCGTTGAATCACCGCACGGATGTCTTTCACCCCGGCGCTCACGGCCGACAACACCTCGAACGCGGCCCCGGTCGAGTGCGCCACGATCTGGGCCAAAGTGGTCTTGCCCGTGCCCGGCGGGCCCCACAGGATCATCGAGGGGATCCGATCCGCTTCGATGGCGCGCCTGAGCAACTTGCCCGGTCCAACGACGTGTTCTTGGCCCACGTACTCGTCCAGGGTCCGTGGCCGCATGCGCTCGGCGAGCGGTGTGGCCTCGGGATCCTGCATCGCGGCGGCGTCGAACAGGTCCGGCGGGTCGGCAGTCACGGCGCCGAACACCGTACATCAGCAGACACCGCCTCGCCCGGGTGTCGCGCGGCGCGTCGGGTGCTACCTTCGGCCTTGGATGCCGACCTCTTCGCTCGCACGGTGCGCCGCTGTCGCGTGCCTGCTGCTCTCCGCGTGCCAGTCGTCGGCCGTCGAGGTTTCGACCGCTGAAGAGCCCGCGCGCAAGGCCCGAGAGGGCTCCGAGCGGCTGTCCGAGGTCGGCAAGATTCGCGCCCTGATCCAAGGTGTGCGCGACAGCGGCCTGCAGTTCGTGCAGAACGGTGAGACGCGGGACGCCAACGCGGCCGCCGATGAGCTTGAGCGCCGTCTCGCGCGAACGCCGGGCGGGGTGGTCACGGCAACCCAGTTCATCGATCGCATCGGCGCCGGCCTTGCGCGGTCGAAGACCCCCGATCTCGTGCGGCTCTCCGACGGCACGATGCTGCCGGTCGCCGATTGGCTGCTCAAACGCCTCACGGAACTCGAAGGGGTGGAGTACGTCGCTCGCAAAGACAGCGCCAAGCCTTCCGACGGTGACGGCGGAGCGGAGGCCAACGACGGCGCGGAGCCTCGGCGGGGCCGAACCCGCGAGGTCGGCATTCTCGATGCCCTGACGATTGTCGAACGCAGCGACCTCACGTTCGTCGCCCCGCCGCGCAAGACCCCCAAAGGCAAGGTCAAGGGCAAGCGCAAGGAGTACACCGGTCCCGAGTTCTCCGAGATGCTGCGCAAGAAGTGGGAGCTGCTGGGCAAGGACATCAACGACCTCGACACGTTCATCGAGGAAATCGCCAGCGACGCGTTCGTCAGCATGACGCCCTACCTGGTGACCTTCCGGGACGGCCGCGAGGAGCCCTTCCGCGGTTGGCTGGAAGAACAGCTCGAAACTCGGCGACAAGCCCTGGCCAAAGGCGGCGCACCATGACCAAGCGTTCTTCTTCTCACGACCCTGCGGCGGGCCGCGTGCTGGCGTTGGCGGCCGTCTTCGGCCTGCTCGGTGTGGCGGCGGGGGCGTTCGGCGCCCACGGTTTGCGTGGCACCGTGCCTGCGCGAGACCTCGAGATCTGGCAGACCGCGGCCCACTACCAGCAGTTGCACGCCGCCGTGCTCGTCGGTGTCGCCGTGTTGGGACGAGGCGGCTTCTCCAAAGCGCTGCGCGTGGCCGCGGTCGCGTTTGGGGTCGGCATCGTGATCTTCTCGGGCTCGCTCGACGCGATGGTGCTCGGTGGGCCACGCATGCTCGGCGCGATCACGCCGATCGGTGGTCTGTGTTTGATGGCGGGATGGGCCGGACTCGCCGTGCATGGGCTCTCGTTGGCCCGCAAGCCCGACGCCTGATCCTGGCGGTCGGACACCACGCGCGCGGGCGTCACCCGATTCGAGGTCGGCCGCGCGACGCTCCGGCCCGCTTCGGGGCGGCCCTCAAGAGCTCGCTCGTCGGCCCCGATGTCCACACCGTGACCCCTTCGGAGCGCAGTTTCCTGACCGCCGTGATCCGCTTTCAGACCCTTCTGCATGCGGGGGCGCGGTCGACCGATCCGGAGTTCTTTCACCTGCGACGATTCCTCGGATCCGACGCTCCCGATGCGCATCCCGAGGCCGGCGAACGTCGACTGTTCCGGCGTTTCGCCGCCCAGGTCCCCGCGACGATTCGTTTCGGCGCTCGGTCGGCGACCTGCACCGTGGTCGACCTCGGGGGCGGAGGCATGCGTATCGCGCTGAGTCAGCCGATCGGCGTGGTCCAAGGCAGTCCGCTGCTGCTCAGCGTGCAGACACGGCCCGGGCTCGAACGCGTGGATCTGGCGGTCGAGGTCCGCTGTGTCGGGCCGCGCGGCACCTGGCTCGGCTGTGAGTTCGTCGGCGCCCCGTTGACCCTTCGGCAGGTCACCGCCTCGCCGCGGGTGGATGCACAGGCGAAGACGCAAGAGGTCCGCACCGCCGCCTGACTCGACGCGGTCGTTGCAACGAAGGGGCGACTCCGACTCTCGGAGCGCCCCTTTTTCGTCGTTCTCGGCAGACGCGCAGCGCTCGGAGCTCAGGACGCGGTCCGTGTCCGCGCTTTGGGCCCCGAGGTGGTGACCAAGGCTTCTCGGAGCCGGGCTTGCACCCATCGCGGCGCCTCGGGATGAAGGGTGAGTTCGCCGCGAAGTCGTTGCACCCCGGCCTCGTCTCCCCGGTGAGCCAGCTCGGTTGCCGCGAGCGCGAACAACTCGAACGCGTAGGGCCAACGGCCGAGAATGCGCCGAATGCCCATGACGATCTGCTCCGGGCGCATGCGCGGCAACCGGCGCATGAAGCCGTCGCGCACCGATTCGGCACCGTTGGCAAACCGCCACGCGGCTGCACTCGCCACGAACCACACCCCGGGGGGTTCCACTTCGGTGCGCATGCGGGTGCCGCCGATGCCGTCGGGCACCTCGTCGCAGCGCAGCTGGGAGGCTCCGGGATCGATCGAACGCAACATGGTGCGCCCCACCCCGCGTCCGGGCTCGTGCGGTTCGCACATCACCACCAGATCGCGGGCGCTGCTGGCCCGGGCCAACAGTCGATGGCGGCACAGCGCGGCCGGGTCCAAGGCGTCTTCCACGGACACGACCGCGTCCACCGAGTCGGGTTCGCTCCCCGCCTCGACCCGCAGCTCTGCGCCCACGGCAGCCTCGGGCAGCACGCGGATCACACGTCGGCGACTCGCCTCGGCGTCCACCCGCACCGTTCGCACCTGGTGACGAGCGAGACGGAGGGCGATGGCCTCCGCGACCGGCCAGGGGGTGACGAGCGGTCCGCGACTCATGCCCGACGTTCAATGCAAGGGTCGGGCCCGCCGTCCGGGCGTCCGATTGTGTCCCACGTCGCGCCGCCTGGGGGCTGCCGTGGCCCAGCCCGAACTCACCCGAGGCGTCGGCGTCGGCGCAGCGTCAACCCGAGCAGCATGAGCGCCAAGAAGCCGTGAGGGCCCGTTTGACGATGGCTGCATGCGCACCCGTCCGCGCCCCCATCGTCGCCCGCACCCAAACCGTCGGTGTCGGTGTCCGAAGCGTCGTCGTCATCATCGTCGGGGTCACCACCATCGTCGCCTGGGCCGTCGCCCGTGTCGCCGCCGGTCCCGGCATCGGCGGTGTCTGTCCCGTCGCCGCCTCCGGACTCGTCTCCGCCGGCGCTGGTCGGGTCTCCCGACTCGCCCTCGGACTCCATGACCGTGACGGTGGCGGTCTGCACGTCGTAGCCACCGTAGGCGTCGAGCACCTCGAACGTGAGCACGTATTCGCCCGCGGGTGGGTTGCTCAGGGTGGTGAAGTCCCAGCCAACCTCACTGGGATCGAAGCCGACGCCCGCGTTGAAGTCGCTGTCGCACACGTTGTTGGTGCACCGCGTCAACGTGGTGTCCGCGCCCTCGAGCGTCCACTTCACGGCCACGAAGTTCGAGTTTTCCTCGATGCGCGCGCTGACGGTGAAGCTGTCCGCGGTGGTGAAAGTGCTGCCGTCGGCCGGCGACATTTCGACGATCGCCGGCGCTTGGCTGTCCGGGGTGCGGGGACCGAACACGCCGAGCAGCTCCTGGTACGTGTTCTGACGCTCACCGCCACCGGAGGGGCAGTACTCCTCGTGAATGTAGTCGCACTGCGTGATGCCGTCGCCCGTCGCATGGCTGATCTCCATGCAGTCGTCGACGAACGTCTTGAAGCCCCCGTTGTTGTAGGGGTACAGGAGGTCGGTCGTGTTGGCGGTGTGCTCGAGCCCCCAGTTGTGGGCGGTCTCCTGGGCGGCGGTCTCTGCCGACCCGCCGCAGGTGCTCGGGAACGTCAGCGAGACGTGGTTGCGCTTGAGTCCGTCGCAGGCGACGTTGGCCACCCCGCACACGCCTCCGGGCTGGCCGGCGTTGCTCGATGACCCGCCGATGACGGCCATCGTGTAGGGCATCCAGTCGGGCGGCTCCGAGGTGGTGAGTACGATGTCGAACGGCGCGTAGTATTCGGCGAGCTGGTTGAACAGGGCCGCTTGCTGCTGCGCATTGCCGTAGGCCGGAAAGTTGGTCTCGCTGTCGACCAGCGGGCTGCAGCGCTTGGCCGCGTTGGCCACATCGCCGCCACTGCAGCTCGGGGTGAGTGTGATGCCCTGCATGGCCACGTAGAGCACGCCGGGCGCGGACTCGTACGCCACGGCAGGAAGCGGCGGCAGACCTTGCTGCGCCAGCGTGTCCCGCGCTGCGCTGTCCCGCGTGTAGAGCAGGTTGCCATCCCAGAACGGCTCGACGTCCGGGAGGGCGTCCTCGGAGACCCCGTACGCGCGCTCGAACGCCGTCAGCCCCAGCTCGTCGCCCGGATGCAGCGCCCACGGAACGTCCGCCCGCAGCGGTTCGCGTTCCTGCGCCGAAGCCAACGACGGCGCGAGGAGGCACAGACCCAAGGACACTGCGACATAACGTCTCATGGCGGGCGGAAGCCTACCGAAGCTCACATTTCGGCGCCAGTGCAGCCCGCAAAAACCCACGAAGCACCGGATACGCTCAGTGCAGCGCGGCTTCACGGTTGGGCAGGCCGACCAGACGCGCGGGATCGATGCCCACCACGCCCAGCGCCTTGGCCCACAGGTCCGACGGCGCGGTCTCGAACAGCCAGCGCGGCGGCACCCCGTCCGCGTCTCCACCGCGTCCGATGGGGACCGCCACCCAGCTTCCCGCCGCGATCTCGGCCTCGAGCTGTGCAGGCCCCCACCCCGCGTACCCGAGAAGAAAGACGAACTCGCCCTCCTCGCCCACGGCGAGGCCGCGGTCGACCTCGTCCAGCGACGTGGTGAGCCAGACACCCCGCAAGACCTCTTGGGCCGTGGGGTCCCACTCGGGTGTGCCGTGGAGAATCCAGCCCCGCGACGGCTCCACGGGCCCGCCCTTGCGGAGCAGCACGCCCGCGTCGCCGCCCCAGATGACATCGAGATCGTCCAGTACGGTTTCGAGCCTGTTCGGCATCTCGTCAGACATCACGAGCCCCAACGCGCCCTCGTGGTTGTGCTCGAGCATCAAGATGACCGCGCGCTCGAAGTTGGGGTCGAGCAGCTGTGGCACGGCGCAGAGCAGATGCGCGCTGAGGCCCCCGGTCACCGTCATACTTCGAGTATGGGCCACCCCGAGGCCCGACGCACGAACGCAACCGATGCTTGCAACCGCGCGCCGGGCTTGCTACATCCAGCGACCCCGATGCCAGAGTGGCGAAATCGGTAGACGCAGCGGACTCAAAATCCGCCGTTGGTGACAACGTCCCGGTTCGAGTCCGGGCTCTGGTACTCCCCCCTCCACAGCCGCTGTGCGAGGGGGACTTTTTTGCCTCATTCGCGCAGGCGAACCGACACGTCGCCACCGGCGTCGATCTCGATCTGCGTGGCCCCCGTGCCGGAGCGGGCGCGATACAGGCCCTGGGAGACCGCGGAGAACGCGTCGGTCTGCACACGAATCCGGCCCGGTGTGCGCACCCAGAGGTCGACGTCGGCATCATCCCCGAGCAGCAGCTCGACGGCACCGCCAGGGGCGACGACGTGCGTCTGTGCTGCACCCGCGGTCTGTTCGATGCGCACCCCTCCGTCGTCGGCCCACACGTCGACGGCTCCGGGACCCTCGACGTGGACCTGCCCTTCCTCCACCCGCACGCCCGTCGAGCGCATGGGCCCACGCACCGAGACGTCGCCGATGGCCGTGTCGACCAACACCGACCCCTCGATGCCCTGCACGTCGACGTCGCCCAACGAGGTGCGAACCTCCAGGTCCAGCGCGGCCGGCATCATGGCGTCGTTCAAGGTGAGGTCGACCAAGCCCTCGACATCGAGGGGAATGTCGGCGCTGACCCGCGCCAGCCCTTCGTGGGCGTCGAACAGAATCGCGGGGCGCGTCGCGTTCTCTCGGGCCTTGGCCCCCGAGGCACCGACGGCCGACCAGTGGCCGCTGAGCAGCAGCGCGTTGGGGCACGACTCGGGCACCGAGCCGTCGCATGCCCGCACCGAGACAGGGGTGCTCGGCAGGTCGAGCACCACGGCCCGCGTGTCTTCGAGCTCGAACTCCGCCTCGAACGCGCCTTCGGCCCGCACACCGAGCGTGCACGCCGAGAGCAGAGCCAGGGCAAGCAGCCGTTTCACAGGTTCACCCCCAAGGAGACGCCGAACTCGACGGTGGGCGCAAACGCGGGCAAGGCTCGCCCTGCAGCGTATCGCCTCGGCGTCAGCGGCACGCCGAATCGCCCCAGGGCCCCCACCGTCCACCGCGGAGCCACGAACAAACGGGCGTCCGCGAGCACGTACGGCACGGCTCCCCACGCCCGTTCCGTTCGCTCTGCGCGCTCGACCTCGGGGTCGAGGGGCTGCGAGAGACGGCGCCGGGCGGTGTGCTGTCCCAGCAGACCGCCGCCCACCGAGATCGAGCCCCGTCGGTAGGGATGGCTGGCCGTTGGCCCCCATGCCTCGAACATGCCACGCGCGCCCAGCTGCAGCACCGTCTGCTCGGGTCCGAGTTTGACACTCATGTCCGAGGGTCCAACCTGCACCCGCGGGGTCACCCGGACCAGGGCTGCCAGGGACAGGTCGTCGTAGAGCGCCGCTCGGGGCCGCCCTGCGCTCATCGAGACCGCAGTGAGACGATCGAAGCGCACCTGCACACGCCCGGGCTTGGGTTCGAGGCGTTCGCCCCGCTCTACCCGGTGGGCGTCGAAGATCTGTCCGACGTAGAGCGCGCCCGCAATGCTCGTCAGCGCGGCAAAACCACCCAGGCGCGCGTACCCGGGCCCCGACGCGGCATCGGATGGCGTCGCGCCGTCCGTGCGGTCGTGCTGCAGCCCCAACACGACCGCCCCCGTGACCGCGGCCGCGGTCGTGCCCAGAATGCCAACGCCCCAGCCCGGCTTTCCCGCCCACGCGTGGCCGAGGCCGGGGACGAAGGCGGACATCAGGGGCGCACGCCAAGCCGGTTCGCGACGCGGAGGCGGCACGGCGTGGGGCGGTGCCGCCGGCAGGGTGGCGCTTGGCTGTGGCGCAGCGTCGGGCGAAGGTTTCGGCGCCGCGGTGGGCTGCTCGCGAGTCGCCCGCACCGTCCGGGGCGGCCCTTCTCCGCGCACGACGTATTCGCCCTCGGGCGCATAGACGATGGTCGGCTCGTGCGGGTCCAGCTCGACCTGCGCCACCGGATTGCCGTCGGGGTCCTCGACGGTGACGCGTGTCCCCGCGTTCGGCTCGAGCACGATCCTGGCCGGGGGCTCGCCCACGGGCGCCGAGATCCAGGCTGCGAGGAGCAACGCGCTCACCGCCCGACCATACCCCAGCGCGGTGCTCAGCCGTAGGGGCGCTCGGGGCTCGGCATCGCCGCGCGCCGAGCCAGTCGGCGTTCGAACCGAAGCATTGCGCGTGCCTGCGGGCGGGTGGCGTGGTCGTGACCGAGCAGGTGCGCGAGGCCGTGCAAGCACAGGTCGATCACCTCGTCTTGCCACGCGGCAGGCCCGGTTCCACGGGCAGCGGACTGCCGGACCGCGAACGGCCAGCCGATGACCAGGTCGCCGAGGCTGACCTCGTCGTCGTCTTCGGACGGAAAGCTCAGCACATCGGTCGGACCCGGCAGCCCCATGAAGTCGTCGTGCAGCCGCGCGACCTCTTCGTCGTCGGTGATGCGCACCGTCACGGTGGCGCCCTCGGCCACGCCGATGCGGCGTCCGGCCGCCGCGAGCTTGCGGACCAGAGCCCGGCGCAATGCGTGGGGCACCGCAGCGCGCACCGAGGCGGAGACCTGAAGCACGACCTTCATCCGGAGGAAGGTTTCCAGACCTCGGCTTCGATGAACAGGGCCAGAATCGATGCGTCCACCTTGCCCCGTTTCGCCTCGGCCTGAAGGATGTCCAGTGCCCGCGGCACGGGCACGGCCGCCTTGTAGGGCCGATCGGAGGCTGTGAGCGCATCGAAGATGTCCGCGACGGTCATCATGCGGGCCTGCAGCGGGATCGCGGGCGCATCGATGCGATCCGGATATCCGCTGCCGTCGAGGTACTCGTGGTGTTTGCCCGCGATCTCCGGGATTCGAGCGAGGGTGCGCGTCCAAGGAATGCGCACCAGGAAGTCGTAGGTGTGGCGCACGTGGTCCTCGATCTGGGTGCGCTCCTCGGGCGTCAGCGACCCACGCGGGACCGACAGCGCTTCCACGTCCTCGGGCTGCACGACCTGGACCCGGCGCCCTTCCCCATCGACGAAGCTGAGGTCGAGCAAGCCACGCAAGGCCTCGGAGGCTTGCTGCGCCAGCACCGTGGGCTCGTTGGAGCGCTCGACCAGCGCGAACGCGTCACCGAGCCTGCGCAGCTGTTGCTCGTAGGGCCGAGGGTCTTCGCCCTGGCTTTGGGCGCGCAGCACATCGCGCTGCAGGGCCGTGCGCATGTGGCCAAAACGCTCCCGCACCAGCGCGAGCCGATGCGGATAGAGCTTCTTGGCCTTGACCAGCACGTCCTCGCGCACGCCCACCTTGCCGAAGTCGTGCAGCAGGCCCGCGTATTCGATCTCGCGCAGCGCATCGGCGTCGAAGCGCACATCGGCGAACGCCGCATCGGTCGCTCGGTCCGCGACCTTGGCCAACCCCACCGTGAGGTCGGCGACCCGCTGGGAGTGCCCGCTCGTCGTGGGGTCGCGTTGCTCGATCGCGTGCACGCTGGCCCGCACGAAGCCCTCGAACAAGGCCTCGATGTCGGCGATCAGTTGGGCGTTTTCCAGCGCCACCGCGGCTTGGCTCGCCAACGCGCTGCACAGACGCTCGTCTTCTTCGGTGAACGGCCGTACCCGAGTCGCAAAGTCGTCCTCGCTCGTCAGCGGCCCCGCCTCGTCATCGCGGGCATTGATCAGCTGCATGACCGCGAGCACCGTGCCTTCGGGCGTGATGACCGGCGTGGTCAGCATGGACCGGGTCTGGTAGCCCAGGCTGCGATCCAAGGTGCGGTCATGCGTGAAGCTGCGGGCGTGCGTCTGCGACTCCCCGCTGGCGTACAGGTCCGCAACACGCACCGTCCGACCGTCCTTCACCGCCGTGCCAACGATCGAACGCTCGGAGACCGGCAAGGTGAAGGTGGAAAAATCGACCTCGACCGAGTCGTTGTGCGCGACGGCAAAACGCAGCCGCGCGCCGCCGTCTTCCACCACGAACATCGAGCCCGCGTCTGCGCGTGCGATGGCCCGTCCGTGCTGGAGAATGAGTTCCAGGACCCGTCGCGGATCCCGTTCGGCCGACAGCGCCGTGCCGATCTCCACCAACTGATCGGCCACGCGAGCGCCCGCGACCGCCTCGGCCATGCGAATCGCCTCGCGCACCACCTTGTCGGCCACCACCGGGGGCGTCGGCAGGGACAGCAGCTGCATGCGCGGGGTGTCCATCTGCACCAGCGCCTTCGCCAGGATGTTCGGTGGACCGGCGAGCAACAGGACGTCAAACCGGGTGGGCACCTCGGCGCCCGGCGGCATGATCACCACCGTCGCACGGGGGCGGCTGATCGTGATGTTGCCCGAGGCGTCGAGGTAGACGCGGCCCAGCCCCGCCTCACCGTCGCGGGGCAGCATCCAGCGACGGACCGCCGCAAACCCGGCGAGCTCTCCCGTTTCGGTCAACGCGCGAGCATACCGCGATCACCGGTGTGGCACGCACAGGCGCACCCGAGTGGTGCCACCGACGCGGGCCGCCTTCAGGCTCCCGCCCGCGTCCTCGGCGACCCGCCGCGCGAGCTGAAGGCTCATGCCTGGACCCGCCGGCGCAGGCTGAGCATTCAAGCCCTGCGGGTCCTCCAGCCAACGGCGTACGCCCGGGGGAAGCCCGTCGCCGCGGTCGCGGACGTCGAACACCACCTGCATGGCGTCGCCGAGCGCGTCGGTCGGCTCCAGCGTCACCCGCAACTCGACGGTCCACGGCGATGCGTCTGGGCGCCGCCGTGCCATCGACTCGATCGCGTTCTCGACCAAGCCGACCAGTGCGGCCTGGAGGTCCTTGGCGTCCGCACTCGGGCGCGCACCCGCCTCGATCGACGTTTCCACGGCAGCCGGGAGACGCACCCGTTGCTGCACGGCTTGCCGCACCCCCTCGATCACCCGCTCCACCAGCGGCGGGCTCGTGGGCATCGCAATCACCTCGGCCGCTCCAGTGCCGCCTCCGCCGCTCAGCGGCGCGAGCAGCCGGGTGAGCTCCGCCGTGGCGGTCTCCAGCGCACCGAGCACCTCGGCGACTTGGGACGCTTGCTCGGCAGACGCCGAGCGTGTGGCGTCACGCAGCGGCCCGGCCAGCATTTGAACCGCCAGTCGCACCGCACCGGCCGGGTTGCGCAAGGAGTCCAAGGTGGCTCGGAGCTGCTCCAGCTCGCGTTGGCGCGACGCGCCATCGGCCAGCGGTGAGTCTCCCGCGACCACGGGTGGCAGAATGCGCGCAGCGCCCATGCTCGTCTCTGTGCTGCGTCGCCGTAGCCTGGCCCACTCAAGAAACGGTCCGGGTCTCCGAGCCGGATTGGACGTGGTGGGCCGGGTTCGGTGGTCTCGCGCGTGCGCGCGGCTCGAAACGGGGCACTGCAGCGGCTCCATCTCGCGGCGCAGATCCGCCGCGCCGCAGTCAGTCCTCGGTGGTGTCGGCGGCTTCGGCCTCCGCGGCTGCCGCCCGCGCTGCCGCCCGCTTCTTCGAATCGACGTCGTACGCCTCGATGATCGCCTGCACCAACGGGTGGCGCATGACGTCCTCCGAGGTGAACGAGCACACCGCCACTCCGGAGACCCCGCGCAGGATTCGCAGCGCATGCGCGAGTCCACTGCGTGCGCCACCGGGCAGGTCGACCTGGGTCGGGTCTCCCGTGACGACGACCTTGGTGTTGTTGCCCAGGCGGGTCAGAAACATCTTCATCTGCTCCCGCGTGGTGTTCTGGGCCTCGTCGAGCACGACGAACGCGTCATTGAGCGTTCGTCCGCGCATGTAGGCGAGCGGCGCGATCTCGATGACCTCATGCTCCATCATGTGCGCGACCTTGTCCACGGGGAACATGTCGTGCAGCGCGTCGTAGAGCGGGCGCAGGTACGGCGAGATCTTCTCCTCCAGCGTGCCGGGCAGGAAGCCCAGCTTTTCGCCCGCCTCCATCGCGGGGCGGGAGAGGATGATCCGGCGACACTGCCGGTCCAGCAGCGCCCGCGCAGCCATCGCCATGGCCAGGTACGTCTTGCCCGTACCGGCGGGACCCACCCCGAAGGTGAGCGTGTGGCGCCGCATGTACTCGACGTAGCGCTTCTGGGCCAACGAGCGCGGCACGATGGCCTTGCCGTCGGAGGGCTTGACCACGACGGTGTCGTCGAAGACCGCGTCGAGTTCGGCGTCGCCGTCGTCGCTGAGGACCGACAGCGCCCGGGGCACGTCGCTGGGATCGACGGGGGAGCCCTGCTGCGCCAACGCGTAGAGCTGCTTGAGCAGACGCGCAACGAGATCGACACGATCCCCGTCGACGGTCACGACATTGCCGCGAACGTGCACCGACGTTCCGGTCTCGGTTTCCAACAGGGTCTTGTGGCGCCCGACAGCCTGCAGCATCAGTTGCAGCGGCTCCCGGTCTTCGAAGGTGAGCTTGGTGGGTTCGGTCAACGCGGGCTCGGCTCCGCCCCGGCCGGAGGCGGGACGTGGTAAGGGATTGCAAAAGAACGGTACCACGTGGCGGACCCGACAGACCCCTCCCCCGGCGCCAGCGAAGACGACCTCGGCGACCTCGCGGTGCCCGATCATCGCGCTCTCGGCCTGCCCGAAGGCCTGCCTGGGCTGAAGGCGGTGATGGATCGGCTGTTGGCCGAAGACGGCTGCCCGTGGGATCGAGAGCAGACCCTCGAGACGCTGCGCCACTATCTGGTGGAGGAGACCTACGAGGTCCTCGAGGCGATGGACGACCCCGTCGCGCACCGGGCCGAGCTTGGGGATCTGCTGTTTCAGATCGTTTTTCAGAGCGCGATTCGGGAGCGCGAGGGCGCCTTCGATCTCAGCGACGTCATCGCGGGCATTCGGGACAAGATGCTGCGACGGCACCCCCACGTGTTCGGCCCACGAGACGCCCTGGGGCGCGCGAAGGTCACCCCGCAAGACGTCGAAGCCCAGTGGGAACGCATCAAGGCCGCAGAGCGACGGGCCTCCGGGGCGACCGACCCCGAACGCCCGGACCACCCCCAACCGATGGCTTCGATCCCCACCGCGTTGCCCGCCCTGGCCAGGGCCCGTCGCATGCAGGAAAAGGCGGCCGCGCTGGGCTTCGACTGGCCCGATGTCACCGGGGCGATCGACAAGTTCCACGAGGAATGGGCCGAGTTCGAGGAGGCCCGCGCGAGCGGAGACCCGGCGCACACCCGCGACGAGTACGGCGATCTGCTGTTCGTCCTGGTCCGCATCGGCCAGAAGCTGGACATCGACGCCGAGGACGCTCTGCGCGCGGCCAACCAGAAGTTCGACCGGCGCTTCGATCACGTGATGCGCTGCTGCCACGAAGCCGGCCTGACTCCCGGTGCCGTCTCGCTCGAACAGCTCGATGCGTGGTGGCAGGACGCCAAACGCCTCGAGCGGACGCGGTAGCGGCCTCGCGCCCGAGGACCTGGCCCGAGCGGGGACGCGGTGGCACGAGCGCCCGCCGTGCCTTACGTTTAGATCGCGGGTGAAAGAATCATCAGGGCCGCACGTCCTTGATTCCGACCCCTCGGTGTTTTGGAATGTCGGCCGCCCGAAATCTTCCCGCTTTGGCAGGTCCGCAGTGCGCGTACCGCGCTGTCGATGCGTCGGACGAGGTCGAGGCCCTGGCGTCCGAGCATCTCGAGCGCGCAAGCGACGCCCTGAGCATGGCCCTCTTGGCACTCGCCGGTGAGGGGGACGACGACCGCGGTGACAAGTGGCGGCGGGCCGACCAGGCGCGCAACCTGCTGATGGAAGCCGTCACCGCGCTCAGCCGCGCCCGGGTCTACCGCCCCGGCATTCGCACGCATGCCCTGCCCGTCCTGCTCGACACGGCGGGCACCCCTGGTCAGGAGCTGCACCGGCTCCACGCGATTGCGACGCGGCTTTTGTGGCAGAATCACAGGCACTTACCGGCCAAGATTCAAGCGGATCCGCTGCCTCCCGAAGAAGAAGCGCAGCTCGCCGTGGTGCTCGCCGGACTCGCTCGGCACAACCGCATGGGCCGGGCGTTTCGCTCGCGTTGGACCGGGCTCGCGCTCGGCGTTGCGGTGAGCGCTGCGATGCTCGGCCTCCCGGTCGTCGGCGCAGCCGCAGGGGTCACGGCACTCGGCATTGCCGGCTGGCGCCTTGCACGAGACAAGTCGCCCGCCTGAAGCGGCCTTCGTCCGTGGCCCGTGGCCGTCCGCGCTACTGCGCGCTGTCGCTGGACGGGTTCGCGCGCTTGGGAGCCTGCACGGCACTGCTCGAGTGCGTGAACGAAAGCACCAAGAGCTTGTAGCCGGACCCGGCACTGTCCACATAGGACACGTCGGGCGTGGTGTCGTTCTTCAGCTTGATCGTGGCGACCGCATCGCGTCCGCGCCGGCGCACCTTGACGGTGTGCACTGGCGTCTTGAAGTAGCTGAGGTCGAGCCGGCGCAGGTTGTTGCGCACGTTGACCTTGGTTCGGCGCATGCGAACCGTGATGACCCCGTTCTTCTGAGAGACGGTGTAGTCGGCCTCCGAGGAGAGCTGAAAGAAGACCCGCGATCCGGTCGAGGTGCGTTCGAACCCGGCCCAGGTCATCGTCGAGGGTCCGTTGCCCGCTTTCTTCACCGGGTGCGGGGGCAGCTGATTGCCCTGGACCGAGACGCCCGAGTAGAAGCCGACCGGGTTCGGGGCGAACACGATCGGATCCTGCGTGTTGCGGACGTACCGCGGCCTTGGGCTTCCCGCACGCGAGTACCCCCAGGCGCCAGACAGATCTGCGGCCGGGGCGGGCTCACTCTCCACTGCGGGTTCGGTGCTGGGACTCGAACTCGGGGGCGGAGGCGGAGTCGAACGCGAGGCGGACCGCGGTGGCGGCGGAGCGCTCGAGGGACGGCTCCCTTTGCTCTCCCCTCCACCTGCCGGCGGGGCACCGGGCGGTTGGGCGGCGTGGGCCCAAGAGATCGCAAGGCCCCACGCGGCAACGGTTCCGGCTGCACGTGCCAACCACGTCCCAAGGCGAGTCCGACGCACCATGAGCCACAGTGTAGCGACCTCGGCGCGCCCCCTCCAAAGACCCGACGCGTGGGCACTGAACGCGCTAGCGGGGATCGCTGGGGTCGGGACGCTCGCCGTCCGAGAGCCACGCGCCCATTGCCGCGCCTACGAGTCGGTGTGAGCCACACACCACCACCCTGCCCCCCGCCTCGGCGTGGGCCCGCAAGGCGGGTTCGAGGCGAGCATCGTCCACGCCCTCGAACAGCCGGGCACCCGGCAACGGAGCCAGGCCCAGCGACGCGTCTTCCAGTGTCCAGCACTCCCCGACACCGACCAGCGCCTGGGCGAGCGCGGCGGCGTCCTTGTCGGCGGAGCACGCCACCAGCACCAACGTGTCCGCGGGTGGCAGGGTGTCCAGTGCGGTCGCCAGCGCGGCCATCGACGCGGGGTTGTGCGCGACGTCGAGCACCCACTCCCCCCGACCTGCCGGCCGCCGTTCCAGACGCGCGGGCCAGGTGGTCCCGTCCAAGTCGACCTCGGTGACACTCGGGTCGAGATGTTGCGCGGCCGCCAGCGCCACGGCGGCGTTGTAGCGCTGGTGTTCGCCGGGCAGCGGCGCATCGATCGGCTCGGGCCTGCGCAGCGGACATGGAGCGTTCCAGGCCGCGCGCTCGAGCACCGCCCACGCTGCGGGGTGCTGAGGCACCGAAAACACGGGCGCCCGATCGCGAAACACGCCTGCCTTTTCGGCCGCGATCTCCTGAAGCGTGTCGCCCAGGTAGGCCTGGTGATCCAGGTCGATGCGGCCGACGGCGACCGCCTTCGCGTCGACCAACCGCGTACTGTCCAGGCGCCCTCCGAGCCCAGCCTCGACCACCAAGGTGTCGACGCCGGCTTGTTCGAACACCAGCAGCGCCGCGACGGTCAGCACCTCGAAGAACGACAACGGCCGCTCTCGCTCCTCGCTGAGGTCCTCGCGCGACAGCACGGTGGCGATCGCGGCCTCGAGCACCGTGTCGTCGACCTCGGCCCCATCGATGCGCACGCGCTCGGTGACGCGCTGCAAATGAGGGCTGGTGAACAACCCCGTGCGGTGCCCTCGATGCCGCAGGGCGTGTTCGGCCATTGCCGCAATCGACCCCTTGCCGTTGGTACCGACGACATGAATCGCGGGGCTCCCCGACGCGGGGGACCCCAAGGCCTCGAAAACACCGCGCACCGCGACGAGACCGGGCCTGACCCCGAGGGTGCGGCGGGCGAACAGCGCGTCGTAGGTCACGACGAGGCGGCGGCCGAAGCCTGCGGCTTGGGCTTGGAGCCCAGCAGCTGCAGCATCAGGCCCAACTGCTCACGCATTTCGAGACGGCTGACGATGCGGTCGACCATGCCGTGCTCGAGCAGGAACTCGGCCCGTTGAAAGCCCTTGGGCAGTTCTTGGCCGATGGTCTGCATGATGACGCGCGGCCCGGCGAAGCCGACCAACGCCTTGGGCTCGGCGATGATGAGGTCGCCGAGCGTCGCAAAACTGGCCGCGACGCCGCCGGTGGTCGGGTGCAGTACCACCGAGATGTACGGGAGCCCCGCATCGCGCAGACGGCCTCGGGCGGCCGAGGTCTTGGCCATCTGCATGAGGGACAGAACGCCCTCTTGCATGCGGGCCCCGCCAGAGGCCGAAAAGACGAGCGCGGGTCGATGCAGCTCCAGGGCGCGTTCGAACACCCGGGTCACCTTTTCGCCGACCACGGAGCCCATCGAGCCGCCCATGAACTCGAACGCGAAGAAGCCCGCGCTGACCGGGACGCCGCCGATGGATCCCAGCCCGCTGCGAAACGCGTCGGTGGGCCCCGCGGTTCGCTTGGCTTTTTCGAGGCGCTGCCCGTAGGGCTTCTGGTCGGTGAAGGACAGCGGGTCCCCCGAGCGCAGGTCGAGGTCGTGCTCCTCCCAGGACCCGTCGTCGAGCATCGACTCGATGCGCTCGGCGGTGGGCATCGGAGCGTGGTGCCCGCAAACCGGGCAAACCCGCAGGTTCGCGATGAGTTCCTCGGTGTACGTGATCTCCCCGCATGCCTCGCACTTGGACCACACGCCCTTGGGCACGGAGACCTTCTCCTCGGGGGTCTGGGTCTCGAGCTGCTGCTTCTTGCGCCGCCACCACGCCATGCGGCGGTCTTACCACCGCCCGGCCGCTGGGGGCCACCCCCGAGAAAACCGGGCGTGCGGGGCCTCTCGCGGCGACTTCGGCACCCCGCGATGACAGGGCGCGGCACGGTTTGGTAGGCCGTGGGCATGGCGGACACACCCAAGGGCCTGTCGTATCGCGACGCCGGCGTGGACATCGACGCGGGCAACGAGGCCGTCCGCCGCATTCGATCCCTCGTGGCATCGACGCGCCGTCCGGAGCAGCTCGATGACATCGGCGGCTTTGCCGGCATGATCGGGTTGCCCAGCGGCATGAAAACGCCGGTGCTCGTCTCGTGTGCCGATGGCGTGGGCACCAAGCTGCTGGTCGCCATCGCGGCGGGGGTGCACGACACCGTCGGCATCGACCTGGTCGCGATGAACGTCAACGACCTCATCTGCACCGGCGCACGACCGCTGTTCTTGCTCGACTACATCGCCACGGGCGCCCTGCAGCCGGGCATCGTGGAGTCGATCGTCGCGGGCATCGTCGACGGTTGCCGACAGAGCGGCTGCGCCCTGCTCGGCGGGGAGACGGCGGAGCTCCCGGGCATGTACGCGGACGGGCACTACGACCTGGCCGCGTTCGCGGTCGGCGTCGTGGACAAAGACGCACGCCTCGACCCCGCCGATGTGAAGCCCGGCGATGTGGCGATTGCGGTCCAGTCCGCAGGTCTGCACTCCAACGGCTACAGCCTCGCCCGTCGCGCCTTGCTCGATCCCGGGTACGGCGGTTTGGCGTTGGACGACACATTCCCAGGGACCGAGTCGTCCGTCGCCGACGTGCTGCTCACCCCCACCCGGGTGTACGTGAAGGCTCTCGCCGCGGCGATGGGTCGCGGCGGCGTGCATGCGGCCGCCCACATCACCGGCGGCGGCCTGCTTGAGAACCCGCCCCGCGCCCTTCCCGACGGCACCGCGGTCGAGCTGGACCTGTCCAAGATTCCGGCGCTGCCCGTGTTCGAAGCGATTCGCGCGCAAGGCGTGGCCGAAGACGAAATGCGACGCACCTTCAACGGCGGTGTGGGCATGATGCTGTTCGTCGACCCCGACGCTGCCGACGGCGTGGTCTCCGCGCTGGAGACGGCCGGCGAAGTTGCGATGCCGTTCGGCACCGTGGTTCCCGCCGAAGGCCCGGCTGCCGTACGCTTCGTCTGAGCCGCCCGTGGCCACGACCACCAATCACTACGATCTGATCGTGCTCGGCAGCGACGTCGCCGGGCTGGTCGCCGCGGCCCTGGTCGCGCGCCGAGGCAAACGCGTCTTGGTGATCCCGCACGGCTCCGCCGACGGCACCTACAAGGTCGAGGGTCGAACGCTGCCGCTGCGCTCGGCCCCCGTGGTGCACATGGGCACCGCCCCGACCGCCCGGGTCTGGACGGAGCTCGGCCTCGCCCAGCAGGTTCGGCGTCAGTACGCCCCGCTCGATCATCGCATGCACGTCGTGTTGCCCCACGGGCGTGTCGACCTGACGCCCGCAGCGGCCAACGTCGCCCACGAGGCCGCGCGCCTGTGGCCGGACGATGACCACGCCCCGGCGGCATGGGACATGGCGCAACGCTGGGCCGAGGCGACCGACGAGGTGCTCGATCCGCTGTTGGCGTCCGACAACGCCCTGGTCGGGGGCGGGTTTTGGGGCCGTCGTTTTCTGGCCCGCGTCGAAGGGCAGCTTCCGGCCGCCGACGTCGACGAAATGCCGCCGCTGCCCGAGGACCACGACCTGCGCCGGGTCAGCTCCGCGGCAGTGCCGTGGCTGCAGCACCTTCACCCCACCCAGCTCGGCAAGGCCGCCAGCCTGCGTCTTCAGGGGCTGTGGCATCGCGGCCCCGAGGACATGCCCGGCGGAGAAGCGGCGCTGCGCACCTTGCTGCTGCAGCGCATCGAGCTGCACTCGGGAGAGGTCAAGCGAGACCTACGCGTGGCCGAGCTGCTGCTCAAGCGCTCGCGTGTGGTGGGGGTCAGCCTTCTCGGCAAGCGGGACCGCTACGGGTGCGACCATCTCATCGTCGCCACGGATCCGCTTCGGTTGCTCGAAGGACCCCTGGTTCCCGAGCTGCTCCCCCGCGCGCTGCTCGAGTCGCTGCAGGGCTTGCACGTGGCCGCCCAGCGGTTCGAGATGCACGTCGAGCTCGCGGCCAAGGGCCTCTCGCCCGCCCTCGATCCGATGGCGATCTGTCTGCCCGAGGGGGCCGCGGACGACCCGGTCGGCAACACATACATTCGCATCCACCCGGGCAGCGCCGAGGACACGCGCCGGTTGTCCGTGTGCCACATCGTCCCGCCCAAGGCCTCGACGGCGGGCCTGCGCGAGCGTCTGCTCGATGCCCTCGACGCGCGCGGCGTGCTGCCGTTCTGCCACGACCACGTACGCTGGATGCATTCCCCCCACGACGGTCGGCCGCTGACCGACGCCCGTGGTCGCGACGTGTCCGAACGCGCCGCCCCCGGGTCGGTGCATCCGATGGACCCGCTGTTCGCGGTGGCCAAGCCGCCCAGCCTCGGTGTCGGGGTGTTGTCCACCGAGAGCGGCCTGAAGTCGTTGCACTTCGGCTGCCGGCTCACCCTGCCCGGCCTCGGGCTGGAGGGCGAGTTCGCAGCAGGAACCGCGGCGGCCGCGGCTGTCGTCGGCCCTGCACGGTCCCCGTTCTCCCGCTCGCCGCTTTTGAGCCGAGCCTGAGTTGGGCCTGAGCGCGTCCGTGTCAGCCCGCGAGGGCTTTTTGCACCTTGGCGAGCAGCTCGTCGATCTGGAACGGCTTGGTGACGTAGAAGCGGGCGCCGAGGTTGATGCCCTGAATCATCGTCTTGGGGTCGTTCTTCGCGGTCAGAAAGATGACCGGGATCGGCTGGGTGCGTTCGTGCTGCTTGATCGCCCGGACGAACGTCATGCCGTCGAGCCGCGGCATCATGATGTCGACGATGATCAGGTCGGGTCGCAGTGATTCCAGCCGTGTCAGGCCCTCGAGCCCGTCCTCGGACGTTTCGACCTGATATCCCTTTCCCGCCAGCGCCTTGCTGAGCAGCGTCCGCACCGAGGAGTCGTCTTCGATGACGAGGATGGTTTCGTTGGCCAAAGGTCTGCCTCGCTTGCCGCAGGTGAGGCGGCGCGGCGTTACGTTCGCACAAAAGCGCCGCTCGCGTCACCTTCGCTCGCGGATTCGAGCGCGCTGTCGGCCCGGACCGCCGCCGCCGTATCGACCGGTTCGTCGGGCTGGACCACGGTCATGGCGTCGAGGCAGCGCACGCCGCCGTTGCGCCACTGCCGCAGTTCTACCCGTACCAGCCGATGTGTTTGCGGGTCACGCTCGACGTACAGATGCGAACCGTCGAGCCAGCTTCCGCTGTTGGCGTAGACGACCTCGCCCCTGCGCTCGAGCTGTCCGTGATGGCTGTGGCCCATCAAAACCAACGGCACTCCAGTCGCATGACCCACGCCCGCCGCGACGTTCAGCATGTCGCGCGCGACGTCACGGCGCTGTCGACCTCGGCGCTGAAATGCCACCCCAGCCCCCCCGATCGCGAACGCGAGCACCAGGCCCAGCGCCAGCGAGATCCACCCAGCGAGCCACGCAAACACGGCGAGCGCCACCGGACCGAGCAGCATGAGCAGGTGGTCGAGCGCCGTGAGCTTCACCAGGCCGCCGACGGTCGTGGCGGCAGGCGGCGGCGCCATGTTTTCCAGCGCCGCCAGGGCGCTCATCTGCAGGCCGGCGTTGGCGGCGATGCGCCCCAACTGTGCATCGTGATCGGCCTGCCCTTCCGCGTCGACGCGTCCCGCCCCGACCCACAGACCCAGGATGCGGCCAACCATGCGCAGATACAGCAGCACGACCCGAATGACGAACCGCCAGCCTCGTGCGAGTGCCCACCGGGCGTAGTCCAGGGTGCTGAACTTGTCCGGAGCGTCGTAGTCGATCTCCGGCATCACGTTGGCGAAGCTCCGGGTGGCGACCTCGGCGACCGTCTGCACCAAGGCGCCGCCGCGCGTGGGAGACAGCGCAGCCGGCGTCGCGCAGCTGGGGTCGAACTTGTGCCCGTGTTCGATCCACGCCCCGCCGGGCTCGCGAAGAAACCAACGCACGAAACGGATCTTGCCCGCGCGCATCATGTCGAGCCGCACCGTGCCGGTCCGGGTGATGCTCGCGTCGCCCTCGTCGGTGGACATCGCGCCCTCGATGCGCTCCACGATCGCGCGTCGCACCCCGCCGTAGAGCAGCTCGGCGTCGTGGTTTCCGGTGACGAACGCGATGCCGTGGCCGGCCTCGAGAAAGCGGGCCAACGAATCCTCGACGGCGGGGTGAGCGTCGAGGACCGCATGCAGCCGCCGGACCGCGAGGTCTTCGCTGGTCTCCCCCTCCCGTTCGTCCAACACGACGTTCCAGAAGTCGATGAAATCCCCGTTGACCACCAACTGCCAGCCCACGCCGCGCGCGCGGGCGATCTCCAGGTGGTGGTCGGTGAAGCGAGGAAACTCCTCTTCGATCCGCGACGCGAGATGCACCTCTTCTCCGCGCAGGCGGGGTTTGAGGTGCGACCCGAGATGCAGGTCGCTGATGAGCAGGAGATCGTGCACCCGGAGCCTGGATCTTACTGCGCCTGGGGCACCACGCCAAAGGCGGTTCTGCGGGGCCGCAGGCCGCTGCATCCTCGCCGCGAGGTGCTGCGCGCCACTGTCGCAGCGCTGTGGTATGACCCGAGCGATTTCCGATGAAGCAGATCGCCTTCTTGCTGGTTTTCATCGCCGCGAACGCCCTGTTCGCGTTCAACGTCATGAAATTCGTGCGCGTCGCCGCGCTCGGTCGCCCCGCGAATCTCAAGGAGAGCTGGGCCGAGCGCATCGGCAGCCTGATGAAGTTCTTCTTCGGGCAGCGCAAGGTGATGGAGGAGCAACGCTCGTACCACCACCTGGCGATCTACTGGGGCTTCCTCGTCCTCAGCGTGGCCTCCACCGAGATGTTCCTCGTCGGCATGTTTGGCGACCGGTTCAACTTCGGCGTTCTGATCGGCGACTTCCTCTACGACTACCTGCGCATGGGCATCGACGTGATGAACGCGGTGGTCTTCTGCGCGATCATGTACGCGTTCTACCGCCGGCTGGTGGCCAAGCCCGCCTTCGTGCCCGCCAACCTGGACGCGATGCTCATCCTGGGCGCCATCACCACCTTGGTGCTGACCCACTTCGGGCACCACAGCTGGCACATGGCCGCCTCGGGCCACGCCGATCCGTTCATGCCGGTCGCGCGCACGCTCGGTCAGCTCACCGGGCTGTTCACGCTCAACGGGGACACGCTCACGCCGAACGTCGATCCCAGCTGGGCGCACGTCGCCGCCGAGGTGCACTGGTGGGGGCACATCATGGTCCTGCTCGGCTTCCTCAACTACCTGCCCTTCTCCAAGCACATTCACGTGCTGGGCTCGGGCCCCAACATTCTGCTGCGCAACCAGGGCCAGCGCGGCGTCATGCCCAAGCTGGAGCTGTTCGACGGTGAGCCCGACGACCCCGATGCGGCGCCGCTGATGGAGAACTGGGGCGTGGCCAAGATCGAGGACTTCACCTGGAAGAGCCTCATCGACAACTACGCCTGCACCGAGTGTGCGCGCTGCACCACCTACTGCCCGGCGTTCGGCACCGAAAAGCCGCTCTCGCCGATGCACCTCATCCACGACCTCAAGGACGAGATGAAGGACCGCGGCTTCAAGGTGCTGGAGCTGCGCAACCTGCAGTCCGAGGTCGGCATCGACATGCCGGCCCCGGCCGCCGGCGTGATGGAAATGGAGCCCATGGAGGGCGAGCCCGGCTTCGAGGAGTGGCAGAAGACCCAGGAGAAGTGGGAAGCCCTCAAGAACGACGAGGCCTACAAAGAGCAGGTCGATGCGATCGAAAAGATTCGCACCGAGCTCGAAGAGATGGACCCGCTGGTCGGCGGCCGCATCGACGACGAGACCCTGTGGTCGTGCACCACGTGCGGTGCGTGCCAAGAGGTATGCCCGGTCTTCATCGACCACCCGCTCAAGATCCTGCAGATGCGCTCCCACATCGTGCTCAACGATGAAAGCGGCCGCACGCCAGGCGAGCTGACCAGCGCCTTCGGCAACATCGAGAACTCGGGCAACCCGTGGGGCCTTCCGCAGGAAGACCGCATGCAGTGGGCCGACGGTCTCGACGTGCCCACCATCGAGGAGAACCCCGACGCCGAGTACCTGCTGTTCGTCGGCTGCGCGGGGGCCTACTCCGACGCTTCGAAGAAACCCACGCGCGCACTGGTGCGCTGCCTGCAAGCCGCCGGGGTCAACTACGCGGTCCTGGGCACCCAGGAAAACTGCACCGGCGACACGCTGCGGCGCGGCGGCAACGAGATGAGCTTCCAGACCATCGCTCAGATGAACGTGGATCTCATGAACGAGCTGAAGGTTCGCAAGGTCATTGCGAGCTGCCCGCACTGCTTCCACACCATCGCCAACGAGTACCCGCAGTTCGGCGGCAACTACGAGGTCATTCACCACAGCAAGCTGCTCGCCCACCTGATGGACGAGGGCAAGCTCAAGGTCGAAAACCCCCTCGACAAGCGCAAGGTCGCCTACCACGACAGCTGCTATCTCGGCCGCTGGAACGGCATGTACGACGAGCCTCGCACCGCCATCGCCAAGGCGGTCGGCGGCGCCGACAAGATGGTCGAGCTCGACCGCAACCGTGAGCACGGCTTCTGCTGCGGCGCCGGTGGTGCCCGCATGTGGATGGAAGAGGAGCCGGAGAAGCGGGTCAACGTGAACCGCTCCAAGGAAATCGTCGACGCCGGCGTCGACGCCGTGGGTGTCGGCTGCCCGTTCTGCAAGACGATGCTCTCCGACGGCATGAAGCACTTCGACAAGGACGAAGACATCGCCGTGCTCGACATCGCCGAAATGATCGCGGCCGCCCTGCCCCCCGAGGCGACCGAGTCCAAGGGAGCGCCGGCCTCGTGACCCAACCGGGTCCTCTTCAGTCGGCGCTCCACGACAAGCTCGTGGATGCGCTGGCGCCGGCGGTGCTCGAGATCGAAAACGAGAGCCACCGCCACTCCACCAAGGTTCCCGAGAGCCACTTCAAGGTGACGCTGGTGGCCGAGGCGTTCGAGGGCAAGTCGCTGGTGCAGCGGCACCGCGCGGTCAACACCCTCGCCAAGGACGAGCTGGCCGCCGGGCTGCACGCCCTGTCCATTCACGCGTACACGCCCACGCAATGGGCAGCCCGCGGCGGGGTGATCCCCGAAAGCCCGCCGTGTCGTGGCGGCAGCAAGATCGGCTAACCTCGCCGCTTCATGCTGCAGCCGCGCCTTCACGGTCTATTCCTCAGCGCGGTTTGCAGCCTCAGCAGTTGTGACGCGTCCGACGAGGCCGGCGCACTCGTCGACGGATTCAAGGCCGGGTTCGGCGACGCCCGGGCGCGCACGCAGGAGCCTGCGGACCGTTCGCTGACGGTGGCGGAGTACGAGGCGTTGGGCATACCAGCCACGGACCACCGCTGGTCCGCGGACGAACTGGGCACGGCGGTCAGTCTGCTCGCCCGCCTCGCGGAGAAGCACCCCGAGCAGCTGCCTCGCTACGAGAGCGCCCGCTCGGGCCCGGTGTTTCGCCGCCTCGTCGAGTTCGACGCGGCGGCGCACCGAAAGGAACCGTCGGGAAACTCGACGGAGGCGTTTGCCACTGCCCTCGCCCCGTTCGGCGCCTACACGGAGCACTACACCATGCTCTCCAACGCCTACGCGAAAGCCTACGGCGCCAAGCAGGTTGGCTGCCGTGAGTTCGTGGAGGTTCAAGGCATCGTCCTCTCCATCGCCGCCACCATGGAGCCCCTGATCGTCGGCACGATCGACAGTCTTCCCGAGGGGGACCCGCGTCTCGTCACCATGGAGCGCGGCCGCGTGCAGATGCGCGAGGGGTACTTCAGCCTTCTCGAGGGCAGTCTCGTCATGCTCGCCGAACCCCACCCGAAAGCCGCAAAACGCCGGCTGGTGGAGTTCCTTCGGACCTCCGCTCCGCCATTGTTTCGCGCGCTGAGCGAGTCGGATCAACGCAAGCTCCGCCTGCAACTGCGTTCGGTCCCGGCGTACTACCGAGCGCCGGGGCTCGAGGCCGCGTTCGAGTGACCCCGCGGCTGCGGTCCGAGCAGGAGGCTCGCGGTACGATGGCAAACGCATGTCGACCGAGGCCGAGCGGCAGACCCGAGAGCAGGACGTCGAAGCGTTCTTCGGCCTTTCCCGGGCGGTGCTGTACGGCTCCGCCGCGGGGTCGCTCGGTCTCGTGCTGGCCGCCGTCGCGGCCGGCATGGCGCTCGAGCCCGCCCTTGGCCTGTGGGTGCTGCCGCTGTACCCGTTGCTGGCGACGGTGACGAGCGCGGCCTTGCGGATGTCCCCGGCAGGACGAGGCGCACTGTGGGTGCTGAGGCGCAAGGGGGCCGTTTCCAGTCTCTCTCCGACCCAAACGGTCGCGCTGTGGTCCTTGCTGACGGGGCTGAGCCTCGTGCTTGCCGCGGTCTTCTCCTAAGGGTGACAGGCGGATTCGTGTAATTTTACACGCTAAGGGATCGCCGCCGAGGCCCATCAGCCTGCTGATCGTGGACGGGTGGACGCCCAAGGGGCGCGCGACCTGTTACGCAGTGTGGGTGGCCAGCCTCGAAGGGTCCCGGGTTGCTCCATCGACACCTCGTGATGCCGGTTGAGCGCGACCTGGTGGCGTTCGTGCCGCTTTCGACCCCGGCACCGCCACCAACCCACGGGGGGTCAACCCAGCCCAGCCCCGCCCCCAAGAGGCCACCGAGTCTCGACCCGAAGCCCGCCGAGGTCGCCGGCGCACACCACCACCGGATGGCCGTGGGCTTCTGCGAGTCGCCGAACAATTGCGAGTCCCAGGCCCGTTCCAGCGCGAGCCCTTCCGTCCTCGAGACGGACAAAGGGCTCCAAGATCTGCGAACGCTGGTCGCCCGGAATGCCTTCACCATCATCCTCGATCGCCACCAAGAGGGTGTGCTCCTCAAGGTCAACCGTCACCTGCACCCGTGTGCGTGCGTGCGCCGCCGCATTCGCGAGAAGGTTATCGAACACCCGCGAGACGGCTCGCTGGTCCACACGCGCCAGAGGTGAGGTGAGCTGGAAACCAACCCGCGCGATCACCAACGGTGGATCTCGATGCCGCTGACGACGTTCGAGTCGTTCGAGCAGGTCGTCGAGCAACTCGGCCAGGTCGGTTGGCGCAGAAACCAGAGCGGCCTCCCCCTCCGTACTCAGCAACGAGAGCAGAGACGTGATCAGAGCCTCCATCTCGGTCAGCTCCAGGTCCAAGTCTCCGAGCGCATCGTGCCGCTCTGCGTCCTCCGTGGCGTCACTGACCCGTTCGGCGATGAAGCGCACTCGTGATAGTGGAGTGCGCAGCTCGTGAGCGACGGTCTGCAGCAGTAGTTCTTGCCATGCGACCGTCTTTTGAACCTGCGCCGCCATGTCGTTGAAGGCCATCGCAACGGGTGTGACGAGTCCGCTGCGGGGGACGACCGCCCGCGCGTCGAGGTCACCATCTCGGAGTGCGGTCGCGGCCGTGGCCAACCGACGAAGCTGCCGTGAGGGCGACCAGGCCAGCACGGCGCCCAGGGCCCCCATACCCGCGAACAAAAGGAGCAAACTGAACCCGAACGGGACACCTGTCTCGCCCTCGCTCTCCTCCAACATCGCTGCCCCATCCAGAGCGATGGGCCCAGACGGGAGCGCTGCGACGACGCGCCAGGACTCTTCATCGTCTGGCGCCCCAACGCACACCTCGACCTCTCCTCGCGTCGTGACGAAGGGCTCCTGGGAGCACGCTCGCTCGTATGCGGCGTGGGTCATCGGTTCCACCAACACACCCAGTCGCACCTCGAGATGCTCGGGGTCGCTCGCGCCCGCGGCAGCGGCCCCGGCGAGCCCTTCGTGCACCAACGCCGCCATGCGCCAGGCGTCCTCTTCCGACGCTTCATGCTCTCGTGATCCAAGAACCTGACTCGCCTCGTACAGCACGAGCAACACCAGCGCGCCGACGAAGAAGCTCGCGATGAAGCGCTTCATCGTTCGTCTCCCGCGGCCAGCAGGTAGCCCAAACTGCGCACGGTCTTGAGCACCTGCGGCGAGCGGGCACTGTCGCCGAGTTTGCGGCGCAGGCGAGAAACGTATTGGTCGATGGTGCGATCGACTCCGTCGAACGGACGACCCGTGAGGACGAGACTCAGCGCGTCCCGCGAGAGCATGGTGCCGGCATGAACCATGAACTCGCGCAGGAGGAGGAACTCCGCGTCCGTCAGGCTCAGTCGATCGCCATGAATCGAAGCTTCCCGTCGCCCCTCATCGAGGTGAAGCGGTCCGACCCGTAGGACCCCCGTGCTGGACGGCCTCCCCCGTCGCAGCAGGACCCGCAGACGGGCGAGCAACACCCGAGGTCGGACCGGCTTCGCGAGATAGTCGTCCGCCCCCTGCTGCAGCGCGAGGATCTCGGATTCATCACCGACGCGGGCGGTGAGCATCAGAATGGGAACCGAGTTCTTCACGCGCATCGCCTGACAAACGCTCAGACCATCGACACCTGGCAACATCCAGTCGAGGACCACCACGTCAGCCTCCGTCGCCGCTGCCACGGCGGGCTCGCCCCGGTGCAACGTTCGCACCGAGAGGCCATGCCGCTCGAGGAATGCTGCCACCTCGGCCGCCAGACGCACGTCGTCGTCCACGAGAAGAACTCGGGGAGGACCATCGGGGTGCGCTCGAAGAGGTGCAGTGGACATGGCGGTGGGCTCGTGTGCCCCAAAGAGTGTCACCGGCACGACGCACCTGTTCCAGCCCCTCTACAATTCTCGAACAATTGAACGCTGGAGAGGCACCCGGCCCCGTGCGAACTTGAGTCATGGCCTGTCGCCGTCGTCTCGGGGTTCGTTCGCTCTTCATCGCGGGTACCATCCCTGCGCTCCTTCAGCTCGTTGCGTGCGCGGAGTCCGGCTCGGCTTCCGATGGCGGCTCGACATCCGATGCCGGCTCGACATCCGATGGCGACTCGACGTCCGATGGCAGCTCGACATCCAGTGGTCTCGTCCCCGACGCGGACGCCCCGGCGGTGACGGCCGAGCCGGGCACGCCCCGCCACCACGCACAGACTTGCGCGCAGTACCTCGGGCCGATCCCCGCCATGAGCTGCGCCGACGCCCAGCGCATGCCCATCACCGTCGATGGCGTCGAAGTCTTCGAGACGCCCGCAGACTGCGATCGTCCGTCGGCCCTCACCGGGACGTGCGAGACCGGGCAGCGAATCTCTGCTCGCTATGAGGGCACGCACCACGACGGGTCCCCGCGACCCGAGGTCGTGTTCGTCAACTTCTGTCGGGACGGCGGGATGGGCGTCATCGGCCACAACACCGAAACGGGCGCGACCTGCTTTTTCCACATCAACATGGCCTTCCCCAATGACGCCCAATACCCAGGGTCACAGGATCCGGGTTACGACGACTACTGGCAAACGGCACAGCAAGTCGCGGCCGACAATTGCCAAGGCTGCCACCAAGCGGATCCTTGGCTGCACTCGCCCTGGATCGATCAGCTTCGCGACCCCAGCGACCCGTCACTTCCGCTGGTGCCCCTGTCGGCGTCGAAAGACTCGCCCTACGTGGTCATGGGAGAAGGTTTCTCCCAGCCCCAACACGAAGACGCGCCCGAAAACTCGTGCACCAACTGCCACCGCGCCCAGTGCGACACCAACTTCGCCGTCCCGCTTGGGGAGCTGGTGATGCCCGGGCCCTTCGACGATTCCAACTACGTCCCGGAGGTGTCTGCCGATCTCCAAGCGCTACGCGATTGGTGCGACAACCTTCCCGCTCCGGGTACCGACGGAGGCGGGGACGGCGACGTCGTGTGCGAGACGGCGCTGGACGGCTGCGTCTTCCCCTGCGATGGCGACGAAGACTGCGCGCTCGAGTGCGCGGCGAACCTCGGAGGGGACGCCGGTGCGGCCCTCGAGGAGCTCGTCCACTGTATGTCGTCAGCGGGATGCGGGTTCAACGAAGGGTGTTTGGATACGTCGTGCGCTGACGAGTTCACGGCCTTCGACGCCCTGTGCGGTTGACCGCTAGCGCGGGCGATGACACCCCTCACGAGCCAACTCGACCCCCAAGCAACCGCTGTCGAGCGACCCATCGAGACGGCTAAATTCACGCCGTCGTTAGGTCACCCCCGGCTCGCGCCGGCAGACGAACGTCCCGAGGGTCATCCAGCGGCAGCAATGACCCGGCAGATTGTGGAAGGATGAACGCCGAAGAGGCGGGCAACCTCGGCGGAGGTCTTCTTTCCAGAACGAACCATCCTGACGGCCTCCTTGCGCTGGTTGGGGTTGAGCTTGGACGGTCGACCACCGATGCGGCCTTCGGCCCGAGCGGCCTCTAGCCCCGCCCGAGTCCGCTCGCGGATCATCGCTCGCTCGAATTCGGCGAAGCTCCCGATCATCTGCATCATCATCCGACCGGCGGGCGTCGTCGTGTCGACGGGTTCGGTCAGACATCGAAACCCCGCATCAGCAGCGTCGATCTTCTCCAGGATGTGCAGGAGGTCTTTGAGCGAGCGAGACAGGCGGTCGAGCTTCCACACCATGACGACGTCTCCGGGGCGAAGCTGGTCGAGAAGCCGATGCAGTTGGGGGCGGTCCCATCGGCCACCGGAAGCCTTCTCTTGGAAGACCCGGGTCGCCCCCGCTTCCTTGAGGGCACGGGTCTGCATTCGAGTCGTCTGCTCCTCGCCCTTCGAGACCCTGGCATAGCCGAGGAGGTCTCCCTTTGGCTTCTTGGACTTGCGCAAACCCATTGCGAACGAGTGTGCCAGCGCAATACCGTTTTGCAACGTGCAAGTCCCTGAAATCTCGTCCCCATCCTCGCCGTTGCGAAAACGGTCGTTTTTGAAGGCCTGACCATGGGCTTTACTCGTCGTCAGCTCGGCAAGTTGGCCTCGCTCACCCCGGCGGACCGCACCGAGGTTCATCGCTGTCGACGACCGCACAACAAGCTCGGCTTCGGCTACCAGCTCGGCTTCGTCCGCCTCTTCAACCGGCTTCCGAAGCAAGGCCCCCTCGAACTCGTCGACGAGCTGGTCCGGTTCACGGGCGTCCAGCTCGGGATCGACCCCCAGCTCATCGAACAGTATACGCTGCGGCAGCAGACGGTCTCCGAGCACCAGCAGCGCGTCATCAAGCACCTTGGGCGGACACCGTTCGGGCAAGACGAAGAGGTCGCCCTGGCGACCTTCGCTTTCTCCGAGGCTCACCGGCTCGAACACTTGGCCTCTCTTCGAAGGCGAGCGCTCGAGTATCTCGACGAGCATGCGATCCTCCGACCCGCCGCCTATCGGATTTCTCGGGTCATCGGGGAACAGCGAAAGCGAGCTCGGGACACCATTTTCGATCGAGTCGCCGCAGGGACACCTCCCGAACTCGGGACTCACCTCGATGCTCTGCTCCTCGTGCCCGAGAACGAACACGTTTCGCCTCTCCAGGGACTGAAGGCAAACCCGAGCAATCCTTCCATCGACGGGATGCTCCGTGTGCTGGAGAAGATGAAGACGATCGAAGACACCGGAGCCCTTTGCATCGACCTCTCGTGGCTGAACGGGAACTTCCAGAGAGCCCAGTTCCACCGGGTGCTGAAGTCATCGGCCCATGATCTCCGAGAGACCCCTCGCGCCACGCGTCACGCGGTCCTCATCTGCTTTCTCTGGCAGAGCTACCGAGACGCCGTCGATCAAACCGTCGACATGTTCGACAAGCTGATGATCCGGATGAACTCGAAGGCCCGCAATCTGCTCAACGAGGAGATGTGCTCGGAACGCGAGTCGATCCAGAGCACGATGCACAAGCTCCAGACGGCAGTTCAAGTGTTTCTCGACCGGAAGAACGACAACCAGCGGGTTCTGGACGCTCGCGAAGAAGCGTTCACCCTGGTGCCCGAGGCGGAGCTGGTGAAATGCCTCGAAGAGAGTTTCGACTGGACCCAAGGCCGCAGGAGCAATCCTTTTCACGGGGTCGTGAGGCGCTACGGCACGATGCGGCGCTACGCCCCCGTGTTGCTCGAGCGCCTCGAGTTCATGGGGGAGCCCGAGGGCACCGAGACATCGTGCCTGCGCGCCATCGCACAGCTTCGAGCGCTCAACGAGGCGAACAGGCGAAAGCTCCCCTCCGACGCGGAGAGCAACTTCGTCCCGGACCGCGTCCGTTCGGTTGTTGGTTCACCGGGGGCCATGAGCCGACCCGCCTGGGAGTGCGCTCTGATGCTCAAGCTTCGAGATGAAATCAGGTCTGGCAACATTGCCGTTCGGCATAGCAAGCGGTTTGGTCGGCTCGATGACTTCTTCATCGATCCAGCCCTCTGGACTTCGAGACGTGACGAGTTCTTCGCCCGCGCCCGGATGCCGTCCTCGCCAGACGCTGTGCCTGCGTATCTGAAGGGACGTCTGGGGGCGGCGTTCGATCGATTTCTGACTTCCGCGCCAACGAACACCTACGCCTCGGTCAGCGAGAAGGGCTGGAAGCTCTCGTCAGACCGCTCCGAGAAGCTCGGCACCGAAGACGCGGCCGAACTCGCGCGGCTCAAGTCGTGGCTGTCCGCAAGCATGAGGCATATCCGGCTTCCCGAACTCCTCATCGAAGTCGACAACGACTTGGGGTTCACGCGCTGCTTCATGCCGCAGTCTCAACGCGATGCCCCGTCGTCGGATCGCATCTGCAATGTCCTCGCTGCTGTCATGGCCAACGGCTGCAACATCGGGTCGCACACGATGGCCCAGCTCACCCCCGGTGTGACCTACGAACAGCTCAAGCGCATCGGTGACAGGCAGCTTACCGTCGACTCGCAGCGAGAGGCTCTGGCCATCCTCGTACGGGCGATCTCCGGTCTCGACACCTCGCTGCACTGGGGAGAAGGGAAGACCTCGGCCAGCGATGGTCAGCGGTTCGCCTTGCCCCGCAAGGTCCTGCAGCAGACCTATAGCCCCAAATTCAGCGACTACGCTCTCGAGTTCTATTCGTTCGTCGCCGACAACTACGCACCGTTCTACAGCACCCCGATCGAGTGCACCGACCGCGACGCGGCGTTCGTCCTTGACGGCCTGCTCTACAACGAGAGCGAGCTGGAGATCGAGGAGCACTACACCGACACCCACGGATACACCGAGATCAACTTCGCGGCCTTCGCCATGCTCGGCCGGCAGTTCAGCCCCCGAATCCGTGGCGTCCATCGCCAGCGGATCTACCGGGTCGACAAGACACGGAACTACGGGGCACTCGACAGCTTGGTCTCTGGCGCGGACCGGCTCGTGAAGCTCGACCGAATTGCCGAGCAATGGGACCAGATGGGTCGCTTCTACGCCTCGCTGGAAAGCGGCCACACGACGGCCTCCGTGGCTCTTCGGCGACTGGCGGGGTACAGCGCTCGAAATCGCTTCTACAAGGCAAACCGGGACCTCGGACGCATCCTCAAGACCGAGTTCATCCTCGACTACATGTCCAAGCCCGAGCTCCGGAGTAGGATCCGCCGAGGGCTGCTCAAGGTCGAGCAGATGCATGCTCTGGCACGCGACGTCTTCTACGGCCGTCGCGGGCGGATCAACGCACGCGAGCTGTGGGAGCAGATGAACAGCTGCAGCTGCCTGACGCTCATCGTCGCGTGCATCATCTACTGGCAGGCTCGCGAGATTTCCCGTGTTCTTCGGCGCGGCGATCCGACCGCCGAGGGGCTCAAGGTCTCGATGCTCAGGCACGTCAGCCCCATCGAGTGGGACAACGTCGTTCTCTACGGCCAGTACGTCCTCAATCGCCGCCTCGTGCGAATTCGGGACCCCGGATCGGCTGCTCCTTAGCGTGTAAAATTACACCAATCCGCCTGGCACCCTTCCTAGCCCGGCGGTGGGCTGTGTCGCAGCGCTAGACGTCGAATCGCACGAAGTCGACCAGCGCCTGCGCGTGCAGGAACGCGACGCCGATGTCGCCCTCCGCGAGGCGGCCGTTCAAGGCCTCGTCGGCGACGAAGTCGCGGCGGCGTCCGGACCGGTCGAGCAACGTCACCACGAGGCGAGACTGGCTACGAAATCCATGCTCGACCTTCGATGCTCGCCCCAACCGTTCGACGACGCCGAGCGACGGACGCACTGGCGCCCGAGCCTGGGCAAGGGCGCTGCGATAGTGAAACAGGCGTTCGATGGAGAACAGCCCCAACGCGCCGACGAGCAGGGCGCCGAACGGTATGAACGCGGCGAGAAACACCGCGGCCACGCCAAACACGGCCAGCGACAACACCCACTGCGCCAACGCGGACCCAGGGCGACGCGAGGCCGGAACCTCCAGCGTTCGCGCCATCACGGCGGCGAATCCGGGGTGCTGCTCCACGCGTTCGAAGCGTGCTGCGACCCCGTCCTGCACCCGTTCAGCTCCGGGCGTGGGCGAGAGTCTTGCGACCGGCGGTCTTGAAGAACACCAGCATCTTGCCGGGATCGGGGGTCCCCTCGACGACGCCCATGCCGAACTTCGGGTGCGCGACACGGTCCCCAGGCTCGAAGGTCGTCCGCATCGAGTACTCCTGAATCGGGCGGTCCATGTTGGCCTCGATCAAGGGGTTGTCGGCAGAAGGCGGAACGCTGCTACCGCGGACCGTCTTGCGCTTTGCCGTGATCGTGCGGCGCTTGGTCTTGGCGGACGCGTTGACGTCCACCTCGCCGGCCGGCGCTTTGTAGCGGTGCGAGCCCAGGCAATTCTTGCACTGAACCTTGGTGACCCGGTCCCCGCTCATCGCCACGACGACGTGCCACACGTCCCCGCACTTTCCGCAGGTGGAGTAGATGTCCTTGCCGACCGCGATGCTCATTCGCAATCCCATGCTAGCCCCCGCCGGGGTCCGCAAGGGGCCGACGCCGAAGATGGTCGCCGTGCGGTGCTTCGGGGCGGCTTGGGGCATGTCCGCGGCGGGCGCGGGGCGTCACAGGCCGAGGCCGGACAACGCGTCCGCGTTCTGCCGCACGGACGCCTTGCCTTCGCTGCTTCTGGCCGGCGCTGCCGGAGCGACCTGTTGCGCCCGACCGAAGTTCTCGTCCGCACCGTCGAGCGCCCCGAACTGGTTGTCGAACTCGAGATCGATGCGCGCCAGCGCCTTCTTCGGTGCCCGGTTGCGGCTGGCCGTGCGGCGCTTGCGAATGCGTCCTCGGGTTCGCTCGATGCGTTCCTGCGCCTTGGCCACGTCACCCGCGGCGAACGCTGCGTTCGCGTCTCGCAGTGCTGCCGAGGTCTCGGCCCGCGCCAAACGAGTCTCGACCAGCGGATCGAGGGGAGACACCGCCCCAGGGTCGTTCGACAGGCGTACGGCCAACGAGCCCTCGCAGGCGCCATCGCGCTGTGCCTCTTCGGTCAGGTCTCGGTACCGCAGCTTCACATCCGCAACGTCTCGCAGCCCTTCGACCCCCCGCGGGAGCTGCACTTCGAACAACAGCGACTTGCGATCGCCGGCTGCAAATGCCCCGAAGGGGACCACCAGGGCACGCCCACGGCGAGTGAACGCGCGGTCGAACACCTGCGTGACTTCGATGCCCGGGCCCAGATCGATCACCGCCTCCACGCCGGAGGCCACGGTGCGCTGTAGGGACTGAAGCTCTTCGTCGAACACCCGCCGCAATCCGGACGGGTCGCGCACGAAGTAGTGGCGGCCATTGCTGGCCTGGGCGACCGCAAGCAGTAGTCGGTCGTCGTAGTCCACATCGACGCCCAGCGAACTCACCGTCACGCCTCGCTCGCGCGCCCGCTGTGCCAGCCGCTCGAATCCCGGCACATCGCGAACGCCCGTGTTGGCCTGGCCGTCACTGAGCAGCAGCATGCGGGACACCGCCCCCTGCCCTCGCTCCAGCTGTTGCAAGCCCGCCTCGACGCCGCACGAAATGCAGGTGTGCCCGCGCGCCTCGATCGTTCGAAGCTGCAGGCCCAGTTCCGTACGGGTCTGTGCGGTGACGGTGGTCGGGGGCACCAAGACGGTGCTCTCGGTGTTGTAGACGACGACGCTCACCGTGTCCCCGTCCTGCAGGCGCTCGATCATGCCGCGTGCGGCGGCCAGCGCGTTGGCCATGCGCTGGCCCTTCATCGAGCGGGACCGGTCGATCACGATCGCCAAGTCCGTCGACGCGGCCTCCGCAGCCCGAAGATCTTCGGGCGCATGCAGGTCGAGGTGGACGAAGGTCTTTGCGCTCCGTCCTGCCGCCATCGTCGCGTGGCCCAGCCGGCCAGCGACGTGGACCGTCTCGCCGGCTTCGAACCGGTCCCGGGCGGGCTGGAACACCGAGAGCAGGTCGCTGGGGGTCTTCGCCGGCGGAGGCGTACGATTCGGCACCGGCGGAGGGGGCGGTCCCCCTTGCAAGGTTCCGGCGATGGCCAGCCCAGCGGCAGAGCTGGTCAACAGGCAGGCGACGGCGAGTCCGGCGAACGTCGAGAGCTTCATGGGATCCCCTGCGGGTCGCCCGAGGCGTCACCCGCGTGGCCTGGCTCAACGCGCGAACCCGCGGGCGGGTCTGCCGGACCCGCATTTTTCGCCCCGACGCGCCGTTTAACCCCCACCGAGGCCAGAAACGCCCACGGCGCAATGGCGCCGATCATCACGAACACCGCCTCCGCCGGCACGGTGCGCGAGCCCTCAGGCCCCTCGACCCGGACGCCGGACGCCGACACTTCGGTGACGGTCGTCTCCCACAGCACGCGCAGACGCCCGGCCGCCTCCGCCGACCGAATCGCTGCAATGTTTCGCGCCTTGCCTCGGGTGAAATCGGCGCCCCGCGCCACGACCGTGACCGTGCTTCCGGGCACGTACGAGAGGGCCAGTGTGGCCTCCATGGCGACGTCCCCGAGCCCGACCACCACGCACCGCCGTTGCGCGAACGTGCGCGCGTCCGCGAGGCTGTAGAACACCCGGTCTTGCACGTCCTCGGCGATTTCGATCGGAAGCTGACGCGGAGTGCCCCGGCGACCGATCGCAAGCACGACGTTGGCGGCGCGGAACTGCGTCGACTCCCCCTGCGTCGCCTCCGCTCGGATCCAGAACCCGCCCGGGTCCCGGCGGATCTCCGCCACGCGGTGGTGGGTGCGAAGCGGGAGTTTCTCCGAGCGCACGATGCGGACCCAGTGCCGCAGCAACTCCTCCTTGGTGCTCTCCGCGAGCCACAGGTCACCGATGAGCGGCACCGACAGCGGCTGATCGAACACCAGCTTGCCGCGGGGAAAGCTTCGAATGCTCTGCGCCAGGTCTCCCTGCTCCAGCAGCACGAACCGCAGCCCGGCCTTCTTGGCCGCGAGCGCGGCCGAGAGCCCTGCGGGCCCCGCCCCGACGATCACCACGTCGAGCGCCTCGGCCTCACCGCGTCGCCCTGCCCGAACGATGCTGTCGACCGCGACGGCGCCCTGGTTGATCGCGTTGCGAATCAGCGGCATGCCCGTGAGGTCTCCCGCCAGATACAGGCCGGGCACGTCGAGCGACTCCAAGGTTTCGCGCACCCCGGGACGGTCCTCGATCGCCGCCCCGTCGTGCACGACCAGCGAACCGTTGGGGCAGCGCTCCTCGCAGGTAGTGAGACCACAGCAATCCTGCGGCCGCGCGACCTTGGCCACGTATCGCTCTAGGGTCAGCACGTCGTACGGGCAGGCATCGACACATGCCGAGCAACCCAAGCACGTGCTCGCGTCGATGCGAGGCAGCCGAACTCTCTCGGGCGGCCGAACGTCGACCGCGTCTGCCCGGGCCTTTCGCGCCGGACGGATCCACCAGCGCCGGCCGACCACCACGAGGAACACCGACAGCGCGACGAGTGCCCACAACAGCCCCTCGTCGGTCCGTGCGGTCGCGGGCGGCTGAGGAACGCGTGCCACCGCCTCCCGGCTCAGCGCCCACAACACCAGCCGATCCCGTGTTCCGTCGCTGCCCAGCGTCTCGCCGGCCACCCGGCGGTGCTCGTCGAAACACAGCGAGAACGCCCCGGTGCGATCGAGGCAGCGCGCCAGGGGATCCTGCGTCGCCGTCGGTGCGTGGCATCGTCGGCACGCGGACGCTGCAACCACGGCCACGGTGCCCTGAAGGTCGGCCCGGGGACTGTCCAGCGAAACCTCGGCGGTACCTGCGGGGCCGAAGCGAAACACCTGGCGCCCCTCGAAGGCGACCCCGCCAAAGTGCTCGTGAATCCGGTGGCAGTCCGTACACACCAACGCTCCCTGCCGCTGCAACTGACGATGCCCTGGGCGCACCGATGGGTGCGGGCCATGGCAGCTCGAACACCGCGCTGCGGGCTGCTCGTCGTCCTGATGACAGCTCCCGCAGGTGAGACCCGCGTTGCGGTGCGGGCGGCCGATGGGATGCAGGCTGCCGGCGTTCCGCCACTGCATCCACCCGGCCACGAGCAGCACGACACTCGCGGCAAGCATTGCCGAGCCCAGCATCCACCGCCGTGCGCCCTCGTCCTTGCGGCGAATGCTCTTCGGGGCGTGCCGCCGGTTGGGCCCGGCCGGGTCCGTCCAAAGCCCGCTCACCCGGCCCCTCGCACGCACACGTGCACCACCAGCAACGCCACGCCAACCATCGACAACACGATGTGCGGGAGCAGCCAGCCGCGCAGCGCGAAACGAAGCACGTGGCGCGGCCTCGAAGCGCGGGCTTCGACGACCGCGACGAGCACGTCGTCCAGCCCGTCCATCTTCGCCAATCGCGGTCCACCCAGGCTCGACTCGAGGCTGGCGCGGAGACGCTGGCGCTCTTGTGCCAACGAACGTCCCGACACCAGCAGCCGCAGCCCGCCCCCGAAGCTCCGCGCATACGGCATCAAGATCGTCGCGGTGAGTCGTTTGAGTGCATCACTGCGACCGCCCACGGCCCGCATCAACACGTCGACCCGGTCCGCAACAGCGATGCGCTCGTCCTCCACCTCGGCCTCGAGCCGGGTGAGACGGCGAGGAAGCACCCGATACGCGACCCAGCCGAACAGGCCGAGCCCGACCGAGCCCGCGAGCGTTGCCAGCAGCACCCCAGGCGTGCCGATGCCTGCACCTCCACTGTGGGCGAGCGCCGCCCCGAGAGCCCAGGCACCCACCACGGCGTGCATCGACATGGCGGCGGGCCCTCGCCCCATCGAAACCCGCAGCCGCCGCATTGCTGCATACGCAACCGCGAACAACATCGCGGCCGCGGCGATCCAGCCCGACCACAGTCCAGGCCCCGTCCCAGGGATCCATCCATATGCGTGCCGACTCGCCCCCCACGAACCTAGAGCCAGCCCCGCCCCGATGCCGAGTGATGCGATCCAGGGCCACGGCGAAGGTGGTCGCGTTTGTGTGGGCGGGGGCCGGTCGAGCACTGCGGCGACCTCGACGAGGTCCCGACCGGGATCGAGACGCACCAGCGCCTGGGTCGGGCACACGTCCGCGCACGCCGGACCCGCGGAGCGCCCCGTGCACAGGTCGCACTTGATCGCCACCGCATCGAACGGACCCCCAGGTGGCTGCGCGGTCCTGGCGGGACGGGGGGCGAGCTCGATCGCGTCCCACGGACACGCCTTTGCACAGGCGCCGCACCCGGTGCAGAGCCCGGGATCGATCTGCACCACCCCATCGCCTCCACGAACGATGGCCCCGGTGGGGCAGTCGGGCAAACATGCCGGGTTGGAGCAGTGCTGGCAGGATTCGGCGAGCAGCCATGTCGCCATCGGGGCGTTCGCCGAGCCCTGGCGCGCGGACAGACGCGGCCCGGCGCGACGCATCCGGGCGAGGCCATCGGCATGGGTGCGCGTGCAGGCCCGCGTGCACTCGCCACAGCGCACGCAGGCGTCTTGGTCGATCGCCAGCAACGCGCGGGCTCGACTGAGCCGAAAAACATCGACGGGGGCGGGCCCGGGACCGCATTGCAGCCCCTCGAGCCGTCGGGACGTTTGCGCCGTGCGGGCCGAGGCCCTGCCCACGCGAGCATGCACGCCTGAGCCCAGGGCAGCGCGGAGCGCATCCGGCCGCAACCAGACGACGCGGCATGGACCCGCAGCGACGGCATCGTGAGACCAAGGGCGCCCCTCGTTTGCCTCGGCGAGCGCGAGGGCATCCCCGGGCAAGAGGACGCGCTCGACCGTGCGTGTGCACGCCTCTCGCACGTGCACCACCCCGTCGAGCAGCACCGCTGCGGCGGCGGCCGGATCACCCGCGCGGGCGAGAAAGCTGTCCGCGTCGATCGTACGCAGGCTGGCTCCGTCGAGCAGCAACTCGAACGCCCATCCGTCGAGCCCTACGAAGACGGACCGGAGCAGGTCCGCAACGACGGCACGCTCGACCCGGCGTCGTTCGGCCGCTGCGGCGGGGCGTCCCCCTGCGCGTGCCCACGCCCGCTGCAGCAAGGCGGCACCGACCTCGAAAACCTCCGCGTCTTGCACGGCGCGCGCCGAGGCTCGCCGGGGCATGCCGAGTAGCGATTCCTCCCCCAGCGTATGACCAGGCTCTGCAACGCGCAGCACGCCCTGCTCCGTGAGGACCTCCACCTGGCCGCGCAGGACCACGAACAGCGCGTCCGCGTCGTCCCCTTCGCGGAACAGGAACGTGCCCGCCGTCGGCGAGCGCTGTTGGCCCGCGGCCTCGATGCGGCGGCGCGACGCCTCGTCGAGACCCCGAAGCGGCGCTGCATCGAACGGATTCACGGCACCGTCACCTCGGCCACCGCCAGCTCGACCGCCTCGAGACGATCGAGCGCAGCGCGGGTCACCAGAGGACCGCTGGGACGAAGCCCGCGCGCGGCCTGGAGCGCCTCGTATTCGGCGAACGCCTCGATGAGAAACGGTGGAAACGCGCGGAACATCAGCCGCGCTCGCACCCGCAGCGGCCCAGACGGCACGCGCAGCGCATACGTGTAGCGCTGGGGCCGCCCCGCAACCGCCGACCGCTCGTCGATGATCGCGTCGGGGCCCTTGGTGAGGCCGCGCCGGGCATCGAGGGCCCCCACGGGGAAGAACACCTCGAAGAAGCGTGCCTCGCCCCGCAGGTTGGACACGCACTCGCCCGTGTCGATGTCGTACCCGCCGTCGGCAAATCGGTCGGCGCGGTGCAGTCCTTGCCCCGGACCCGGCTGGCACTCGCCTTGGGCGTCGATGCGGCCGATGCAGGTCACGCAGCGCTGAAATCCATTCTGCAGGTTGATCAGGCCGCGGCCGCGAAAGGCATCTCGACCCACTTCTTGCCATTGCGGCACGTCGGGCCCGTCGACGACGTCCGCACCGAACACCCCCAGCGGTCGCCCTTGCCCATCCACCCGGCGATCATCGACGTTGACCCGCACGAACCGCTTGTCCCGCAGGTTCTCCGCCGCGTCGTCGATGCGACCGACCTCGTACACCAAACGACCGTCGACATCGGTCACGGTCAGGTGCACCCAGATCTCGCGCTCCTGGCTGAACCCCGCCGGGACCTTGTGCCCTGCGCCGATGTTCTCGAGCTCCACGGGCAACGTCAGGCCACCTTGCGACCGGGTCGGCACACCGAGCTCGAACCGAAAGGTCGAACCCAGAAGCAAGTCGCGGCGCTGCTCGATGCCGCGGGGGCTTCCGTGTGCATCGAGTCCCGGATCGTCGACCAGGTCCTGGGGAAACAGCGGCGACAACGGCACGTCGACCCCGGCAAATGCATGGGAAGAGACGGGCGAGCCTTCGGTCGAACCCACCGCGGCCCGGCCGACGGGGCGCGTTCCCGGTGCGCGCGGCGAAAACCGTGTCCCTTCGGGGCAGGCGCGCTCGAGCGCCGTGTAGCGGGTTCCCGAGAACGGCTCCAAGCCGCCGAGCTTCTCTTCTTGCTCACAGACGCCCGGATAGAGGCTCATGTGGCAGTCCTGACAGGATGCCGCCTCTCGTCCGGAGGCACGCTCCGCCGCGGCCCAATCCACCCACTCGCTGTAGGCGTTGCGCAGTCGCTTGAAGTGCTCGCCCGTGGTCTCGACCGCGCGGGCGTCGGTGCCGAATAGGCGCACGTCGTGACAGCTCCCGCAGAACTCACTGCTTCGCAGGTAGTCCATCGCGCTCTGAGCCGGCCTTGCATGGCCGCCGGCGACCAACGGCGCCCCCTCGCCGAGCGCTCCGGGGGTGAGATGGTAGCCGCTGTTGCCGATGCCCGGCTTCCCCTGGCGATCTTCGGGCCGCGCAAAGAAACGACGCCCCGTGGCCGGGGAGACCCAGTCCGGGTTGCCCTCGTAGTCTCCGCGCGCCGCATTGCCGGGGCGAGCGGGGCCGTCCACCTGATGGCAGAATCCGCAGCCGATGCCCTCCAGGGTCTGCGGCGGCAGCAGGTCGACCACCGGGCGACGCGTCTCGCTGAACGCGGATTTGCCATCCCAGGCCGGCATGGCCGGTGCGAGGTTCTCGCCCGGGGCGTGGCAGTTGACACACCACAGCGGACCTCCCGTGCCCGTGAGTCGCACGCCGGTCTGAGGCTCGAAACAGGCGCCTGCCCCGGCTTCGCGGAGGCCCCCTGCCCCTCCGGGACAGTCATCGCTCTTGCCGATCTGCTCCTCGATGAGCATTTCGAGCGCCCCGAACAGAGGGCTCTTGACCGAGTGCGCCATGACCGAGCCGTGCCACTGCGCCGCGTGGTCGGGATGGCACGTGGCGCAGTCGTCGGCCTGTGGATGCAGGGGCAACGGCGCGGCGGTCGGGGCTCCCGTGATCGCGGGGGATGACACCGGCTGTTCGGGTCGCCCCAGGGCGACGGCAACGCACAGTCCCGCCAGGACCGGGAGCAAGGACCACGCGGCACGTCGAGACTTGGGGGGCGCGATGGCGGGCTGCGAACCAGGCGTCTGCTCGGGCGGGGACGCGCGCTGCTGCGGGCGCTCACCGAGCGCCTCTCCGCTGAGCACCGAGACGATGCGGGCGAAGGCCGGCCTCGCCTCGGGCCGCGGAGACAGCAACGCCAGGCACAGGCTCTGCACGCCCGGCGGCAGCGCTTGCGCCACATCGTCCGGGAGCGGGGGGGCTCCACGTTGGGCGCCGTCGGAGAGGCCGAGTCGCCGACCCCGTCCCTCGAACGGCTGAATGCCCGCCAACGATCGATACAGGAGCAGCCCGAACGCGAAGCGGTTGCTCGCCATCGTCCAGGCCCCGCCCGCGGCAGGCCCCGGAGGCGTCCAGCGACCCACCGGCGGCGGGCTCGGTGCAGGCGCGCCGACCAAGCTCGCCACCAGCGGCTGGGCGATCAGGCCGGCGTCCGCATGGTCGACCCAAACGCTGCGAGGTGTGAGCGGACCAGGAAACAACGACGTGCGCTCGCAATACGCAAGGGCACGCGCGACCGGCAGCAACACGGCCTTGGTCTCCTCGAACGACCACGGGCGGGGCTCCCACGCGGATCGAAGACTGGGCTGCATCCCCCGCCGCACGGCACAGCAGGGTGCGTCCGGGCACGCCGCAAAACCGCCGACGCCGTGGCCTCCCAACGCGACGAGCCGCGCGACGACAGGCTCCATCCCGGTCGGCAAGGACCAGCGCTCATGCCCGTCCGGCTGACGACACCGCGTCGCGTGACCTGTCGAGGGCAGCCCGGCGTCTTCACCGGAGCCACCGGTGGTCAACGGGATGTCTCCGCCACCGGGGCTGCCCCGCCGATGAACAGATTCCCCGCAAAGCCGAGCCCGAACCCGACGACGCTGACCACGACCAGCAACGTCAATGCGAGCGGGTTGCTGATCACCGCTGGGGCCGCCGCACGTTCGATCAGCGCGATGGTGTCTGTCGCCACCGGCGGCTCGGTCTCGGCCTCCGCCGGACGCAACGCCGTCGCAGGAGGACTGGGGGTTTTTCGGCCCTCGGCGCGCACCAGCGCCGACGCTGTCGAGGCACAAAACGGCTCGAGCTGTTCGACCACCTGCGCCGCGCTGGCCGGGCGGTCTCCGGGCGCCTTTCCAAGCAAGGCGAACACGAGCCGCTCCACGCCTTTGGGCAATCCGGCGCGCACGTCCTCGGGGAGCGCGGGCGGCTCAGCCGTGCAATGCAAGTTGAGCAGCTCCCGCGGAGAGGCGCTCTGAAAGGGAGGATGCCCCGCCAGCAGTTCATAGAACACCACCCCCAACGCATAGAGGTCGGCCCGGGCATCCAGCGGAGCCGCGTCGATCTGCTCGGGGCTCATGTAGGAGAGCGTTCCGACCGAATGCGTCGTGGTCTGGTGCAGCGCCTCCAGGACCTTGGCGATGCCGAAGTCGGAGACCTTCGCGGTTTCCCCGTCTCCCGTGATCAACACGTTCTCGGGCTTGAGATCGCGGTGAATGATGGGCGGCTCCTGGGCGTGCGCGGCCTGCAGCCCGGCCGCGATTTGGCTGACCCAGCGGACCGCGTCACTCCAGGGGACCCGGCCGCGCTCGGTGAGCACCTCCCGCAAACTGGGGCCCTCCAGCAGCTCCATGGCCATCACGAGCTGTCCGTCGATCTCGGAGCATGCCAGGCACCGCACCACGTTGGGATGGTCCAGGTGCGCGAGGATCGTCATCTCGCTGCGGAACAGCCTGCGGCCCTCGTCGGATGCGGCAAGCTCCGGCCGCAGGGTCTTGAGCGCGACTTCGCGCCCCGACAGCCGCTCTTTGGCCGCATAGACCATGCCCATGCCGCCCTCGCCGAGCGGACGGAGTACGTCGTAGTCCCCGATTCGGTCCATCGAAGCGGGCCAACGCACGAAACCCCGGCCCGGCCTGCCCACGGGCAAAAAAATCCTCAGACGGCGAGAAACGCCAGCGCGTCGGGCCGATCCAGGCGGTCCACTACCAGATCGGCCCCCGCCTCGCGCAACACCTCCGCCGGGTGCGGGCCCGTGGTCACGGCCAGGCACACCGCGCCGATCGCTGCCGCAGCCTCCACGTCGCGAGGGGTATCCCCGATGACGACCACCCGGGCTGCGTTCACGCCCAGCCGCTCCAGACCGCGGTCGCGGCCGATCGCGAGCATGTCGGACCGCAGCTCGGCGTCACTGCCGAACCCGCCGAAGCCGAACACGTCCCACAGCCCAACCGCGCCCAGCTTGTGGCGCGCCCCATCGACGTGGTTGCCCGTGCCCAACCCGACCGCGGCATGCGGGTGAGCCCGCGCCGCGTCGATCGACGCACGGGCGCCGTCGTGCACCGTCGGGGGCGCGGTGCGGAGCTCGGCCTCGATGCGACGCAAGTACTCGGACAACACCGCCTCGATCGTCGCCGCATCGACGTCGGCGGCGGCGTGTTCGAGTGCCGCCCGGGCGATGCCCGGATCGGTCATGCCCGCGAAGCGCACCTTGGCCATCGCGTCGCCGCATCCGGGACACACCGCCTCGAACGCCCCTTGCATCGCCCGGCGTCCTGCCCCGCGCGCGTCGAGGATCGTGCCGTCGATGTCGAACAGGAAGACGGTGGGCGACATCAGTACGCGACCGCCTTGCCGCCGTCGCGCACCGTGTCCGCGACCGCGCGAAAGCCCCTGGACTCGGGGTCGACCTCGATGCAGTTGGCGTGGCCCATCGCCGAGCGGGTCTTGATCTGATGACCGAGGGCCTCGAGCCCCGACTGCAGCGATGGCCCGATCGCATCCTCGGCCCAGATCGTGTCCGGCTGCCACTGGTGATGCACCCGCGGTGCGGCCACCGCTTCATCGATCGGCAGTCCGTAGTCGACGACCGCGCGAATCACCTGGAGCACCGTGGTCGTGATCGTGGGGCCGCCGGGGCTGCCGACCACCGCGCGAAGCTCTCCATCCTTCGCGACGATGGTGGGTGTCATCGAACTGAGCATGCGCTTGCCCGGCTCGATCTTGTTGGCCTCGCCCTGCACCAGACCGAACACGTTCGCAGCGCCCGGTTGGGTCGAAAAGTCGTCCATTTCGTTGTTGAGCAGCACGCCCGAGGTGGGAAGCACGAACCGTGCACCGAAGCCCAGGTTGAGCGTGGTGGTGTTCGACACCGCGTTGCCCGCTTCGTCCACCACCGAGAAGTGCGTGGTCTGATGCGACTCTTGCTTGATCGGCGCAATGCCGGGATGCACCTCACTCGAGGGCGTGGCGCGTCCGGGATCGATGTCGCCGAGCCGGCCCTCCACATAGGCGGCGGTCATGAGCTGGTCCATGGGCAGCTTCACGTAGTCCGGGTCGGCAAGCAGCATGTTGCGGTCGACGTAGGTCCGCCGGGCGATTTCCACATGCAGATGGACCTCCTCGACGCTGCGCCAAGGCTTGGACGCCAAGTCCAGCGATTCGGCACCTTCGAGCATCTGATAGAGCCCGACCCCGCCCGCCGACGGGGGAGGCATCGTGATCACTTCGTGGCCGCGATAGTCGAAGACAATCGGCTCGCGAAGTTTGGCTTCGTACGCCGCGAGGTCGTCCGCGGTCCATAGACCTCCGGCCGCCGCGTTCTCGGCCGCCATCGTCTGTGCGATCGGTCCCTCGTAGAACGCAGAGGGCCCCTCGTTCGCGATCGCCTCGAGCGTCTTTGCCAGCACCGGTTGCGACCACCTGTCCCCTTCGGCGTACAGCGACCCGTCGGGCTTCGTATAGAACTTCGCCGACGTGTCGAATCCAGCATCGCGCATCTTGGCGACCCCGCGCTCGATGTCGGTCACGTGAAAGCTGTCGAGCACGTTGCCGTCCCGGGCGAGTTCGACGGCGGGCATCACCACGTCTCGCCACGGCAGCAGCCCGAACTTCTCGTGCGCGAGCGCCAAGCCGGCCACGCTTCCGGGGATGCCCGCGGCTTTGGGCCCGACCAGGCGCTCTTTGGTGGGCTTGCCGTCCTTGCCGAGAAACATGTCCCGGGTGGCGGCGGCGGGCGCTTGCTCGCGATAGTCGATCGCCGCGGCAGTGCCGTCGGCAAGACGCACCACCATGAACCCCCCACCGCCGATGTTGCCGGCCGAGGGGTGCGTGACCGCGAGCGCAAAGCCAACAGCGACCGCGGCATCGACCGCGTTGCCGCCCTTCTTCAGCACCGCGAGTCCCACCTCGCTGGCGCTGGCCTCCGCGCTCGTCACCGCGCCGTGCGTGCCCAGTGCGACGCGGTCGCCGTCCGGGCTGCCCTTGGGCATTGCTCGAGGCGCCGTGGCCTCGGTCGGGGCGGCGTTCTCGGGAGGAACCGTTGGGGTTGGAGTTTGCGGCTCGGCGGGCTTGCACCCGCCCGCGAGGACCGCGACTCCGAACACCAGCCTCGCCAACGTGGACCACTGCGTCATCGCCCCACGTATACCGAACCCCCACTTGTGCCCACCAGGTGCGCGATGGGCTGCCAGTGGGAACGAAAACACCCGCTGCAGCCACCCCCTCGGAGGAAGACGAGGAGGTCGCTGCAGCGGTTCGGTCCGAATGAACCGGAGTCCACCCCCCTGCTCGCCGCTGTGTCCCGGCGTGTCGCAGCCGAGAGCACAGGTGCCCCAGCACAGGGCGAAAGGGGCGCGCGGGTGGTCACCGGTTCCGTGCCACTCGTCCACGAATACGACCGCCCTCGCCCTCGCTTTTCCGGAGCCCGGGATGCTTTTTTCGAAGGTCGCCGCAAAACCTCGTTCGGGTCGCTATGCTGACCCTCTCGCAGCGAGCCGATGACGCCCGACGCCCACCTGGAGCGACTCACGCCCGAAGATCTCGGCCTGCCCGATGGTGCGCGTTTTCCCTTCCGCTTCACACCTGGACACAGCTGGTCCCCCTTGGTGGTCAGCTTTCCACATGTGGGTTTGGCCTGGCCGCATGAGCTGCGCCCCAAGCCTCAGGTCGACTTCGGCCGGAATGCGGACTACGAGGTGCAGACCCTCTATCGCGGTGTCCCGAGTCTGGGCGCCGCGACGGTCGAGGCCCACTTTTCTCGGCTCGTCGTCGACCTCAATCGCGCCGCCGATGACGTTGCGCCGCAGCTGGTCCCCGACCACCCTGCTCCTCGGCCGCGAACCAAGCCCGGCGTGCCGGGCAGCCCGGCGCCGAGCGGCTGGGATCGCCCCGGCCGCGGCGTCGTTTGGGCGTCCGCGATGACCCGCTTTGGCGGCACGACCCGCATCCTCCAGCCGCCGCTTCCCTTCGTCGCCTTCGAGGAGCGCATCGCTCGGTACCACCGCCCCTACTACCGTGCGCTCGAGGTCCTGCTGCAGCGACGCCGCGAACGCTTCGGCTATGCCGTCCTGCTCGACGCGCACAGCATGCCCGGCACGGTCGGGGTGGATCTCGTGCTGGGCACCCTGGACGGCACCAGCTGTGCCGACGCCGTCGCCGCCACGGCGCTCGATGCCTTGGGGGGGGACGGGAGTGGTCGGCCCCTGCTCTCGCTGCGCCGCGACGATCCCTATCAAGGCGGGGAGATCGTTCGCACCTTCGGCAGACCAAGCGAAGGCCTGCACGCGTTACAGGTGGAAGTGTCGCGCCGCCTGTACATGGATGAGCGGGTGTACCGTGTGCTTCATTGGCCCGGTGATCTCCGACCGTTGGGCGGCAACGCGGTCCACGCGAAGCCCGCGGGGGGCGGAACGCCCCTGCCCGACCGCCGACGCGGTCGCGAACTTCACGAACTCGTACACCGCCTGCGCGGTCTCGTACGGGCACTGAGCGGCAATCCGCGCCTGGACGCACCTCGTCCGGTGCCGCCACGTCGCGCCGCGGAATGACGTCCTTTCCCAGTCGCGGTCGGTCCGCGACGTTGTAGTCCCTTCATCAACCTACATCGGGTCTCGTCCGAAGGCGCCCCCGAGCACGACGATCCCTTGTCCCGAAAACCCCCCAAAGGATACACTCCCCGCGCTGTGGAACCTCGCCACGAGGTTTCCGTGCAGGGGAAGTAGGAGCAACGGCTGTGAGCAACTCCAGGCAAGACGCGGACGCGTTTGACGACCTACTGGGTCAACTCGTGGACGAGTTGGCGATGACGCCAACCATGCCCGAGGAACCGGAACCCGATCAGCCGGTGCCCGTCCCGGGCGGCACCACGGTTGGTCCAGCCCCGGTGGCCCCGGGCGCACCCGCGGGTGGCGGCGCAAATGTTGTTGCACCCCACCAAGGCGGCGCTGCCGACTACGCGGAGCCGCAGAAGAAAGGCGGCCTCGGGTTGGGACTCGGTCTCGGCATCGGGGGCGCGATCGCGGCCATCGGCGTGGCAGCCATCGTGGTGCTCGGCGGCAAGGACGACGAGGCCAAGGTCGCCAAGAACGACGACAAGACGGAACAAAAGGCCGACAAGGACGCCGAGAAGAAGCCGGAGGCTCCGCCGCCGGCTCCCGGAGCGACTCCGCCCGCAGCAGGGACCCCGGGCGCACCGGGCACCCCCGCAGCCGCGGGCGCTGCTCCCGGTACGCCGGGTGCGGCCCCGGGCACTCCTGGCGCTGCCCCGGGCACCCCGGGCGCTGCTCCCGGGGCAGCAGGCACCCCTGGCGCTGCACCGGGCACTCCCGGCGCGACCCCAGCGGACCCGGCCGCCGCGGCAGCGGGCGATCCCGCAGCTGATGCGGCGAAGCCCAAGCCGAAGAAGAAATCGACCAAGAAGAAGAAGCGGCCCCGCCCTGCCAAGAAGAAGAAGTCTTCTGGCAGCAAGAAGAAGACCGCCACCGTCAACCCGTTCGGTTAGACCCCACTTCGCCCCCATCGAGCATCAACTCCATGGTCTTCATGAAAGCCCCCATCGCCGTCGCTCTGGCCACGGCGCTCTCGCTCCCCTCTGCTGCCTTCGCGGCTCAACCCGCCGGATCACCCGATCCGGCGTCGATGTCCGACGAGCAGAAGATGGAGCGCGCCAAGGCCCTCTACGGAGAGGCCGATGCCGCGTTCCAGGCCGGCGACTTCACCAACGCGCTGGCGAAGTTCGAAGAGGCGTACAACTACTACGCCCCGCAGCTGCACCTCTTCAACTTCAACATCGGTGCCGCCGCCTACGAGTTGGGTGACTGCGTCAAGGCGAAGACCGCATTTCAGCGGTTCCTCGATCTGGTGCCCGACCACCCCGAGCGAGGCACCGCGCAAGAGAAGCTGATCGAGATCGAGCGGTCCGGCTGCGCCCAGCCCGTCACGACCACCACGCCCGCGCCGGTCACCACCACGACCACCACCGTGGTCGAGGACGACGACGACGCGCCCTTGCTCACCTCCAAGAAGGACGCCCGCGAGGAAGCCTCCGAGCGCGAGCGCGACGAGAAGGACGCCAAGAAGACCGACCCCCTGCTGCTCACCGGCATCATCCTGACCTCGGTCGGCGGTGCGGCGCTGATCGGCAGCGGCATCTCGGTCGGCCTCGCGCGGTCCAAGGCGAATCGCCTCGCCGACCTCGCATCCCCGGGCCCGACCGGCTTCCCCGACGGCAACTACAGCGACGACGAGGTGTTCAACCTCGACCAGACCAAACTGCCGGGCAACAACTCGGCGACGATCGGTCTGCTCGTCGGCGGCGCCGTGATCACCGGCGTGGGTGTCGGTCTGTTGGTCGTCGGCCTCAAGCGGCAGAAGGCCAAGCGCGCCAAACTCGGCGACAAGAACGCTCAGGCGCCCAAGCGTCCCCGGCTCACCGGTGTCGGTCCCGCAGTTCTCCCCGGCGGGGGCGGAGCCGCGGCGTCCGTCCGTTTCTAGGCGCCCCTCTGTGGCCAGCCCTCGCGACCGCGCGCGCCTCCTGATCGAAGAACGTCTGGAGGCCGAGCACGGCACGTTGGGCATCGACCGCCCCGCGCCGGTGTGCATGGTCTACCCGAGCCCCTATCGGGTAGGCATGTCGGCGCTGGGCTTTCAGACGCTCTACCGCATCCTCAACGAGGTCGGACCCGGCGCGCATCGAGCCTTTCTGCCCGATGCCTGGGAGCCGGCCTCGTTGCGTTGGCCCGCGCCCAAAGAGCCCATCCTCAGCTACGAGCAACGACGCCCGGTGTCGGACTACCGCGTGCTGGCGATGTCCGTCTCGTACGAGCTGGAGATCACGGGCGTCATTCGGCTGCTCGAGGGTGCTGGCATTCCGCTGTATGCGAAGGACCGAGGGCCCCGTGACCCGATCCTGATCGCCGGTGGTCCGCTGACCACGACCAACCCGAGCATGCTGCTGCCCTTCGTGGACATCTTGATGTTCGGCGAAGGCGAGGAGCAACTCCCGATGGCCGTCGAGCGCATCCTCGCCGCCCGAGAGCGCAGCACGGCAATCGAAGACGTCGCGGCCCTGCCCAATGCGATCCGCGGCGAGCTGGAGCCCGGGCACTTCGAATCCTTCCCCGATCAGGCCAAGGTCGACAAGAGTGTGCTGCCGGCGTTCTCGGCGATCACCACGCCCAACACCGAGCTTGCCGACATGTTCCTGGTGGAACCCGAGCGCGGCTGCTCCCGGCAGTGCACCTTCTGCGTGATGCGGGGCCCCAGCACCGGGGGCATGCGCTTGCTCGATCTCGAGACCCCGCTGGAGCTGATCCCCGACACGGCAAAGCGGGTCGGACTCGTGGGTGCAGCGGTCACCGACCACCCCAAGCTCGAGCAGCTCATCGATCGCATCGTTCAAACTGGACGTGGTGTCGGCGTCAGCAGCCTTCGCGCCGACCGCCTGACCCCGGAGCTGGTCGCCAACCTGGCCCGCGGCGGCTATCGCCAGATCACGGTCGCCTCCGACGGGATCAGCCAGCGTCTGCGTGACGACCTGCAACGGCGCATCAAGGGCGACTCCATCCTCCGCGCCGCAGACCTGGTGCGAAACGACCCCGTCGTGCGCGGCATGAAGGTCTACAACATGATCGGCGTGCCGACGGAGACCGAGGACGACGTCGACGAGTTGATCGCGTTCAACCGCGAAATCGCGGATCGCGTTCGCCTCACGCTCACGTTCTCCACCTTCGTGGCCAAGCGCAACACGCCGCTCGACGGGCAGCCGTTCGTGGGCGTCAAGGCGGCGGAGGGCCGTCTCAAGAAGATTCGAAAGGCGCTCGGCAGCCGCATTCAAATCCGGCCGCAGTCGCCCCGATGGGCGCATATCGAGTATCTGCTCGCGCAGCGTGGCGCCGAGAGTGGGCACGCCGCCGTGCGTGCCGTACACGACGGCGGCGGCTACCGGGCGTGGGTCAAGGCGTTCGAGTCGGTCGAGCCCCTGCCCCGCCCCCTGGTGTTCGGTGACGAGGCGCTCAAGGCCCGTCGGGCTCGCCGGGCGGCCGAACGTGAAGCCCGAGCCCGCCTCAACGTGCTGTCGTAGCGGGCGCGGCGTGCTCTCCCAACAGCGCGCGCAGGGTGGCGTGACGGGCCGGGATGCGGCTCACCGCCGCTCGATGAGCGGGGTGCATGGCTGCCCGGGCAACCGCCATGCGTTGCGGATCCTCGGCCAACGCTAGATCGCTGCGCACCATGGCGACCGACAGCCAGAGCTGGGCGGCCACGCCACCACCGACCAGCAGCGCGGCGACCAGCCCCGTGCGTGCGACCGGCCGGGCACGTTCGAGCGCCCGCTCGAGCCGCACGCTGGCGAGCGCGCACGGCAGGGTCACGACCATGACGATCGTGCCCCAAACCTTCCACGGCACTTCGCGTGCGGCCGCGGCTGCGCCCCACGCCTCGAGCGACAGCGGGCGTTCGAGCACCACGCCCAACCCGCGCCAATCGAGCAGCGCCCCAGTGGTGCCCGGATCGACAAACGCCGCGCAGTACAGGAGCACCGAGGGCACGCATGTTGCCAAGACGGCAGCGGCAAGGCTTAGCGCTGCACCGGGTCGTTCACGCAGCGCAGCGACGAGTTCCAGGGTCGCAGGCAGCAGCAGCGGGAGCGCATCGAGCAGCTTGCGGGCGCCGAAGCTGGTCCCGCCCGACCACGTGCGAGTGCCCAGCACCGAGAACTCGGCGATGTCCCGCATGCCGCAGTCGAGCCAGATCTGGTGCACGAACAGCGCCGCCAGCAGCCATGCCGCCCGGCGTCGCCCCACGACCGCCCAGGCCAGGGCAAGCAGCCCGACGCCGAGGATGGGCGACCAGGTCAGCGCCCCGTGGTACGGCGAAAAGAGAAACGCGCGCAGGTGGTGGGTGGTCTGTCCTGCGTAGTCGCCCAGCCCGGGCCCGTACATCCAAAGCTGCATGCGCAGGTGCAGCAGCGGCCACACGGCGGCCGCGAGCGCTGCGACCCCCAACCGTCGGACCCGCCCAGGGGCGGCGTCTCGCCACACATCCTCCGCGACCAACAGCCAGATCGCCGCCAGTTGGGGCCGAATGCTCGCGGCGAGCCCCACCGTGGTGCCGAGCACGACCGCCCTCGAGAGCGGCGAGCCCCACCGGGTGTCACGCCAGGCGAGCACCAAGCCCGTCATTACGGCAAAGCCCCACAGGTGGGGCCGCAACGGCGCTTCGGAAGCATAGAACAGCAGCGGTGTGCCCACCGCCCACGCGGTCACCGCGAGCCATGCCGCCCGCGTGCCGCCCACATGCGCGTAGGCCCGCCCGATCGCTCGCAGAACAAAGGCCAGCACCACCATCGCCAGCGTACGCACCGCCAGTAGCGGGACCGCGCCGTAGGGGTTCAGGCGCAATCCCGTCGCCTCCAGCACGCGTGCCGCCAAGAGACCAAGGCCGTAGCCCGGCGCCTGAAGCCAGGTGGCGCCGGCCGGCCAGTGATTGGACACCACGCCCTGCCCGGTCACGAACGCGAACGTCGGCGTGACGCCGAGCGCTCGATACTCGTCGTCGTAGAGCAAGTCGACGTCGACGAACATGCCGTGCAGATGCGCGAGCATGCCTGCGGAGTCCGCGTTGTCTCGCACGATGTTGAACCAGGGCGCACAAACCGCCAACAGCACCAAGACGCGCACCGCGATGCGCCGGAACACCGCTCGCCGCTCGTGCGTATGGTTGGGCGGAGCCAACGGCCCGATGGTAGCGTGACGATGGTGAGCGTGCTGGCCCCCCTACTGATGCTCAAGTGTGCGACTGCACTGGGCGCCCTCGACCCGACGCTGGACCCGTCCAGCCTCGCGGAGGGCTCGGATGCGGCCGGGATCGAGATTCAGCCGGCCGAGGTCGAGTACATCAAGGCTCGGTACCAAGACACGGTCATCCGAGGCCGCCCCTGGGTTCCCAACAAACGTCTCGCCACCTTGGGCAAGGGCACCCGCCTCGTCGTGCGCGGCCAGGTGGAAAGCCGCGACAAAGAAGGCTGCAAGGGCAAGCCCTGGTACGCGGTCTGGCCGATGGGCTTCGTGTGCAGCAACCATTTCACCGAAGCCAAGGCGCCCCCCGAGTTGGGCGCCGCCCTCCCCTTGGCGCCCGGCAAACGCCTTCCGCACGCCTATGCCTTGGTGCGCGCCGATGGCACCCCCGCCTACGGCAGCGAAGACGATGTGCGCCTGGGGGTCGAAAAACGCTCGTTGACCAAGGGCATGTCCCTGGTGGTCACCGGGGCCACGGAAATCGACGGCGTTCGCTACGTCACCACCAAGAACGGCCTCATCGTCGCCAAGTCCGAAGTGGGCTGGATGGGCCAAGGGTCGCAGTGGCAAGGCGTGCGCATCGAAAACGCGGAGCCCGGACCGTTGTTCGCGTGGGTTCGCAGCAAGAAAGCCAAGATCTGGGACGCCCCCGCTTCCGAGAACGACCCCGTGGGGACGCTCGCGCTGCGAGACCGCGTGCCGGTTCTGGAGGTCCAGGGTGCCTACCGCCGCATCGGGCCCGATCGATGGGTCGATGAGCGCGACCTCAACGAGGTCACCATCGTCGCCCCGCCCGAGGGCGTCGTCACCGACTTTCGCCGCGCCGAGACGGGCAACGACCAGTGGGTGGACGTGGACGTCGGCGAACAGGTGCTCGTCACCTACCGCGGCACGGCGCCGCAGTATGCGACGCTGGTGAGCAGCGGACGCGGCAGCCCCACGCCGCTGGGCAACTATCCGGTCTGGGCCAAGGTGGCCTCGATGGACATGGCCAACCAGGACTACGAAGACAACCCCTACTTGGTGCAAGGCGTGCCATGGGTGGTCCTGTTCCAAGGACACATCGCCCTGCACGGCGCCTACTGGCACGACCGGTTCGGCAACCGCAAGAGCCACGGTTGCGTCAACCTCGCGCCCCTCGACGCGCGCTGGGTGTTCGAGTGGATCGGCCCCACGTTGCCCGTGGGCTGGACCGGATTCTTGCCCGACGATCTGCACAAGAGCCCCGTGGTGCACGTGCGGGACAGCAACAAGGAGCCCGGCTTGCAGTTCACGCAACAGCGCCCGTGGGGTCCGCCGGATCGCACCGCGGAGCGCAAGAAGAGCGAGGCGGCCGCACGGCGCCGCGAAATGGCGGCCGCGACCGCCCCCAGCGTCGGGCCAGACGCCGGAGCCAGCGACTTTGCGCCCCCGGGCGGTGCGCCGCGCATCGAGTCAAAACCGGCACCGCTCTAGATCTCGGGCCCCGCGAAACCCGCCGGCCACGACGTCGCGCTTGCTCGGGCTGTCGTGCCACGCGTACGCTCCGCGAACATGCGCACCCCGAACTCGGCCCTCGTGGCACTTCTCGGCGGCCTCTTGACGGTCGGGCTGGCTGGATGCGGCGGGGATCGGCAGCGGTCGGTCCGGGCGCCGAAATCCGGGGTCAAGCTCCGCTACGCGCTCGACGTGGGCACCAGCCTCGACGGGCACCTGCGCATCGGCACGACCCGCACGGTCGAGGGACTGTCCGCACCGCTGACGCAGAGCGTCGAGTGCGACGCGCGGCTGTTCGTGGTCAAGGTGGAAGACGACGGTTCCCGCGTCGTGCGGGCGACCTTTCGCACCATCGAACTCGACTGGAGTGTCCCTCCCGAGACGGGCCTGTCGACCGAGGCCTTCGCCAAACTCGCCGCCACCACGCTGCGGGAGATGGAGATGCGCTTCGTCGTGTCCCCACGGGGCAAGGTCCTCGGGCTTCCCGCCGGACCCGAACGACGCCCCGCGGAACTCGACGGTTTGCTGGACACCCTGGGGCGCGCGGCGGCCCTGGCGTTCATCGAACTCCCGGACACCGCCATGCAACCCGGGGACACGTGGGTCGACACCCCGACGCTGGCGGGCGCGCGCCGCAACAACGCGCAGTTCGAAGGTCTGACGCAGCGCGGTAAGCAAGGGCCCCCGCACGCCAAACTCGCGGTCCGGTTCAACTCGGCCCAGGAGGTGGACACCCCCAGTGGGCCGCGGCGCCGGCAGATCGAGGGCGAGAGCGAGGTGCGACTGAGCGAGTCGGGCGTTCCGTCCGAGCTGCACGCGGAGCTCCGGGATTTCGACCCCACCCGCGGCACCGCGGTGCAACAGATCCACGGGTCGTGGACACGCACCGACATGGGTGATCACGGTGCAACCGACGTGCAAGACATCGAGGATCCCTGCGACCCCGACTACGTCGGCACCGCGGTGTGTCCCCCGCCCCCGGCCGGCTGAAATGCAGACGCGTACCCTCGGTGAGCTGACGGTGCCGCGGCTGGTGCTGGGCACCATGGCCTACGGCACGCATCGGCCGCGGAAGCAGCAGGTCGACACGATTCTCGCGGCGATCGATGCCGGGATGACCGCCGTGGACACGGCCCCGCTGTACCACTTCGGGCTGACCGAAGAGATCGTCGGCGAGGCGCTGCGGAGCCGCCAGAACGTGCAGGTGCTGGGCAAGGTCGGCATTCGCTGGGGCGCGGATGCCCGCGGTGAGGTCATGCTGCGAACCCAACTTGGGGGACGGCCGCTGATCGCCCGCAAGGATGCCCGTCCCGAAGCCGTGCGGGCCGACGTGGAGGAGAGCTTGCGTCGACTCGGGCGGGAGCGATTGGACCTGTGCCAGCTTCATCACCCCGACGTGCACACCCCGATCGCGGACACCATGGGGGAGCTCCTCCGCCTGCGGGACGAGGGCAAGGTCGGTGCGATCGGAGCGAGCAACCTCTCGGCGCACCAGCTCGCTGCGGCCCGTGAAGCGCTCGGAGACGTCCCGCTGTCGTCGCACCAGCTCGAATACAGCCTGCTGGCTCCGTACGGCCGCGCGGCGGTGGACACGGCAGCCCAGCTCGGGGTCGGCACCCTCATCTACTCCCCGCTGCATCGCGGTGCACTGGTCGGCGGCGCCTCCAAGCGCGCACGGCTGCACGCCCACGACCCTCGGCGACGCCGCATCCCATTTCTCTTTCGCAACGCGGTGCGCATCGATGCTGCACTCGACGCGAGCGTTGCCCCCATCGCGCGGCGAACCGGCAGCACCATTGCGCAGGTGGTGCTCGCCTGGCTGCTGCATCAGCCAGGCGTCGACGCGTTGATCGTCGGCGTCAGCTCGCCCGATCAAGCCAAGGCGACCGCGCACGCGAGTACCCTGACGTTGACCCCCGCCGACCTGCGCTCCATTCAGTGGACGTTCGCCGGGCTCGCCCTCGACCCCGACGCCAAGCCTCGCCGACGCGAGCGTGCCGAAGCCCGCGCGCGGCGTCTGGCCGGCGCGGTGCTTCGCCGCCTTCGCAGCGCCCGTCTATAACCCGAGCGCGCCCAGGTCCCGTTTTGCCGCCGTCACCGTGATGCGGTGCTCGGACTCGTCACGGAGCACGCGTAGCGCAACGGTGTCTCCGACCCGGAAGTGACTGGGGCCGAGCGAGGACGCACCCGCGCGCGGTCCCATGCCGGCGACTTCCAGGTCATCGATCGCGACGACCTCGTCTCCGGGTCGCAATCCCGCGGCGTCGGCGGGCCCGTCTTCGGTCACCGCACGGATCCACAGACGTTCACGGGCGGCATCCTCGGGTGGGTCGACGTCGTCCTCGTCCTGCGTGTCCGGGTTCAGCGGGCGGTGGGACCAGTCGCGGACCGCGGTGCGCAAGCCCAGTGTTCCCCGCTCCGCGATGGGCACGTCACCGGCTTCGGTGGCGACGATCGAGCCGACATCGGTCGACTCTCCAGGTCCCACCTCGTACGCGGCGGAGCCTCCACCGCCTTCGCCCCCGTCGGGGTCGAACACCATCACGCGCCCCTCGCCGGGCGCCACGTTGCCGATCTCGAACGCGCCCCGTCGATCGGTGCGAGGACCTCCGCCCATGAGCATCTGCAACCCCGCACCGACGTCGGCGACGCCGTCCTTGGGCTGCACCATCACGACCAGCCCCCGGACGGGTTCCCCGGCGGTGTTCGTCACCGTCCCGGTGAGGGTGCCGAACGACTCGAGGCTCAGCTTCACGTCGGTGGTCACACCATCCTCGACGTCGACCTCGGCCTTCGCGACACCTGCATCGGCACGTGCATGGACGACGTACGCTCCGGGGTCCAAGCCCTGCACGGAGAACTCGCCCTTGGCGTTGTTCACCCGTTTCGAACGTCCCGTTGGCCCTTGGATCTCCAGCGTGTAGCTCTTCACGGGCGCACCACCATCTTCGAGTCGTCCCTCCAGGCTCGCCAGTGACTTCACCTCCAACGTGACGTCCGCCCCCAGAGGGACCGAGGACTCGGACACCCGCATGCCCCCGCCGGAGGCCTCGGCCGTCACGCGGTAGCTGCCCTCGCGCAGCCCTTCCACGACAAACCGCCCCGCCGCGTCCGTGAGGACCGGAGGCTCGGCGGCGAAGCCCGCAAGCGCACCGCCGGCCGGGACCGGCCCGTGCTGCTCGTCCTGCATGCGTGCCTCCACCTCACGCCCACGGCGGGGAGACCGAGCGCGCACGATTTCCTTCATCCACGCCTCCCCGCCGCCCTCCAGGCTCACGGTGACCCACGCGTCGGCCACCGCAGCGCCATCCTCGTCGACCACGGCGCCGCTGATCCGACCGTCGCGGGCTTCCACAGTCAGACGCACGCCCGTCAGACCTCCGTCGGGCACGGTGAAGCGCCGGGGCTCGTCGGTGTCGCCACCGTCTGCGAACTTCAGTGCGGGACCTTTCGTGGGACTGACGCTGACCTCGTACTCGCCCGCCTCCAGACCCCGGGCGACAAACGTTCCATCCTCCCCCGTGGGGGCGCCACCGCCGAACAGCGGGTTGTCGTTGACCGAAAAGGACATGTTGAACGGCGCCGGGCTCTGGTCGATGCGCGTGACCTTGACCTTGACGTCCGACACGGGCTCGCCCCGCGCCGAGACGACCGTGCCCTCCATGGACACCCGGGGCTCGAGATCGATCACGACGTCGCGCTCGCCGTCCTCACCGACGTCCACCGCCACCGAGCCGTAGCTGCCATCGTCCGCCTCGGCGACGACCTTGAGCTCCCCCGCCGCGACGGGCCGCAGCTCGAATCGCCCCTGCTCGTCCGTTCGGGTTCGCACGAACGCGTTGGCCACTCCGGACAGCACGCCTGACAGGCCCATGCCTTCACTCTTCACGCGGAGCGAGACGGTGGCGGGGCCCGGAGGGTCGACACGCCCGGCCACGGTCACTCCCGATGCCATTTCGACCAGCACGCCCGTGACGTCCTCGTCCTCCACCGTGGCCGATGTGCCGGTCAGGTTCGGGAGATGGTCCTCCCCGAGCGCCGCGACCATGTAGTTGCCCGGCTGTACCCCCGGGATTTCGAAGAACCCGTCCGCCTCACTCGGCTGCCGTGCCACGAACAGCCCCGGAGGCTGCAGCGATAGCGCGCCGACCCAGACCCCTTCGATGCCCTCTTCGGAGTCTTCCCCGCGGGGCACCACGAAGCCGCTGATCGAAAACGCGGGCTCGACCCAGACCACGACGTCGCTGGCCGTCTCGGCGATGCCAACCGAGACCTCGGTCACCTCCGCCGAGGCGTGGCCGCGGGCGACGGCGTTGAGCGACAGCACGCCCGAGGGCAGCCCGGACAGCCGAAAGCGCCCACGCGTGTCCGCGACCACCCGATGTTCCCCGAATCCCCGCACCGAGAAGCTTCCCGCCTGCGCGGACGCCTGCGGCGGGCTGGCAACGACGATCGCATCGGCCACCGGCTCCTCCGAGCCCCGGACTTTCACGACGCCCTCGATGATCGCGCCGGGTGTGAGGCGAACATCGAGGGTCCGGTCCGCGTCGGCCATCTCGAAGGTCTTCATCGCCATCACGTAGTCGGGGTGCGTGACCGTGGCGCTGTAGGTGCCGCTGGGGAGCGTCAGTGCGAAGGCACCATCCTCGTCGGTCGGGGCCGCCGACGGGGCAAACGTCTGCCGCAGCAGGTTCTGCCCATCGTGTCGGATCACCGACACCAGCGCGCCTTCGACGGGACCGCCAGAGACATCCTCGACGGTCCCGGTGAGAAGATGCCCTCCCGCCGAGAGGAACAACTCGAGGGACGGAGGCGCCTTTCCGGGGCCGACACGCACCGCGAGATGACTTGCGGTGAGATAGCCTCGCGCGCTCGCAGACACCGTGTAGCGCCCGACGGGGACGTCCTCGATCGCAAAACCGCCACCCGCGTCGGTGCGAACATGCACCGGTTGTGGCCGCTCCCCGGGCTGCCCCATTCGAGACTCGAAGCTCTTCGGGGTCAGCAATACGACGGCCCCCGCGATCGGCTTCTTCTCGGTGTCGCGCACGACTCCCACCACGGACACGGGATCGAAGTCCGGCAGGTCGGCCCTCGACGCCATCTTGCGCGCGACCCGGCTCGGGCGTTCGGCCGAGACCTCCGCGACCGTAGACTCGGCATCCTCGCTCGGCGCTCGGTCGCGCAGCATCCACCAGGCCAGCAGTCCGAGGGCCAACGTCACGATCGCACCCAGGGCGAGTTTTCGCGATTGCACGGACCCTCGACCGGGACCCGCGCGGATTTGTTCCAGCCGCCCCGGGCCGCGGCCGGTTTCACGATCCGCGGCGACTCACACGTAACGTCGCGGCACCCGCTTGGAGACGCCGCACGTGACCTCGTAGCTGAGCGTGCCCGACCATCCCGCCATCTCGTGCAGGTCGATCCGGCCCAACCCTTGCTCGCCGAGCATCGTGACGGCCTCGCCGGCCCGAACCCCAGGAAGGTCGGTGACGTCGAGCATCGTGACGTCCATCGTGATGTTGCCGACCACGCGGCAGCGATGGCCGCGGACCAGCATCTCCGCTGAGCCGCTCATGTTGCGGGGATAGCCGTCGGCGTACCCCACCGGCACGATCGCCAGCCGGGATGGGCGTTCGAGGCGGTCGCGGCCGCCGTACGACACCCGCACTCCGGCCGGGACCTCGCGGACCGCCAGCACCGAGCTGCGCATGCTCATCGACTGCCGCAGCCCGTCGAGCTGCACCTCTTGCTCCGAGGCCGATCCGTACAGGGCGATGCCCGGCCGCACCATGTCGAAGTGCGCGCCCTCGAAGCGCACCAGCCCGGCGGAGTTGCAGGCGTGGCGCAGCGGCGGGTCGAAGCCGGCGGCGGCAATGGTGCCCAGGCAATCCTCGAACACCCCGAGCTGGCGCTTGGACGTGAGCTCGTCGCGGATGTCGTCCGCGCAGGCGAGGTGCGTCATGACGCCCTCGAACTGCACCGTGCGCCCGCGGTCCCGAGCAAACCAGTCGAGCAGCGGCCCCAAGTCGCGCGGCAACAGCCCCAAGCGCGTCATCCCGGTGTCGATCTTCAGATGCACCCGGGCTTGTCGGGCCCCGATGCGCCGCACGGCCTCGCTGAGCCGCTCGAGCTGCGCGACCTCCCAGACGACCGGAGTGAGTTGCCGGTGCACGAGCACGTCGGCCGAAGCCGGCGCAACACCACCGAGCACCACGACCGGCGCATGCACCCCCGCCTCGCGAAGCTGCACGCCCTCCTCGACCAAGCTGACCGCCAGGCCCCACGCGCCGGCCTCGACGAAGACCTCGGATGCCCGGGCCGCCCCGTGGCCGTAGGCGTCGGCCTTCACGACGGCCAACACCTTGGCGTTGCCGACGTGGGACTGCACTGTGCGCAGGTTGTGGCGCAACGCGTCGGTGTCGATCTGGGCGAACGTCGGCCGCACGTCGATCCCCGCCGCAGCGCGGGCAGGATCGACGGTTTGGGGTGCCGGACGGCCCATCGGTTCGCTTATACGCTGCGCCACGTCGGGCTGCCAACGCGCGAAGGCCCCCTCGGTCTTCCGAGGAGGCCTTCATTGCAGCGTCAGGTCAGTCAGGTCGGGATGCGATCTCGGAGGTGGATCAAGCGGCGGAGGCTTCGGTGCCGCCGCTGACCAACCGCTCGTCGAGGATCATGCGTCGGCCGCTGGAGCTGACCAGGCCGTTGCGCGCCATGGCGCTGAGGGTGCGGGAGACCGTCTCGCGGCACGACCCGACCATGCGCGCCAGCTCGGATTGGGTGGGGACCGGCGCGAGGATCCAGCTACTGCTTTGCGGAGCCCGGCGACCTTGGCGTTGGGCGAGGCGCACGAGGGTGCGACGCAGGCGCTCTTCGACATCGTGCAGCGCCAGGCTGCTGGCGACGTTTTCGATGTCGCGCAGCTTGGTGGACATGAGCCGCATCAGCCGAACGAGCGTGTCCGGCTGGCGCCGCACGTGGGCCGCGACGACCTCGGCGGGAATGTGAAGCAGCTCGCTGGGGGTGGCGGTGACGGCCGACGTGGACATCGGGGTGTCGTCGAACGCACAGCCTTCGCCGATGACATCCCCGGGCCCCAGGCTGCTGAGAATGAGATCTCGGCCCGAGCCTTCGCGGACCAGGTTCACACGACCGCGCAGCACCACGTAAACGCCTTCGGCCGTGGAGCCCTCCTCGACCAGGACGGTGCCGGACGTCTTGCGCAGACGCACCGCCGCTGCGGCGAGCGCGTCGACCTCCTCGGGGCGCGCCGCCGTGAACGGCTCGACGACCGCGATCACTTCGGGGACCGGAAGTCGCTCGAGAGGGATGGCGGGGCGGCGGGAGTCGACGAGAGAGCGCATGTCGAGACCCATAAGCGAGGACCGTGCCAGACCGCACACAACGCCGCCTCTCAGCAATCCCCTGGAATCACGTTCGTTTTCCTGAACGTGTGTTTTTACTCCAGGGGCGGACCCTGTTGCAGAAATCATACAGTGGTGGAAAGGCACCACGTTGCAGCGTGGCAAAGAGCCGCAGCGCCCCGCCCGCCGCGCTCGTTCACGCCGTCAGCGCGCGTGACGTGGAGGCGCCGCGTTGGTATCTGGCGATGGTGCAAGACGTCATCGTCAACGGCGAGCCGCACGCGATCGAGGACGGGAGCAGTGTCGCCGACCTGATCCGCGCTCTGGGTCTCGACGCCCGCCAAGTCGCGGTGGAATGCAACCGGGAGATCGTGCCCCGGTCCGCACACGCGCAGACGGCCCTGACCTCGGGGGACCGGCTCGAAATCGTCACGTTCGTCGGAGGAGGCTGACCGTGCCCGAAGCAACGACCACTCAAGACACCTGGACCCTCGCGGGTCGCACCCTCCGCTCCCGCCTGCTCGTCGGCACCGGCAAGTACAAGGACGCCGAGGAGACCACGGCCGCGCTGGAAGCATCCGGAGCCGAGATCGTCACGGTCGCGCTGCGCCGCGTGGACCTCAAGGCCAAGGACAACCTCCTCAGCTGGATCGACCGCGACAAGTACACGCTGCTGCCGAACACCGCGGGCTGCTACAGCGCCGACGAAGCGGTTCGCACCCTCCGGCTCGCCCGGGAGCTGGGCATCGCCGACATCGTGAAGCTCGAGGTGATCGGCGACCCCAAGACGCTGCTGCCCGACAACGAGCAGACCCTGCGTGCGGCCCAACAGTTGATCGACGACGGGTTCACCGTGCTGCCCTACGTCTCCGACGATCCGATCGTCTGCCGTAAGCTGGAAGACATGGGTTGCGCGGCCGTGATGCCATTGGCGGCGCCGATCGGCAGCGGCATGGGCATTCGCAACCCCCACAACCTGCGGCTGATCCTCGAGCAAGCGAACGTGCCCGTGATCGTCGATGCGGGGGTTGGCACCGCCAGCGATGCCGCCGTCGCGATGGAGCTCGGCTGTGACGGCGTGCTGATGAACACGGCGATCGCCGCCGCAAAGAAGCCGGTCTTGATGGCCGAAGCGATGCGCATGGGCATCGAAGCAGGCCGTGCTGCCTATCTCGCCGGACGCATGCCGATCCGCGCCCACGCCCACGCATCGAGCCCGACCGTCGGGCTCATCGAGTGATCCCCCGGATCCTGGTGATCACGCCGCCGAGCGGCGTCGCCAACCCAGACTGCGTGAAGCTCGCGCAGTCCGAGGGGCTCCCGCTGGGGGTTCTGCTGCGCGACCCGGGTTCGGCCCCGACCGCGCCGCTGCACCCCGACCACCGGCTCGCGCCGCTTCGGGAGGCGGCGCTCGAGGCCGGACTGCCCGTTCTGCTCTCGACCCACCCCGAAGACGCGGCGGAGACCGCGGGCCCGGCCCGCCGCGCCGGGCTCAGCGGACTGCAGCTGCGCGGTGACCCCAGCCCGGTTGCACTCGCGCGGGCACGCGCGGCTTGGCCCGAGGCCATCGTCGGTGCGTCCGTGCATGGCGAGCCGCGGCCACTGGAGGCGGACTACGTGGTGTTCGCACCCGTGTTCACGCCACGCACAGCCTCGGCAGTGCAGAAACACGCGGTAGGTGTGAAACCGTTGGCCGCGTGGACCGCAGTGCACCCGCGGGTCCTGGCGCTCGGCGGCATCACCCCACAAAGCGCCCCACAAGCGGTCCGTGCAGGCGCCCATGGCCTGGCTGGGATCTCCACTTTCTTGGGAGAGACGGCGGCTGTCGCCGAAACTCTGCGCGCGTTGGCCACTGCGCTGACGGTCGCGCCCGATGTTTCGCCGCCGAGATGAAGAGCCGCCCGCTCCCCCGCCGGGCCGCCCCTGGTCCAGCAAGCTCGCGTGGCTGACATTGGTTGGCGGAGCGGCGCTGGTCGTCGTGCGCATGAGCTTTGCGACCGTCGTGCAAGTCCACGGCGACGGCATGGCACCGACGTTGGTCGACAGCGACCACGTCGTCATCACGCGGGACCCGTGGAGTCTGGAGCGCGGCGACATCGTCCTGTACGACCCCGGCCTCGCGCGGCCTGGGCGATGGGACACTCCGGACGAGCCGACGGACCCCTACGGTGCGCAGGCCGAGGCCGGGCACCCGGACGCACGGCGCGATCCTCAGGGCACCCTGCGCAACACCGGGATCTCCACGTCGGTCGTCGACCGAGAGGAACTCGACGCCAACTGGGAGCGCGTGCAGTCCCGCAGCGACGGCATCGCCAAGGTCGACCGAGGCCCGCTGCGCCTGGGGCGGGTGCTCGCGTCGCCGGGCGACACCGTCACCTTTCACGATGCCGCCGGGGCGCTCGGCCTGTCGATCAACGGCACCCCCGTCCCGACCAAGCTGTCGCAGCCGATCCGCATTCGCCTGGAGGAGACCGGGCCCGCGCTGCGATCGCTGGCCTACGAGACCTCGAACAATCGCCGCTATCCGGTCTTGGTGCGCTCCGCCGAGACGCCGCCGGCGTGGCCGGGCATGGAACTGCCCCCGCCCGACTTCGGCCCGGTTGAGATGGAGGCCCCCGGATACCTCGTCGTCGCCGACAACCGCGATGGCGGAGCCTGCTGCGACTCCCGCGCGCTCGGCTGGCTCCCCGAAGAGGCGCTGCGCGGTCGCGTCCTGCTGCGCCTGACCGGCGATCCTTCGGCAACCCCGGACCTCGATCCCAGCGCGCGCGGCATTCTGTGGAAGCCCTGACAATTCACGCTTGACGCTGCCACGGACCGGTCGTAGAACACGCGCCCACGCCGTTGTAGCTCAGCTGGTAGAGCAGCTGATTCGTAATCAGCAGGTCAGCGGTTCAAGTCCGCTCAACGGCTCCCCCGCAAGGGACAAAGAGACCCCGCCACTTCGGCCGGGTCTCTTTCTTTTTGCCGAGCGACGCCCCCGGTTTCCGGCCCCACAGCCCTTCTCATGGTAGCGTCGCGGCATTCAGTGGACGCCGAGACCGCGGACAGCGAGGACCTCAACGTCCGCATTCTTCGATCCATCGTCCTGTATCTGCGCGACACCCGAGGCGACGGCGCCGTCGCGGATCTCGTAGCACCCTTCGGGCCAGCGGGGGACCGTATCGCCCGAGGCTCGGGCTGGGTTTCGCATGAGGTCTTCGAAGCGTTCATTCATCGCGCCCGCTCAGAGCTGGGCTCGGTGCAAGAGTTCGTCGAGGCCTGTGGGCGCGACATTCGTCGTGGGTATGGGGCGCTGCTCGTTGCATTCTCGTTCTTGAGCGCGGCACAGGCCTTCGAAACCATTGCGCGCACGATGTTCGTCGTCTCGCGTATCAGTCGCTACACGATCACGCGTCGCACGAGCCGGGACCTGACCCTCAAGTACTACTCGCAGCGGGCGGAGAGCCGCCTGATGTGCCTCACACGACGGGCGCAGCTGCCCATGGTGTCGACGTTCGTCGGCCTTCCCCGGGCCAACCTCGAGGAAGTCTCGTGCATCGCGTGGGGCGACCCTTGCTGCACCTATCGCCTGCGCGTTCCTGCCCGCGCGCGATGGAGAACCCTCTTGATCGGAACAACGGTCGGAGTTGTTTCAGCCATCCTCACTCCGGCGACGGTCATCTCCGGTGGGCTCTCGCTGTGGCTGTTTCCGTTGCTGGGACTGGCGGTCGGTGGCGCCATCGAGCTCCGCCGACGTTTCGTCGCGCAACGCAGGTTCCTCGACGAAACGCAGGCTGAGCTGCACGCAGACCCAACGCTTTCTCTGGAGAGTGCTCAACGCCCGGGCTCGACATCCGCGAACTCCCCCCTTGCCCCGATCGATCGAGACGCGCCCACGCAAACGTCGTCGCCGCTGGGGTCCCGGACGGACGCTCCGACCGAGCAGGCCCAGCTGCATTCAGGGCGCCGGCTGGACCGATACGAACTGCTCGAGCCGGCGGGTCGAGGGGGAATGGGCACGGTCTTCAGCGCCCGTGACACCAAGCTGGGTCGCCGTGTTGCGCTGAAGTTTCTTCACGCCCGGGAGACCGCCGAGGACGCCGTCGCAGCCCGACTTGTTCGCGAAGCCCAGGCTCTCGCTGCGCTCGCCCACCCCAACGTGGTCACCGTCTTCGACGTGGGCGAAGCTGAGGACAAAGTGTTCCTCACCATGGAATACGTCGAAGGAGGAACACTCAAGACATGGCCCGCGGAACACCCCGATGCGACCCTGACAGAGAAAATGGGGGTTCTCTTGCAGGCCGCGGAGGGACTCGCCGCCGCTCACGATGCAGGCCTGATTCACCGAGATTTCAAACCCTCCAACGTCCTGGTGGGTGAAGATGGTCGAGTGCGGGTCGCGGACTTCGGGCTCGCTCGCCGCGCAGCGACAGCGGACTCCGACCCACGGTCCCCTCGACCCGAAGCCGACGACCGACTTCCGAGGGTCAGCCTGACGTCGCCAGTCACCACCACGGGCGTCGTCGCGGGTACGCCCCGCTACATGGCTCCGGAGCAACACGAGAACCGCCGCCTCGATCCGCGCTGCGACCAATTCGCGTTCTGCGTGGTCGCATACGAACTTCTCGCCGGGGTCCACCCGTTCGCCCCGAACACCACTCGCACCAGCGACGCGCTCCCTGGTCCCACTCCGGCCGCGCCCGTGCACTTCGTGCCTGAGACAGTGCTGGCTGTTCTCGCGCGAGGTTTTTCAACGTCCCGAACGCGTCGGTACCGGAGCATGGGAGAGCTTCTGGAGAAGCTGCGGGACGCTCACACGCAGGCACTCCAGGGGGACTCGCGAGGTTCATCCCTGCTTGCTCGCCTGCGTGGACGATGACCGCCCTGACCTACGGCACCGTCTCGACCCACGCGGGCGGCCAGTCTTCCCCCTCCGTGAGCAGAAGATGTCGCACGACGACGGGGGTCGAGACTTCGAACGACAGCGTGTTGATGCCTCGCGCGACCGAGTCGGCATCGACCTCGAACGACACTGTGCCGCTCGGAGGACTCAGTGCTAGGCGGTGCGTAGGGCCGCCGTTGAGCTGGACGGCGACGGTGGCCGGGTGCTCGCAGTCGACACGGGCGCTCACCTTCATGCCGCCGGGGCGATTGAGCGGCACGAACAACGTGCCCTCGTCCTCGATCCGCGCGCCCCACTCCTGAAGCTGCACCCCCGATCCGGCGAAGGGCAGACCGTCCTCGGAGGACAGGCGCACGTAGGCTGTATCTTGCCTCGCTCGACGCGGGTTGGTGGTGGGCAGGCGTTCGTTGAGCAGGTACGGCCCGACCGCATGATCGAAGCGTGACAGAGGAACCCCGTGGCGCAGTGAGAACAGGACATTGGCCGGGAATGCGAACGGGTTGCCGAGGCGCTCGACGATCGCGGCCGGTCCAGGACCAAGCGCGGGTCCGTACTGGGCGGCAATGGGCCTCGGATCGTCGAAGCGAATCTCGCGGCGAGCATAGGCGGCCACCACCCGCAGTTGCGGGACACAAAAAGCGCTGATGAAGCCCACGGCGATGATGGTCTTGAGCCGCGCGTGTCGTCGGCCTGCGACCACCGCGTGCGTGCATGCGGCCAAGCCGAGCGCGAACAGCAGCGAGGAGCCGAGCATGCGACGGCCTCCGTAGGCTCCCCCACCCCACCAATCCCAGGCCGCACCATTGACGTAAGCCTGGGACAGAAGGAACAGCGCGAGTGCGACCGTGGTCGCGCGGTGACGTCGCCACAGCAGCGGAACGCCGAGCATGCACGCGATCCACAGGATCGGCGTGGAGGTGAACAGCCCATTGCGGGAGGAGAACAGCACGGCGGACACCATGGGCTCCGTCCACCGCATGAAGCCGGCCCCTTGGGGCACGACCAGCCACTGTCCGTAGATCGCCTTCCACGCCATCAGCTGCGGCGCGAACACGATGCTCGCGACCGCAGCCGTGATGCCCAGCCGCATCGTCGCCGCCCTCGCCTGCGAGCTGTCGCGCCGGACGACCGCGATGCACTCGACGAACGGCAGCACCGCCAGGACCCCGTGCTGGGGCCTCATGAGCGTGGCAAGGCCCAGCAAGGCGCCGAGCACCGCGGCACTCCTGACCGAGCGTGCGCGAAGCGGCAGCGCCGAGGCCAGAGTCGCCGTCGCCGTCGCAGCCGCCAGCGCGTGGGGCATCGACGGCTCGTACACCGCGTACCAGGCCAGCGGTCCGCCCAACGTCGCCCCAAGGCTGCCGAGCAGCGCCGGCGCAGGGTCATAGAAGCGCCGCGCAACGCGATACGTCAGCCCGAGCGTCAGACAGCCCGCGAGGTAGCTGACGAGCAGCGCCCCGAACTGCTCGGGCGGGCTGTACCCGTGGGCGCGCCGCCAGGGCACCTCGGACCCCCGCACAACCGCGACGCCGTGCCCCAGGACGAACCCGGGCATCCATGCGATCGCGGGGCCCACCCCGAACGGGTTCCTGGGGCGGCCGGTCGATCCGGGCTCGAAGCCGTACCAGTTCCCGAACTCGCGATACTCGTTGCTCAAGTCCAGGTCGCCGTCGAGCGCCAGCGACCGCAGCGAATGAAAGTAGTACCAGCCGTCGGAGCTCACATGCGGGCCACGCCACGGGCGGTGCCGCGCATCGACGGGTGTCTGGGTGCAGAACACGGCAAAGCCGAGCACCATCACGATGCCCAGAACCACGCCCGCGATCCGGTCGCCACGTCGTTTCGAACGCCACCGCGTCGTCGCGTTCGCGACTGCCGCTGACCACCGCCTGTGGGCCACGGCTCGCTGTACCGCATGGGGGCGACTCCGGCCAGACCGCGGTGTTCGATGATCACAATCGGCCAGTCGGCCGCCGACGCAACTCCGCGCGGGACGGATCGTCTACCCTGCGGTATGGCGCATCCTCCCCCAGGCTCTCCCTACTCCCCGCCACCCCAACCGGGGCAGTACGGCCAGCAGCCGGGCCCGCATGCGCAACAGCCCGGCCCCTACGCCCAGCAGCCGGGTCCGTACCCGCAACAGCCCGGCCCTTACGCGCAACAGCCCGGCCCCTACGCCCAGCCCCAGGCCCCCAACCCCTACGGCGGTGCGCCGTCTGGATATGGCAACCCCTACGGCGGTGCTCCGATGCCGCCCCACGGTCAGGGGCCTTCGTCGTACACCCCGGCCAAGCCCAGCATCGCAGGCGCAGTGCTGAAGCTGATCTTCGGCGGCCTGTTCTTTCTCGCGTGCCTGACCGCCACGCGCGACACGGCCTTCGACGGTGTCGTGGCGGGCGTCGTGGGCGGCGTGTTCACCGGACTGTTCGGGTGGATGGCCGCTTCGGGGCTGTGGGCGCTCGCCAAGCGCACCAAGACGCCGCGGGCGATTCAGCTGGGTTTTCCGCTGGGCGCTGCAGTCCTCGGCGGACTGATCGGGCCTCCGATCAGCCGCGCGCACTGGGAGAGCGAAGAAGAGGACCGCTTCGAGGACCTGGTGGCCGCCACCCGCAACGACGCCGCCGCAGCCGCGCCCCGCTGGGCCAGCGAGTACGTGGATGAGGTCGACCCAGCGTTTCACCGCCCCGAAGCCCGCGCGCATCAACTGTGGGCCAACGCCGCCGCGGCCGCCCAAGGCCGAGACATTGCGGGCATGCGAGACGTTCTGCGCGAAGTGGCCAAGGTCTCCGACCCCACCGAGGCCCACGAAAACGCCGAAGCCGCCGCCGCCGAAGCGCTCGACGCCATTTACACCGAGGTCCAGGCGGGTCTGGGAAGCGCTGCGGCCGGAAGCGGCGAGTTCGAGACCGACGAGAAGCTGCGCAAAGCCTTCTCCGAGGTCCTGCACGTGATGGCGCACGAGCCCGACCCCGTGCTGTACGTCGCCTTCACCAACGACGTCGATCTCAGCGCCCCGCCGGCAGAACTCGACAAGCTCCTCTTCGATGAGCAAGCCAACGACCCCGGCATGAAGAAGGCGTTTCCCGACGGCCCGCCCATCATCGAAGCCGGCGACGCCTTCGCCGACCGCTTCGACACCAAGCGTCGCGACACCTTGATCGAGGTCCTGGGCGGCTCGTTCGGCAACGTCTTCGAGCCCGAGCTCCTGGCGATCGCGCCCTTGGAGGGGCCGAGGGGTGGCAAGTTCGTGCTCGAGGTGCACAGCAAGGTCGTGCGCCAGCCCGGGTACTACACCCTCACCACCGACATCCCCGGCGGTGTGAAGTACGAAGGTCTATTGATGGCCCTCGCGGTGCACTGGGACGTCCGCCTGCTCGCGCCCGACGGCAAGGAGCTCTACGCCCAGCCGCCGCTCATCACCGACCCGGCGAGCGATGTCGGGGTTTCGCGCTCCGAAGACAGCCCAACCTGGGCGCTGTACTCGATCGTGATGGACTCCGCATACTTCAACTATGGCCGGCGCCTGACCGGCATGTTCGGGCTGACGCCACCACCCGAACGCACCTCGTTCTCGTTCGAGTGAACGCGAAACGCCCCGCCGGAAGGATCCCGCGGGGCGCTTCATTGCGTGCGGTGTCGTTCTACTGCTCGAGGTAGTCGAGGACCCGTGTGACCGCCCACTGCGGCAGGGTGCCGGAGCGTCGTGGCGGCATCTGGAACTTGTCGCCGTCGTGGCGCTTGATTCGGTCGGCGATGACCGCCTTCTGCAGGTCGTTCAGCTCCGCGAGCTTGGTCGCATCGAACTTGGCGCGAGAGAGCGACTGGTCGAGGTTGCTGTTGTGGCAACGCGCGCACATGTGCGTGAGGATCTGCTCCGCCGTGGCGTCTTGCGGCGGCACCATGCTCATCTCGGTCATCGCGGAGTACGCAATGGCCGCCGACGGGTGCTTGATCTCGTCCCCGGTCATCGCCCCGGACTGCACCGCCTTGTACGTCTCGATCACCTCGTCCCGCGTCACGTCGGAGGTGATGTCGATGCGATGCGAGGGGAGCGGGAGTCGCTCGCCAGACACCACGCGGTCGAACTCTGGACCCCATGCGGAGTCCTCACCGTTGCGCTCCATCGTCGACGAGTCGCAGAAGTAATCGTTGCCCTGCCCGCTGCCGAACGCGGGGATCTGCAACGCTTCCGGCAGGTCGGTGCGGGAGCCCATCCAGGCCCGCACGAACGTCTCGATGTCCGGACCCGCTGCCGATGCGCGAATCTGGTCCAGCGGCACCCCGCCGTAGGTCGGGTCGTCACCGTGCATCGCAATGAACTGGTTCCAGAGCACTTCACTCGAACGGGTGCCGTGGTTGCCCGGGTCGGTCGGAGGCAAGCCCGTGGTGCCCGAGCCTCCCGACGACCAGCCTCCGCCTTGCTGGGCAGGACGAACCGGGAACCAGTGGGTCCACGAGTTGCTGATCTCTTGCAGGCGCGGAACCTTGGGCGTTCCGGGTCCCAGCGGCTGGTGGCACACGTTGCAGTCGAGCGACGTGTTGACCAGGTCGGTGTCCTGATACACGGTCCACCGGCTCCAGTCGGACTCGATCGCGGGCGTGACGAGGTCCGCGGTCTGGCAGCCCTCTTCGCTGTCGTTGCAGGACTGCTCGAACATCAGCAGGTAGAAGTTGAGCGCGTCGGTCTGCGGGTCGTAGCCCACGAGTTCCACGAGCTGCTCGCCCCGGACGAAGCCGAGCGCCATCATGTCCTCGGCCGAGCCGTGACCACCTTCGCCACCGAAGGGGTTGGTTCCCGCCATCATCTCCCCCACGATCAAACGCGGGTTGAGTGCCGAAACGTCGCGGCCCACGAGCGAGCTGGAGTTGGCGGTCATCGAAAAGAACGGCTCGTCGAAGCCGAGCGTCTCGATGAGCTGTGCCATGGAGCTGATCTCGCCGCCGGAGCACAAGGCCTGTGCGACGCGGTCTGCGTTGCCGCGTGCGCAGACTTCGGCCTTCTGTTCGAGGTTGAACGGCACCTCGGGCTCGGGCTGGCCAGGCTCGGGAAAGTCCTCGGGCGGAAGGTCATCGTCGCCCTGGTCGTCGGCCCCGCTGCCGTCGTCTGCCCCGGTGTCCTCTCCGGATCCGCCGTCGCTGCCGTTTGCGCCGTCGTCGTCGGCCCCGTCGTCGCCCGCCGAGTCGCCGCCGAGCCCTGCAGCGCCCGAGCGCCGCCCCTCGTCGTCACACCCGGTGGTGAAAGCCAACAGTCCGCTCATCAGCAGCGCAGACGCGCCCAGTGCATTCGTTTTCATGTTCGACAACCCCTTCCGTGCAACGACCGCGGCGCTTCCGCCGTCGTCCTCCATCAGGGATGTGCGGAGAGACACGCAAAGGGTTCCCGAAAACAGACATGTGCCGCGACTTTTTTTCGAGATGAACGCGGCACCCAGGCGCACGCCTCATCCGCTGGGGAACTGGCGGCAGTATTCGTACAGCGCGATGGAGGTGGCGATCGCCGCGTTATAGCTGTGCGGCATGCCGTAGACCGGGATCTCCACCACGTCGTCCAGCATTGCGAGCACCTCCTCGGACAAGCCGAGCCGCTCGTTGCCAACGACCAGCGCCGTGCGCCGCTCGAACCCGAACGTGTAAAGGCTCTGTGACCCGGTGGTCTGCTCGAGGCCCACGAGGCGATAGCCGTCGTCCTTGAGCCGAGTGAGCACCGGCGGCAACGTGCGATGGACCGACAACGGCAACGCCTCCGCGCCGTCACGGGCGATCTTGTTGATCAGCTTGGCGGTGCCGGTGAGGATCAAGCGCTCGGCACCGACCGCACTCGCGGTCCGCGCGATCTGGGACACGTTGACGTTGCTGCGCATCGGCACGCAGGCCACCACGAGCTCCCGCGGCCGCTGCAGCGTGGTTCCGGGTTTGTGCCGCTCGTGCACGAACGGGGTCTCACTCATCGCCGTCCGCCTCCTGTGGGTAGAAGACCTCGTCCAAGCACAGTCCGGAGGCCGGGGCGGTGCCTGGGGCAGCATGGCGGTCCCGCGCATCCAGAATCTCCTGCAGCTTCGCGGCCGACCAGCGCCCCTCCCCGACCTTGACCACCGCGCGCACGATGTTGCGAACCATCTTGTACAGGAACCCGTCCGCCTCGATGCGGAACACGATGCGCGGCCCCTCGACCTCCATCGTGAACACCGACACGGTCCTCACCGTCGACTTGCGGGCGTGGGTCGCTTTGGTGGCAAAGCTCGCGAAGTCGTGTTCCCCGACGAACATTGACAGCACCTCCTGCATCGCGCCCACGTCGAGCGGCTCGGGCACGTGCCACACCTTGCCGCGCGCCTCGGCGGGCAGCTCGGCGGCGTTGTGGATCGTGTAGACGTAGCGCTTGCCGACCGCAGACATGCGGGCGTGAAAGCTTCGGTCGACCTCCGTCAGGGCGACCAGCTCCAGCGACGAAGGAAGGCGCTTCGCAACCTGGGCCCCAAGCGACGCCGCGTCGATCTCGGCCGGCACACGCGCGCTGGCCACCTGCCCACGCGCATGGGTTCCGCGGTCGGTTCGTCCGGCCCCGCGCACTTCCACCGGTGCGCCGCAAGCCTCGCTCAGCGCGGCCTCGAGGGTGCCCTGCACGGTGGGGACCCCCGGGTGGCGTTGCCAACCATGAAAGTCCCGCCCGTCATAGGCGAGGGTCATACGCACGTTCTTGCGGGGCGCCACGGCGCGGCCGAGTATGCCTAGCGCAGCGACGCGGCGATACCCGCCGCAAACGCGTCGGCCGCAGGGGGGTGCATCCGCAACCACAGCTCGGGCTCGATGAGCTCGAGTTCCATGATGCGCAGCGCGCCCTGCTCATCCCGGACCATGTCGACCCGCCCATAGACCGGGGTCGGTGACACGGTGGCCAACGCCGCGTGCGCGAGGGCCAGCTCGTCGGCGCTCGCACAATGCTCGTGCAGCGTGCCGCCGTGGTCGTCCTGCACCCGAAAGTCGCCCGCCTTGGCCCGCTTGATCAACGCGTGCGTCGGCTGCCCCTGCATGGCCACCACGGTCACTTCCCCCGCGTCGAGGATCGAGGGCATGAACGCTTGAACCATCATCGCCTCCGCCGACGTCAGCGCCGCAAAACGAGCCTCATGCGCCTCCGCGTCGCCCGGCAAGACCCGAAACGTCCCCCGCGCCGCCCCGCTCACGCAAGGCTTGTAGACCACCGCATCGGTCCCCAGCTGCGCGACGGCATCGTGCAACGACGTCTGTTCGCCGCGCTCGACGAACACCGTGGGCACGATCGGCACGCCCGCCGCGCGAAGGTCGGCCAAGTAGTGCTTGTCCGCGTTCCACCGCAGTGTGGACAGGTCGTTGAGCACGCAGGGATGCGACTCGAGGCGCTGAAGCCAGGCGACAAAGGCTTCGAACCGCTCGAAGTAGTCCCACGGCGTCCGAATGACCACCGCTGCAAAGCCGTTCCAGGCCACGTCCGGGTCCGCCCAATCGACGCGGCGGGCGAGCGAACCTCGCGACGACAACGCATCGATGAGTAGCCGGTCCTCCTCCAGCACGTTCGCGATGTGCGGTGTGACCTCGGGCGGAGCGACGAAACGGCGCGCAGTCACGAGGGCGATCTCGCGGGACATTCGCGGAGCGTATCAGCCGGGCGACGCGGTCGGCTCGAACACCACGAGCGTGACGATGCGCTCCAGAAACGCGGTGCGTTCGGTGTCCGCCCCCAGTGCCAAGGTGCTCACGGCAACCTGGTCGATGCGGTGCACCGTGTCGGGGCCCCCTTCGCAGGGCGTCAAGTACTCGCTGATCGCCGAGATGGCGTAGTCGCGGGGCCCGTCGGCCCCGACGTACAGCATGATGTGGCCCTTCATGTAGAGCACCACGACGCCCCGCTCCGCGGCGGCTCGGATCGCAGCGCGCTTGGCCTCGGGCTCGAGCGCGGACACGTCGACGTTGCGTACGCCGAGCTTGGCTTGCACCCCACTGTGGCGGGCCAGCTGCAGGCCGAACGACGCCATGACGTCCCGCACCAACCGGCTGCAGTCACGTTCGCCCGCGCGGCCGCCCCAGCCGTAGGGATCGCGAAGCTCGCTGAACACGATCTCCAACAGCGCGCGACGGGTCAACGCCGCAAAGCCCACCGAGACCGGCGCCTCGACGTCGACCACATCTTCGACCGGGCCTTGGGCCCCGGGCACGAGCACCGTGTAGCCCTGCTCGGTCTGCTCGAGCAGCGGCAGGCTGACACCGAGGCGCACCCGCACGCCACCACGCGTGGTGACGTCGTCGCGCAGCGGGACCAATCGCTTCGGCGCGGTCCAGGCGTCGAGCGCCGACGGTGATAGGCGCCCGGAAAAGACGGGCTCGTGCACCCACCCCACGGTGTGTCCGGCGTGGACATACAGCCACGCGCCCTTCGGGCCGCGGGCGAGCACCCGAACCCGCTCCCCCGGATGCAGGCTCGCACACGCGTTGCGGTCGAAGTCGGGGTCCTTGGGCACCTTGAACAGGCCGTGTTCGAGCGGAATGCACCGAAGCGGGGTCTCTGCGACGACGAGCCGCTGGTGGTCGACGGCGGTTGCAGCCGCGACGACCGCTTTCGCAGCTTCGAACTCGCCGGCGACATCCTCCACCAGGCGCCCTGCCTCCACCTCCGTCTGCAGGTACTGCATGCGCTCGTCAATGGACGCCGAGATCGCGTCACGGTCGCCCACCACCGACGCATCGATGTCCCGCCACGCGCCGACGACCTCCGAGAAGCGCTTGTTGAGACCGGGGATCTCGGTCGCGGGCACGAGCACCGCATCGGCAGCACCCGGTGCGAGCTGGTCGATCCAGAACGCGGCGGTCTCATGTTTCGCGCTCGTGCCCGGCAGGGTCTCGGTGTGCAGCGGCGCCGAGGGGCACTGCGCCACGGGCTCGGTCGCTCGCCCCTCGGAGCTGGGCTGCTGAGCCGCCGGTGCGTCGGGCTGCCCGCAGCCCAGGGCCAGCACTCCCGAGATCCCCACGATGAGCTGCCAGCGCGCCACCGAGCGAGCATACGCGGCGTCGTCTCGGTTCATTCCGCAGCTCCTGCGTCGCTGGCCGCCCTGCCGCCCGCATAGACGCGCCAGATCACCCGCACGCGGGTCTCGAACTCGCCGACGGTTTGCCGCACGGTGATGTGCGCGTGTTCGCCCGTGCTGCGTCCCTTGAGATACAGCGGGACCGCGCCGTCCTCGTCGGGGGCGCCCTCGCTGGTGCTGACCTGCAACCCCGCGTCTTCGAGCACCTTCCGGTAGAACGTGGCCACCTGCTGCCGCGCTGCGGGGATCTCATACGCGAACGTCAGCGCCCACGCGCTGCGAGAGTCGTCCCATTTCGTGCCCGCGCGGAGCTGATTGGTGCCCGGCATGCGCGAAAGCGTGAGCGACGGCTTGGGCGGGCGCGAGACGACCGGCTTCGCGGGCGCCTGCGATGCCTCCTCGGGGCGGCTGCTCTGCTCGGGTGCCACGACAATAGGCGCCGGGCACTCGAGCGCTGGACACTCGAGCTCAGGACACCGGATGGGAGGCGGGCACGCCGTTTCGGTGTCGGCCGACACGGGCATGTCGGCGGGCACAGTGGCCCACAGTGAGGAGCCCGCCGCATGGAGCAGTGCCCCGGCTGCGAGCCAGCCAACGCGGCCGGCCCAGGTGCGTGCCGTCGCTCCTGCCACGCCCCGTGAGTACCACGCCGTGTTAGGGTCCTGAGTCGGATGAGGTCCCGCGCACACGACGGCCCGGTCGTCGGCCGGTATCGCGATTTCGAGATCCTGGAGGAAATCGGCAGCGGCTCGTTTGCTCGGGTCTACAAGGTCCGCGCCCCGGGACACCGCCGGCCGCTGGCACTCAAGCTGGCCACCGATACGCGGCTGGGCGAGGATGTGATCAAGCGAGCGATTCGCGAGGTCGCGGTCCTGCGGTCGCTGACCAACCCGCACGTGGTCCGCCTGCACGGATCCAGCGTGGGCTCCGATCACTTCTACGTGCTGATGGACTACCTCGAGGGTCTGCAGCTCAACCAGTTTCACGACTTCGACGAGCCGATGCGCGCCGGCGAGGCGCTCAAGATCATCCTGCAGGCGGCCATGGGGTTGGCCGAGGCCCACGCCCAGGGCGTGGTGCACCGGGACATCAAGCCCGAAAACATCTGGATGACCCCCGAGGGCACGGTCAAGGTGCTCGACTTCGGACTCGCCCGAGCATGGGGCGTGCCGTGGGCGTTCGGCACCAACGCCACCGCGGCCCGTACCGTCGTCGGCACGCCGCACTACTGCCAACCCGAGCAACTGCTCACCGACGAGCTGACCCCGGCCAGCGACATCTACTCGCTCGCGACCATTCTCTACGAGATGCTCTCGGGCCACGCGGTGCTGTTCGAACACCACAAGGTCTCCGAAGTCGTCGAAGCCTTGCGCGACTCCCCGGTCGCTTGGCTCGACGCGCACGCGATGCGGGGCATGCAGCCGATCGAGCGCTATCCGGGCTGCGCCGGCCTGCCCGACTCGCTGCTGGCGCTGCTGCGTGAATCCCTCGACCCCGAGCCCGCCAACCGACCACCGCACGCGGGTGCATTCGCCTCGCGCATCGCGGAGATTCTGCACGACGACCTCGAGGCCATTCCCGCGGCCGCGGTGACCGTCGTGGGGCCCGCGGGGGACCCTCAGCGACACATGCTGTTGCCGGGTCGGCGCACCCTCGGCCGACGTTTCGACGCCGACATCACGATCTTGGGTGCCGGCGTTTCCGACACCCACGCCCTGCTCGACTGGAGCGGCTCCCCCAGACCGGTGCAGCTGCGCTCCTTCGATGGTGCCGACCTCACGCACAACGGCGATCCCGTGCGCGGCGTGGTCGATGTCGAGCCAGGGGACGTCTTCGGCCTGGGCGACCTGCACTTCACCGTGCGGTACCCCGAGGACCACTGACCGGACCCGCGGAGCGCCTGATGCAGCGTCCTCGTTCGGCTCGTTGGCCTGGCTTCGTGGCGATCTCGATCGCCACCGCGTTATCCGGATGCGGCAACCTGCAGTTCGGCAACGACGACCCGCCCAGCGGAGGCACCGCCTCGATCGACGACGACGACGACACGGCCGATGACCGCGAGTGCTGCACGCCGCACGACGGACCGGAGTGCGACAACCCGATCGTCAGCACCTGCGTTTGCGAGCACGAACCGGCGTGCTGCGAAGACGTGTGGGATGAGCGCTGTGCGGGGCTCGTCGTATCCGAGGGCTGTGGGCTCTGCGGAGCGCCAGGCACGTGCTGCACCGAACACGACACGCCAGGATGCGAAGTCCCTGCCCTCGAGGCCTGCGTCTGCACCTACGACCCGGCGTGCTGCCAATCGGACTGGGACGCCCAGTGCGTTGCCGACGTGTTCCTGTTCGGCTGCGGCATGTGCCCGGGGGTGGCGGATTGCTGCGTTGCCGATGGTGCTCCGGGATGTTCCGACCCCGGCGTGCAAGCGTGTGTCTGCGCCGAAGAGCCCCAATGCTGCGCCGAAGGCTGGGATTTCACCTGTGTCCAGGCCGTCGAGGCCCACGGATGCGGCACCTGCAGCGCCGATGCGTCCTCGGGATAGCCCCGGCCGCTTGTGAGCCGGGAACGAACCTGCTCCAATGCGTGGATGGAGCTGCGTTCGCTGACGCTCGTTGCCGTGTTTGCCGTGTTTGCCGTGGCCTGCGGAGGCGACTCGAGCGGGGGCGGTACGGATACCGATACCGACTCGGCGGGCTCGCTCAGCAGCCCGACGAGCCCGTCGAGCCCCTCGGCGTCGGACACCTTCGACCCGCCCGACACGTTCCCCGACACGTTCGACGACGACGACGATCCCACGGACGAGAGCGATTCACAGCCCACGGATCCCACGGCCGACCCCACCACGGATCCCACCGAGAGCCAGACGGCGTCCGAGAGCGAGACGGCGTCCGAGAGCGAGTCCGACACCGAGACGGACAGCAGCACCGACACCGACACCGCGACGGACACCGACAGTGGCAGCGACACGGACGATCCCACCGCCACGACTGGAGATCCGCCGCCCGACGGCGGCACGTGCTGCGACGCCCAGGCCATGGCGCCCGGCTGTGAGGACGACGCGATCACATCCTGCGTGTGCGACGAAGACCCGTTCTGCTGCAGCGACGAATGGGACGAGTTCTGCGTGGTGGCGGTGGTGATCTACGGCTGTGGCGTGTGTGAAGGCGTTGGCGGAGAAGGAGACTGCTGCGCCGACAACGGAACCCCCGGCTGCGACGACGACACGATCGAGGCGTGCGTCTGCGAGGCCGATGCCGCGTGCTGCCTCGACGGTTGGGACGAGACCTGCGTGCAAGGGGTCGAGTTCGAGAACTGCGGGCGCTGTCCATAGCCCACACGGCCCGGTATCGTAGCGGGCGATGGTGGATCATCTCGCTGCTCGCCCGTCCAAGGGCACCGTTCGTCTCTCGGTCGTCCACACCCGCGCCTACAAGCGCTGGCTCAAGACCCAGCCCAAGATCACGCAGAACTGGCTCAAGGGGCAGCGGGTCTCCGGCAAGGCGGGCGAGCTCGCCACCATTCCCGACCGCACCGGAGCCCTCACCCGCGCAGTGCTCGTCTACGGCGACATTTCTCCGTGGACCTTCGCGGCGGCGGCCGCCAAGCTCCCCGCCGCCCGCTACCAGCTCGTCGGGGAGTTGACGCCGCAGCAAGCCTCGGACGCCGCCCTGGGCTGGGCCCTCGCCACCCGTCGCTTCGATCGCTACAAGACCTCCAGTCGCCGCTACCCGTCGCTGGTTTGGCCCGAGCAAGCCGACCGCGCCCACATCGAGCGGGTCTACCGCGCCACGGTGCTCGGCCGCGACCTCATCACCACCCCGGCCGAGGACATGGGCCCCGCCGAGCTGGTCGAGGCCGGCGTGCAGCTGGCCCAGCAATGCGGCGGCAAGACCAAGGTCATCGTCGGCGACAAGCTGCTCGACAAGGGGTTTCCCGCCGTGCACGCGGTGGGTCGCGCCGCCTCTCGAGCGCCTCGCCTGCTCGACCTCACCTGGGGTGACGCCAACGCGCCCAAGCTGACGCTGGTCGGCAAGGGCGTCTGCTTCGACAGCGGTGGCCTCGACCTCAAATCCGCCGCCGGCATGAAGCTGATGAAGAAGGACATGGGGGGAGCCGCAACCGTGCTCGCACTCGCGTCGCTGGTGATGGAGTCGGAGCTGCCGGTTCGCCTGCGCGTCCTGGTCCCGGCGGTCGAAAACGCGGTGGCCGGCAACGCCCTGCGCCCCGGCGACGTCATCGACACCCGCAAGGGCCTGACCGTGGAGATCGGCAACACCGACGCCGAGGGGCGGCTCATCCTCTCCGACGCGCTCACCGAGGCGGCCTCGGAGTCCCCCGACCAGCTGATCGACTTCGCAACCCTCACCGGAGCCGCACGTGTGGCCCTGGGCACCGAGCTTCCCGCGTTGTTCTCCACCGACGATGCATTTGCCCAGGCGGTGCTCGACGGCGGCCTGCAGACCAGCGATCCGCTGTGGCGCATGCCCTTGCACCAGCCCTATCGCCGGCACCTCGACAGCACGATCGCCGACATGAACAACATCGCCAACATCGGCCAAGGCGGCGCGATCACGGCGGCCCTGTTCCTCAAGGAATTCGTGGGCAACGACGTGGCGTGGTCACACGTCGACACCATGGCCTACTACACCAGCTCCCGCGCCGGTCGGCCTGCGGGCGGCGAGGTGTTCGGGATTCGAGCGTTCTTCGAGGCGCTCCGGCAGCGCTACGCGGCCGACTCCGAACAGGCATGAGGCCCGGTTTTTCTGCCCCTCGATGGCCGCCGGCTTGGCACAATCGAGGGGTGGAGGGCAAGACGCAGTACATCCTTCCCGCGGTCGCGGCACTGGTCCTGATCGTCCTGCTGGTGTTGCGCAACCAGGCCGGGACCGAGACGCCCGCCGAGCAGGCGCAGACCGCCGCGGCGCAACCGGCCGGCACCGCCGCCGAGCCTCCCAAGGGCACCAAGGCGGCCATTCGTGCGGCCGTGGAGGCGGCCGGCAGCCCGTCGCTCGGCGAGAGTACGGGAACCGCCGTGCAGGACGCGTTGCGCCCCGTGGTCGATCGGTGCCGAGCCTCCCGTCCCGAGGCCGCGGACCGCACCATCGAAGTCGCGCTCGACGTGCTCTCCGCCACCGGCCTGGGCGCCCGGGTCGACCGCGCCGAGGTCCGGGGTGACTTGCCTGCAGACCTCGTCGGCTGCATCCGCGAAGGCATGCTCGGCGCGCGCATCGACGACCTCGGGGAGACCGGGCGACTCACCACCACGTTGAACTACGCAGCATCATGATCTGGCTCGGTCTCACCGTTGTCGCCCTGATTGGGGTCTTGTTCGCCGAACGCTACGACTCGGCCGTGTGGGCGCGTCGCTGCAAGCCGCTGGCGAGCATCGGGTTTCTGGGGTGGGCGCTGCACCACGGCGCCCTGCAGTCCAGCTATGGCCAGGCGATCTTCGCCGGCCTGGTGCTGTCGTGGTTCGGGGACGTGTTCTTGCTCAGCAAGAAGTCCTCCTGGTTTCTCGCGGGCCTGGTTTCGTTTCTCGCCGCCCACGTCGCCTACGTCGTCGCGTTCATGGGCCTCGGTCCGTCGTGGACCACCTTGGCGATCGCAGGGGCAGCGCTGTCGATCGCGGCGTGGGCCGTGCGGCGGTGGCTGCGACCGACGCTTCCACAGAAGATGAAGCGCCCCGTCGACGTGTACATCCTCGTGATCACGGCGATGGTCGCGACCGCATTCGCAGCATGGCGTGCCGGGGCGTCCACCACCCTGCTCGCAGGCGCGATCGCGTTCTACCTCTCCGACCTGTCCGTGGCCCGCGAACGCTTCGTCTCCACTGGCTTCGTGAACCGCCTGTGGGGGCTGCCGATGTACTACCTGGCCCAGTTGCTCCTGGGGAGCACGTGCTGAAGCGCCACGCGGTCGGGGCCATGCTCGCCGCGCTCGTGTGCGGCTGCCCGAAGACGACCCCGGAGGTCGTCCCCCCCACCGCAGAGCCCACCGAAGCGCAGCGCGCCAGCGTCTCCCGAGAGGACGCGCTGGTCGCCTTTGCACGCCTGTATGGCGTCGTGCGCTACTTTCACCCAACAGACGCCGCTGCCGAGGCAGCGTGGCAGCAGGTCGCAGTGGACGGGGTGCGGGCGAGCGTCGCGGCGTCGCAGTACGGCACCCTCTCCGCGGCCTTGGCGGACACGTTCGCGCCCTATGCCGTGGACCTGGAGCTGTGGGTGCACCCCGACCCCGCGCCGCCTCCCGCGGAGCCGCCTCGTCGGCGCGGGGAGCTGGTCTACTGGCAGCACCAGGGCTACGAGGGCACTCCGATCTCCTTGTTTCGGCCGCCCTATGCCAGCGTCCGCGTGACGCCCCAGACCCGGTATGAACGCCGGTTCGCCGAGGCCCCGGATCCCACGCGGCCGTTCGAAGGCGCCTTGGTCGGCCCGCTTCGGGCTCGTGTTCCGCTGGTGCTCGAAGCCGAGGCGGCAGCGCGGACGCCCCCTGCCCCAGCCTTCACCCTCGACGTCGGCGATCTATCGTCCCGCATCGTTCGCGAGGCGTTGCTCATCGATGTCTGGGCGGTGCTGCGGCACTTCTACCCCTACCAAGACGAAGTCGGCGTGGCATGGGAAGACGTGCTGCGAGGAGCGCTGCGCGACACGGCGGACGACGAGACCGAAGCCGACATGATCGACTCGATCCGCACCCTGACGCGAGCGCTGCACGACGGCCACGCGCGGGTCGAACGGCAAGGGCACCGGGGGCTCGGATGGCTCCCGGTGAGGACGACGTGCATCGACGACCAGTGGGTGGTCACCGCGTCGCAGGACGACGCGTTCCAAGCGGGCGACCGCGTGACCCATATCGAAGACGAGCCGGCCGAGCAACGCGCCGCCAGCCTCGCGGAGCGCCTCTCGGGTACGCCGCGGTGGCGCCGGTTTCGGGCCTGCACTTGGGATGGCGCGCAGGGGCCCAGCGGTGCCCCGGTCCAGCTGCAAGTCGAGCGCGCTGGCGAAGCGCTCACGGTGAACACGACCTATGGGCAACCAAGCCCGGTGCCCCCCCCTCGCCCCGACGCATTCGGAGAGCTCGAGCCGGGCGTGCTCTACGTCGACCTCACCCGGCTGTCGTGGACGGACCTTCAGCCTCGACTCGAGGAGATGGTCGCCGCTCGCGGCATCGTGTTCGATCTGCGTGGCTACCCGATTCACAACGACGACCTGCTCGACCACCTGATGTCGAGCGCCGAAGATGCCACCTGGATGCACGTGCCGCGCTTCATCGAACCCGGTGGCCGCGCGGTCAGCTTCGCCGACATCGGCTGGAACCGGACCCCCTCCGAGCCACACATCGCCGCGCCCGCGGTGTTCCTCATTTCCGAGGCCGCGATCAGCTACGCCGAGTCGATCCTGGCGTACGTGAAGACCCACGGCCTGGGCACCCTGGTGGGCACTGCGACCGCCGGGGCCAACGGAGACATCGTCCGCCACGACACCCTCGGAGGCTTCTACATCGTGTTCAGCGGGATGCGGGTGACCCGGCACGATGGCACGCCGTTTCACAACGAGGGCGTGCAGCCAGATGTCGCGGTGCTGCCAACCCGGGTTGGAATCGAAGCAGGCCGCGACGAGGTGCTCGAACGCGGCCTGGAGGTGCTGCGACCGAAGCTTGCGCCGGTCGAGCCCTGAGCGAGCGGTGCGCTCCTATTCGGCGGGCACCTTCGGCGGGGAGTCGTCCATGAGCGCGGGCTTCTTGTCCTCGGCCTTGGGCTCCGGCTTCGCTTCGGGCTTCGCCTCCGGCTCGGGCTTTGCTTCGGGCTTGGGGTCCGCAGCCTTGGGCTCTGCGGCGGGCTCCGGCGTGGCGTCGGGCATGGGTTGCTCGTCGGCAGCGGGCTCGGGATCTGCAGCGGCCTTCTTCTTTTTCTTCTTGGCCTTCTTCTTTTTCTTCTTCGGCTTGGCCGCGACCGGCTCGGGCTCGACCGCTGCGTCTTCTGCCCCCTCGTCCGCAGCGTCGGCGTCTTCGGGCTCGGCATCTTCGGCATCGGCCTCGGCGTCTGCAGCGTCTTCGGCGTCGGCGTCCTCAGCCTCTTCGTCGTCCGCGTCGCCGTCGTCAGCCTCCGCCTCCGCGCCGACAGGAGCGGGCTCGGGCTCCACTGCTTTCGGCTCGGGCTCGGGCTCGGGTTCCGGCTCGGGCTTGGCGTCTTCTTTGCCCTCGGCCTTGGCAGGCGTGGCAGCCACGCTCGCGTCGGCGGTGTCGGACTTGGCGGCGCTGCGGTTCCGGGCCGCCGCACCACCGACGCCCGCGAGGATGTAGAGCAACGACGACAGGGCGAACAGCGCGCTTCCGGCTGTTGCCGCACTTCCGCGCATCTTGGCGGCGAGAACGAGCAGCAGCGCGATCGCGCCCCCCGCTCCCGATGCCATCAACACGTACCCGTACATCTGGTCGAGCTCCATCGCGTTCGAGGGTATCCCAGCGTGCCGCCGCGATCACCTCACGAAACCGGCGCCCCTGCGGCGCGCGCGGAACATGGTAGGAATGCCCGGATCCATGGCTCGCCGCAAATCGACCCGTGCCCCGAAGACTCCCGAAATTCGCCTCACGGAGTACGCACAGGCCGCCGGTTGAGCCTCCAAGCTCCGCTCGCCGGAGCTGGCGCAGGTCCTGCGCCGCTTGCCCAAAGTCCTCGACGAGCGTGTCCTCGTCGGCACCGAGACCCAAGACGACGCCGGCGTCTACCAGCTGGACGCGAAGCGGGCGCTGGTCTGCACCACCGACTTCTTCTCGCCGGTCGTCGACGATCCCTACGACTACGGCCGGGTTGCAGCCGCGAATGCGCTGTCCGACGTCTGGGCGATGGGCGCCCGGCCGCTGGTCGCCCTCAACCTGGTCGGCTTTCCCAGCAAGACCCTGTCGCTGTCGGTGTTGCACGACATCTTGCGTGGCGGCGCCGACACCGTGGCGGATGCCGGCGCGGTGCTGCTCGGCGGTCACTCGGTCGAGGACGCGGAGCCCAAATACGGCCTGGCGGTGGTCGGAGAGGCCCACCCCAAGCGGGTGTTCACCAACGTCGGCGCCCAGCCGGGCGACAAGCTCATCCTCACCAAACCTCTCGGCACCGGCATCGTCACGACCGCGATCAAACGCGGCAAGGCCGAGCCGGGCGAGGTGCGCGATGCAATCGAGGTGATGTCGACACTCAACCGTGCCGCCGGTGAAGTGCTCGCAGCCCACGCCCGATCGGTCCACGCCTGCACGGACGTGACCGGCTATGGCTTCTTGGGACACCTCCGCGAAATGCTCGAGGGGCCGATCGGCGCGCGCATCGACGCGAGCGCCGTGGGCACGCTGAGCGCCGCCCGCCGCCTGGTCGCCGCCGGCGTGGCCCCAGGAGGCACGCGGGCAAACCTGGCCGCAGCGGCCAAACACACCCGGTGGGCGAAGTCGCTGCGCGCCGACGAACACACGCAGTTGCTCCTGGCCGACGCGCAGACCTCCGGAGGGTTGCTCGCCGCGGTCGGGAGTCGCGCGTGCGCTCGCATCGTCGATGCGCTGCGGTCCGCGTCGGTGCACGAAGACTGGGTCCGCGTGGTCGGTGAGGTGGTCGAGCGTCCGAGTCCCCGCGCCAAGCGGATCGAAGTTGTGGCGTCCTCGGCCTAGACTGCTACGGTGTGCCGCACGTGCCGGCCTCGCGCGTCTACATCCCCCAGTCCGCAGACGATGCCCAGGGTCTGCTCGAGGACGGCCTCGGCTCCGTGGTCATCCTGCTCGGCGACAGTCGGGCCCGCGCCACCAGCGCGTGTCTCGAGGCGCTGACCTCGTTGGTGGATGACTACGACCCGGACCAGGTCATGTTCGCGCACGTCGACCCGCGCATCTTGCCGCAGGGCAACGTCTGCCCGTTCTCGGCCCTGCAGCGCGACGGTTCCCCCACCCTGCTGACCTGCCGCGACGGGGAGATCCTCGAAGCCAGCGTGGGTCGGCAGTGCGGGGTGCGAGTGCGCCGGCAGGTCGATCGCCTGCTTCGCGACGACCCGGGGCCGTGCTTGCTCACCCGGCTGTTTCGTTTCGCGTCCGGGGCCTGAGCGCCCACGCCTCCGCGCAGGCGGGTCCCAACCCAGGCTCGACGAGCCGCGCCTCAGCCGATGGGGGCCGTTGGCGCGACCTGACCGAGTCGCACGCCCGCGGCGAGGATGTTGGGCGCACCAGCACAGCGCTCGCCATGGGCCCGTAGTGCGCTGAACGGGACGTGTTCGACCCTAGACGTGTTCGCGTAGAACCGGGCGTTCGAGTCCTCCACCACGCGTTGCCGCGAGAGCGACGCGTGCACGACGGTCTCGTCGGTCACGATGCCAACGTGCCGCAGGGTCTCGCCCTGGGTCCATACGAACACCAGGTGCCCAGCACCGCCGGGCGGACGCCCCGGCCTCGCCCCCAACGCCCACAGATCCCCAGTGTTCCGGGGCAATGCAATGCGCTGCGAGGTCCAGGCAGCGCGTTGCACCAGCCCGGAGCAGTCGATCGCGGCCCGATCCGTGCCGCCGAGGCGATACGGCGTGTCGACGAATGCCCGCGCCGCGTCCACGAAGGCGGTCGGCGAGGATGCCCTGGGCTCGGGCAAGGCCGGCGCCGACACGAGCGCCCCGAGCGGAAGCGAAGCCCACGCGGCGGTCCCGTAGCGGTCTCTGACCAGTGCTCCGGTCCCGGCAGTCCCCAGACACTCGAGCGGGCCGTCGTCGGGATGCACCACGGTGACCACCGCGCCGCCCTGCATCGACGCGCGAAGCGAGAGCGCTCGTTCGACGGCATGCCACGGACCCCCTTGCACCACCTCCAACCGGTCCTCGAGCACCCACGTCTGCGGGAAATGCCCCGCAACCGTGGCCATGACCCGTGCTCTGAGGCGATCGACCAGCACCGCCCCCGACAGGCGGATGACCCCCTGCCCGACCTCGAGCTCCACCTCGATCCGACACACGCCATGGCGTTGCGCGAGCCCCTGCTCGAGGTCACGCAGCGCAGCCTTAGCGCGGGCGATGCGTTCACTCAGCGCGAGGGCGTCCACCGCAGCACTTCGCTCCGATCGCAAAACGGCCGGGTCACGCCGGCCTGCGTCTGCCCCTGCTCGTGGCCCTTGCCCGCCACGACGACCACGTCATCCGGCTGGGCGTCGGCCATCGCACGCCGAATCGCTTCCGCCCGATCCAGTTCCACCTCGACCCGAGCGTTCGACGCTCGCAGCCCGGTGACCAAGGCCTCGGCGATGGCTTCGGGCGCTTCGTCGCGGGGGTTGTCGTTGGTGACGTAGACGACGTCCGCATGGGCACCGACCGCCTCGCCCATCGGCACTCGCTTGTCGGGTGACGCGCCTCCGCCCGCGCCGAACACCACCAACAGGCGCCCCTTTGCGAGCGCCCGCGCTTGCGCACAGGTGCGTTCCAAGGCGTCGGGGGTGTGCGCGTAGTCGACGACCGCGACCGGGTCCTGCGCCAAGACCTCGAACCGGCCCGCCACGGGGGCACAGGAAGCGATGCCCCTGCGTACCGCGTCGGCGGGCATGCCCGCGCTCAGCGTCGCGGCGGCAGCGGCCAGGGCATTCTCGGCGAAGACCGCTCCGACCAGTCGCGTCTGAAGCGTGCCTCCCAGCGCGTCCGCCATCGGCGACGGCTCGAGACGGACCCGGGTCCCCGCGGCGTCGACCTCCACAGCGGCCGCGCGAAGGTCCGCGTCGCGAAGCATCGGGCCGCGGGTGGGAGACCCGAACCAGCAGCGGTTCACGTCGGGTGGCGTCGCCTGGTCGATGAACAGCGAGTGCTCGTCGGCGGCGTTGAGCACCGCCGTCCGCCCGGGCCCCAGGTGCACGAACAGCTGGGCCTTGGCGGCGAGATACGCCTCGTAGGTGCCGTGCGTGGAGAGGTGGTCCGGCGAGAGGTTGGTGAACACGCCCAGGTCGAACCGCCACCGTTTTGCGTAGTGGTCGGCCAGCGCCCGGGACGTGACCTCGACGGCAGCCCACTGCGCGCCGGCATCTCGTGCGGCCTCGAACGCGTCGAAGAATCCCTTGCGGGTGTGGGGCAGCTTCAGATCGAGCTCGCCCAAACGATAGTCGACCGTGCTGATCCGCAGCGGCTCGTGCCCGGAGGCTGCGAGCACGGCTGCGATCAGATGCACGGTCGACGTCTTGCCGTTGGTGCCCGTCACTCCGAACGTGAAGAACGGATCAGCCCAGCCGAAGGCGGGCGGAGTCGGGCGCACCGGGCTCACGGTCACGATGACCTCGTAGGATCAGCCGCCGGTGCTGGACGAGCCGGAGCCGCCCTCGCTGGTCGAGCCGGTGCCGAAGCCACCTTCGCTGGTCGAGCCCGTCTCGAAGCCGCCTTCGCTGGTCGAGCCGGTGCCGAAGCCGCCTTCGCTGGTCGAGCCCGCTTCGCTGGTCGAGCCTTCGCCGGTGGTGGTGTCCGTGGTCGGGTCGGCGGTCTCGCTCTCGCCCGCCGTGCTGCTGGCGGTGTTGCCGCTGGTGCTCGCGGCGGTGGTGGTGCCCTCTTCGTCGTCGCTGTCGCAACCGGGTGCCATCGGCACGGAAAGCAAGCTGGTCAGGGCGAGGAATTTCTTGAGATCGATGCGCATGGGTCGGGGTCCGGGTGGAGGGTGGGACGCTTCTCGCACGCCCGGGGCCGCCTGAACAGTCCCAATCAGGCCGAAGGACGTCGCTCGAAGACGAGCAGCATGTTGTTGGCCGGCATCGCCTTCGCCTCGCGAAGCGCTAGACCGAGCACCTCGCCGCGACGCTGCAACACGTCGAGGTCCCGAACGCCCCACCGCGGGTCCCGGGCGCGGAGCGACGCATCGAATGCGGCGTTGCTCGGCGCGGTGTGTTGACCCTGCACCTTGAACGGCCCGTACAGCATGAACCGGCCGCCTGGACGAAGGTGCCGACCGACACCGCACAGCAAGCCCTCGGTCGCCTCGGGCGGGGCGATGTGGACCATGTTCGCGCAGAAGACCGCATCGACCTCGTCCACCGGCCACTGCGTCTGCGTGACGTCCAGCAGCACCGGATCGGCGACGTTGCCGAGCTCGGCAGTCCACGCCCGGATACTGTCGAAACGACTCGTATCGAGATCGCTCGGCACGAACGAGAGCGCCGGAAGTGCGGCCGCGAACGTGGCGACGTGTTGACCGGTCCCGCTGGCAACCTCGAGCACGGTCCCGGTCGCCGGCAGCAGGGTTCGAAGTGCGTCCAGGATGGGCGCCGCGTTTCGTTCCGCGGCCGGGGCGTGCAACCTCACGGAGCCGAGGGTACAAGATTCGCCGTGACCACCGAGGCGCCCTCGCTCGACCAGATTCGTGCCGCTCGAGAGCGGCTCGCGGACACCGTGCACACCACCCCGGTGTGGACGTGGAATGCAGGCGGAGCCCTGGGACGCGGGCGGCTGCACCTGAAGCTCGAGGCGTGGCAACACACCGGCAGCTTCAAGCCCCGAGGCGCGCTGCTGCGCGCCTGGGAGCTCACCGAGCAGCAGCGCTCCCGGGGCCTGACAGCCGTCTCCGCGGGCAACCATGCCGCGGCGGTCGCGTTCGCAGCCCGGGCTGTCGGTGCCCACGCCAAGGTCGTGATGCCGCGGTCGGCCAACCCCGCGCGCGTGGCCAAGTGCGAGCGCCTCGGCGCAAGCGTGGTGCTGGTCGAGGACGTGCACGAGGCCTTCGAAACGGTGGCCGCCATCGAGGCGTCCGAGGGGCGCACCTTCATTCATCCGTTCGAAGGACCAACCATCGCGCTGGGCACCGCAACGGTGGGTCTCGAGTGGATCGCCGAGCGCCCCGCCCTGGATGCCGTCGTGATCCCGATCGGCGGCGGAGGCTTGTGCGCTGGCATTGCGGCCGCGATCAAGCAGCACTCGCCCGCGTGCAAGGTCTACGGCGTCGAGCCGGTCGGTGCCGACACCATGACCCGCAGCCTCGCCGCAGGGTCGCCCCAGGGGATCGATCGTGTGAACACGATCGCGGACTCCTTGGGGGCTCCCCACGCGGCGCCGTACTCGTTCGCGCTGTGTCGGCGGTACGTCGACGAGGTCGTCACCGTCGACGACGATGCCCTGTGCCAGGCGATGGTTCACCTGTTCGAAGGGGTGAAACTCGCGGTCGAGCCCGCCGGCGCGGCTGCAACGGCTGCGATCCTCGGGCCCCTGCGCGACCGGCTCGACGGGCTGCAGGTCGGCGCGATGGTCTGCGGGGCCAACATCGACCCCGCGACCTTCACCACCCTGCTGCAACGGGGCGTCCGCTCGCTCGCGGACGGCGCTCAGTAGTCGTCGACGAGGTCGGCAATCGGCTCGCCCGTCTTGCAGTGCTCATTGAGGATGCGCGCGACCTTGTCCTTGTCGAGATCCGGGTAGAAGCCGCGCTGCTCCTCCAAGACGTCGTCGTCGGGGTCGTCGTAGCGCTCCTCGTCGTCGTCGAGTTCGTGCAGGAACAGGTTCGGGCCATCCTCGCAGCGGCCGAAGCACGTGTAGTTACACGCGCCGACGCGCCCCTTGAGCTCGGGGTCGGCGTCGATCAGCTGCTGCGCGTGCTCGATCAGCACCTCGCTCTCGTGGGTGACGCCGCAGCTGGGGCCGTCACAGACCCGGAGTTGATAGAGACGCGATTTCGGGGGCTTGCTCTCGGACATCGGGAGTCGTGGGCGGACCCTCGGCGGGTACACGCGCGGCGATGTAATCACGCAACGCAGGCGCGGTGAAGGGGTCCTCCACGACCTCCTTCAAGAAGCCCACGTGATCGGCGCTCGCGGCCAGGATGTCCACCGCCGAGGTGAGCGCAGCCGACTCGTAGAGCACGCCGTCGTCCGCGTGGTACCGCCGCAGGAAGCCCAGGACGCCATCGAGCGCGTCCGGCGTACCCAAGTCGCCGAGCGCCCGGACCAAGGGGTCGAGGTCGCCCGCCTCGGTGCTCGGGTGGTTCAGCAGCGCCACCAGGTCGGCCACCATCGACTGATCTCCGGCCGCGACGGCCTTGCGAGCCAACACCGCAGCGGGCGGGCGAACGTCGCTGAGATACGAGGGCCGGGCCTCGAGCTCGCGTCGCAGCGCGGCGATCTGGTCGGCATCCGCAGCACCCCAGGGCTCGGCAAGGCGCTCGGCGGCGTGTGCTCGCAGCTGCGCCGACGCGGCGGAGGCTTCGTCGCGCACCTCACCGAGCGCGATCCGCTCGACGGCGTGACGCACGTCCGCGTCGTCGTCTCGCCACAGGATCTCCACGGCGAGCTGCTGCGCGGGCAACAGACGGGGGTCGTCGTCGAGGATGAGGTCTCGCATCATCGCGAGCCGCAGCTCTCGGTCCGGCTTGGAGCGCCGCGCCTTGGACAGATGATCCGGCAGGTCCACCATCAAGGCACCCCGCGTCGGCCCAGCCCCCGCGATGCGGTCGAGCTCAGCCCCATCTTCGCGGGAGACCTGCACCAACAGACCATCCTCCCGCACCAGCACCACCCGGTCCTCACGCACGTCGAAGCCCACGAACTCGGGACCATCGCTGAGGTAGGTCCACTGTGCGGCCCGAGGCATGCCTCGGTCGTCGATACGCATGGCCACGACCGCGCGCCGACACAGGAACACCGCGTCACGGTGCCCCGCCGTCGTCGGGGACAAGTCCACCCACAACCGCAGCCGCTCCGCATCGGCGTGCCCAGCATCGAGCCCTTCGTTGGCCTCGAAGACCTCTCCGTAGCCCTGTACCTCGGCCAGGGCGTCGAGCTTGCCCGACGTTGCCGTCTGCAAGTCCACCCATTGCCGCGCCGTCCCGGCGTACAGGGCCTCTCCGCGCCGGCTCACGCGTTCGACCGCCGGCACGATGTCGTCACCGCCGGGCGCCGAACCGGCCAGGTCGAGGCGTGCACGCTCCCAGCCCGCACGTGTGCCGAGTGCGACAACCTGGTTGCCGACCGGCACCAAGGCGACGCTCCCGACGACCGCAGGCGCGCCCAGACGACCTTCGGTACGCCGCATCCACCGCAGCTGCCCGTCCAACGCCGAGTAGCCGACCGCGCGGGAGCGACCCTTGCGGTGGTCGACGACCGTCACGACCACGGTGCTGTCGTTCGCGTCCAACCCCGACAGCGCCTCGCCCGGGAGCTCGATCTTCCACAGCACCATGCCCGACACCCGATCGAGCGCCGCCAGTCGATGCCCCGACAGCGGCACGAAGACCGCGGTGCTGTTGGCCGCAGGGTGCCCTTGGGCCCGCAAGGACGACGTCCAGCGGTCGGTGGCGGTGATCGGATCGATGGCCCGCACGCCGCCCTCCTCGACCATCACCACCAGCGGCGCGTCCTTGTGCTGTTTGTCGGCGCGCGCACCTTGTTTGGCCGACAGAGCCAGCAGGTTTCCGCCCGGCTCACCGTGCACGGCGAGCTTGCGGCCCGCACATCCGGCCGAAAGCCCGAGACTCAGCCCCAACGACAGCAGCAGTGCCCGCGTCACGACCCCGCCTCCTCACCCTCGGGCGCTTCCAGCTCCTGGGCGGCGATCTCCTCCGCCAGCTCGGCATCGTGGGCCAGCAGCTCCCGTACGATCGCATCGCCGCGGTCGCTGGGATGCAGCCGGCCGAGCACGACCGCCAGCCGCCGCACGCCCGAATCCCGATCGTCCGCCGCCGCACGAATGGCCGCCACCGAGGCTCCCGGCCCCAGGCCGGCCCACGCCAGCAGAGCTCGGGCTCGAATGGCCGAGGTTCGATGCATCGCCAGGTCCTGCAGGAGCGGCGCGAGGTCGTCTCGGGGGTGCTCGCGGCAGGCGTCCAACATCGCCGAGAGGGCCGCGGGCGGGAGCCCTTCGTCCACGCGATTGCGCAGGGCCTGCACGCTCGCCTCATCGTCTTGCTCGACCAGCTCGGTGAGTTCGAGCTGCAGATCCATCATCGGATTCGCCCACGCGGTGTCGGCGGATGTCCCGAACATCAACACCGCGGCGAGGATCCAGCCCCCCCGCCGAAGGGGACGCGTGCCGAACGAAAGACTCCGAAGCGAGACCTGTGACATGGCAGTGAGGGTCATCGGCGGGCCGCCGCGGAGCTTGAGCGTCCCCTGCAGACGCTCAGTGGGGTGCGCAGACGCTCACGTCTGCGGGTTTTTGGGAGCCCGAGACCACTGCGCGTACGTTCGAGCACGATGGCTCACGTGCAAGAGGTCGAAACGCCCCTGCGAACCCGCGCCCGCGGCCGCGGGCCGTCCCAACCCGGGCCGGAAAGCTCGTGCGACTTGTTGCTCGATCTCGGTACCCGCGACCCGGTGGGCGAGCTTCTGGGGCGATTTGGCGTCAGCGGCGGCCAGCTACTCGCTGCCAGGCGCGAACTCGATGGCGTGCTGGGTCCCGAGTCTGCCGATTGGCGTCTACGGCTCGAAGCACGCGGGGGTGGCCCGGGCGATCTCGAGCAGTTGCTGGCGATCTGCCGCACCGCGGAGTGCCACGCCTATCAGTTGCTGGAGCAGGTCGGCCTGCAATGCGCCGCGCTTCGCCGCGAGATCATCGTGATGCTGCGCAGCGCCGAGCGCACGGTCGGTCCGCCGCGCGGTCAGGCCGAATCGGCACGTCCAGGTGCCGTGCGCATGGCTCGAGAACGTCGACCCGCCGGCGAGCATGTCCGCACCCGGCCCCGCCGAACGCCGCGACCCACACCCGGGGAGGCCGTCGAAGCGCCGACGTCCCTTCCCCCGAGCCGCAACGCGCGGCGCCCCGAACCGCCCGCTCGACGCCCCATCATTCGGGCGGGACTCCGGGCCTCCACGCAAGCGCGCGCGCCCGAGCCCACGCCCGCCGTAGAGCCCGAAGCCGCCGAGTTCAGCGTGCCGCCCGAGCCCAGCGTGGGCTCCCAGCTCGAAGACCTGCGCATCGATCCCGCGGCCCTGCCCGCACTCGAGGGCCGCACGCGCGAGATCGATCAGCTTTGCGATGCGCTGGGTCGGCGCGGCGTACGGGTGCCCTTGCTCGTGGGACCGCCCGGCAGTGGACGCAGCCTGCTCGCGCAACACCTCGCCGCGCACTTCGACGTGCCCGTCTACCGCCTGCTCGCCTCCGCCTACGACAGCGAGTCGGCCCTCGCCGAAGACCTCGAGAGCATCGCCGAGCAAGGCGGTATCGCCCTGTTCGACGATCTGGACCGTGTGCCCTCCGAAGTCGCACCACCGTTCCTCGGCGCCCTGAGTCACGCGTGGAGCCAGGGCGCGCCTCGGATTCTGACGATCGTGTCCCCCGAGGGGCACGGGCGCCTTGCCAACTGGTTGCCCGGTGCCCTGCAAACGGCCGATGCGATCGCCATCGAACCTCTACGTGGGGCACCCCTGAGCGCCGCCGTGAAAGCGGGAAGCCGTCAGGTGCTGCAGCAGCACGGCATCCCGCTGGGCCCGGACCTTCGCCTTGCCGAGCTGACGCGCTGGGCCGAACGCTACCTCACCGGCCTCGCCATGCCCGCGCGGGCGCTGGACCTGCTCGACCTCGCGTGCGCCCGCGCCCGCCGTAGTCCTCAGGCCACGGTCCGGCGCGAGCATGTGCTGCAGATCGTGTCCGAACGCAGCGGGCTGTCCACCGATCGCATCGAAGCCCGCGGCGACCACGACGTCTTGGACCTCGAGCAACGCCTGGCCGACCAAGTCGTGGGCCACGCCCACGCCACCGCCACCTTGGCACAGTTGGTTCGGCGCAACCGGGCGGGATTCGGCGGGCAACGGCCAGTGCTGACGACGCTGTTGCTCGGGCCTAGCGGGGTCGGCAAGACCGAGCTTGCGAAGGCGTTGGCGCAGGCCCTGTTCGACGACGACGGCGCGCTGTTCCGGCTCGACATGTCCGAGTACTCCGAGAGCCACTCGGTCGCCCGCGTGGTCGGAGCGCCTCCGGGCTACGTGGGGCACGAGCACGGCGGAGCGCTCACCGATCCCCTGCTACGCCGACCGCATTGCGTGGTGCTGCTCGACGAGATCGAAAAGGCGCACCGCGACGTGCATCAGCTCTTGTTGCAGGTGTTCGACGAGGGGCGGCTCACCGACGGTCGCGGCCGAACGGTCGACTTTCGCCATGCGGTCCTCGTGATGACCAGCAACCTCGGCGCGGGGCACATTCACCTCACGCCCGAGGGTCCGCGTCTCGACGAAGAGGCCTCGTTGGCCTCGGCCCGCGAAGCGTTTCCTGTGGAGCTGTGGAACCGCATCGAGGCGCCGCTGGTCATGCATCCGCTGTCGCCGGTCGACCTTGGCCGAATCTGCCGCCGTCTCGCCCGGGGCTCCAGCGATCGCCTGTTCAAGGAGCGCGGCATCCGTTATCAGCTCGACGACCAGGCCGTAGCCGCGTTGGTGGAGCTCGCAGGACGCGACCCGGCGCTGGGCGCTCGGCCGCTGCGCCACCTGTTGGTGCGCGAGGTCGAATCGATCCTCGCCGACGCCGTGCTTCGCGGGCGGCTGCGCGCCGGCAACGAGGCCACCGTGACCCGGCAGCGCGGGAAGTTCACCGTGGTGTAGCGCTCACGTGGCGCCTTGAATCAGGGCGCCAAGGTCCTCGGAGAGCTGTCGATAGAGCCCCCGCGTCGGCTCGTCGAGGGCCTCGAGGTGGGCCTGCACCGCCCCAATGTCTCCGCGAGACATCGGGCCCGTGATGCCGGAGGGAATGCCGAGGGCGTGCAGGTTCTCCAGGGCACTGCGCATGAGGGTCCGAATCGCGTCATCGATGACCGACACGTCGTGGCCCTGGTCGCGCAGGACCTCGGACGCCCGGGCCTCGAGCACGCTGAGATGGTTGGCCGCCAGCGCACAGGCGGCGTGATAAGCGAGGCGCTGTCGAGCATCGAGCGCCCCCAGACGCAGGAACGACTGCGGCGCGACGAGGGCAGCGAGAAATGCCTCGGCGTCCGGGTCGCCTTCGAGACCGAAGGTGGCGCGTCCGAGCAGGCTGGGCCATGTCCGCTCGCGACGCAGGGCGCAGATCGGGTGCAGGCTGCCCACGGGGTTGCGCGGCCGCAGGCACTCGAGCAACGCCCGGCCGCTGCGGGCCCCTGCCCCGTGAAACACCGGCACCCCGGCGGGCACCACCCCGGCCTGCGCCAGTCCCTGCCCCACCGCTTCGATGGCGCCGTCGGAAGTGAGGACCCAGACCGCGTCGGGCACGGCGTCCGGCCACCGCACGGATCCCGCCACGACGTCACGGCCGGAGATCCGCGAGACGGTGTAGCCGCGCTCCACCAGCCAGGGCTCCGCATGCCGGGCGACGTGACCGTGGCCGATCACCCACACGTCGCCGCGCGCGGGCGTCTGCAACAGGCGCATCACCGCGCGTGGCACCCGGCGCCCCACCGCGTCCCAGTCTCCACGCTCGGTGGCGGCCCGAACATCCGAGCTCGAGACCTCCGGCAGCACGCAGTCTGCAGCATCGGCGTAGCCCGTGCGCGGCACCACCAACGGCGCGTACTTCGAAACGATCGTGTCCCACGCGTGCCAACGTTTCGTCTCTCCGCGTTGCACGATGTCCGATCCGATGACCAGCCGGACCCGTGCCCCCGGGTTCTGTGCGGCCACGGCGTCGAGCAAACGCAGTGAGTAGCTGGGCCGGTCGGGGTCCGCCTCGGCCAGCGAACGCTCGAGATCGGTGACCTCGACGAAGTCGCCGTGCATCTGCATCGCCGCGCGCGTCAGAGCGAGCCGCCGCGCAAACGGGGTCTTGGTGCCCTTGGCCAAGGGGTGGTCGAAAACCGGCGCCACGACCACGCGATCGAGCTCGCCTTGGGCTCGCAGCAGCGTGATCAGCAGGGTGTGGCCGAGGTGCGGCGGGTCAAAACTCCCCCCGAACACCCCGAGCGTGGGCGCACGATCTCGGTCTTGTGGCGTGTCTGGCATGGGCGAGGCTCGGCAACCGACCTGCCCAGGGTGTGCCGCAGACCGGGCGCTCGGCAAGCCCCACTCCGCGCTGCACACAAGGACAGGCCCCGGGGAACCTCTCGCCGTCCTCGTACGGGTCACCACGGGCCGCCCAGAAAACCGACCTCGTCGGGCGCGATAGCGCGAGGCGCGGCGTTGACACACCTCTTGCCCTGTCACTATTGTTCCGCGCTGGGAAGGCCTGCCAAAGTCCTACCCGCGCACCGCTTGGCGAACGATCGAGGGACGAGCCTTGAGCACACCGAAGAAACCCGGAACCGACCTGGCCGCCCTGAAGGCGCGCCTCGCAAAGAAGAACAAAAAGGCGGCCGAGCCCGCGCCCGAGCCCGCCGCTGCGCCGGCTGCCGAGGCCGCCCCGGCGCCCGAAGCAGCAGCGCCCGCGCCCGAGCCTGCCCCGGTGGCAGCGCCCGAGCCTGCACCCGCCGCGCCCGAGCCTGCCCCGGCTGCTCCCGTGGCCGCCGCCCCCGTGGCCGCGGCTCCGGCCGCAGCGCCCGCGGCAGACTACGCATCCCCGGTGGCAGCGGCAGCGCCCGCGGCTCCGGCCAGCGACGATCCGTTCGGTGGCGGCGGTGGTGGTGGAGGCTTCGACCCCAGTGACGGCCTCATCGATGTCGGTGGCGACATGCCCTCCAAGGGCAACGCTGGCCTCGCCGTGTTCATCGGCATTCTGGGCATCGGCCTGGGCACGATCGGAGGCTTCTTCGTCTCCAAGATCATGCGCAACTCGGAGACCACCGAGGCTGCCTCGGCCAAGGGCGCCGAGATGGCGACCGCTGTCGGCGAGATCTCCAACGCCCGCAAAGACGTGTCCATCGCGATGGACAAGTGGGAAGAAAAGATGGCCACCGACCCCGCTGGCGCGGCGGCGGATATCGACACGCTGGTCAAAGAGAAGTTCGCCAAGAAGGTGAACGTCGATCAGCTGTTCGGCTGGCAGCTCGCGGCGATTCACAGCGCCGGTGTGCGCCGCACCTTCGAGCTCTACGACGAAGCCACCCGCCTGCAGAAAGACCTCGGCTACCTGTCGGCGTTCCTGTCCTCGCAGGAGAAGGCGCTCAAGACCGGCGGTGGCCCGAGCCAGTTCGCGATCAAGTTCACCGACAAGGGTGCAGTCATGGTCGCCGCGCTCGGGGCCGTTTGTGCGCCCGCCGAGGTCGAGGGCGAAATGACCCTCGACAAGGCCAAGCCCTGCCCCGAGGGGAAAACCGCCGAGGCGATCGGCTTCACCGTGCTCGAGAACCTCGGCGGACAGCCCAAGGTCTACCCCAAGGGCGCCGCGCCCGGTCAGGTCACCCTGCTGCGCGCCGGCGGTCCGATCTACGACTACGCCGTCGGCATGGAGCCCAACCGCAACGCGCTCATCATGCGCAACGTGCTCTTGAAGCGGGCCAAGGACCACCTCGAGTCCATGAGCAAGGCGGAAAAGGGCGCGATCAAGGCGCTTGAGAACTACGCCGCAAACCCGACGGTGGATGGCAGCGTCGAGCAAAAAGACCCCGAAGCGGAGTGATGCGAAGGCGTCCGCGGACGCCCTCCCCTCCAACGCAGAGCCCGAGACCGACGACACGCGCGACGGCCTCGGGCTCGGTGCGTCACGGCAACGCGATGGCGACCCGGATGACGAGCCGGAAGAGGATCCCGACGCCAAGTGGCTGCCTCCGCCCCCGGACGGACCCAAGGCCGAAGGGGGCGGTCGGGTCTGGATCATCAACCGCACCCAGGCCGGCTTCTTCAGATATCTGCTGCGCTTCACCGCCTACTTCGGCTTCGTCGCGCTGCTCGGTGCAGGCGGGGTCGGCGTGGCGATCTATCGCCATTTCGCGTCCGAGCTACCCCCGGTGCAGGCCATCGCCGATTACAGCGACGCCGCACCGGGCGTGACACGGATCTACGCCCGCGGTGGGGCCATGCTGGCCGAGCTCGCCCGCGAACACCGAGCGTACGCCCGCTACGACGAGGTGCCCGAGGACCTGGTGCACGCCGTGCTCGCGGCCGAAGACCGCCGCTTCTTCGAGCACGGCGGACTCGATCACCGCGGCCTGGCCCGGGCCGCGCTGGCCAACTACCGCTCGGGCACCGTCTCCCAGGGCGGCAGCACGATCACGCAGCAGGTCGCCAAGTCGTTCCTCACCGACGACCAGACGCTCACCCGCAAGATCCGCGAAGCCATCCTCTCGGTCCGGGTCGAGTCGACCCTGTCCAAAGAGGACATCCTCGAGATCTACCTCAACAAAATCTTCTACGGCCACGGGGCGTACGGGGTCGCATCGGCGGCCAGCCGCTACTTCGGCAAGGACCTCGACGAGCTGACCTTGGCCGAATGTGCGCTCATCGCCGGGCTTGCACGGGCGCCCAGCCGCTACAGCCCGGTGTCGCACCCCGAGCGCGCCAAGAAGCGCCGCGCCGTCGTGCTTCAGGACATGGTCGAGGCCGGCTACATCGACGTCGCCCAGCGAGACACGGCCAACGCCGAGCCCATCACGCTGGTCAGCAAGCCCGATGTGTTTCGAGCCCGTGCCCCGCACTACGCGGAGCACGTGCGGCAGTGGACCGAGACGACGCTGGGCGAGCAAGCCGTGCTCACCGACGGTCTGCAGATCGAGACCGCCCTCGTGCCCGCCGTGCAAGCCGCTGCGGAGGCCTCGGTCGACAAGGCGGTCCGCAAACTCGACGCCAAGCAGGGCTTTCGCGGCCCCGTGGCGGCGCTGCGGCCCGCGGACGTGCCGACGTTCATCGAGCGCGCCAAGGCCGAGTACGGCCCCTCCCCGCTCGCCGACGCGGCGCACTTTCGGCTCGGCGTGGTCACGGAGGTCGAACGCAAGTTCGCCCGGGTGACCGTGGGCACGACGGAGGCGTTCTTGGGCCTTCGCAACATGAAGTGGGCCGCCAAGTACGACCGCAACTCGGGGGTCAACGGGCGCACCATCGAAGACGCCGCGCGGGCCTTGCAGGTCGGGGATGTGATCTGGGTTCGGCGTGCCGCCGACCGGTTCCAGGAGCGCCCCTCCCAGGGCAACAACACAGACCCGCCATCGGTCGAGGTGGAGCTCGGGCAGACGCCGCGCACCGAAGCCGCGCTGTACACGGCCGAACACGACACGCAGTACGCCGTGGCCGTGCAAGGCGGGGCGGACTACGACCGCAGTCAGTTCAACCGCCCGATTCAGGGCTGCCGACAGCCGGGCAGCGTGTTCAAGGCGATCTACTACGCCTACGCGCTGGACACCGACAAGTACACGATGGGCTCAGTCCTCGAGGACAAGCCCTACGAGCCTGATGACGGCGAGGAATGGAACCCGCAGAACATTCACGGCACGATCGAGGGCCAAGTTCTGCTGCGCAACGCGTTCATTCACTCGCTCAACCTGCCGTCGATCCGATTGTTCGTGCGGCTGGGCGCCGACAACGTCGTGGCATGGGCACGGCGTCTGGGGTTCACCACCGAACTCATCGCCGACAAGGCCCTGTCCCTTGGAGCCAGCTGCGTCCGCATGGACGAGATGAGCCGCGCGTTCGGGATCTACGCCCGTGAGGGCAAGGGCTGGGACCCAGTCTACGTGCGCCGCGTGACCGACAAGCGGGGCAACGTCGTCCTCGACGCGCGTCACCCCCACGACGGCACGATGGACCTCGCCGGTCGTCTCGACGCGATGGGGCGACTGGGGACCGAGCCCGCCCCGCAGGTCATCGACCGCCGCACCGCGTTCCTCATCTCCCAGATGCTCCGCGACGTGGTCACCAGCGGCATTGGACGACGAGCGCAGCGCATCGGCGTGCCCTCGGGCGGCAAGAGCGGGACCGCGTCCAAACACGCGTACACCACCGACACATGGTTCGTCGGGTTCACCTCGCGCTATGTGACGGCGGCCTGGATGGGCGACGACCAGTACGAGCGCTCGATGGGCGACGAAGAGGCCAGCTACACCACCGCGACCCCGCTGTGGGCCGACTACATGGAGTCGGTGGTGGCCGGCATTCCACACGGCACAGTGCCGACGGAGCGCCCTCCGGGGATTCGCAGCAAGTCGGTCACATACATGGCCGGCGAGAAAGAGCGGACCGCGGCCATGTACTTCAAGTCGGGCAGCGCCGACTGACGCGCCGTACACTCCTGGCGGTGGCACTCTCCGACGCCGAATCCCATCGTCGCATCGTCGAACTGGCCCGGGCTCTCGACATTCAGCAGGCCGACCTGGCCGATCTCGAGGCCAGCCTCGCGTCGCCCCCAAGGACGACCGAGGAGGTTGGCTTCTACGTCAGCACCAAGAACACCGATCAGGAGAACCGCTACCGCATGATGGTCTCGCGGCTCTCGCGTGCGGGTCGACTCCTGTCCGAGGAGGACAAGTACTGCCACTGGCTGCTCGAGAAGTTCGCAGAGCACACCGAGCTGCCGCCCGCCTTCAAAGACGCCTTCGGGCCCTTGCTCGACCCCTCGCAGGGGCCCGAAGACAGCGGGGCCGCCGTGGCCGACCTGACCGCGCACATCCGCGACAACTACGCCCGGGGCGTGCACGCGCTCGAACGCGCCTTCGAGACCCAAGGCCAACGCCTGCGCACGCTGTGGACCGCAGGCGGTGACACTCTGTACTTCGTCCTCGTATCCCCCGACGTGGCCGAGGCCTGGACCAACCGCGTGGTCGCAGCGACCCACACGGGCGAGCCCCTCGGCCTCCGACCGCCGGCCTGGGCCGCCTTCTACGGGCACCTGGGCTACGCGATCGGGCTGAGCGGGGACGCGCCCGAAGGGCTGCAGATGCCCGCGTGGCGGGAGGGGTAACCTGGCCTTCTACAGGCGAATGCCGCTCAACACAGCAGTGGCCTCCCCCTGTACGCCCTCGAACTCCGCGTCCTCTCCCTCGGCCTCGTCGACGCGAGCGTGCGTCAGCGTAATCGTGCCGTGCAACGGCGTGCCGTCGGGGAGACGAATCGAAACACGGATTGCATCCTCGGCCACCGGCACTGCGGGGCCGTGCGTCGACGGGTCACTCCCCGTGGGAACCGGTGCGACCGGCGTCGGCCCGACTTCATCACCGTCCTCGTCGAACGTTTCCTCCGCGTCCCCCTCGGTGGGCCGCGGCGGCGGGATGACCTGCTCGAACGTGTACGTCGCCGACGAAGGCAGGGCGAACCCGTCTGCCCGGAGTTCATTCCCATCGAGCGGTGCGCCGACGTCACCATTCGCCGACGTGAGCGTATGCTGCCCCTGCAAGACCGGCTCATCGCCGAGAAACAGTTCCACGGAAACGAACGCACGAGGGTTCGGGTGAACCTGAAGCACGTGCTGCCGGCTCGTCGCGAGGCCAACTGAAGCGCCAAGTTCGTAGCGAGTGCCAACAGGCAACTCCAGCGTTCCACGAGCGACAGCGTCCCCTGACAACTCGAAGTGGACGGTCCCGCCTTCGGTGAGGTCGTCGAATCGGACCGCCGACCGAGCATCGAGGGTCACGAACTCCGAGCGACCGTCTGGCAAGCGCACTCGGGCTCGTGCCCCCGCAAACGACCCACCGCTGGCGGAAACACAGACGACCTCGATCCAATGCAGGCCGGTCGCGGGGTCTCCTCGGGGTGGTGCGTGCGTGTCATCCCCGCCGGTGGGCAACAGGTCGAGGATGTCGATGACCGGTGGTGCGTCCCAAGGCACCACCGGCGGTGGGATCTCGAAGAATAGCGCCGACCCATCCTCGAGCTGCTTGCGAAGCTCAGTGAAGACGCCCTCGGTCTGAACATGACGAGGACACAGCAATGCCAGGCGAATCTCGGCGATGTTATCCGGACAGACCAACTCGTAGGCCGCTCTCCTGCCATTGAGGAAACCGCCCCACCGTTGCAGGTCGCGCTCGGCCACCAGGTGAATCTCTTCACCGTCGAGCCGCAACTTGATGGGGGGCAGTGCCACGAGCCACCTCCGAGTCTGGGCGAGTCCTCGCGGCATCACAAGCCCGGCAGCGCCCGACGGTCAGGCCTGTCCCTGCGCCTCCGAAACGGACACGCCGGCCGTAGGGCGGTGGTAGCCTCGTGCTGCATCGATGGCCGACGAGAAGCACGACGTGCGTCTGCTGCCGAGCGGCGAAATGCCGCCCCTAAAGCTCGATCCGGGCAAGCACCACGAGCTCGTGGTTCATGTCGAGGGAGATGAAGACCCTCAGGCCATGACCCCTGAGGCGGCCGCAGCCGAGGGAGGCGTGTCCCTCCCCAAGCTGGGCGAGAAGTTCTCGGTCAATCCGGTCATGGGCGCAGCGATGGGCAGCATCGGGTTTCCGGCCCCGCCGGCACGCGCGCTCACGCCAGCCCTGGGCCTGGCATACGACAGCAACGGCGAGAACGGCCCCTTCGGGCTCGGCTGGGCCTTGTCGGTCCCGTACTTTCAGCGGGCCACGACCCGGCCACATCTCGCCAAGAATGGGCGCGGGGTACCGACGTACGACGACGCGGCCGAGTCCGACGTCTTCATCTTTTCCGACGCCGCCGAACTCTTAAAGGTGGGTACTTCCGGGGATGGCGTTCTGTATCGACCACGCCTCGAGTCCGGCTTCGCGCGAATCGAACGCATCGACAAGGACGGGGCCTCCTTCTGGAGGGTCACCGACGCATCAAACGTCGTGTCGCTGTTCGGCGCGAGCCCGCAGGCGCGAGTCGCCGATCCGAAGGATCCCAGCCGAGTGTTCCGATGGAACTTGCAGGCCCAGGTCGATCCCCTCGGCAACGTCATCGTCTACGAATACGTCACCGACCAGGAGAGCGATCGGGCCAAGGGCGCACAGAGTGTGCTCGTGCGCGTGCTGTACGGAAACAAGACCGTGCTGCCCGACCCGCTCGCAGGCACACCCAACGACTTCGCGTTCGAGCTGCTGATCGACTGGAACGCTACACAGCCGACCGACACGGAGGTGAGGGATGCACCCGGTCAATGGCACCTCCGACGCGACGCGTTCTCAACCGGACGTCCGGGGTTCGAACTGCGGACCGCCCGGCTCTGCCGCGGCGTTCGCGTCGTGCATCGACTCGCCGGCGCACAGCCGCTGCTCGTCTCCCGAACCGAGCTCTCGTACGACGAGGGGCCCGAGGCCAGTCTCCTCACGTCCGTGGAACACGTCGGTATCGGTCCCGATGGGCCCATCGCCCTCCCCAAGCGAACCCTGCAGTACACGCCCGCGGCACTCACGGCGTCCAAACGCAACGCCCTGCCAGCGTCCACGTTCGAAGGCCTCGATCTCTCCATTGCAAAGACCGATGCCGAGTTCATCGACCTCGATGGCAACGCGATGGCCGGCTTGCTGGTCCGCCAGATGGGCTCCTTCGCCTGGTATCGACGCCGCGGCGCCACTGTCTACGACCCTCCCGAGACGCTGGCCTTTGGCGCATCCGCGGACGACAGCCAGGATCCGCACCGGCAACGTTTCTTCGACCTCGACCTCGACGGCCGAGCTGCACTGGTCGAGTTGGGACCTGCCGCAACCGGCCAGGCCTGGGAGCGCAATCCCGACGATGATGGGTTCGGGAGCGGTGTCTCTCTACCTTCGGCCCCGCCCGCCGTGGGGGATGACCCGGAAGAACAGGAGAGAACCGGTTTCCCTCGTGTGTTGTGGGGCGACCTGGATGGCGATGGCCGCACCGACGCTCTCGTACAGGAGTCGGCGGACGCCGAGACGGCCTGGTTCAGGTTCGAGGGCCTGGAGCGAGGCTGGGAGGTCCAGTCGACCGCATCGCCCGAACTCGACGAAAAAGCCCAAGCGCTCTTCGGCGACCCCGATGCGCTCTTGATGCTGCTCGACATCACGGGGGATGGACTGCCCGACCTCGTGCACCTTGCCGAGGGCACCCTCACCTATTGGCCCGGGCTCGGCCACGGCGTGTTCGGGGAACGTGTCGAGCTGCCATTCGACGCGACGCTTCCCACGGCTCCGGGCGTCGCGGGCCCGGCCGTCGATGCTCGCCGGGTCCGTGCGTTCGACGTGCAAGGCACCGGCGGGGTCGATCTCCTGATTCTTGGCGATGACGAGGCCGAGCTCTGGATCAACCAGTGCGGGAATGCGTTTGTCCAAGGGCCATCGTTCTCGATCCCCCACCCCGACACCCTCGCGCTCTCTTCTTTGACCCGACTCGATGGTCGCGGGACGGCGTCGTTCGCGTTCGCCGAGGCCAAGGCAGGCGCCGAGTTCTCGATCGTGGACTTCGTCGCCGATGGACTGAGGCCCAGGCTTCTGGTCGAGGAGACCAACAACATCGGTCTGACGTCTCGGCTGTCCTACAAGTCCAGCACCGCATTCCTTCCACAGGATGCGAACGAGCCGCAATGGCTGACCCGGTTGCCGTTCTCGATCCCCGTCGTCACGCACATCGAGTCCATCGACGCGCCCGCCGGCCTTCGCTCCGCGTCGACACTGTCGTATCGACATGGGTGCTGGGATCCCAACGAGCGGGAGTTTCGAGGCTTCGGGTTCGTGGAACAGCACGACGCCGAGGACATCGGCGTGCTCTCCGGCAAGGGCAAGGGGAGCGAGCGGCAGACCCACGACACCGAGTTCTTCAGCCCGCCGGTCCGCACCCGTACCTGGTTTCATACCGGCGTTTCGCTCCACACCGGGACACTGTCGGACGCCTACCGCCTCGAATACAGCGACTACGATCCCCACGTCGCCAAACTGCCCGTGGGCGAAAGCGGAGACCCAGAAGAGGTACGCGCGCTCAAGGGCGCGGTACTTCACAGCGAGTCGTACGTGGATCCCCGCCCGGGCGCCGACGAGGGAGAGACAGCGAGAGCGCCCCGCCCGTTCGCAATCACCGAGCATGGCTACCGTCTCGAGCCCTCCGCGGAGGCGGCCGGCGAGCACCACCGCAGTCTCTTGCTCGTCGCAGAACAGTCGCTGTCGTACAGCTACGACCGCAAGGAAACACCCGATCCTCGCGTCGCACACACCGCGGTCCTCGAGGTCGACCGGCACGGTACGGCCCTACGCTCGGTCGAGGTCGCCTACCCCCGCCGAATCGCGGTCCCCGAGCCAACGATCCCCCTCACCCCGCCGCCTGCCCCCGACCCGGGGGACAAGCCGGACGGGCAAGGCGTTCGAGCGCGCGTGGTGGGCCTACGTTTCGACGAAGCCAAGAGCTTCATCCTCCCCGAGGCGCGTCCCGGGCTCCGAGGACTGGCCACGATCTACGCCGAGCACCCGCAGTCGGAACTCATCGTCGTCGGCCATACCGATACGCTCGGGCAATCCGCAGACAATGCGGCCCTCAGCCACGCCCGCGCGGCCACCGTCGCCGCGTTCCTTCGTGACGACGTCGAGACGTGGCTGGATCTGTATGAGCCGGGAACCGCGGTAAGTGCCGGCGGCGGCTTGCAGTGGGGCGCGGTCGAAGACGAGCACATGGCCGTCGCGCTGGGCTTCGCGACTCTCGACGCGTTTCAGCTCGAGCATGGCTTCTCGGGCCCGCTCGACCGCACGCAGCGGGCGGTCCTGGTGCAGGGCTACATGGCGCTCGACGGCACCTCCCTGCCGGCGGACGTCACCGTGCACGTCGTGGGTGCAGGAGAGCACTTCCCAGAAGTCCCCACCGAAGACGGCGTCGACGAGCCGGCGAACCGTCGAGTCGAGCTGTTCTTCTTCGACACGGGGATCGAACCGGCGGTCCCGGGCGCGGTATTGGCCTCCAATGCACCGGAGTACGCCGCGTGGGTCGAAGCCATGGAGCGCACGCTCGATGTCTCGGCGCAGACGGGAGAGATCACCGATCCCACGGCCGACGATCCGATCAAGCTCCCCCCTGAGCCCGACCCGCCAAAGGGCGCAGCGGACTCCACCGCACCCAGCGACGATCCCCAACTCCGGACGGAGGTCATCCGCACCGAAGCGGTCACGATCCTCGAACGCAACGACGACGCCTATTTCGTCGGCGTGATCGCAGAAACCAAGCGCTTCGCCGTGGGCGGACAAGCTGGCGACTCCACGGCCCCGTTCTCGATCGGCGCGCTCGCGGGCATGAGCGGCGGCACGCTGGTAGAACACTCGCGCACACATTTCTACGACGACACTGTGAGGGCGGCGATCGGCCACGGGCCCAGCGACGCGACCCCGACCGGTGCTCCCCAGGGACTGGGCCGCACGGGGCTCATCCACTCGAGCCAATCGGTTGCCTTTACGGAAGCGCAGTGGAGTGCCGTGTTCGGCTCGGATCAGAAGGCACGCGACCAGCTCGATGGCACGCGATACCTGCTCGACGAAGGCGCGTACTGGGTTCCCTCGGGCACCTCGACCCACGACCCCGGCCGGTTCTTCCTGGCCACCGCGTCCCACGACCCATTCGGCAACACGACGACATTCACGTACGGCCCCGACCACCTCTTCGTCACCGAAGCAAAGGACGCCCGGGGCAACGTCGTCAAGACAGCCTACGACCCTCGCACGCTATCGCCCTCCGAAGTGACAGACGCCAACGGCGTTCGGCATGTCACCGAGTACGACGCGCTGGGGCGTGTCACCAAGACGTTCTCAGTCGGGCACGACAAGGACGGAACGACCGCCGACACTCCCGCCACCGAGCACTCCTACAACTTCGAAAGCGTTCCGATCTCGAGAACGACCACGCTCCGCCACGACAACGCCAGCATTGGCACGTCCAAGAGCACCACGATCATCACCTACTTCAGTGGCACAGGCGCCGCGTTGCAGAGCCGGGTCAAGGCGGGTGGCAAGTTCCGCGTGCCCGGGAGAACCCAGGTCAACAACAAGGGGTTGCCGGTCAAGACCTTCGAGCCGTCGTTCGGAGAGCAAGGGTTCAGCCATGATGCTGGAGCGCGGGTCTCGACGATCCGCTACGACGAGCTCGGCCGCGCGATCCGGACCGAGTACCGCGACGGCACGCTGGAGCGCGTGCAGTTCGACCAATGGGGCAGCATTGCATTCGACCGCAACGACACTGCGGTGGAAGCCGGCTTCGAGGGGGAGCTGAGCGCGGGCGAGCTCGCTGCGTTGGCGCATCACGCCGACACCCCAACGCGTACCCGGCTCGACGTGCTCGGCCGCCCAGTCGCGGTCTTTGCAGAGCTCAAAGACGAGGAGACCCACGACATCCTCGTCACGCGTACGCACTATGACGAGGCGGGCCGCGCCTTCGAGGTCACGGACGCCCGCGGAAACGTCGCGGAGAAGCGTCGATTTGGCCTCAGCGGCGTAGTGCTCGAGTCTCGGAGTGTCGACGGAGGCGTGCAAGCATCCTTCTCCGACATCGACGGCACCCTCGCGTACGCACGTCGCGGAGAGATCGGAGAGGGGCACGGGTTCTTCTCGAGTTATGACGAGCTCCGCAGACCCGTCACGGACTTCGTGCAACGCGACGATGCGGCCGTCCCCGTTGCGGTGAAACACCGGGTGTGGGTCGACAGCCCGACCGACGACAGCGAGGGCCGGGAGAAGACCTACCACCATGGCCGACTCCTGCGCGTCTACGACGGGGCCGGGTTGGTGCACTTTCACGAGTACGACTACCAAGGCAATCCGGTCAGCACCGAGCGAGTGCTGACAAAGACGCCACAGGCGCCCGACTGGTCCGCGCTCGAGCAGGCGAAGACCCTCGAGGAGCTCGATGCAGCCGCTGCCGACATCCTCGAAGACCAAACCAGCCCCGCCAGCCCCGCCGACCCGCAACCCCGGAGCTACGCACAAACGACAGTGTTCGACGCCCAGGGTCGGGCGACGCAGGTCCAGAACGCGTTCGGTGAAGTGTACACACAGAGCTTCACCGAGGACGGCCTCCTCGAGAAGGTCGAGCGCATCGGCCTGGACGGGGTCACGGAGGTCCCGCAAACGATCTACGCGGTCGAAGACTACGACGCGCTCGGACGCCCGACCGCGCTCACCCGCGGCAAGGCAAAGACGAGCTACACCTACGACGCAAAGACGCTACGCCTTGCATCGCTGAAGACAAAGGCCGGAAACAAGACGCTTCAGGCCCTGTCGTACACCTACGACCCCATGGGCAATATCGTCCGCATTCGCGACGGTTCCCACAAAACGGTCACGACCTCCGGAGCGAAGGTCGAAGCGACATCACGATATCGGTACGACAGTCTGTATCGACTGGTAGAGGCGCGGGGACGCGAGCATCACGGCCAGGCGGGCAACCCCGGACGCGCGCACGTGGACACGCACCTGCTCCGGGTTTCGGCGGCAAACGACGTCACGGCGGTGCGGAACTACACCCAACGCTACCGCTATGACGGCGTGGGGAACCTGCTGGAGATGCGGCACCAGTTGGGGCCGGCCCATAGCGCAGCGGCGTGGACACGCCGGTATGCCTACTCCGACCACGGCAACCGCCTGCGCGCGACGGCCGTCGGAAACAGCGAGACTCCAGACCTCTACCCCCACGATGCGCTCGGTCGCATCACCGCAATGCCGCACCTCGACGCGCTCGAGTTCGATGCTTTCGATCAGCTCGAACGCATCGAGGTGGGCACCACCGTGGTGCGGCTCCAGTACGCCGACGGGGTTCGCGTACGAAAGTGGGTCGAAAAAGGCGGCATCACCGAAGAACGGGTCTACGCAGGGGGCGTCGAGGAGTTCCGGAAGTTCACCGGTAAGGACCCTTTCGGCCCCTTGAAGGAGCACACCAAGACCGAGCACGCGGCAGGGGGGCTGACGATCGATACGAAGTTCGTCAAAGACGGGTCGCCCATCCCGGAGCCCAAGCCGCTGTTCCGGTTCCGCCTCGGCAACCACCTCGGAAGCGCCAGCGTCGAGGTCGACGACGACGGCGCCGTGATCTCCTACGAGGAGTACCACCCGTACGGAACGACAGCGTACCGGGCGGTTCGCAGCGATATCGACGTCGACGTGAATCGGTACCGATTCACCGGGATGGAGCGCGACGAGGAGACGGGCCTCGCACAGCACGGGGCCCGGTACTACGCGAGCTGGTTGGGACGCTGGTGTAGCGCCGACCCGATCGGGCTCGGGGATGGGGTGAACCGGTATCGGTACTGCGGCGGGAACCCAGTGGGGTTCACCGACCGTGGCGGAACAAAGGGCGTCGACGCGACGGGCAGCCCTGAGGAGATCGCGGGTCGGTTCACCGATGCTCTTCGGTGTGTCGAGCCCGGGAGTGATGCTCACATCGAGATCATCAACCAGCTCAACGGACTTCCCGAAGGCTTACGCCGCGAAGTCACCGATGCCCTCGCGGCTGCGTCTCCGCTCCAGGTCGACCACGAGCGACTCGAACGGGAAGCCCTCAGCCGCGAAAACGCCAGATTCCAGCACAGGGCGTCCGTCAGCCCGGCTCCGGAGAATCGAGACTTCTTCAGCCGAGGCGGAGGAACTCTCGCAGCCGGCGGCGTCGGAACAGTAGTCGGAGCAGGGATCCTGGCGGGCCCGATTGGCTGGGCATCGCTCGCGGGAGGCCTGATCCTCGCAGGGGGGATTGCGCTGATGGGCGTGGGTTCGGCCCAGCTCGTTGTTTCCTACTCCGGCAACAGCAGCGCCCGGCACGACGACGAGGTCTCCGCCGCCGCACTGAAGGCACAAGCGATGAGCGCCGGCCCAGGCGCGGTCGTTGGAGCCGCGGTGGGTGCCGCGGTGACGAGGAGTGAGGACGGCGCGGTGACCGGCGCTGCGGTTGGAGGCGTGCTGGAAATGGGCGTCGGCGTGGCGAGTCGTCTCCGAGTCCGCCCGACTCCGCGCAGTCAACTTCGTTCCTCCGCTCCCTCGGGCGAACTACCTTCAACAGGGGTGGATGAGTTCGACCGACTCGTCTACAAGACGCGAACATTCGAGCGGTGGTCAGAGAACGTAGCCCGCCGGGGCTTCACCGTCGAAGCACGCGACCTCGGCGTGGGCATTGCAGCGGAGATCGACATGACAACGAAGTCGATAGTGATCGCACCATCACGGTTCCGCTACATCGACCTACTTCACGAGTCACGCCACATCGCGCAAATCGAGAGGAACGCCGCCTCCCTGGGTCGCAAGAAATCACTCATTGTAGCCGCGTTCGAGGACGGCGCTTACAGGTACGAGATCAGACTCGGCGAACGAAAGGGCTTCTCCAGTGAGTACATGAGCTTCCTCCACGGGAGAAGAGCTGACTACCTCCACCCCCGAGCAAGAAAGGCCATCTCGCACAGCCCAACCCTCCGTGCTCTCTGGCGATGAGGGGTCAGGCGTTTTCGGAAAGGAGCTGAGCCTGGCTGTGCTTCTCGGGGAGAGAAGCACCGGTGCAGACTCGATTCCCGGGGATAGAGCGTATACGCAAGGCGACGCGGCGCTTCTGCTGGGACACCGCGACCGCCAGCCCGCGGAGCACTCACGCCCATCCGACCTCCTGAGCCCCTACGGCCGTGTGGCAACTACCTTGGCCGAATATCGCGTAGGCCGGGGACCGCCGCGAACGTCGCCTCCGAGACTCGAGCAAGGATCCCTTCCGCCTCTTCCGTGAACGGGACTTCTGCCACGCTCCACCAAGTGTCAAACGTGTGTTCCCCCCACGGTGGAGGACCCAGCAAGCGCCCGAAAGAGTCCGCCAGCGTTCCCTGTGTCACATTCTGAGGCGAAACGATGTACTCGTCGTGCAGTGACGCGAGATAGAGCAGCTTGACCTCGCGAATCCAGTCGGCGCACTTCTGGGTAGTACGACCCCCCTGCACTTTCGAGAACAGCTCAGGACCTGCAACAAGAGGAGTGCTGTCGCCCAGGATCGCGAACACCTGCCCGCGACGCTCTTCACGTAAACGAACGAGGTAGTAGGCGGTGTAGAGCATGGAGAGTCAGACTAACAAACATGCGTAAGAAGCGGTGTCACCGGCTTGACACGGTAGGCGCTTCCAAGTCCATATCGTCGTATGAGATCGAGTCGGCTTCCAACTTGACGTAGAAATGTGCTGCAGCGGTCGTCCCCTCACTGGACGCGGCGACAGCGTCTCGGAGGCCACGCCGCTCGAAACGAGCAGGACCACCCGGGTCGGTGACGCGCCCCCCCCTGCCCCTCAACCACCGAACAACGGCGGCGTCCCGAAGGGACCGCCGCCGTCCTCAAACACCGCGCCCGCGCTTACTCGAGGCCGAGTGCGTCCTTCTCGGAGCACTCGACGATGTCGCCGTCGTCGTTGTAGCAGACGTCCGTGCCGCCCACGACGTCGCCGACGGTGTCGGTGAGGTCGCCTTCTTTGCGGCCGGTCGGGAGACGCTCACCGATGCTCTTTTCGGCGCCGCCGTCGAGGACGGTGAGGCCGATGGCGCCGTGGACCTGGGTGAGGTCGAAGGAGCGGACGATGTCGCCGTCTTGGGACTTCCACTCGTTGTAGCGGACCAGCGGTGCCGCGGTTTCGGGGTCTTGCTTGACCTTGGCCTCGGGCGAGGGGCCGAACCACTCCATGAACTTCTCCTTGACGATGTCTTCGTAGCCCTTGCCCGGCCACACGTCGGTGCCGTAGGCGTAGAAGATCTTCCAGAGCTCGTCGTCCTTGAAGAAGTAGAACTTGCGCAGGCCGTTGCCCGTGCGGATGAAGAGCATCTCTTCGTTGTTGTCGTCCTCGTACTCGAACTGAATGAGCGAGACGCCCCAACGGTGGCGGGAAGCCTTGGTGAACTTGGTGTGGTCGGCCTTGAGCGAGGCCATCTGCTCTTGGCGCCAGCGGCGGTTGGCGTCCTGCTCGCTGGCTCCTTTGGCCTCTTTTTGGCGCTTCTCGTACTCGGTCTCGATGTCCTGGGAGAGCACCGTGTAGACCTGGGAGGGGTTCATGCCCCAGCGCAGGTCTTCCATCAGCGCGTACACCCCGTAGGTGGCGCTGAGCTCCGGCTTGGGGTCGACCATCTTGCACTCTTTGGTCTTGTTCTTGCCCTTGCCGGTGGTCTTGCACTTCTCGGCGGCCTTTTGGCGCTTGCCGAGTTTCGGGCGCGGCTCGGGCTCCCACTTCGCGTCCTCGTCGAGCTCGAACTCGCTGTCGTCGCCGAACATGCCTCCGTCGAGGTCTTCGTCGTCGCCACCGCCGCCGACGCCCAGCAAGTTGCTGCCGTCATCGGGGTTGTTCGATCCCTTGTCCTTGTCGCAGCCAGCACCGAGGGCCAGCGACAGAGCCAACACACTGAGAAGACCTTTTGCCGTGGTGTTCATGGCGGATTCGCGCGACGTTAACACGAATCCGCAAGCCGCGGCAGGCCTAGCACCTCACGCCGCAACTCCATGCCGGGCTTCTCCAGGGGTCCTACTCGCCGCGTAGCTGAGCCACCAGGTCCCGCACCAGGTCGTGCGCCGCCCGGGGAGAAAGCTCATCGACGTCCACATCCGTGAGCGTGTCCACCACTTCGGCAGCCACCGCCGCGTCGGGGCCGGCTGGTGCCGCGACCACGCCCGCATCCCCGCCCGAGGGAGAGAACAGCGACAGCTGTGGCGAGGCCCCACCCCGTGGGTCGGCCTCCAGACGCTCGAGGATCCGGGCCGCGCGACGCAGCACCCGCGCGGGCAGTCCCGCCAGGCGCCCCACCTGGACCCCGTAGCTTCGGCCCGCCGCACCTTCGGCGAGTTGGTGCAGGAACACGATACGCCCACGCTGTTCGTGCACCATCACGTGCATGTTCAGCACCCCGCCGAGCACGTTCTCGAGTGCGCACAGCTCGTGATAGTGGGTCGCGAACATCGTGCGGCACCCGACCTGGTCGTGCAGGTGCTCGGTGATCGCCCAGGCGAGCGCCAACCCGTCGAAGGTGGCGGTACCGCGCCCGATCTCGTCGAGCAGCACCAAGGAGGCCGGCGTGGCGCCCGACAGGATCTGCGCCGTCTCGCGCATCTCGACCATGAACGTGCTGTCCCCACGGCCGAGGTCGTCGGCCGCGCCCACCCGCGTGAACACGCGATCGGTCAACCCGATGCGCGCCCGCGTGGCGGGGACGTAGCTGCCCATGTGCGCGAGGATCGTGATGAGCGCGGTCTGGCGCATCACGGTGCTCTTGCCGCCCATGTTCGGCCCCGTCAGCACCCAAAGCCGTGCCGCTTCGGTGCCGGCCGCGTGCAGGTGCACGTCGTTGGGCACGAAGCGCCCCGCGTCCAGCATGCGCTCGACCACCGGGTGCCGCCCGGCTTCGATGTCGAGCACGGGTTCCTCCACGACATCTGGACGACACAGGCCCTCGCGCTGCGCCACCTCGGCCAGCCCCGCGAGCACATCGAGCGTCGCGACCCGTTCCCCCAGGTCGATGAGGCGTTCGCCCTGGGCACTGACGCGCGCCCTCACCTCTTCGAACAGCGCCTGCTCTCGTGCCAAGGCCAACGACTGGGCGCCCAGCACCTTGGACTCCAGCGCCGCCAGCTCCTCGGTGACGTAGCGCTCCGCATTCGCGAGGGTTTGCTTGCGTACGTACTCCTCGGGCACCCGAGCCAAGTGCGCCTTGGGGACCTCGAGGAAGTAGCCGAACACCCGGTTGTGCTGGACCTTGAGCGAGGGGATCTCGGTGCGGGCCCGCTCCCGGGTCTCGATCGCAGCGAGAGCCTCACGCCCGCCGTCCCGAAGTCGCCGCTGCTCATCGAGTTCGTCGTCCGCGCCCTCGCAGATCATGCCGCCCTCTCGCGTGTGTGAAGGCGGTGCGTCGACGAGGTGCGCCTCGAGGTCCGAGAACACGTCCTCCAGCAGGTCGTCGCCCAGCGAGAGCATGTGCGGCACCGAGCGGTCCGTACGGCGCCCCGCGAGCTCGACCAGGAACTGCTCCAGCTCTGGCAGCACCGCCAGCGAGTTGCGCAGCGACCCCAGCTCCCGCGGGTTCACCGAGCCCAAGCGTGCACGCGCGGTGAGGCGCACCATGTCGCGCACGTCCTTGAGTCGCGACTGCAGCTCCTCCCGAAGCGTCGGCTCGGCGACCAACGCATCGATCGCGTCGAGGCGGTCGGCAATCACCTGACGGTCCCGCGTCGGCGCGCCGAGCCAGTTGCGAAGCATCCGGCGTCCCATCGCGGTCTTGGTGCCGTCGATGGCCCACAGCAACGAGCCCTTGCGCAGCCCATCGCGGAGGGTGCGGAACAGTTCCAGGTTGCGAATCGAGGTCTCGTCGAGGATCAGGTGATTGGCGGGCTCGTGCCGCCGCAGCCGATGCAGCAGCAACGTCTGCCCGGGCTGTGTCGCCTCGGCGTAGGTGAGCACCAACGCCCCGGCGACCTCTTCGGCCTCCCGAAGGTTGCGCGTGCCGGACTCTTCGGCCAGCGTCTTGACCCGGCGCCGCACGGTGGCTGGCGGCGCCTCGGCGTACTCGAGGCGGGGCACGTCCGGCGACAGTGACTCGGTGAGCCAGCCGTGCAGTGACTCGTCGGCGATGATCTCCTTGGGGTCGAAGCGCGCCAACTCGGCCTGGGCGGCGTCCTTGTTCGGTGCCCACAACACGAAGTAATCGGCGCTCGAAATGTCGCAGAGCGACAGCGCCACCCCGCCTTCGGCCACCACCACCGCCGCCAGGTAGTTCGCCTCGCCGGGCTGCAGGTGCTCCTCGTCCACCAACGCTCCGGGCGTGACCACGCGGACCACTTCGCGCCGGACGATGTTCGGCCCCTTGCGCTTCTTCGCCTCCTCGGGCGTCTCCATCTGCTCACAGATGGCGACCTTCAGGCCCCGCTCCACCATCGTGCGCAGGTAGCCCCCCAGCGCATGGTGGGGAATGCCGGCCATCGGCACCGGGTCCGCGACGCCCTTGTCCCGGGTCGTCAACGCGATGTCGAGGATCGGCGCGACCTCGACCGCGTCGTCGAAGAACAGCTCGTAGAAGTCCCCCATCCGGAACATCAGAATGGAGTCCGGGTAGTTGGCCTTGATGCCGAGAAACTGCCGCATCACGGGCGTGTCGGCGGAGTTGTGCGGAGCGGGCACGGGGGATCCGTACCGCAGCGGCCTGTGGATCCGCTACCCGCCCCCGCGGGCCCGCCTCAGCGGCCAAACAGGCCCCGAAAACGCGAAGACGGCGCTCACCGCAGTGCGGTGGCGCCGTCCGGAGACCTCGTCGGCCGTCGTCTACTTGCGCACGACGTAGGCGATGATCTTTTCCTTCGACTCGAAGTCTTCCTTGGCTTGGATGCCGGCGGCCCAGGTGTCGAACGAGCCGACCCGAACGCGGTGCCACAGGCGGCCCTTGACCTCTTGCGACTCGACGCGAGCGCCGTGGCCCTTGGCGTTGAGTTCGGCGGCGAACGCTTCGGCCTGCTCCTTGGTGGAGAACGCCTTCATCTGCAGCGTGAACTTGCGGGCCATGCCGGGCTTCGCAGCAGCGGTCTTGTCCGACGACGCCAGCGCGGTCGGTTTCGCGGGCTTGCGGGGCTTGGCGGCAGGCTTGGGCGCGGGCTGTGGCTTGGCCGCGACTTCGGGCTTCGCGGGCTGTGGCTTCACGGGCTCCGCCTGCGCGATGGCGGCGGCGGGAATGGCCGGAGCGTCTTGGGCTTGTTCGGCCTCCTCGGCGGCCTTTTCCGCTTCGAGGTCACGGGTCGGCGGCACGGCGTCGATCTCCGAGGTCTTGAGGCCCTGCTGGAAGCTGAGCTGTGTCTCCACCTCACCGTGCCCGTCGAGGATCGACAGCGAGTCGGCGGACAAGGCCGCGACCTCACCGCTGGGGCCGACCTCGACGCGCCGCCCGACCATCACGCCGAGCGCGAACACAAAACATCCAACGACGCTCAGGCCGAAGAACAGGAAGAAGATCTGACGGTTGTCGAGGTTGAGCTCGACCTTGTCTTTCCACTTGTGCATCTCTCGCATCGGTCACGTCCTCCGTTCGGCGATCTCCCTCAGAAGATCTCCTCTACAGAGTTACGCGAGCCCACGATGTGCGACAAAAAAGTGGAACCGGCCTACTGAACGATCTTGAGGGTCGGGTCCGGGTCGCGGAGCGCCGGGAGTTTCTTCTTCTCCGGCACGTCCCCCGAGGGGTTGGTGCCGCGACGAATGATCTCGGTCGTGGCCGGGTAGTGCAGGTCCCACGACTCCTCTTTGACGACCTCGCCGGCTTGAATGAACTTGCGCTGCCGCTTGAGCTTGAAGCCTCGACGGCCGCGCTGCGCCAAGCTCTCCGAGCCCGACACGAAGCGCCCGTCGTCGCGCCAGATCGTCTGGTACGGCAGCGACTCCTCGAGCGTGCGCTCGAAGGACACCTGGTACGGACGACGCGGCCCGAGCACCTCGGCGTGCACCTTGCCGGACGACACCGTCATGTGCAGCACGACTGGGAAGTCGTAAGGGTTGCGCAGCTTCATGTCGACGCTCGGCCACACGACGGTGGAGTCGAGGCCCATGTCGACGTAGCTGCTCGGGCGCGAGTGCGGGCGCGCTGAGACCACCTCGAGGCCGCCGAAGAAGCCCGCGCCGAAGATCGTCGAGCTCACCTGGCAAATGCCTCCGCCCAACACGTCGACGAGCTGTCCTCCCGAGATGCCGGTACCATAGCGGTAGCCGTTCTCGGCCGAGCGCGCCCCGACAACCTCGTTGAAGGAGAACACCTCGCCAGGCTGCAGGACGAACCCGTCGATCGCGGTCGATCCGACCTTGAGGTTGTGGGTGCGATCCTTGTGTTGATCGTCGGCCTGGTACGGGGTGTCGAAGCTGCCCAAGACGACCGAGATGTCCAAGTCGGCCGCGATGTCCCCCAGGGGATCGGCGACGGCAGGTTTCTCGGCAACGATGAGGTCGACTTCGGTGGCGCCCGAGGCCAGACCCGTCGCGACCACCGACAACGAGTCATAGGCCAGCAGTGCCGTGCCCGCCCGTGCGGGAAGCACTTTGCGGCCCTGAAAGTCCAAGCGGGTCGGCAACGACGGGCTCTCGACCGAGGGCGCCAGCGCCTGCAGCTGGGCGAGCGCGGCCTCCTCCTCGAAGCTGTACGTGACCGGAAGATCAACGCCGCCGGCCTTCGCGGTGAGGCGGGTGGAGAGGTCCTCGAGCGGATCCCCGGAGCGTCCGACCTCGAGCGCGCCAGCGACTGCGCGCTGCACCGCAGCCGTGGCTCCGAGCGCCTCGGCGGTGGTTTCCACCGACGCCTCGCCTGCCCGAAGCACCATCGGCCGTGCAATCGACTCCTGGCCGGCCTGCTCTGCGACCTCCACCAGCGCGTCGCCTGCCAGGCCCCCCGCGTCCGTGCCCGCAATGCGCACCCCCGCCACGACCATGTCGCTGTCCTGACCGGCTTGCCACGCCCCGTGCACCGAGGCGCCCGCCCAGCCCAGGGCGGCGAGCAGCGCCAGCCCTTCCACGCGCGCGGCGAGCCTCGACGCCGGGGATCGTGGACCCTGCATCGTCGGACCGACGCCACCATCTTCCTCGGGCCGGGTCTGGCGCGACGAACGGGGCGCATCCGCGGTGGTCCTGAGCGCGACTTCGGTCATCAGCACCGAACCTATGGTTCTGCGCAGTGCCCTCCAAAAAACCAGCCGCTGCGCACCCGGTGGGAACCTGGCCGGCCGAACCTTGTCCAATACCGTTGCAGGGCGAAAAACGGGCGGCCTCCCCTCTCACACAACGCTCGAACAAGCAGCCTCAACCCTCCGAGACTCGTGCGGTTTTCGGGAGCGCGAGAGCATTCCTGCTCCAACCGCGTTATGAGTACCTCGATGACGGAGTCCGGCTCGCCCATCACCCAAGTCCGCGTGCAACGCTCGTTGCCGACCTGGGTCAAGCTGTGGACGATCGTGATCCTCGCCAACCTCGGCGGGTTCACCGTGTCGCTGTGGGTCGCGGGCAGCATCCGTGCCGTCCCGTCGTCGTCCACGATGGTCTCGGTTCTGCTGTTCGCCTACTACGCGGCGATGGCGGTGCTCGCCGTGCTCGACGCGTTGTTGCTCGACGAGGTCCTGTTCAAGGGAAGCTTTCGCAAGACCCACATCCAAGGACGCATCGCGAAGCTGAGCACCAAGGGCGGCAAGAGTGACGCGATGGAAGACGTCGCGGCCTCGATGCAGCGCACCACGATGAGCTTTCCGTTTCTCGTGCTGGTGTGTGGCGGCATCACCTACGTGCTGTTCAACCTCGTCAACCACGACTTCGACCCCTACTACCGCCGCGTCGGGCGCCACGTGGTCAGCCTGCACCTGGGCTCCAACGCCGAGCAGGAAGAGGCCATTCGCACCCTCTCCATTCGACGCGAACCCCAGGTCCTCCCCGCGCTGAAGTGGCGGGTGACCCAAGGCGGCGAGCCGGCCAAGTGGGCCGCGTGGGCGCTGGGCCGATTCACCGACCTGCCAACCCGTCGGCCGCTCAAGGCACCGCTGGTCACCGCCTCGAAGAGCGAGGACCCCGCCGTGCGCCGCGAGGCTCTGGTCGCGCTGGGGCGGATCCAGCACCGCGCCGCCGACACTGCGATTCACGACGAGATTCGGGCCCAGCGCGACCGCGACGAGCAAGTCGACGGACGGCTGCTGTACGCCCTCGGCGCGATTCAGACCCTCTCCTCGGTGCCCGTGCTCGAGGACCTGCTGCACACCGCCCGCCCACAGACCCAGCGGCTGGCGGCCTGGGCCCTCGCGCAGCACCGCGATCAACGCGGTGGTCGCAAGGTGGTCAAGATCCTCGAGGCGCGGCTGCCCACCGCCTCCCACGAGGTGCGATGCGCGATTGTGCACAGCCTCGGCATTCTCGCCGACGAGCAGTCCAACCTCGCGCTCATGGACGCATACGACCGCGCCACCCCGGCCGAGCGAGCCACGATCTGCCCGCGGCTGCGGCTGAGCATGCGGCCCGACGGAGCCCAGGACGACCGCGTCGACCTCTTCATGCCGCAGGACACCTTTTCGATGAAGGTCATCCTTTCGATGGCCCAGATGCGGGCGACGAGCCCCGAGGTCCGCGGCCGCGCCGAACCGTGGCTCGATCGCATCATCGCCGATGAAGAGACCACCCCGGCGGCACGGGAGTCGGCACGCAGCCTGCTCTCCGGCATCAAAACGGGACGCGACGACAACGCTGCGCCGTCGGTCGACGAGGCTCTCGGCATCGACTGACCCGAGTCTTTGGGGATGACGCGCTGGTCGCGGTAGCCTTGCCTTCGTGGACGTGCTGCCGGTCGACACCGAGCTCGAGCCCGGCGAGCTCGTCGCTCCCGGTGCGAGTCCGGGCGCTGCGATCCGCATTCGCTCCCGACTGACCGAACTGCCGCACGGCATCTGCTACCGGGCGCGCCAAGACGGCGTCGCCGTGCTGGTCACGGTCGTCGACCCGGTGTTCATCGCCGACCTCGGGGTGTTGGCGGGCCTGCGGCGCGACCTCGATGCCGTCGCCCAACGGCCGCACCGCGCGTTGCTGCCCTTGCACGGCTACGACCGCCCCGATCGGTACCTGCTCATCCTCGAACACGATCCGGGGGGCACCACCATTCGTGGGTTCGTCGAGCACCGGATCTCGCGCGGGCGGCCGCTCGATGCCGAGGCCGCCTCCGCCCTGATCGGTCACCTGTGCACCGCCCTGTCCGCGCTGCACCCCGACGTGATTCACGGCTACGTCAACGCCGACACCACTTTCGTGAGCGAGTCGGGGCGGGTGTTTCTCTCGGCGCAGGCGCTCGGCAAACATCTCGCGCGCACCCCCGGCTTCGCCCGCCACCGCCAGGCGGGCCGCTTGCCCAACGTCACCCCCGAGCAGCTGCTCGCCACCCCTCAACTCAGCCCCGGTACCGACGTCTTCGCGCTCGGGGCCCTGTTCTTGGAAATGGTGACCGGCCGCCCGCTCACCGAAGCGGGGCAACCGATCCACACCCTCGGGGTGGTCGGCCCTCCGGGCTTGCTGATGTGTCTGGAGCGAGCGACAGCCCCCTCGCCGACCGCCCGGCCCCCGGATGTCGGCACCTTCAAGGACGAGCTGACCGAGGCGCTGCAGGAAGGGCCACTCGAGCGGCACGCCACGCTGTCCGTCCCGATTCCGCCGCCGCCGGGGCCCGGCGTTCCGCCCCCCGTGTCTCCGCCCGCAGCGCTTCGCGCGGTGTCGACCCACCCGGCACCACCCCCGGTCCCTCCGGCTCCGCCTCCACCGCCGCGCCCTCGCCCCGCGATGCCTCCGCCTCCGCCGGCGGCCGAAGCCGTGCCGACGCCCACTGCGGGCGCGAGTTCATCCATGCTCGGACTGGCCCTCGAGGACATGGACCAGGTCGCCAAGCGCCTCGAGACCATCGATGGCATGGCCAGCGAAGTCGAAAACCTCGGCGAAACGCTCCCCGAGGAAGACGAGCCGTCGAACGACTCCGGCCTCGACACCACACGAAAGGGGCCCTCGTACTTTCTGGTGCGGGGCAAGACGCTGGAGGGGCCGATGCCCTTCTCTCGGATCTCCGAACGGGCCGCGGACGGCAAGCTTCATCTCGACGACCGGGTGCAAGACCGCAGCGACGGCCGCGAGCATCCGATCGCCTCGGTGCCCGTGCTTCGGCGACTGCTGGAGACGGCCGAGGAGCGCAAGGAGCTTCTGCGCTTCTCCCAGCAGCGTGCCGCGCCACGCGAAGGCCCAGCCCCGGCTCCCCCGCCGCGTGTCGCCAAGGACCGGCGCGGGCTCTTCACCTTGCTGTGGGTCGTCGTGGCGCTGGGCATGTTTGCGGGCGCCGGATGGTGCCTGACCCAGCGCGGCGCCTGAGCCCTCAACTCCCGGGGCGCTTCGCTTGGGCCGGCAACCCTTGCCAGCGCCCGATCACCTCCGGCCCGGCCGGGTCGTGGCCCGCGAGGAATCGCTCGATGTGCCCGAAGCTGTCCTGTCCCCAGAAGAGCTCCCCCTCGATCTCGAACGTCGGCACCCCAAACACTCCCCGAGCCTGCGCGGCCTCGGTGAGCGCGCGCAGCCGGGCTTTGTTCTCGGGGCTCGAGGCCGCCTCCACCATCGAGACACCATCGAGGCCGGCACCGCACAGCGCGTCTTTCACCTGCTGGGGGTCGGTGATGCCCTCTCCTCTCGCCCAGACCCGGGCAAAGAGCACGTCGATCACCGCGCGCTGAAGCATCGGGTCGAGGTCGAGCGCCGCGACGCGCAGGCCGAGCAGCGGGTTGAACGGGTGCGCGGGCGGTGGCTGCAGCGGCACCCCTTGATCGGCGGCCAGCCGCACCACGTGTTTGAAGGTGTACAGCCGTTTGGGCGGGATCTCGGCTGGGCCCTTGTGACCGTAGGCGTCGAGCAGGGCCGCGAACAACACCGGCTCGACCTGAAGCTGCAACCGCTGACGGGCGGCAAAGTCGTGCAGTCGCGTCCACGCCAGATAGGCGTAGGGCGAGATGAAGTCGAAGCTGAAGCGGAGCGTTCGCGCCATGGCAACCGATGGTACCGTCGTGCGGTGCGCCTCGCCGGCTGCTTGTTGGTGCTGACGTCCCTGTGGACGACGAACGTGTCCGCCGCGGTGCCGCGATGGCCCAGCTGGCCCAGCGAGATTTCGCGCACCGCTGCGCCGCTGCTCGACCCGGGCCGCTCGGCCCACGAACGCGATCGCACGGCCGCACTCGTTCGCCTGCAGCGATACCCGACGCCACTCATCGAAGACGCGCTCCAGGTCGCGCTCACCGAGGACCCCTCGATTCAGGTGGTCCGCGAGGCCCTGCGGATCTGCTATCTCCGCCGCGCCTCGGTCTGCCTGGAGCCCGCCACGGCGCTCTATCGCGATGGCAACACGATGGCGCTGCACGCCCCGGCGCTGCGGGTGCTCGCAACGGACCCACGCGGCGAGCGGCTCGACATTCTGCTCGAGGCGATGCTCGATCCATCCGACACGATCCGCGCCGAGGCAGCACAGCTCGCCGGATGGGCACCGGTCCGTGGCGATGCCCTGGCCCGCACCCGTCGTGCGCTGCTCTCGAAGCTCTCCGACACCGCCTCTGTCGTCCGGGAACGCGCCGTCACCTCGCTCGGGCTGCAAGGACCCGGCGAAGGCACCCTTGCCATCGCGCGCCTGCTCGAAGACCCCGAGCCCGACGTGCGCGCAGCGGCAGCGGTCGCCCTGGGACGACTCGGCGATGCCAAGGCCACCGCGGCGCTGCTGCGGGCCATCGAAGGCCAAAACGAAGGCAACGTGACCCGCGCGATGCTCGGCGCCTTGGCCCGCCTGCCCGGTGACTCCGTGGTGCAGGCACTGCTCGCGTTTCTCGACGATCCCCCGCCCGGGGTCGGGTCGCTCACCGTCGCCGAGGCGATCGGCGACCGCAACAAACCGGAGGCCGCCCTCATCGACGGTCTGGTCGAGCGACTGCGCGACCCCGGAGCGGAGGAGGCAGCACGGCGCGCATTGTTGTGGCTGGGCGATGCCGCAGCGGTCCGCCTGCAAGAGGCGCTCGCGCGGGGCCTCGGTGCTCGCTTGGACGCGGACGTGCGCCGCCTGCTCGACGCGACCTCGGACCCCCAGACCACCGCGTCCCCCGAGGAGGCGTGGCCCGCCGCGGACGACGTCCCGGCATGGCGTGAGCGCCTGACCGTCGGCCGCGATGCCGAGCGACTGCGCGCGGCAGCGGCTCTGGGCGCACAGTCACCGGCGTGGTTGGCGGATCACGTGCACGCACGGATCGACCGCGGCGCACTCGAACCCGCCCGCCCGTTCGTGTTTGCGCTCGCGACCATGCCCGAGCCCACCGCGTTTCGTGACGACAGCGTGATCCCGTGGGCGCGATTGGCCGGGTGGGCCAGCGATCGCACGCTGTCCGAGTCCGACCGCTGCATCGCGACGCTCGCCCTCGGCCAAGCGCGAGGCAAGGCCGCCGAGGCCCTCGCGTCCGACACCTTGGGCACCCTGCTCGGCGACGCCTCGCCCCGGGTTCGAGCCTGCACGGCGTTCGCGTCCCGACGGGTGGCCCCCGAGCTCGCGGCGCTCGCTCTGCTCGACAGCGACCCGGGGCCTCGCGCAGCTGCGGTCAGTGTCGTGGCTGCCGAGGACCACGCTGCCCGGCGCACGCACCTGGCGAGCGTCGATCCCGATCCCCACGTCCGGGCGCTCGCGACCGCAGCCCCACACGGCGGCGCGGCGGTGCTGGTGACCACGCGTCCCAGCCCGACCCCCTGGGCGTCCCCGCCGCTTTGGATCGACGACGATGGCGGCCCGGTGCTCGTGCTGGGGACGCGCCCCGTGCCCTGGGGCGTGCGCATCGCGGCGCCAACGTCACGATAACCGTCGTTGAGGTTTGCGCCAGCAGGAAGATTGCAACGATACGTGTCTTCGGAAGCGTTTTCGATGTCATTGATACGCTATGAACTGGCCCCCGCGAGCTAAGACGCTGACATCACGGAACAATTACACTTGGCCACGACCTTGCTCCGTAGGGGGGCATGGACGCCGCTGCTGCTCAGTTCTCGGACCTCGCCCTGCCCCACCTGCCTCGCTTGTACCGGCTCGGGTTGCGTCTGACCCACCAGCCGAGCGAATCCTCGGACCTGGTGCAGGAGGCTCTCACCCGCGCCTGGGCCAACTGGTCCTCGTTCGACCGTGCCGGCAGCCTCGGCGCCTACCTGTCCCGCATCCTTTACAACACCTTCGTGTCCCGCCACCGTCATCAGCGCGTGGTCACGACCACCGCCGCCCGCCCGGATCTGGTCGACCACCTCTTCGACCGCCGCCGCATGGACGAGGCCGACGCGCCCGAGAAGAGCTGGCACCGTGATGACCTTTCCGATGAGGTCGTCGCGGCCCTGGAGGCCCTTCCCGCCCACTACCGGGCGGTGGTCGAACTGGTGGACCTCGGCGGCCTGCCCTACAAGGACGCCGCTGACGAGCTGGGCATTCCGCTCGGCACGGTGATGTCTCGACTGCACCGCGCCCGCAAGCTGATGCGCGGCGCTCTGACCGAGTACGCCGCCGACTTCGGCTACGCCGCCGCCGCCTGACCCCGACGAACCGGCCCACGGGGAGATCGACCCGCGCGCACAGTTTGCGCGCAATGTGAGCCTCTTCCTATCCCGCGTCCCGACCTCTCCGAAGGGCGCGACCATCGGCGACCCCGCGAGGATCCCAAAACCCGCCAAGAGGCGGCTGTTACTGGGGTCCTCGCGCTTTTTCGTGCTGCGGCACCTCCGCGAGCATCGGGCGGCCAGAGTGTTCAAAGCCTGAACAAGCGACTGCCTGGTGGTCCAGATCGGCGCAACCGACGTCAGGAAGGGTCTTTCCATCCAGGCAAGGACCCCCTAGAAACGGCGGCACAGATGGGCGCGCACAAAATCAAGCTCGGCCTCGATCTGCCGATCACGGGCGAGCCGCGGCAGGAGATTCACGAAGGACGCGCGGTGGGCTCGGTCGCCATCATCGCGGCGGACTACATCGGCATGCGGCCCGCGATGGCCGTCAAGGTCGGCCACGAGGTCAAGCGGGGACAGCTTCTGTTCGAAGACCGCAAGACCCCGGGGGTTCGCTTCACGGCACCTGCGGCGGGCACCGTCGTCGCGGTCAACCGTGGCGAGCGCCGTGCCCTGCAGTCGGTCGTCATCAAGCTCTCCGACGCAGAGTTTGCCGGCGAGACCAAGGCGGAGGAGATGCAGTCGTTCGACGCGTTCACCGGCAAGGACCCCTCGGGTCTATCGCGTGAACAGGTCGTGGGATTGCTCGCCGAGTCCGGCATGTGGACCGCATTGCGGGCCCGCCCGTTCTCGCGGACGCCCTCGCCCGGCGCCGATGCACCGCACTCGATCTTCGTGACCGCCTCGGACACGCATCCGCTCTCGCCCGACGTCGACGTCGTGCTGGCGGGGCGTGAAGACGACTTCCGCCGTGGACTCGACGCCGTTTCCAAGCTGACCGAAGGCAAGACGTACCTGTGCAAGATGGCGGGCACCGCCGTCGCAGCGGGCGAAGCCAAGGACGTCACCGTCGAGGAGTTCTCCGGCCCCCACCCCGCGGGCACGGTCGGCGTTCACATTCACACGCTGGACCCCGTCTTCCGCCAGAAGACGGTCTGGCACCTCGGCTACCAGGACGTCATCGCGATCGGCGAGCTGTTTCGCACCGGCACGCTTCCGGTCGAGCGCATCGTCGCGCTGGGCGGACCGCTCATCGATCGCCCCCGCCTGGTTCGCACCCGGGTCGGCGCGTCGATCGACGACCTCACCGCGGGCCGCGAGCTGCTCAAGCCCGAGGGCGACAGCCGCATTCTCTCCGGCTCGGTGCTGCACGGCCGCGATGCGCAAGGCGACATTCACGGCTACCTGGGTCGCTACCACCAGCAGGTCTGCGCTCTGGCCGAGCCGCACGAGCGCGAGTTCATGCGCATGGTGATGCCGGGCTTCGGCGTGTACTCCACGGTGCGCGCCTTCGTCGGCGCCATCCTGCATCAAGTCGCGCCACGCAAGTTCGCGATGGATGCCTCGGCCAACGGAAGCCACCGCGCCATGGTGCCCATCGGCATGTACGAGCGCGTGCTGCCGATCGACGTCATGGCGACCCACCTCCTGCGTGCGCTGCTCGTGCACGACACCGTCTTTGCCGAGAAGCTCGGCGTCTTGGAACTCGACGAAGAGGACCTGGCGCTGTGCAGCTTCGTGTGCCCCTGCAAGAACGACTACACCACCGCGCTGCGTGAAACGCTGACGATCATCGAGAAGGAAGGCTGATGGATTTCCTCCGCAAGTTTCTTGATCGGCTCGAGCCGATGTTCAGCAAGGGTGGCGAGTTCGAACGCCTCTACCCGCTGTACGAGGCCGCCGATACGATTCACTTTTCCCCGCTCGACCGAGCCAAGGGGACCTCACACGTTCGGGACGGTCTCGACCTCAAGCGCTTGATGCTGACGGTCATTGCCGCCCTGATCCCGTGCATCCTGTGGTCGCTCTACAACACGGGCTACCAGGCGGCATTGGCCGTCGAAGGGGCAGCGACGCGGCTCGACACCTGGCAGGACATCGTCTTCTACGACATGCTCCGCTTCCAGGCCGACTCGGGCAGCATCTTCGGCTGCATCGTGCACGGCGCCATCTACTTCCTGCCGGTCTACATCACCGGCCTGGCAGTGGGCGGCATCGTCGAGGCCACCTTCGCCGTCGTTCGCAAGCACGAGATCACCGAGGGCTTCCTCGTCACCTCGATGCTGTTCCCGCTGACGCTGCCCCCGACCATCCCGCTGTGGCAGGTCGCCTTGGGCATCACGTTCGGCGTCGTGATCGGCAAGGAAGTGTTCGGCGGCGTGGGCATGAACGTGCTCAACCCGGCGCTGACCGGTCGCGCGTTCCTGTTCTTTGCCTACCCGGCGCAAATCTCGGGTGACCAAGTCTGGATCGCGGCCGACAACCTCGCCGCCGACGGCTACTCGGGTGCGACCTACCTCGCACGCGCAGCCGAATCGGGCATGGCCACGCTCACCGACGAAGTCTGGTGGAACGCGTTCTTCGGCCTCGTCCCCGGCTCGATGGGAGAGACCTCCGCGTTCTGTGCCCTGTTGGGTGCGGGCATCCTGATCTTCACCCAAATCGGGTCATGGCGAACCATGTTCGGCGTGCTCGCGGGTACGGTCATGATGGCCGCGACGCTCAACTGGATCGGGTCCGACACCAACCCGATGTTCGGCGTCCCCTGGTACTTCCACGTGGTCCTCGGCGGCTGGGCGTTCGGCACGGTCTTCATGGCCACCGACCCGGTCAGCTCGGCATTCACCGAGACCGGAAAACTCATCTACGGCGTCGGCATCGGCGTGATGGTCGTGCTCGTGCGCGTCATCAACCCCGCCTACCCCGAGGGCATGATGCTCGCGATCTTGTTCATGAACATCTTCGCGCCGCTCATCGACCACTTCTTCGTTCAGGCCAACATCAAGCGGAGGCAGGCTCGCTATGGCGTTCAGTAACGGATACATCATCGGATTCGCGGGCGCCGTCTGTGTCGGCTGCTCGATCTTCGTCGCCGGCTCGGCGGTGGCTCTTCGCGAACGGCAAGAGCTCAACGCCGTGGTCGACAAGCAGACCCAGGTCCTCAAGGTGGCCGGTCTCGTCAAAGAAGGCGAAGCCATCACCCCGGCCGAGGTCGGCAAACGGTTCGAAGAGAACCTGGTCCCCAAACTCGTCGACCTCGAGAGCGGCGAGTACGTCGATGGAGACGCCGCCGGCTTCGACATGGACGCCGCGATGAAGGACCCGGCCCAGAGCATCGAGGCCCCTGCCAACGATGCCAAGGTCGCCCGCTTGCCCAAACAAGGGCTCGTCTACGAGCTCAAGGGCGCCGACGGCCAGGTTTCCGCGTACATCCTTCCGGTCGAAGGCAAGGGTCTTTGGTCCACGCTCAAGGGCTTCATCGCCCTCGAGCCCGACACCACGACGGTCGCGGGCCTCACCTTCTACAGCCACAAGGAGACCCCCGGTCTCGGCGGCGAGGTGGACAACCCCAAGTGGAAGGCGCTGTGGGCCGGCCGCAAGGTGTTCGACGACAAGTGGACACCCAAGGTCGAGGTCATCAAGGGCCAAGCGGGTCCAGCCGCCGACGACCCCTACCGCGTCGACGGACTCTCCGGCGCCACGCTGACCAGCCGTGGCGTCACCTACCTCGTCCAGTTCTGGGTCGGCCCCGAAGCGTTCGGGCCCTACCTCGAGAAGAAGCGCGGCGGCGCCAAGAAATAGGGAGCACACGAGATGGCCAAACCGTCCAAGATCGTTCTCGATCCCCTCTTCAACGACAACCCGATCGCCCTTCAGGTGCTCGGGGTGTGTTCCGCGCTGGCGGTCACGACCAAGATGGAGACCGCAGTGGTCATGTCCATCGCCGTGATCGCGGTGCTGATGGCGTCGAACGCTGCAATCTCGGCCCTGCGCAACCGCATTCCGCCGAGCATCCGCATCATCGTTCAACTCACCGTCATCGCCTCGCTGGTGATCATCGTCGACCAGGTCCTCAAGGCCTACGTCTACGAGGTCAGCAAGCAGATGTCGGTGTTCGTCGGTCTCATCATCACGAACTGCATCGTGATGGGGCGCGCCGAGGCGTTCGCGATGCAAAACGGCGTCAAGGACAGCATCCTCGATGGCCTCGGCAACGGCCTGGGCTACTCGCTGATTCTGCTGGTCGTCGGCGCCTTCCGTGAGGTGTTCGGCTCCGGCTCGTTCTTCGGCATTCAGGTGCTCAAGCCCGTGACCGAAGGCGGCTTCTATCAGACCAACGGCCTCATGGTGCTCGCACCGTCGGCCTTCATTCTCATCGGCATCTTCATCTGGGTGCTGCGGACCTTCAAGCCCGACCAGGTCGAGGCGGAGTAGGCGAAGAGGAGCCCTTTCGATGGAGCATTACCTCAGCATTCTGGCGAAGACGATCTTCGTCGAGAACATGGCCCTGGCGTTCTTCCTGGGCATGTGTTCGTTCCTTGCGGTTTCGAAGAAGATCGAAACCGCAATCGGCCTGGGCGGCGCGGTCATCTTCGTGTTGGCCGTCACCACGCCGATCAACAACGTCATCTACAACGCGCTGCTCAAAGAAGGCGCGCTGGCCTGGATCAGCCCCGAGCTGGCCGACGTCAACCTCGAGTTCCTCACCTTCTTGACCTTCATCGGCAGCATCGCGGCCACGGTGCAGGTCGTGGAGATGGCGCTCGATAAGTTCTCACCGGCCCTCTACAACGCGCTGGGAGTGTTCCTACCGCTCATCGCGGTGAACTGCGCCATCCTGGGTGCGTCGCTGTTCATGGTCGAGCGCGACTACGACCTCGCCGAGTCCACCGTGTTCGGGATTGGCAACGGCATCGGTTGGGCGCTGGCCGTGGTGGCCATGGCCGCCGTCCGGGAGAAGATGCGCTACAGCAACGTCCCCGAGGGACTTCGCGGTCTGGGCATCGCCTTCATCCTCACGGGCCTCATGGCCATCGGCTTCATGGCCTTCTCCGGCATCCAGCTCTAGCGCGCGAAAGGACGGATTCGAAGATGAACACAACAATCATCCTCGGCGTGGTGATGTTCACGGTGGTGATCGTGGGCTTGGTCGTCGTGCTCATGGTGGCGCGCTCCAGGCTCGTGAACACGGCCGCCGTCACCCTCAACATCAACGACGAAAAAGACATCAAGGTCCCCGCCGGCGGCACACTGCTCAACGCGCTCGCTGCCGAGAAGATCTTCATCCCCTCCGCGTGCGGCGGCAAAGGCTCTTGCGGCGTCTGCACGGTGCACGTGAAGGCCGGTGGCGGTGCCATGCTGCCCACCGAAGAGGCCCACATCTCGCGCGGCGAAGCCCGCGAGGGTTGCCGCCTGTCCTGCCAGGTCAAGATCAAGCAGGACATGAAGGTCGAGATCGAGCCGGAGATCTTCAGCGTCAAGAAGTGGAAATGTAAGGTCATTTCCAACGACAACGTCGCGACCTTCATCAAGGAGCTCAAGCTGCAGCTCCCCGAGGGCGAGTCGGTGCCGTTCCGCGCCGGTGGCTACATTCAGATCGAGTGCCCGCCGCACGTCGCCAACTACAAGGACTTCGACATTCAGGAGGAGTACCGAGGCGACTGGGACCGCTTCAACATGTGGCGTTACGTCTCCAAGGTCTCCGAGCCGGTCGAGCGTGCGTACTCAATGGCGAACTACCCGGAGGAAGAGGGCATGATCATGCTCAACGTCCGGATCGCCAGCCCACCGCCACGCGCCCCCGAAGGCACGCCTCCGGGCATCATGTCCTCGTACATCTTCAACCTCAAAGAGGGAGACGAGGTCACCATTTCGGGCCCGTTCGGCGAGTTCTTCGCCCGCGAAACCGAAAAAGAGATGGTGTTCGTCGGCGGCGGTGCCGGCATGGCGCCGATGCGCTCGCACATCTTCGACCAGTTCCGTCGCCTCAAGACCAACCGCAAGGTCACCTTCTGGTACGGCGCGCGCTCGCTTCGCGAGGCGTTCTACGGCGACGAGTTCGACGAAATCGCCAAGGACTTCCCGAACTTCGAGTGGCACCTCGCGCTCTCCGACGCGCAGCCCGAGGACAACTGGGAAGGCTACACCGGCTTCATTCACCAGGTGTTGCTCGACAACTACCTCAAGGACCACGAGGCGCCGGAAGACTGCGAGTACTACATGTGCGGTCCCCCGATGATGAACCAAGCGGTCATCAACATGCTCTTGGACCTCGGGGTCGAGCCCGAGAACATCATGCTCGACGACTTCGGTGGCTGAGACCCCGAACAACCCCTCGAGAGATTCGGGCCGCCCCCTCAAACGGCGGCCCGTTTTCTTGGTGGGTGCCCTGCTCGTCCTGGTCGGCCTCACCGTCTGGCGGCTGTGGTACGCACCCACCCCGCCCCGGGTCGTCATGGTCCAGGGCGAAACGATGGGCACCACGTACACGGTCAAGGTCGTGGCCGACACGCGCGAAGAGCAGTCGGACGAAGCCAAGGCCGCGCTGCAGCGCACCGTGCACGAGGCGCTGGCCGAGGTCGACGGTGCCATGTCGACCTACAAGCCCGAGTCCGAGCTCTCCGCGTTCAACGCGGGTCCGGGCAACGTCGACGTCACCGTCTCTCCCGCGATGGCCCAGGTGCTTGCGGTGGCGATGGAGGTGGGCAAGCAAAGCGGCGGTGCCTTCGACGTCACCGTGGGCCCGCTGGTCGAGCGCTGGGGCTTCGGGGCCCGAGGGGAACTGAAAGCCCTTCCAAGCGACGACGAGATCAATGCCCTGCGCGCCCGCCTCGGCCACGACCACCTGCGCTTCGATGCGGCGGCACCGAGCCTGCGCAAGGACGCCGATGCGCTGCGCGTGGACCTCAGCGCGGTTGCCAAGGGCTTCGGCGTGGACCAAGCCGCGGCGGCACTCGAGCAGGCCGGCTACCACGACTACATGGTCGAGGTCGGCGGCGAGATTCGTGTGGCCGGCAACACCGAGGCCGGCCGCCCGTGGCGACTGGCGGTCGAAAAGCCGAGTCCGACCGAGCGGGCGATCTACGAGGTCGTCGCGCTGCGCAACCAGGCGCTGGCCACCTCGGGCGACTACCGCAACTTCACCGTGGTCGATGGCGTCCGCTACTCGCACACCATCGACCCCACCACGGGCCGTCCCGTCACCCACGACCTGGCCTCGGTCAGCGTGATTGCGGACACCTGCGCACGCGCCGATGCGTTGGCCACCGCGCTCAACGTGCTCGGACCCGAGCGCGGCTTGGCACTTGCAGAACGCGAAGGCTTGCCCGCCCTGTTCCTGGTGGGCGATCCCGCCGACCTGCAAGCACACGCGACGGACGCATGGCTCCAGCTCCGCGTGAAGTGACCTGCTACCGTAGGGCCATGCAACGGACGCGTTGGATCGCGCTGCCGCTGATGGCCGCGCTGCTGCTCGCATGCAACAACGACACCGGCGGTGCCGCGGACACCGAGGCCATGTGCGAGGGCTACGGTGAAGACCCGGACCCGTGCTGCTGCTTCCCCGAGCCCGGCGTCGCCGCGTGCGATGAGGAGCAGCTGTGTCCGACGATGGAAGCCGACTGCGGCGAAGGGACGCTGGGCATGGGGCTGTGCACGCTCGACCAGGCCTCCGACGCAGCGGTGATGTGCGCCCTCACGGCACTCGGCGACCCGAGTTCGCAAGGCAGCCTCGACTGGACGATTCGAGAGTCGAACGGCACCAAGGTGTCGAGCGCGACCTTGCACCTGGGCGGTTCGCGCGCCGCGCTCCAGGTTGCGGTGTCCGACGACCTGAACCAGACCGATCAGGCGTTTGCAGGTGCATTGCCGAGCGATTTCGACGCTTCGGAGTGCGCGGCGTTCGACACCCCCGGCGCGCGCTTCGAGTGCATGCTCAACGTCACCGAGCTGCAAGAGAGCCTGACCTGCCACGACCAGACCACCCAAGAACCGTTGTAGCCGAGTCCTCTGCGGCGCCCTATGATGCCCACAATGCTGATCGCCTCCTCACTCATGCTGACCGTGGGCCTCACCGTGGGCCTCATCGCGTTGCTGATGGGCGGCATGGCGATCGGTGTCATCGTCTCCGGGCGACGCCTGGCGGGCTCGTGCGGTGGCACCGGGGCCGACTGCCTGTGCGAGAAGAAAGAGCGGGGCGAGTGCCCCAACGACAAGAAGAACGCGCTGCCGCCCAATGAACGGCTGGTGAGCGCCGACCTGACACGAGCGGTGCAATGACCCGGACGCCGGGCGCGTGGGGGCAGCGTGGACGCTGACGCGCGCGCCTTCGCGATCGAGGCCCACGGCGCGCAGACCTACGGGGACGCGCCCTATGTCACCCACCTCGATGCGGTCGCCGCGTTGGTGCCGCCCCACGATGCAACGCTCCGCGCGGTGGCGTTTCTGCACGACGTGCTCGAGGACACCGCAGCGACCCACGCCCAACTGCTCTCGCGCTTCGGCGCCACGGTGGCCGACGCCGTCGAGCTCGTCACCGATCCCGAGGGCAGCAACCGCCGCGAGCGCAAGGCCAAGCTGCACACGCGGTTGGCCGGGCTGACCTTGTGCACTCCCGCCCCACCGCTGGCCCTGCACGTCAAGGTGGCCGATCGCCTGGCCAACGTGCGCGCCTGCGTGCGCTCGGGCGACACCCGCCTGGCCGTGTATCGCCGGGAGCACGACGACTTTCGTCCGGCCGCGTTCCGGGCCGGCCTGTGCGACCCCCTGTGGGCCGAGCTGGACGCTTTGCTGTCGGGTTGAGCACGGTTGACGGCGCAGAAGGCTTTCGCCATCGTCGCCCGATGACGCGCCCCCTGGCTCTCTCCGTGGTTCTGCTCGCGGCTGCCTGCCAAGGCAAGGGCGGCGCGTCCACAGGCCAAGGCGAGGCCGTCAACGCCGGCGTCGAGTTCACCGCCAAGACCACCGACGGCAAGGACTTCGACCTCACCGCGTACCGCGGCAAGGTGGTGCTGGTGAACGTCTGGGCCACCTGGTGCCCGCCGTGCCGCGACGAACTCCCCGAGCTGCAGGGACTGCACGAGGCCCACGGCGACGAGTTCGTCGTCATCGGTATCAGCACCGATAAAGCGCGCAACCACAAGAACGTGCGCGGCCTGATGTCGCAGTTCGGCATCACCTACCCGGTCGTGCTCGACCCCGACGGCCAGGCCGAGTCCACGTTCGGCGTGAAGGGCTACCCCACCTCCGTCCTGCTCGATCGCAACGGTGTCGAACGCTGGCGCCGCGAGGGCGCCATTCGCCCCAGCGACTCCGAAGCCGACGCGGCGATCAAAGCCGCCCTCACCGCGGGCTGATCCATGAACACCCTCCAGCCCGACCCGGAAGTCCTGCTCGAACTGCTGCGCGCCAAGATGCCCTTCGGTCGCTACGCCGGGTGGCCGCTGTCCAAGATCCCCGAGAACTACTTCCTGTGGTTCCGCGAAAAGGGGTTCCCGGGCGGCAAGCTCGGCGAGCAGATGGAGATGATGCTCGAGATCAAGGTACAGGGGCTCGAGCCGCTGCTGTGGGAGCTGCAGCGCCGGCTGAACCCGATGGGCGCCGAGTTCGACTAACGCCGGGTCTTTCGAATCGCGACGAGGCCGAGCATCAGGAGTGACCAGTACAGCGGCAGATGGCCGGCGGTCGAGCACCCGCCACCGGAGCCCTCGCTGGCAGCACCCGCGGAGTCGCCATCCGTCTCCGCGCCCCCGGAGTCATCGAGCGATCCTCCCTCGCCGCTTCCCCCGTCGGTCTCCCCACCTCCTGTCGTTCCGCCGGAGTCGCATGCAGCAGGGGACGAGTCGCACAGGGCGCAGTCCTCGAACAGCAGTTCCTCTCCGCCCAGGGCGTCGAGCAGCGAGACCCGAGCACACAGCGCGGCAGGGTCTTCGCCGCCCGGAAAACCGCCGTACACAGCAATGGAGGCATCGCCCGTCAGGTCGCTCAACGGACGGATCGCGCGCCCGACCGTATCGATGGGGTCTCCGCCCGTCGCGTGGAACGACAGCTGGAGAAAGCGAGAACGCTCCCCTTCGCCCTGCATGAGTGCGGCACCGAGCGTGGCCGTCGCGTTGTAGTGCGCGGGCAAGCTGCATGAGTCGTTGTCATCCGGGACGAACTCCACCGCCAGCTCGACGCCACCAGGATCGACCGCCAGCTCCGACGCGTCCGCGGGGCCCACCGCATAGGACGCCTCCACGCCGACGAAGAGCTCACTCTCGGCCGTGACCGTGACCATGGAGCCCTCGGTCAGAGCGTCGGACAGCACCAGTCGGTGAAAGGCGGCATCGAGGAACACGGTCTGCTCCGTGAACAAGGGCTGGATCTCCGCCTCAACGGGCGTACCGTCGACCTCGACGTTCAGCGTGTACTCGCCAACGTCGGCATCGATGACCGAGAAGACGATCGCGTCATTGGCCGCCAGTGTCTGCTCCGAGTGCGGGTAGACACCCGCAATGCCGGGCTGCCAATCGCACGCCTCGGCCACGTCACTCACCAAGAACGCGCCCCCAGCGACGAGCATGGAGGCTGCGAGCACGATGGAACGATGGGAAACCATGCCCCGGTTCTCTTCACGAGGCGTGCCAGCGCGGCCGAGCGCCCGGTCTCACGTCCTTAGGCGCCGAGCGTGACGTGGTCACACGACAACGCTGTCGCGCGAACCAACCCGCACCACGACGGTCTTGTCGTTGCACGCCAACGTCTCCCCCGCACCATCGCCAGACCGTGCGATGTCGACACGGACCCCCCTCGCCCACTCCCCACAAGCCACGCAGCCCTGAGCGGCCCGAGGAGCGAAACACACGTCACAGTGCATCCGCCCCCGAGGCGGGCCATCGAAACGACGAGATGCCCAAGACTCGCGCAACTCAGGCGCCTCAGGCCGATGTTGCAACCACACGATCCACTCCCGCTCGAGGTGCGCCAGATCAGCGCCCAGGTGGCGCCGCATCGCGGGGACCAACACCCACCGAGGCACTTGCGCGGTTGGTCGTCCCAGGTCCGCGACGAAGGCACGCAGCGCGGCCGCCCCACGGGTCGCGAGCAGGAAGCCGCAGAACGAGCCCGCTGCAAGGTCGACGCGCGAATCGGGGCGCCAGCGATAGAATGCCGCGGCCGACATCAGACCCTCCAGCCGCGGCAGGACGCCCAGCTCCCCAAGGACGCGGCAATACGTGTGATAGGTGCGCCCCAGGACGCGCGCGCGTGTCCACGCATCGCCAAGGTGGACCGAAAGACCCTCCCACACCAGGGCCGGCGGCAGCCCCCAGCACTCCCGAACCAGCACGTGGGTGAGTTCGTGCGCCAGGAGCATCTCGAACGACTCGAGGAGCGAGAGCCCGCCTCCCGCTCGAGGACAGAGTCGGACCAGGCTCCCCTGCGCCCAACTCCCGCCATCGGTCGCGAGAAGAACCTCGACTCTGAGAGGCCGCCGAACTTCGAGCACGGCCGAAAGCCTGCGGGCGACATCATGTCCGATCGTCTCGATCCGGTGGCGGTCGAGTTCGACGGAATGGCAGCCGAAGCTCAGAGTCGGGGGACAGTGCGGCACGGTGGAAGGCTCCGGAGGCGTCCGTTCGCCTCCAGGCCGTCACACTGCAAGCCGCCTGCCAGGCGCTACGCGCTGGGCTCCGGCTCGGCGACCGGGAAGCCGCCGGCGACGGGGCGTTGGCTGCCTTCGTCGGCTTCGGACGGCGGGGTCTCGCTGGACGAGGCCCGTGCCGTCTTGCGGGGCTCCTCGCGGGGCGGGAGCGGGACACCGTCGATGGCGGCCTTGACCTCGTCGTAGCCGAGCGACTCTCGCTCGATCAGCGCCATCGCCAGCCGTTCCAGCGCATCGGAGCGGGTGGTGAGGATGGTCTTGGCGCGCTCGTACTGGTCCATCACGATGCGCCGGACCTCGCGATCGATCGCCTGGGCGGTCGACTCGGAGTAGTTGGCGGGCTTCTGAATGTCGCGGCCGAGGAACGGCTCGGACTCGTTCTTGCCGTAAGCGATGGGACCGAGCGCGTCGCTCATGCCCCACTCGCAGACCATCTTGCGGGCGAGGTTGGTGGCGACCTCGATGTCGTTGCCTGCGCCCGTGGTTTGCTGGCCGTCGAGCGCGAGTTCTTCCGCGATGCGCCCCGCCATGAGGATGGCGATGCGGGCCTCCGCGTAGTCGCGATCGAGGTTGTGCCGGTCTTCCTCGGGCAGCTGCTGGGTGACGCCGAGCGCCTGACCGCGGGGAATGATCGTGACCTTGTGAATCGGGTCGACGCTCTTGTCGGGCAGCTCCATCGCCACCAGCGTGTGCCCAGCCTCGTGCCACGCGGTGGTGGCCTTTTCTTCGTCGGACAGCAGCACGCTCTTGCGCTCTGCCCCCATGAGGACCTTGTCCTTGGCGTATTCGAAGTCGCGGGCGATCACCATGTCGCGCCCGTCCTTGGCCGCCATCAGGGCCGACTCGTTGACCAGGTTTTCCAGGTCGGCACCCGAGAAGCCCGGGGTGCCGCGGGCGACCACCGACAGGTCGACGCCTTCTTCGACCGGGACCTTGCGGGTGTGCACCTTGAGGATCATTTCGCGACCGCGCACGTCGGGCAGGCCGACGATGATGCGGCGGTCGAAGCGACCGGGGCGCAGCAGCGCCGGGTCGAGCACGTCGGGACGGTTGGTGGCCGCGACGAGGATGACCCCGTCGTTGCTCTCGAAGCCGTCCATTTCGACCAGCAGCTGGTTGAGCGTCTGCTCGCGCTCGTCGTGACCGCCGCCCAAGCCGGCGCCACGGTGGCGGCCGACCGCGTCGATCTCGTCGATGAAGATGATGCAGGGGGCGTTCTTCTTGCCCTGCTCGAACAGGTCACGAACCCGGCTGGCACCCACGCCGACGAACATCTCGACGAAGTCGGAGCCCGAGATGCTGAAGAACGAGACTCCGGCCTCACCCGCGATGGCCCGTGCGAGCAGCGTCTTGCCGGTGCCCGGAGGCCCCATCAACAGGACGCCCTTGGGGATGCGGCCGCCCACACGCATGTACTTGCGGGTGTCGCGGAGGAAGTCGATGATCTCCTCGACCTCTTCGCGCGCCTCGTCGATGCCCGCAACGTCCTTGAAGGTGACCTTGCCCTGGTGTTCGGTGAGCAGCCGGGCCTTGGACTTGCCAAAGCTCATCGCCTTGCCCCCCCCGGCCTGCATCTGCCGCATGAACATCACCATGATGATCACGATGAGGATCATCGGCAGCCACATGATCGCGAACTGCAGCAGGCTGCTGTCGTCCTCGGGCTCGACCTTGTAGTCGATCTTGTTCTTGCCGAGCTTTTCGTACAGCTCTTCGGTGACCGGGCCGGTCACCTCGTACTGCTTGCCTTCGAGCTCGTAGGCGATGTCGACGTGGCTGGGATGAACCTCGACGGCGAGCGTCGTGTTCTGAAACTTGTGCCACTCGCCTTCCACCTCTTCGATGAACTTGGCGTAGCTGATCGTCGTGACCGACTGGCTGGTGTTGAAGAGGTTCGCCAGGGCCAACACCGCGACGATGAGGCCGAGCCACACGAGGAGCGTTTTCGTTTGCTGTTTCACGAAGAGGCCGCTGCCAGAGGCGGAGCATAGCCCTCGGGGTTGGGGGGGTCAATGGTTCGCCCCAGGCCACAAAACCTCACGAACACGGTTCCCAGAGGCCGTTACGTCGGTTCGGCTGGCGGCGTACGTTCGCGCTGCGGTCCGCGAATCCCCAGCACGTCGCCATCGGTCCACACGCAGGCGCCCCCGGACAACATCCACCGCTTGGCCCCCCCGGCGAGCAGCCCCCGGTCGATCGCATCGAGGGTGCGACGCCCGATCTCGTCGACCGCGGCTCCGGCGTGCACAGCGATCGCTTGCACCACCCCGACACGGATCGCCCGCGGGAGGCCTCGCCATTCGGACAGGTCGTAGACGTCCCCACCGCGCGCCCGGGCTTCGCGTTCCCGATCGATCCACACCTGCAGCGCGTCCTCGGCCTCCCGGGCGGCACGGGCCGACGCCGCCAGCGCCGGCTCCACCCCGCCCCGCCCGGTTTCCAACGCGGGCAACACGACGTCGCGCACCCGGATCCGAGGCTGGTCGGCGTTGGCGTTGGTGGGGTCGTCGACGAACGGCAGTCCGAGGTGCGTACAGAGGATGGCGGTTTCGGAGCGAGGCAGTTCCAACAGCGGCCGAACGACGGGGCGTACCGGGTCGACCGCCCGCATGCCGCCCAAGCCGCGCAGCCCGGCCCCGCGAGACAGATGCAGCAGCACGGTCTCCGCCTGGTCGGTGGCGGTGTGCGCGAGCGCGATGCGATGCGCCCCCACCTGGGTCCGAACCTCTCGCAGGGCGGCGTGCCGCGCCTCACGAGCGCGGGCCGGCAGCCCCTTCGCGGCGCCGTCCAGTTGCAGGCGGCACACCCGAACCTCGAGACCGAGGCGCGCGCCGAGCTGGACGACATGATCGGCCTCCGCTTCGGACTCCGGTCGCAAGCCGTGGTCGATGTGGCCCAAGGTCAACGAAAGGCGCTCGGCTTGCGCCACCAGGGCCAAGAGCCCAGCCAGCGCGACCGAGTCACGGCCGCCCGAGCACCCGACCAGCAGACCCAGCCGCGCCTCCCGGGGCAGGCCTTCACGCTCGCGCAGTCGTTTGAGAGTCGCGCGCACCGGGCCGAGCGCGCGCGCGATGTCGGGGTGTCGAGGTGGCACGCGGCACCGGGTTGGGATAGTACCGCACCCCATGGTCGACGACCTCGATCGCACCACCGGCAACGCTCGCCTCGTCGCAGTGCTCGACAACCCGCTCTCCCTGGAGGATGTCGAAGACCCCGGCGCGCTGGTGCCTCGTGTCGACGCCCAGGACTTCGTCCGCGTCGCCCGTTCTCTGCGCGACGAAAACCGCCTGGACCTGCTGCTGGGGCACGCCACCGCCGAGCAGCTCACCAGCCTGATCGACCTCGACGCGTGGGTCCGGGATCGCGTCGACGCCCCCCAAGCGCGCACCTGGCTGATGCTGCTCGCCCGGCTGTATCAGGCGATGGACAAGCCGCGCGGCGCCCTGGTCGACCTGATGTACTCGATGGATCCCGAGATGTGGACGCTCGCGCTGCTGCCGGGCACCGAAGTCCGCGACCTCGATCCCGAGGACGATCAGAGCCGAGACTTCGCCCACGAAGAGCTCGACCAGCTGCGCACCTGGGACACACCCGACGGGTTCTTCGTGGTCGGCGTGCCCGACGACGAGTTCGGCCAGCAAGCGCTCGCCACCATCGAACTCATCTACCAAGACGACCTCGACGAGGGCCGAAAGCTGCTGCTCTCGATTCAAAGCGGCATGTACTCCCAGATCGAGGAGGACCTGCGGGGCTGGCGTGAAGGTCGACTCGCCGACCTCGGATTCGTGGCGTGGGAAGAGGCGATGAAGCTGTTCGTGCCGTTCGACCGCAAGACGGCCGCCACCGAGGAGCCCCGCGACTTCCGGTACCTCGACGACCCCGACGGCATGCTGGCCCTGCCCCGCTGGCAAACGTCGGGCCTGCTCGCCCGTGTCATCGAGCGGTTGGACAACGCCGAGCATGGCCTGCGGGCCCGCGAGTTCCTGCTGCTGGTGTCCGAAGTCATGGCCGCGCAGCGTTTTCCCGCCGGGGACACCGGGCTGCAAGAGCGCGCGATCAACCAGACCCAGGCCACGATCAGCCTCGGCCTCGAGCTGCTGCTCACGACCGACGGCGAGCACCCCGACCCCGAAGCGTTCCTCGCCGAACGCGTCGCGGCCATCGGTCTGCGCGACATCTTCCGCGTGGGATACGGCGCCCTCGACAAGCTCCGCAAGGCCACGGCCCAGCTCAGCAAGGCCACCCGCATCTCGCTGACCAGCGCTGGCTCCCTGCTCGATCGGCCCTGGGGTCCCGCCGTCGCCTGCTTGACCAACTGGTACCCCGAGCTCCCGGTGATGGACAAAGGCGACGCTTCGCGGCCGCTGCAGACCTTTGCCGACGTGCGTGAGGCCACCACCTTGGTTGCCCAAGCCGGCGCGCTATCCCGCCTCGCGTTCGACCGCGCTGGCTTCGCGGTCGACCCGGTCTGGCTCACCCGTGCAGACAGCCCCGAGAAGCTTGTGGTCGGCGATCTGATTCGGACCGCCATCGTGCACGCGCACCTCCCGGGAAGCCGCGGAACGCTCGCCCCGCTCACGCCCGACGACCTGTCGTGGGCGTCGTCCAACCTGGTCGAGCGGGGGCGCCTGACCGACGTGGTGCGCAAGGACTTCTCGGCCCGTTGCGACGCGCTGGGCATCGGGGAGCACACCTCGACGCTCGCGACCAACCTGCTCACGCGCCTCGAGGTCGAGCTTCACGGGCTCGAAAAGGACGACGACGGCAAGGTGGACCTCACGCGAACGCGCGGGTTTCTCACCATCCAGGACGTGGCGATGTGGCTCACCGCCCGCCACGGCGCCGGCGAAGAGAACTGAGCCGTCCGCGGCCTCAGCCGCGCGGTGCGTCGAGCTGCGCGCGCACCGATGCAACGAAGGTGTGCACCCAGGCACCGCCGCCCAGCAGCGCGGCGACGTGATCGGTCGCCGCGTCGATGTTCATGAATACCCGAAACGGGGTCGAAAGCCGCCGCGTGCTCATGAACAGCATCGTCCCGATGCTCATGAACGTGCTGGCAAAGAATCCGTGGCCGTCGATCACGACCGCGGTGCCGGCCAACGACTCGGCGCCGTCACGGAGCAGACGCCGCACGTTGTTGCGCAGCCGAACCGGGTCGACCTTGGTGCCGGGCCTCACCAGCACGAGCAGCACGACCGGTCCCTCGATCGCGTCCGCGCGCCCTCGAAGGTACTCGAGCAGAGCATCGAAGCCGCTGTCCGTCTTTGGAACCAGGAGCGTCAGCGCCTCGTGGTGAAAGGCGACGATCTCGTCGTCTTGGCCCAGCGTGAACTGGCGTGGAGGTGCGTCATCCATGGCGCGCCACAACGCTCTGTAAGGCCCGCGAGATGGACGATCAACCGGCCCGGCCGAGTGTGTCGAGCGCATTCTGGGCCGCTGCCTGCTCGGCACGCTTGAGCGAACGCCCCTCGCCTTCGCCGAGCACCTTCACGGTGCCGTCGGGAAAGCGCAGCTCGACCCGGGCGCGCCACTTCGGATCCCCGGGCGGCGGCGGTTCCCCCACCCGGCCGTACCGAGGTGTGACGCGATGTTTGGCCTGTGCCCAGTGCTGCAGCCGGCTCTTGGCATCGAGACCATGCTGCGGCTCGAGGGCCGCGACACGCTCGCCCAACCAGCGTTCGAACACCTCGGATGCGACACGCTCCGGTTCTCGCCCGGCCTCGCGCGCATCCAGGTACACGGCACCGAGCACGGCCTCGACCGCGTCGGCCAGCGTGCCCGCGTGTGCGCGTCCACCTCGCTTGAGGTCACCGCGGCCGAGATAGAGATACGCGCCCAGGCCGAGCGCCTCGGCGACTTCGACCAGCGACGTCTCCGCCACGAGCGATGCTCGCAACCGGGTGAGTTCCCCTTCCGCAAGCTCGGGGAAACGCCGCCACACGGCGTCGGCGGCGACGAGGTCGAGCACCGCATCGCCGAAGAACTCGAGCACCGCATTGCTCGGCCAGCCCGCGTCCGCGTGTTCGTTGGCCCACGACCCGAGCGTAAGCGCGACGCGGAGCAGCGCGGGATTGGAGAACGCGTAACCGAGCCGGCTCTGCAGGGCTTCGATGCCGTGCTCCGGATCGGGCTCGGTGCCATCGTCCAGCCGCACGCTCGGCTCGGGAAGCCCGTGCAGGACTTTCGGAAGCCGGGTCACGGTCGCAAGCATACGCCCATATGGACGAGCGACGGGCCCCGGGCGTACCATCGAGACGGACCGGCCATGAAAGAGCACATCGACACGATCACCGACCTGCTGCTTGGAGCCGCCTACGCCGACAAGCGTCTCGAAGGCGAAGAGCTGCGGGCGATCACCAAGATGGTCTGCAAGCTCCTCGGCGCCGATGAGCTTCCCGACGCGCAAGCCGCCCAGCTCAAGGCCTTCAACCCCGCCAAGTTCGACGTCGCCGCCGCTGCGGGCTCCCTGAGCAGCCTGAGCGACGACGACAAGAAGCGCGTCCTCGACCTCGTGGCATCGCTGAACGAGTCCGACGACGTCATCGACATGGACGAGGACGCCTACCTGCGCAAGGTCGCGAACGGGCTCGGGGTCGACGAGTCGGTCATCGCCGAACACACCATCGAGATCCTCTCCGACGAGGACCTCGACGGCATGCTCGCCGAGTAGTGCCTGCGCCCGCTGGCGTCAGCCTTCGGGGGTGATCTCCTCGCAGGTTTCGACGATCACGTTCGCTAGAGTGGTGGAGAGCAAGTCGTTCATGTCCTCGGCCAGTTCCTGTGGGGACGGCTCGAAGATGAACGGCAGCTCGGCCACGACCGGAGGGTCGTCCATGCCTGCGAGAAAGTCGTCGAGCGGGAGATTGCCGTCGGCACTGCACGCGTTCTCCTGCAGGAAGCCCCCGGTCACCACACACTGAAGGCCGCCACAGCCCGCCTTGGCGTCGGCGACCCGCTCGAGCACCCATGCGCCCGTCGCTTCGCCGTCGACGGTGGCGGGTGACTGGTCGGGCTCGTCCCCGAGGAAGAACACCACCAGCACGGCCCCCTCGTCGCGCAGAAAGCCGTCGTTGGTCGCGTCGTTGACGGGGTCGAACGCCCATCCCACCGGAGCGGCGTACATTTCGATGTTCGACCCCCCTTCCCCGATGTTGGCGGCGTCGGAGAACCATGCCTCGGCGGCGGTGAGGTCTTCGCCCGTGACGAACTCGACGAACGTCTGCCCGCCCCCGACGTCGTACAGCCGGCCTTGCGCGCCGTTGCGTCCGGTGTCCATTGCATCGGGCGGCAGGTAGAACGCATCGTTCGACTGGTCCCCGTCGCCGATGAAGGTGCACGACCCGTTGTTGACGTTCGTGTTGCCCTGCCCCGAGTAGGCCATCTCGGTGCTCGTGACGCCAACGTGCACATTGGTGCCCGGCGGCAACGCCTCGGACAGGGTGGTCGCGAACGCAGGAAATGCGAGTCCGAGCGCCTCCTGGTAGCTGCCCATCGACCCCGAGTTGTCGATCACGAACAGCAGGTCGACCGCGGTGCAACCCGTCTCGCAGACCTCGTCGGCGCCGCACGTCGGTGGGCCGTCGTCACCACTGCCGACATCGAGTTTGAGGCCACCGCCCGACGATCCGTCGCCGGAGCTCGAAATGCTGGCACCGCTCGCCCCTGGGCCTCCGCTGCCCCCCTCGGCCCCCGACGACCCGTCGGCCCCGGGGGTGCCCGTGGTTGCGGACTCCATCTGGTTGTCGAACGGGTTTCCGCCACTGTCGCCCTGGCAGGCGAGCAGTGTGGCGGAAAGCACGAATAGAACACGGAGGCGGGCCATGCCGCCTCCGTGGCTCGCCTTGCCCCAGGCGGGTCAATCTTTTTTCGGGGTTTCGAGCGGACCGTTTGCCCGGTCTTCGACCCTCGAGATCCAGCCCCCGCCCAGGACGCGGTCGTCCTCGCCGTAGAACACGGCGGCCTGCCCCGGCGACGCTGAGCGAATCGGCGCATCGAAGTCGACCCGGGCGGTGTCGCCGTCCCAGCGCACGGTGGCCGGCGCGGGCTTGGACTTGTGGCGCACCTGGACCGTGCAACGGACCTCGCCCGAGGCGCCCAGCTCGAGGCGCTGCAGCTCTCCAACCTCGATGCGCGACGTCTGCGTATCCGAGACGTCGCCCACGACGACCTGGCGCGACTGCGGAATCACCTTGAGCACATAGCGGCGCTCGGGGGTGCGGGTTCGAAAGCCGCGGCGTTGCCCCACCGTGACGCGGTGAATGCCATCGTGGTCGCCGACGACGTTGCCGTCGGTGTCGACCACCTCACCGGGCTGCAGCGTGTCGGTGGACAGCCCCATCTCGCGGGCGCGTCGCTGCACCACATCGCCGTGGTTGCCGCCGGGCACGAAACAGAGTTCCTGCGAGTCGGGAGCTTTCCAGTTGGGCAACCCCTTGCCCTCGGCATAGGCCCGCACGTCGTCCTTGTTCCACGTGCCGAGCGGAAACCACACTTGGCGAAGCGCCTCGCGGCCCATCGAGAACAGGAAGTAGCTCTGGTCCTTGCGCGGGTCGACGCCCCGCAACAACGCCTCGCCGTAGAGGTTGCGTGCGTAGTGCCCCGTGGCCATCGCCTCGGCCCCGAGCGCGGCCGCTCGCTGCAGCAGCGGCTGGAACTTGATGTGCTGGTTGCAGCGTGTGCACGGGTTGGGCGTCAGACCGGCGGCGTAGTCCCGGGCAAACGGATCGATGACCTCGCGCCGAAAGCGTTCCCGCTCGTCGACGACGTAGTGCGGAATGCCGATCTGCGCACAGACGCGCCGGGCCAGGTCCACCTCTGCAGGCGAGCAGCACGTGCCGCCTCGACCCTTGCGCTCGTCTTCGGACGCGTCGTACAGCCGCATGGTCATGCCGATCACCTCGTGACCCGCGTCGAGCAAGAGCGAGGCGGTCGCCGACGAATCGACCCCTCCGGACATGGCACAGACGACCCTCATGATGCGGAACTTCCCTGAGCGTGGGCCTTGCGGACCCGCGAAACGATGATGGGTAGCACGTCGATGAGGCGCGCGACATCGGCTTCGGTGGTGCTGCGACCCATCGAGATGCGAACCGCCTCGGAAGCCTGCTCCGGCGTCTGGCCCAAGCCGAGCAAGACCTTCGACGGCTCGAGGCTCCCCGCCGAACACGCGGATCCGGTGCTTGCCGCGATGCCCTCCAGGTCGAGGCTCATGCACATCAACTCCCCCGGGGCGCCCTCGAACGCGAAGTTGAGGGTGTTCGCGAGTGCCGGCGCGCCATGCACCCGCCCGCCCGCGGCCCGCACGTGCTCGGCCAGGCGGTCCCGCAGCGGCGTGAGCGCTTCGAGCTGCTGCAGGCTTTCGTCGAGCAGCGAGCATGCGACCCCAAAGCCGTGCGCGGCCATCCAATTCTCCGTGCCCACGCGCCGCCCTCGCTCCTGGGCTCCGCCGAACGAGCGGGGCGCCAAGGTCAGATGGGTGGGGTGAATCAACGCACCGATGCCCGTGGGGCCGTAGACCTTGTGGCTCGACACGCTGAGCAGGTCGACGCCCCACGCCCCGAAACGCACCGGCACCTTGCCCAACGCCTGCACCGCATCGGTGTGCACCAACACGCCGTCTCGAACCGCACGCACGGCTTCGACGATGGCGGCGATCGGCTGCACGTTGCCGAGTTCATGGTTGGCCGCCGCCACCGAGACCAGTCCCACCTCGTCGTGGGTGCGCAGCACGTCGGCAACCGCATCGGGCGTGACATGCCCGTCCGGCTCCACCGGGATCCAGACGACCGGCACACCACGAGCCTCGAGCGCCTCCGCGGCGGCCACGATCGCCGGATGTTCGATGCGGCTGGTCGCCACCCCGTAGGCCTTGCCGGCCTTGCGCAGGGCTTCGGCCCCACCGAGCAGCGCCAGGTTGTCGGCCTCGGTGCCGCCGCTGGTGAACGTCACGCCCAACGCGGGCGCATCCACGGCGGCAGCGACCCGCCTGCGGGCCCCCTCGACGACCTCCCTGCAGGCCCGGCCGAGCCCATGCGTGCTGGAGGGGTTGCCCAGGTCCGTACGCTCCAGCACCTCGATCATCGCCGCCCGCACCCGAGGGTGCAGCGGGGTCGTGGCGTTGTGGTCGAGGTTGATCACGGCTGCGGGAGGATAACGCAACGCGTTGACCCCTCGGGGCCGCCCGTGGTGTCCTGGGGCCAGGCAGAGCGCAGCCCCCCCGGCGCTCGAGAGCACAGATTGAGCACGCTGACCACGATCCTCCGGCGCGCCGGGCACATTCGCGAAGACGACGTCGCCCGCGTCGAAGCCCACAGCGCCCAGCATCGATGCGCCCCGTTCGTGTCCGTGGTCGAGCTCGGACTCGCGGACGAGGACACCCTGCTTCAGCTGCTGAGCGCCCGCCTCATGATCCCGATCGCGTCCGCCGACGTCTTGCATCGTGTCGAGGCGGAAACGCTCGCTGCCGTGCCCGCCGAGCTGGCGTGGGCCGGCGGCGTGCTGCCCGTATCCGTGGACGACGCCGGCAACCTCACCTTGGCGATGGCCGACCCGACCGACGAGCGGGCCGTGAACGCGGTCGCCGACCACACCGGAGCCTACCTGCTGCGCGCCGTCGCCCCGGTCGGCCCGCTGCGCGACGCAGTCCGCCACTACTACGGAGAGCCCGTCGCGCCCAGCAAGGGCCCCCCCACCCCGCTGCAGATCCCGGCCGTCCGCGACGACGAGCCCGAGGACGCCCCCGAGCCCGCCACCGAAGTGGTGCCGCTCTCGACGGCAGCGTTCGCAGGCGTGCTGCCGCGCCTGGTCGCGGCCGCCGACCGCGACGCGATCATGGAGGTCCTGCTCGACTTCCTGGCCGAGGGCTTCGAACGGGTATTGCTCTTCATTCACCTCCGCGACGAGCTCAAGGGGCGCGATGCTCGGGGCAACGACGTCGTGCTCGACGCCGTGACCCAGGTCCGCATCCCCACCAAGGGCCCGTCCGTGTTCTCCGACGTGATCAACACCGCCGCGGTCTCGTTCGGCCCCTGGCCGACCGAGCGGGCCATCGACCGCGCGTTCGACCGGGCGATGGGCGGCATTCGGGGCAACGTGTTGGTGTTGCCGGTGCGGGTCCGCGACAAGGTCCCGGTGCTGGTATTCGCCTCGGGCGCGAACAACCCTGTGGACCCCCGCAGCCTCGACCAGCTGGTCTCCGCGGTTCAGACCGCGCTCGAGCGGCTGATCTTTCGCCGCAAGTCGCAAAACCTCCCGCCTGCCCGGTGACGCCCAGGCCGCGGGAACGCTTCAGAAGCTGGGCTTGCCGAGGCGTGCGCAGTGGCCCAAGTGGGCCTTGAGGTACTTGCTCGGCAGCTCGCGCGCCAACTGGGCCCCGAGTCGCCCAGAGATGCCGACGAGCTTGTCGAGGTCGACCCCCGTCTTGATGCCCATGCCTTGCAGCATGTAGACGACGTCCTCGGTGGCGACGTTGCCCGACGCGCCCGGGGCGTACGGGCATCCGCCCAGACCACCGACGGCGCAGTCGATCGTGCGAATGCCGTGCTGCAGCGCCACCACGATGTTGGCGAGCGCGGTGCCGCGGGTGTCGTGAAAGTGCACCGCGAGCTGGCCCAGCTCGACGCCCGAGCGCAGCAGCCCCAGCAACACGTGCTCGATCTGGCGCGGCGTGCCGACGCCGATCGTGTCGCCGAGGCTGAGCTCGTACACACCCAGCTCCAGCAGCCCGTCGGCCACACGACGCACATCGTCCAAGGAGACCGCCCCCTCGTACGGGCACCCGTACACACAGCTGACGTAGCCGCGCACCCGCATGCCGCGAGCCTTGGCCTCACCGACCACCGCCTTGTAGGTTTCGAGCGCCTCTTCGGTGGTCTTGTTGATGTTCTTGCGGTTGTGGCTCTGGGTAGCGGCCATGAAGACCGCGACCTCTTGCATGCCCGCACGGGTCGCCCCGTCGAGGCCCCGCATGTTGGGCACGAGCGCGCTGTAGCAGACGCCGTCGTGTTTCTTCACCCCGGCCGCCACCTCGAGGTGGTCGCCCATCGCGGGGATCCAGCGGGGGTTGACGAAGCTGGTGATCTCGACCCGCTTGATGCCGGCCTGCACCGCGCCTTCGATCAACTCGAGCTTGCGCTCGGTCGGCAGGATGACCTTTTCGTTCTGCAGGCCGTCGCGCGGCCCGACTTCGTAGATCGAGACTTCGTCCGGCACCCCGTCGAACAAGTGCCGGTCGGGGGCGGCGGTGGCTGGCGCTGCGGTGTCCATCAAGACTCGGGCTTGGGTCGGGGCAGCTCGAAGACGCCCTCGGTGCGAGTGTACGCGATCCCACCCAACCGTCCGACCGAAGCCAGGGCAGCCGGGTCCATCGGCAACAAGTGACCTGACTCATCCCTGGACAGCAGTCCCTGCGCCACGGTGAACGCAACGACCTCACCGACCACGATGGTCGATGCGGGGCTCCCCACCCGGGTCTTCCCGACCGGAATGGCCTGCACCATGCGGCACTCCATCGACGCGACGGCCTCCGCAACACGGGGAGGACCGACCACCTGTGCGGCGGTCGACGACAGCGCGGTGCGGTCGGCCGCGTAGACCCACTCGCTGTCGCCGTGGGGAAGCTCGACGGAAGTGAGGTTCATCGCCTCCGCGACCGACTCGCTCACATGGGAGATCGTGAACTCGCGGGTGTCGAGGATGTTGCGCAACGTGTCCTTGGGCTCGCCGGCGCGTGTCCATCCGCAACCCAGCACCACCGTCGGTGGGCGCGAGCTCATCGCTTGAAAGTAGGAGAACGGCGCCAGGTTTCGTGCCCCGTCCTGGCTGGTGGTCGACACCCACGCAATCGGGCGGGGCGCGACCAGATCGGTCATCAACCGGTAGACGTCGACACCGCTCAAGGTGCTGGGATCGATATGCTCGTGCTCCACGCGGCGAGGACTATAGCCGTCACTCGGGGTACGCTCCCTTCGTTCGTGATGGTTCGCGCCCCGCTCCTCTTCGCCGCGATGCTCGCCGCCTGCAGCACCGGCTCGCCCCGCCCCGCGCCCGAAGCCGAACCCGTCTCCGAGCCCGCGGTGGCGCCCCTCGAAGCCACAGCCGAGGCGCCGGAGGTGCCCGAGGTCACACCCGCTCCCGCACGCGATCCCGAGCCCGCCCCCGCCCCGGAACCCGAACCTCCGCGCGCCCCGCTCCCCGACGACTACCTCGCGTTCGAGGGCGCCTGCGATCCCGCCGAGGTCGTCACCATCGCGGCGGTCGGCGACATCATGGGCCACCGCGAGATTCAACGGCAGGCCTACGCAACCGACGAGGGGTTCGGCGCGGTCTGGGCCAACATCGCAGACCTACTCGCGGCCGCCGACATCACCTACGGCAACCTCGAGGCACCGACCGCGCCCGGCCTCGGCCGAGACCACGAAGCCCATGCCGACCCCGGCCGGCGCTTCGACAACAAGGTCTACTCGGGCTACGCGAGGTTCAACATTCACCCGAGCATTCTCGACGACCTGCTGCGCGCCGGGTTCGATGTCGTCTCGACTGCGAATAACCATAGTCTCGACCGCGACGCCGAAGGCATCGACAAGACCATTGCCCAGCTCCGCAAGCGCAAGCTGAAGTTCACCGGGACGCGGCCGTCGGGCACCGAGATGCCGTTTTCGACCATCACCGAGGCCAAGGGCATGCGCATCGCCTGGGTCGGCTGCACCCTGCACACCAACTTCGGCAAGGACGACCTCGGCCAGGTGTTGCACTGCTTCGAGCCCGGCGACCCGGTGCGCAAGGTCGTTCGCCGCCTTCGCAAGCGCAAGGACGTCGATGCGGTGATCGTGACCCCGCATTGGGGCAAGGAGTACACCCACGAGCCCAGCGATCGGCAGCGCAAGTTCGCCCAGCGCTGGCTCGATGCGGGTGCCACCGCCATCATCGGCTCCCACCCCCACGTCATCGAGCCGTGGGAGATTCGCGACACCGAAGACGGACGCCAAGGTTTCGTTTTCTACTCGCTGGGCAACTTCTTCAGCCACCAGCGAACGCTCAACCGACGCAGCACCGTCATCCTCTACGTCGGCCTGTCCAAGACCGAGGCTGGCGTGCAAGTCGTCGGCGCACGCTACGTGCCCTTGCACGTGCGTATGGAGGGCGACAAGAAGGCCTTCTTCGTCGAAGCCATCGACCGCGTCGGCGGCCCCAAAGAGGCCCGCACACTACTCGTCGACCAGCTGGGCCCCTCCGGCCTGATGCCCCCGAAGCTCCCGATCGACGTGCGGCCCCACTGCAACCCGCAGTGGACGCCACCGGGCTGAAAGATTCAGCGCCGCGCACTGCTCAAAGCTGCGTCGACCCGCTGCACCACAGCGGCCGCGTCACGGCATGCGGCGAGCGCGGCCTGCAGCTCGGCGATACGGTCTTCACGCGCGCCGAGTTCGATGGTCCAGGGGATCGAAAACCCGCCGCTCGGCAGCTCGAGGCTCGTCCCCAAACGAAGTGAGGTCTGCCCACGCAGGCGATGACCGAGCTCGGACCAGGAGAGGCTCGCCGCCTCGGCATCACGAATCTCCTGGTACAGGTTCGCGTCTCCAACCTCGAACCGGACAGCGCGCACCAGGCCGTCTTTCTTGCGTTGAATCTCCTGGGCGCCGTGCACCTTGATCGACGTCTCGAGGTCCGCGAGCCGAGCCGAGAGAGCACGGGTCGCGCGAAGGAGGGTCGCGAGTTCGGGGCCGAGAGCCTCCGCGATCGCGGATGAGAGCGCCTTGGGAGCCGACTTGTCGTCGGTCCATCGAAAACGAAGGATCGGCACCAACGCGAACACGAGCACCACCCAGATCCAACCCATGCGCACCGACTACCCCGCGAACGGGCGCCGAGACAAGCCGCGACCTCCCGCGAGTGCAGGCCACGCGGTCGGACGACTTCGACGCTACTTCAACATGGGAGCCAGGAAGTGCCCGGTGTACGAGCCCTTCGCCTTGGCAACCGTCTCGGGCGTGCCTTGGGCGACGACCAGGCCTCCGCCCGAGCCGCCCTCCGGCCCCAGGTCGATGATGTAGTCGGCGCACTTGATGACATCGAGGTTGTGCTCGATGACCACAATCGTGTTGCCGGCGTCGACCAGGCGCTGAAGCACCTTGAGTAGTTTCTGGATGTCCTCGAAGTGCAGTCCGGTGGTGGGCTCGTCGAGGATGTAGAGCGTGCGCCCGGTGTGGCGCTTGCCGAGTTCGCGGCTGAGCTTGACCCGCTGGGCCTCGCCACCGCTCATCGTCGGGGCGCTCTGGCCGATCTTCATGTAGCCGAGGCCGACGTCTTGGAGCGTCTTGAGAATGCGGCCGATCTTCTTATGGTTCTCGAAGAGCGCCACGCAATCGTCGACGCTGTGCTCGAGGATCTCGTGAATGTTGAGGCCCTTGTAGCGGACCTCGAGGGTGGCGGCGTTGTACCGCTTGCCGTTGCACACCTCGCAGGGCACGTACACGTCGGAGAGGAAGTGCATCTCCACCTTGACCATGCCGTCGCCCTGACAGGCTTCGCAGCGACCGCCCTTGACGTTGAACGAGAAGCGGCCGGCTTTGTAGCCCCGGGCCCGGGCGTCGGGCAGCTGCGCGAAGACCCCGCGAATCTCGTCGAAGACCTTGGTGTACGTGCCCGGGTTGCTGCGCGGCGTCCGGCCGATCGGGCGCTGATCGATGGAGATGACCTTGTCGAGGGCGTCGAGTCCCTTGATCGACTTGTGGCTCCCGACTTTCACCGTGCTGCCGTGCAGCGCGCGGGAAAGCGCGGGGAGCAGAATGCTGCCCACCAGGGAACTCTTGCCCGCCCCACTGACCCCGGTGATCGCAGTGAAGGTGCCGATCGGGAACTTGACGTCGACCTTCTGCAGGTTGTTCTCCGCGGCCCCTTTGACCTCGATGAACGCCCGCGGCTCGCGGCGCACCTCGGGGATCTCGATGCGCTTGCGACCCGACAGGTACTGGCCGGTGAGGCTCGCCTTGCTCTTACGCATCGCCGCCGGCGAGCCGGCGAACACGACCTTGCCGCCCAGGTGCCCGGCTCCGGGTCCGAAGTCGATCACGTGGTCGCTGGCTTCGATCGTCTCCTCGTCGTGCTCGACCACCAGCACGGTGTTGCCCAAGTCCCGCAGCCGCTGCAGGGTGGCGACCAGCCGCTGGTTGTCGCGCTGGTGCAGCCCGATCGAAGGCTCGTCGAGCACGTACATCACCCCGGAGAGTTCGCTGCCCAGCTGGGATGCGAGCCGGATTCGCTGCGCCTCGCCCCCGCTGAGGGTGGGCCCGGCCCGGTCGAGGGTGAGGTAGTCCAGGCCCACGTTGAGCAGGAACGAGAGCCGGTTGGAGATTTCCCGGAGCACGCCGTCGGCGATGGTCTTCTTGTTGCCCGGTAGTTCCATGTCGCCGAAGTGCGTGGCCGCGCCGCGAACGGTCATGGTGGTGACATCGGCGATTCCGATGCCGTCGACGCGCACGTGCTGGCTTTCCGGACGAAGCCGCTTGCCGCCACAGGCCTCGCACGAACGCTCCGCGAAGTACTTGCGGTAGTGGTCGCGCGCGTTTTCGGAGCTGGTCTGCTGGTACCGCCGCATGAGGTTGGGAATGACGCCTTCGAATCGCATGCCCCAGGAGCCGTGCGAGTCGCTGCCTTCCTTGCCCCACGTCACACGCAAGCGCTTGCCACCCAGTCCGAACAGCACCGAGCCCTGCTTGCGTTTGCCGAGCTTCTTCCAAGGCACGTCGAGGTCGACGTCGCACGCTTTCGAGAGCGCCTCGATGATGCGATAGGTCCACCCCTCCCCGCGGTCCATGGCATTCGCCCACGGCGCGATCGCCCCGCCGCGGATCGACAGCGTGGGGTCGGGAATGACGAGTTCTGGGTCGACCTCCATGCGCGTGCCGAGGCCGTTGCACGCTTCGCAGAAGCCCAGCGGGCTGTTGAACGAGAAACTCTGAGGCGACAGCTCGGGAAACGAGTAGCCGCAACACATGCGGTTCTCCGAGAACGCCAACGTCTCCCCGCCGTCGACCGGCTCGGCCAGCATTTCGCCTTTGCCTTCGCGGAGGGCCAGCTCGACGCTCTCGGCCAGTCGCTGTCGGTCGGCGCTGCGAATCGTGACCCGGTCGGCGACCAGCTCGATGCTGTGCTTGAACTTCTTGTCGAGCTTGGGCGGGTCGTCCAGACGGTGAATCTCCCCGTCGACGCGAACCCGCAAAAAGCCACGACCCTTGAGTTCCTCGAACAGGTCGCGGAACTCGCCCTTGCGGTGCGTGACCAGGGGTGCGAGCAGCGTCAGCTTGGTGCCCTCATCGAGGCTCCTCAGCTCGCGCACGATTTCCTCGGAGCTCTGGCCCGCGACCGGCTTTCCGCAGGTGTGGCAGTGCTGCACACCGACGCGGGCATAGAGCACCCGAAGGTAGTCGTAGATCTCGGTGATGGTCCCAACCGTGGACCGCGGGTTGTTGGACGCGCTCTTCTGCTCGATGGCGATCGTAGGCGACAGGCCGCGCAGGTGCTCGACGTCGGGACGGTCGAGCTGACCGAGAAACTGACGCGCGTAGGCGCTGAGGCTCTCGACGTAGCGTCGCTGTCCCTCGGCATAGAGGGTGTCGAACGCCAGCGAGCTCTTGCCCGAACCGCTGACCCCCGTGAACGTGACCAACTGCCGCTTGGGGATCTCGAGGTAGTCGACGTCGAGGTTGTGCTGCCGCGCCTGCTCGACGACGATGAAGTCCGGCTCGGCGGCGGCCTTGGGCTTGCGCCGGGCGGCCGTCTTTTTGGTCGCGGTCTTCTTGCGTGAAGCCCCGTTGGTCTTGCTTCCCCCGCGAGCAGCGGCGGCAGACGAGCGGGTTTTCTTGGGTGGCGTAGTCTTGCGGGGCGTCGCCATGCGAAGTGCGGGGCTGCCTTAGCACGAACTCGCACAGCTGCACAAACGCACAGTCGACCGTATGTCTCCGAATCGGCGACGGTGGGTCCATGCACGATCGCGAAGTCCTGATCACCGGAGCCGGCGGAGGCTTGGGCCTCGAGGTCACCACGGCCGCGCTCGAAGCCGGCGCTCGCGTGACGGCCCTGACCCACGGCTCGGACGCCGAAGCCTTGGAACGGCACATCACTGGATCGCAGCGAGACAAGCTCACACTGGCCGCCGGCGACGCAACCGACCTTGCCAGCGTGGAGGCAGTCGTGAGCGCCATGCCGCGGGTCGATGTGCTGCTGCACCTCGTCGGTGGCTTCGGAATGGGGCCCACGCGCACGTTCCCCGCCGACGAGTACGGCCGCCTGGTGGCGCTCAACATGACCTCGACGTTCTGCGTCGTGCGCACAGCCCTCGCGCGCATGCTGGACACGGGCTACGGCCGCATCGTCACCGTCGCCTCCCGGAACGCACTCGAACCCGGCCCCCAGACTGCGGTCTACGGGGCGACGAAGGCCGCCGTGCTCTCCTTCACCCGCGCCGTGGCGGAGGAGACCCGAGACCACGACATCACCGCGAACACGGTGCTCCCCAGCATCATCGACACACCAGCCAACCGCGCAGCGATGGGAAGCGAGGACGCGCACCGCTGGGTACCGTGCTCGAGTCTCGCGCGCACGATCGTCGATCTCGGCCGAGAGGCCGCTGGAGACCTGCGGGGCACCGCTGTCCAGGTGTACGGCCGGGTCTGACAAAAGCGCGCGCAGGCGCGATTTGCCACCACTTCACACTGGCAGAAAGCCGCAATCGCGATTACGCTTCCCATCCGCTTCAAAAGTGAAGCGTTTGGGGGGCAACGATGACCGAGCACGCTGGCGATGGCAAAGAACACCCTCAGGTCGTGGTCCTCGCAGGCTCCGCCCTGCGCTCCGCACCGCTCGAGGTGATGGCCGATGCGCTCCGGAAGCGCGGCGCGACGGTCGAGGTCGTCGCGGGTGTCGACCGCCGACGCGTGGACCTGCTCAAGCTGTCGTTCCGGCACCGCGAGCGTGCCTGCTACCTCTTGTGTGGCGGACCCGCGCTTCGGGCCGATGTCCTCGACTCGATCGCCACCGAGCTCGAGGCCAACGGTGTGCCTGCCCACCGCATTTCGAGCGCACCGTGCCCGTGGGACGAGGCAGACGCGATGCCTCGACAGGCGGTCGATCGCCTAGCCGCAATGGGCATCGACCTGCAGGCCCCCGGCCCTACCCCTCCGATCCCCAAGCTGCCTCCGCCACGCCAGCCCGTGCCCTCCCGCAGCGTGCCAACCCTGGCAACCTCCACGCGCACCCCGACTGGCCGCACCGCTCGGGTCCCGCGCGCGGCGTGGGCAGCCGCCGCCATTGCAGCGCTGGGCCTCGTCACGTGGGGCATCACGTCGCTGGCATCCTCCGATGCCGTGGCCGACGAAAGCCACGACTCGGATCCCGTGCGCACCGCGAGCGTCGCCGCGCCCAGTGAGCCCTCGATCGAACCGATGGACGAGGCACCGCAGGCACCGCTCGAGCCCACCCCGGAGGCTGCCGGCGAGCCCGAACCCACGCTCGAGCCCGCCCTGGAGATCGAGCCCGACGACGACCCGGCGGCTGCAATCGATCCCCCTGCGCCCGCCGACGATGCAGCGTTGGTCTATGCCGCGTTGCGCAAGCAGTCGATTCGCGGGCTCGACATCCTCTTGGTGTCTCCTCCAGCCACCCGCAAGCGGGGCCGGCGGGTGCGTGTCGCCAAGCTGAACTTCGAAGACGCCCGCACCCACTGCGAAGAGCTGAACGTGGAAGGTGTCGTGGGCTGGCGGCTGCCCGAGATCGGAGAAGCGCAGTGGCTCTCCCGCAGCAACCTGATCAACACCGGCATCTACTGGACCGCCACCAAGGCCGACGCTTTCGGGGGCGAGCGGGTGACCTGGAACCCCCGCTCCAAACGCATGCGTGCCACCAGCCAACGCTGGAGGGGCGGCCGGACCGTCTGCGTCCGCTTTCACAACGGCGACGATCCGGGCCCGCAATAGGGCCGCCCGCGCCTCAGCAGGCCGGGCAGCTGCAGCTGATCTCGGACCCGCTCTTGGGTTCGATACCGTCGGCGCACACGTCGAAGGGGGCTTCGCAGGCCTCGGCCAGACAATCACACGAGGGCACCCCATCGCACTCGGGGGCGATCGGCACGCAGCTGAAGCTGGGGCCGAGCTGCGTCACCGCTTCGACGCACGCCTCGTGCTCCTGACAGTCCTCGCAGCCCGGCACGACGTCGCAGAACTCCACCGGAATGCAGGTGCCCCAGCACCCCTCCATGACCCGCGGGACCTGGCCGTCGGGGCACTTGGGCGGCGGTGCGTCACAGCTCACCGCCAGCGGGTTGCAGCTCACCTCTTCCACCTCGCAGGTGCCGAAGTTGCACTGCACCGCCGGAACACCCAGTCCCAGCGACTGGCAGGTCGGCACCAAGCACTCGAGCATGTCGCACTTGGGCTGCGGGTCGCCGACCGGAATCGCGTCGCACGAGCAACAGTCGTCGACCAGCATGCAGTCGTCATCGACCGTGCACTCGGGCTCGGTCGCGCCCCCACTCGTGCCACTGCTGTCCCCCGAGCCGCCGCTCGACCCGCCGCTGCTTCCGTCGCTGTCGCCGGAGGTGGACCCACCAGAGTCGGTGTCGGTGGAGACACCGGTGGGGTCGGTCGTTTGCCCCTCGGTGTCCGAGTCGCTCGCCGTGGACGGGTCGGCGGTGGTCACCGCCGAGGTGCCCGCCCCCGAATCCCCGGTCCCCCCGGCGCTGGCGCTCACCCCTGCCCCAGTGTCCGTGTCCCCGTTCGCGGGTGAGAGGCCGTCATCCGAGCACGCCGTCAGCAGCAGCCCGCACGTCGCCCAGGTTCTCAAGTCAAACCAACGCATACCAACGAGCCTATCCGGCTCGGACGGCGACGCCAAGGCGCTTCAGCCCTCGCGCGTCACGCGGTCGTCTTCGCGAACCTTGGCCGCGCGCTGCTCGATGTGGGCCTGCAGTGCGTCCCTCAGCGCCGGCCGCGTCGCTGCCAACATGCGCACCGCGAGGTAGCCGGCGTTGGTTGCGTTGCCGATCGCGACGGTCGCCACGGGAACACCCCGAGGCATCTGGACGATCGACAGCAACGCATCCATGCCCGCCAGCGCCCCGTTGAGCACCGGAACCCCGATGACGGGAAGCGTGGTCAGGCTCGCCAGCATGCCCGGAAGGTGAGCGGCACCGCCCGCCCCCGCGATGATCACCTCGAAGCCCCGACCCGCGGCAGCCTGACCGAAGTCGACCATCGCCGTCGGCGTGCGATGAGCAGACAGGATGCGGGTCTCGTGGGCGAGCCCGAAGGTATCGAGAACCTCACCGGCCGCTTTCATCGTGGGCAGGTCCGAGGTGCTGCCCATGCAGATCGCGACGAGTGGGGTGGCAGAGCTGGCGTCAGTCATGGTTCGAGTTCGTTGGAGGCCGAGGTTGCCCGGGTCCGCGCGGTGGCCACGTCGGCCGCCACGGCGGTGATGTGGCCCATTTTTCGTCCGGGGCGCACATCATACTTCCCGTACAGATGAATGCTGGCGCCCTCGACCGCGAGCGCGCGCTCGAGACCATCGTTGCGTACCGGTCCGCTGCGCGTTCCGATGATGTTCACCATCGCCGCGGCGGGCCCCAGCAGAGACGTGTCCCCGAGGGGCATATCCAAGACCGCCCGGAGGTGGTTCTCGAACTGCGATGTCACGCAGGCGTCCAGGGTGTAGTGCCCGGTGTTGTGCGGTCGCGGTGCGATCTCGTTGAGCCACACCCGTCCATCCTCGAGCAGGAACATTTCGACCCCGACCACGCCCACGCACTCGTAGGCGTGCGCGGCCTGCAACGCCAACTCGGCCGCTCGCTGTGCAACCTCGGGCGAGACCGGGGCAGGGATCTCGACCGCGTCGCACTTGTGGTCCTTCTGGTAGGTCGCGACCACGGGGTAGACCTTCGCCTCTCCACCGGGGCGACGCGCGACCATCGTGGCCAGCTCCACGGTGTAGGGCACCCAGCCCTCCGCCAGCACGACGCCTCCCCCGAACCCGTCAAACGCCGCCTGGAGGTCCGCCTCGGACTGGACGGTGCGGTTGCCGTATCCGTCGTAGCTGTTGCGTGGGCGCTTGAGCATCATCGGATACCCGAGCGCCTCCCCGGCCTCGCGCAACGCCGACACCGAGGCGCACGCTCGAGTGGGACCCACCGGGAGCCCGGCCTCGCGCGCCCGCTCTCGCTGCACGACCTTGTCGCTCACCCACGCCATTGTCCGGGATCCCGGACGCAAGGCAGCCCGGTCGGGCATGACCTCGAGCACCGTGGTGAGGTCGACCGCCTCGTAGTCGAGCGTCACGACGTCGGCCGGAGCCAGAAAGGCCCGCAGAGCCTCGGCGTCGTCCCAGGCACCCGTCACGGCGTCGCGCACGAATGCACATGGGCCGGTATCCGCCGACTGGTACACGCGCGTCTGCACGCCCAGACGCGTACCCGCGGCACACATCATGCGCGCCAACTGGCCGCCACCGAGGATTGCAACCGTGGGCTGCCCCTGCATGGGCGGAGTCTGTACTTCTCCCGCTCCGGGATCAAATCGTCGGAAATGCCCGGTCCAACGGTGGCTCTGACGGCCCGCGAGCGTCGATCTGGGGAGAACACCTGCTACCCTCCGCCCGCGCCCGGGTGGTGAAACCGGTAGACACGGGGGACTTAAAATCCCCTTCCTTCGGGAGTGCGGGTTCGAGTCCCGCTCCGGGCACAAATCGAAACGGGGCCCCGAGGGCCAGGCGGAAGGCTGCCGACCTGTCCTCGCCAGACCGGTTCGCGGCGGCGTGCATCCGACACCTTGAAAGTGTCCGGGATAGCGGCCACCTCGAGACGGCCGACTTTGGTCACGTCCGGAATCGCGACCGAGCCCTGCCGAACATGACTCAAAAAGTGACGGTTCCGAGACGCCGGGTCACTATCGGAGCGTGAAGGGTGGTTACAAAAGCGGACGCCGGACGACGCGCGCCGACCGCAAAACGAGACACACGCTCGACTTCGAGCGACCGGCCACAGTGTCCTGCGAGGACAGGAACGCGGTCGAAGCGCGACGCTTCACTGCGGAACACAGTTTGGTAGGTTGCGGGCCGTGATCTCGGAATCAGGCGGATCGAGACACAAGCTCGAACGGGACCTCTATCAGAAGTGTCTCGGGCTTGTTCGTGTTGAAGACCCAACCCCACTCCTCGACGAAGCACTCCGGCTCCTGGTGGAGCTGTCGGGTGCACGTGCCGGCTACATCGAGCTACGAGACTCGCGCTCCAACAACCACCGGTCGTGGTCGGCGGCCGCGGGCGTCGACGACGGTGAACGCGCCCAGATCGAGCAACGTGTGTCCAAGGGCGTCATCGCCGAGGCCCTCGAGTCCGGCGAGCTCATTCACGTCGCGTCCGCGATGCTCGACGACCGCTTCTCGGTCCGGGAGAGCGTTCAACTCGAGCGCATCGAAGCGGTGCTGTGCGTGCCGGTCACCGCGCCGGGCTCTTCGGGCGTCGTCTACCTGCAGAACCACATGGGCGGCGGCTCGTTCTCCGACGAGGACGTGACCTGCGTCGAGGCGGTCGCGGAGTACCTCGGCACCCTCACCTCTCGCCTGCTCGAGCTGCACCGCAGACGCCTCGAGCAAGACTGGACGGCCAAGGCCCGAGAGCGCCTACGGCTCGTGGGACTCATCGGACGCTCCGCCGCGCTCGGCAAGGTGCTCGAACGCCTGGAGCTGGTGGCCAACATGGACAGCAACGTGCTCATCACCGGCCCCTCGGGCACGGGAAAGTCGTTGTTCGCGCGTTTGCTGCACGACAACAGCGCCCGCGCCGATGCTCCCTTCGTCGCGTTGAACTGCGCAGCGCTGCCCGAGGCTCTGGTCGAGAACGAGTTGTTCGGGGCCGAACGCGGCGCGCACTCGGCGGCACAGGAACCGGTCGGAGGCAAGGTCGCGGCCGCCGAGAACGGCACGCTGTTCTTGGACGAGGTCGGCGAGCTTCCGCTGGCGGTCCAGGCCAAGGTGCTGCAGCTGGTCCAGAACCGCGAGTACTACCGACTCGGCGGGACGCGCCCGATCAAGGCGAACGTTCGCATCATCACCGCGACCAACCGGGACCTCGAAGACGAGCTCGAGAACAAGTCGTTCCGCAAGGACCTCTACTACCGGATCCGCGGGGTTCAGTTGCGCATTCCCCCGCTCGTCGAACGGCGCGAGGACATCCCGTTGTTGGTGCAGCACTTCTGCACGCAGAGCTGCGCGCGCAACGACCTGCCGGAGATCCCCGCTTCTCCCGCCGCACTGGTCGCGGCCGAGTTCTTCGAATGGCCGGGCAACATTCGCGAGCTCGCCAGCGCGTGCGAAGAAGCAGTCGTCAACGCGCGCCTCGATCGCGCAGCGGAGATCGAGCCCCGCCATCTCTTCCCGTCGCAGGCGGGCAGTGACGCGCCGAGCTTTCACGAGTCTCGTCGCCGCTGGGAGTGCTCCTTCCTCCAGCAGACGCTCGCGAAGAACGATTGGAACGTCGCCCAGACGGCGAGATCTCTGCAGATGAGCCGATCTCACCTCAACGCGTTGATTCGGCGCTGCGAACTTCGCCGCGAAGAGTCCTGACCCGGCGTCCGCGATCCCGGTTCTGCACCACTCCGCGAAGCGGGATCCCGGACACCACCGGGCTCCCACGGAACGCCGATCTGCGCACTCACGAGGCCACGCTTCGAGCGCGAGCCCTCCCGCACCCGGCTGGCCCGCTGGTGTACCGGCCACGTGGTGCACGAATCTCGGCCCTTTCCGGCTGGCACGGAAACCGCACTGCTCACCCGGCATGCCGGCCACCGATCAGAGCGCCACCGACGACGAGCTTTCGGCCGCTTGGCAGGCGGGCGACCCCACCGCGGGGGCCGCGTTGTTTGCGCGGCACGGCGCCGCCCTGCAGCGCTTCGTCCACCGCCGACTGGGCCGCAACGTCGAGGACATCACCCAAGACGTGTGGGTCGCTGCTGCCGCGAACATCGCGCGCTACCAACGCCGGTCCAGCTTTCGCACATGGCTGTTCGCGGTGGCCAACAACCACGTGCGGCTGGCGTTCCGGCAGGAGGCACGAACCGCCAGACTCCAGACCCACGCGACTGCGCTCGACGAGACGCGCACCTCGTGCCCGGATGATGACTACGCCGACGGCCTGCAGCTGTGCCACCTGGCGGCGGCGCTGCTCGGCCTTCCGGCCCGGCTGCAGGAGATCGTCGCGCTCTACTACTTCGAGCGCCGCTCCGCCGCGCAGATCGGACGGGCGCTTGCGATCCCCGAGAACACGGTCCGCAGCCGGGTGCGGCGCGCTCGGGCGCTGCTGGGCTCGTCCGTCGGACGACAGTTGCCCGCCCCCGTCAGGCCCGGACAACACCCTGTCGACGCGTGGCTGACGAAGGTGGAGTTCACCGGTCGCCCGCGCCCCTCCGCACCCGCAGCGTGAACCGGTTCGTCTCGCTACGCGAAGACCGGCGTCCGCGTCGGCTCGGTCTGCCCCGTGCTCATCGCCACATGCAGCTTTCGCGTGCCCTCGAACGGGAGTCGACCGTGCATGAACCGCATGTTGTCGAACACCAACACGTCGGCCGGCTGCCATGCGACCGGCAGGGTGTGCTGCACCAACACCTCGTGAATCTGCTTCACGACCGCGTCGGGGATCGGGGTGCCATCGCCGTACGTCGCGTTTCGCGGCAACTGGTCCGCCCCAAACATCTCCGTGAGCATCTTGCGGTGCTGCTCGGGCACGTTGCTGGCGTGAAACATGTGCGCCTGGTTGAACCACAGCCACTGGCCGTGCTCGCCCTTCACCGCCCCCTGCGCGGTGTGGGCGGTCTGCAGCACGTCGTCGGGGAGCCAGTGCGCGCTCATGCCGTTCTTCGCCGCCACCTGGTCGACCTCCTTGGGGTCGTCGGTGCGGAACGCCTTCTGCCAGGGAATGTCGATGCCGGCGCGATACGTGCGGCGATACGTGACGCCCTTTTCCGCGAACGTGTCGAGGATCGGGCCGAGCGCTCGGCCGACGTCATCGAGGTTGGCCAAACTCGTCTCCCCGCCCTGGTCGGCGACGTCGATCGAGTGAAACGCCAGGAACCTCGGCCACCCGGTCATGTACGCCATCTCGTTGTGCAACGCGATGGTGCGGGCCTTCGGGTAGTCGGTGGCGGTGAAGGTCTTGCCCGTGACGCCCGAGCGCGGCGTGGACCAGAACGCGTCGTCGAGCAACTCCCCGCCGAGCAGACGCAGGGTTTCCGCCGCCGTGTTGGCATCGCTCGCCGCGTACCCGCGCAGCAGCACCGCGCCGCGTTCCCGCAGCCCCTGCTCGATGCGGGCGCGCTCGCTTTGCACCGCCGCGAGAACATCGGTCGAAGGCTGGCCGGAGATGAGCGCCACGTGTTCGAGGTAGCTGGACATCGACCGCACTTTACCGAGGCCGGTTCACCCAGCCAACGCACCTCGATGTCGCCGCGGTGGCGCTCCGTCACACGCAGCGGTTGCGCGGGGCCGTGATGACACCGGGGTTCGGTTGCTCGCCTCCGCGCCACTGACGTATGGTCCGCACCGACCATCCGATGGCCACCTCCCCGCAGTCCCCCGTCGGTCTCGTCGCCACCCATTCCATCGACTTCGTTCGCCAGGTCCTCGCGCTGCTGAACGAAGGGCGTGTGGTCGTCCCGCTGCGCGCCCCGGACGACACCCAGCGCATGTCGCTGGCCGGGGTGCTGGAAGTGCGCGAGCCCGCCGCGGAGTTCGGCTGGGCCTCGTTCGACTACACACCGCGCACGTCCGCCGACACCGCGCAGTTCCTGTTCACGTCGGGAACCGAGGGCCTGCCCAAGGGCGTCGAGCTGCCCCATGCGGCGTTGGCCGACGTGGTCGACCGGCTCAACACGGTGATGGCCGTCGACAACACGATTCGCGAGTACGTCGGCATCCCGGTCTATCACTCGTTCGGCTTTGGCCGTTGCCGTGCGGTGGCGGCCGCGGGTGGCAAGGTCTTCTTGCCCGAGCACGGCTTCGACCCCCTCCAGGTCGCCGAAATGCTGCGCAAGGGAGAGATCAACGCCATCTCCGCCGTGCCCAGCCTTTGGCGGGTGCTGCTCGATGCGCGCGGCATGTTCGAGGACATCGGCGGTGGCATTCGCTGGATCGAGATCGGCAGCCAGTACATGAGCCGCGAGGAAAAGCTCGCCGTGCGGCAGCTGTTTCCCAACGCCAAGATCGTTCAGCACTACGGGCTCACCGAGGCGTCCCGCTCCACCTTTCTCGAGATTCACGCCACCGAGGGCGAGCACCTCGAATCGGTGGGCAAGGCCTACGGCGACGTCGAGGTCGGCCTCACGGGCGACGGGCGCATCAAGATTCGCGGTCCCCACGTCGCGACCCGGCTGTGGGTGGACGGGGAGGCGCGGCCCGCTGTCGATGCACAGGGCTGGTACGAGACCAACGACCTGGGGCGTGTGCACGAGGGGCACCTCTATTTCGAAGGCCGCGCCGACGACATCATCAACTGCGGCGGGCTCAAGCTCGCCCCCGAGCTGCTGGAGAACCGCGTCCGGGAGCTGCAGCCGGAGGCCGGCGACTTCGCAATCGCCCGCATGCCCGACCCGGTCCGCGGTGACGGACTGCTCATCTCGCTGACCACCGACGACGCAGCCCAACGCACAGCCCTCGAGGCCGCGGTGGCCGAAGCCGCGGCCGCCCACGGGGTGAACGCGCGCGGTGCAATCGCCACCCAAACCATCGACGCCCTGCCCCGCACGGGATCGGGCAAGGTGCAACGCCGCAAGCTCACCGAGCGTTGGGTGGCGGCGCATCCCGAGCCCGCGCCGGCTGCTCCCGCCCCCCCGACCGCCGCCGCGCCGTCGCCAGGCCAAGCCCGCGAGGACGAACTGCGTGCCATCTGGCAAGAAGCGCTGGGCATCGACGACATCGGCGTTCACGAGAGCTTCTACGACCTCGGCGGCGACTCGCTCACCGCCCTGAACGTCATCATGCGCATGGGTCGGGCCGGCATCGACCCCGCCATCTGCCGCTCCATCTTCCAGGGCGCCACGATCGCCGACCTCGTCCAAGCCTCGAACCCCGAGCCGCCACCGGCACCGGCGACCGCCGACGCGCCCGTGTCCGCACGGGCGGAGAAGACCGCGGAGCTCAAGGCGATCTGGCAAGAGGCGCTCGGCACCGACGACATCGGCGTTCACGAGAGCTTCTACGACCTCGGCGGCGACTCCCTCACCGCCCTGAACGTCATCATGCGCATGGGTCGGGCCGGCATCGACCCCGCCATTTGCCGCTCCATCTTTCAGGGCGCCACGATTGCCGACCTCGTAGAGGCGGCGGTGCCCGAAGCCCAGGCCCCCGCGTCCGAGGGCACCCACGATGCACTGCGGGCCCGGGAAGCCGAGCTGATCGAGATCTGGAAGGAGGCGCTCGGCACCGACGACATCAAGACCGACGAGAGCTTCTACGACCTCGGCGGAGACTCCCTCACCGCCCTCGGCGTCATCATGCGCATGGGTCGGGCCGGCATCGAGCCCTCCATTTGCCGCTCCATCTTTCAGGGCGCCACGATCGCAGCCCTGGCCAAGGCATCCGTGCCCGAGCCTCCCCCCGCGGCAGCACCGGGTCTCGCAGCACGAGAAGCCGAGCTGAAGGAGATCTGGAAGGAGGCGCTGGGCACCGACGACATCAAGACCGACGAGAGCTTCTACGACCTCGGCGGCGACTCCCTCACCGCCCTCGGCGTCATCATGCGCATGGGTCGAGCCGGCATCGACCCCTCCATTTGCCGCTCCATCTTCCAGGGCGCCACGATTGCCGACCTGGCCAAGGCCTCCACGCCGGACGACACCGAGGCCACGCCGGCGCCCGCCAGCGCGCCCGAAGCCCAACCGGCGGAACCCAAGACCATCGGGGGCGTCAACGCCAGCTACGCCAACAACATCATGGTGAACGCCGTGCGAGGCATCTTGATCCTCGCCGTGGTGTTCGGGCACTGGTCCGAAGGCGTCTTCAACCGCCTCCCCGAATCCCTCGCGCTGATCAAGAAAGCGCTGAGCCCGTTCTTCCTGTTCGGCACGCCCGGCTTTGCCGTCACCTTCGGCATCGGCCTGGGCTACCTGCAGCTGCCCGTCTTCGACCGCAACCCGGGCCGCGTGAAGGCATCCATGCGCACCGGCCTGATGATCGTCAGCGCCGGCGCCGTCCTGCTCGGGCTGCTCGGCACCGCGGCGCAGGTCTTCATGCGGGGGCAGCCGCTCGATGGCCACACGTTCTGGGTGTCGTTCTTTACGCCCTTGCTGTTCTACACGCTCGCGGTCGCCTCGATCCCCGCCTGGTTCCGTCTGGTCGCCAGCCTCGCCAAGACCCCCAAAGAGCGTATTCGGCTGCTGCTCGGGTTGGCGGCGATGAGCTTCGTCGTGCAGGTCGGACTCGACGCGGCGCTCGAGGACGTCAAGGTCCGCGGGTTCCTGCAGCTCCTGCGACTGATGCTGGAGGCGAAGTTCGCCTACTTCGACATGATGAGTCTGGTGTTCGCGGGCCTCGCCCTGGGCACGTGGATCAAACACGAAGGCGCCACCGAGCAAGCACCGCGGACGATGCTCAAGGCGAGCCTGGCCGTGATCGCAGCGTCGCTGGTCTTCGGCGGGCTCACGGGCGAGTACGTGGAGCTCACCTACTGGCCGTCGAAGAACTGCCTGACCAAGTGGGTGTTCTTCACCGGACTGGTCATGCTGGTCACCGCCGGCCTGATGCGCGTCACTCGGCGCTACAGCGACCTGGCCCCGCGCACCCGAACCCTGCTCAACGGGGTGGCCACGATCGGCCAGCTCACCCTGCCCTTCTACATCCTGCAGTCGCTGCCGATCCCGGTGAAAGCCTTCCTGCAGCTGTTCGGTCTGCCCGGGCCGGTCGCACTCCTGGCCGCGCTGGGCATGTTCTTCGTCGCGGCCTACTTCATGGTCCGCCGCGTGTACGCGATGTTCCACAACTGACCCCGGGCTCGGCGACGCCGAAGCTCAGGGGTCCTCGGTCAGCAGGCGCCGGGCCGCGCGGGTGTTGAGCTGCACGCTGGCGGGCACCGCGAGCGTCCGCATCTTGCTGGCAAAGGCATCCAGCGTGGCACGTGCCTCGGCCCCACGCGGCCGCACGCTCGGCTTGCTCAGCAGGACGACACGCGACATCTCCACGTTCGCCTCCTGCAGCGCCTCCATGAACGAGGGCAGGTACGGCGTGGCGGGCTCGCCCTTGCCGTGGCCGTCCGAGCCACCGTTGACCCAAAGCCACACCGGGTGCCCTTCGGACCCCTCGGGCACCAGCGTCTCCAACAGCTCGATGGCGCGCTGTCGCTGGCTCTCGTCACGAAGGTCGTACCGTTCGACGCCGAGCGGGCCGTCGAGGAGCCGCCGCGCGTAGACGGCGTTGCGCGCCTGCAGGACCGCCTCCGCGGACAAGTCCACGCCCCAGACCCCCATGCCTTTGCCCTCGTCCCGCGCCTCGTGTTCGTTCGGGTTTTCGACGAAGATCGGGATCACCCGAGTCCTCAGCGCCGCGCCGAAATAGGTCAGATCCGAGGCCGCAATCCACTCGGCCCCGGCTTCGGCAACGACCGAGGCCCCGCCCGCCTGCGCCTGCACCATCGCCGAGGCCGAGGCCGCCAACGCGGCGATCGAAGCCCGGGCGTTGCGAGTCCGTGCATGTTGCCCCGCAGACACCTCCGCCTCCTTCAGTGAACGCTTCGAATCCTCGAACAGACGCTCACTGACCGGAAAGCTCCCGAACCTGTCCTTCGGGGACCCGGCGGATGCCCACCCGTCATCGTCCTCCATTGCCGGCGCCACGGGGGCCACCAGCGTCTCCCCGGCACGCGTCGCCTCGACCGCCACCGACACCCAACACGGCGGCATCATCAACGCGCGCGGAGCCTGCAGCACGGGGTGGTCCTGTTGGCTGAACAGCGAATCGCGCAGCACGATCATGCCCTTCACCCCCGCGATCCAGCGCCGCCAATCCGCCGCGGTCTCGTCCCCGCTGCGATACAGCCCCGCCTCGCCCGGCTTTCCGCGAAAGTTTCGATTGTTGCCCTCGTAGACCAGGTCCCCATAGCGAGCCCCCACCGGCAACCCCGCCCGCAGCGTCAGGTGCTCGTACCTCTCCGGCGCATCCAACAACACGCCCCGATCGATCTCCGTGCCCCCAGGGTCGACCACCTCCGGCCGCGTCCACTCCACCCCCACAGGCATTGGCGCCCCGACCTCCGCCCGCCGCCCAGAGCCCACATCGACCTCCGCCTCACTTCGACGCGAAACCTCCGCCACCTCCGGCAAGCCCCCCTCCTGCGACCGACACCCGAGTAGCCCCAACGCAACCAGCAGCACACCCCACCCCCGCACCCCCAAACCCTACCAAGCCAATCCCCTCCGCCGAGCCGCCGCAGGGACGGGACGGCGAACCGACTCGCTCCGATCGACGACGCAAGCGAAGCGGACCCGGAGGGTCTGCGCAGCGGGAAAAAGGGAGGTCGCCGAGTACACACCCCCCGCCGAGCCGCCCCGAAGAAGGCCCTCCTCACCCGCAGGGGGAGGGCCGCCGCAGGGACGGCGAACCGACCCGCTCCTACTCGGCGACCGTCGCCAAGAACATGTCCGCAATCACCCCGTGCCCCGTCGGCGTCGGGTGAATGCACGTCAGGTCGAACCAGTTGTCGTTGCCCGGCCCGCGGTAGCCCGGAGCGCTCGGGTCGTCGTGCAGGAAGCCGTGCCCCTGAAACTCCTCGAACATGAAGATCATGTCGGAGTTGGTCTCCTGCGCGATACGAGCGTACTGGTCTTCGATCCAACCGATGACGAGCAGCGCGTCACCCAGAGATTCGATCGGATCGAAGCCGGCGAGGCCGCTGAGCTGACAGGATTCGACCTGCGCGGTGCCGTCGGTGAACTCGTACACGTTCGCGAACACGACGAAGTGCCCGTTGGGGAAGTTCTCTTCGTCCTTGAGCCAGTTGGCGCTCTCGCGCATGTGGTCGACCGCCGACTCGGCGAGGTCCCAGGCGACCGCGGGCTTGGCCCCGCCCCCGGTCTCCTGGGCGATGCGTGCGAGGTCGTTGCCGCCCATGGTCACGATGGTGAGCGTGCGGAGGTCACGGGTGTCCTCGGGATAGCAGTCTTCGATCTGGTTGCCCGCCAACATGTCGTCGGTGCGGGCGCCCCACTCGGCGCACGAGGCAAAGTCGCCCGTTTCCCGAACCACCGAGGTGCCATCGAAGACGTTGGGCGCCTGCCACAACGCCTTGTCGCTGCCGAAGCTGAGTGCGAAGCGGTCCGCGAGCGCGTCGGCGAGAATGTTGCGGTAGTAATCGTTGACCCCGGTCGGTGGCGTGCCCACGGTCACCGAGTCGCCGAGGAACACGACCCGCTCGACGTCGTCGATGTCTTGAAAGTTGGTGCCCAGGCAGTGGCTGCCGATCGGGATCTCGAGCGGGTCGTAGTTGATCCCGGGGAAGCCGTTGACGAACACGTCCTCGTAGCAGGACTCGAATGGGCCAGCGTCGCTGGTCTCTCCGGTGCTGCTCTCCCCCGCCGCGCCACTGCTGGACTCGTCGCCGCCGTCACTGCTGGAGTCCGCGGCTGTCGTCGTCCCGCTCGCGCTGTCCGACGTGGTCGTGCCGTTGGTCGTCGACGCCTCGCCCGTCGTCGTGCCCGGAGCGCCGCTGCTGCCGCCCTCGGTCCCCGACCCCGACCCCGCGTTGTCGTCGTCACCGCAGCCGGAAAGCGCCACCAACAAACCAATCCCCAATCGACCACCGAACCGCATGGGGTGGAGAATAGGCAAACTTTGCGCGGCCGGCAAAACCGTCTGAGAAGTCGAAAACGGCGGGGCAGCCGGCCTACGTGCACCCCTGAGCCCGATGCAACAAGGCCGGCGGCTCCGAAGAGCACACCGGCCTATGGACGACGCCGCAGCGTCGGGGACTCGATGGCGATGTCAGGGACGCTGGAGCGTCTCGGGCATCTTGTAGTCCTTGTCCCGCATGATGCCGACAACTTCGGCACCGGAGCGGCGGGCCAAGTCGACCAACTCGACGGCTTTGCCGTACTTGGCCTTGGCCTCGAAGTCGACGAAGACGGCCTTCTTGTCGCGGGTCTCGAGCTGGCGCTCGATTTCCTTGCCCAGCGCCTCTTCCTTCATCGCCTTGGTGTTGAGCGTGATCGCCCCGTTCTCTGCGAGTCCGATCACCAGCGGCTTCTCGTCGGTGGGGTTGGGCGGCTTGTTGGACTTGCTCTCGGGCGGGATGCGAACCGAGAGCTCGGGCACCTTTCGCGGCACCATCACCATGAAGATGATGAGCAGCACGAGACACACGTCGACCAGAGGCGTGACGTTGATCTCGCTGTTCGCGCCGCCTTTACCTCCACCTGCTGACATTCCCATGAGCGAGTTCTCCTTTGCGTTCTGCGGATTGCGGCTACTCGGCCACGGAAAGGTCGACGACCAGCGCCAGCTCGGGCTGAGCGGTGGCTTCGTCGCTGTTGACCCACTCCATCACGGTGCGAACCCGGCCGTAGTCGGTCTCGCGGTCGCCCTTGATGAAGAGAAGCGGGCCGGTGGAGCCGTTGGCTGCGGCCTTGCCGGCAGCGACCTTCAGCTGGTCCTTGAGCGCCTCGAGGAAACCGTCGCGGTCGACGTAGACCTCGGCGTCGACCCAAGCGCCCTCGGTGTCGACCGAGACGAACACCTGGTCGCCCTCTTTGTGCTCGTTGGCGGAGATCGCCACGGGGAGCGGGACATCACGGCCGCGCCCGAGCATCGGGGTCACGACCATGAAGATGATCAGCAGCACCAGACAAACGTCGACCAGCGGGGTGACGTTGATGTCGCTGTTGGGTGCCGCGTGGTTGACGCCCTTGTCGGACTTGTACGCGATCTTGCGCGAGCGCTTTCCGACGCCGCCGCTCATCCGTAGCGGCCTTCCTTGAGGACGAAGTCGATGAGCTCGGATGCCACGTCATTCATGTCGATCTGGTACGCCTCGACGCGACCGTTGAACACGTTGAAGAGCATCACGGCTGGGATGGCGACCAGCAGACCGACCGCCGTGGCGACGAGCGCCTCGGAGATACCGCCGGCGACCGAGCTCAGGCCACCGCCGCCGTCGCCGGACAGACCCTGGAAGGAGTTGATGATACCGACGACGGTACCGAGCAGACCGACGAACGGTGCGGTCGAACCGACGGTGGCGAGCCAGGTATGGCCGCGCTTGAGGTTCGCGGTTTCCCGCTCCTTGGCGCGCTCCATCTGACGGTTGACCGCATCGACGAGGTCGAAGTCCCCGACGTCGTCCGGTCCCTCTTCACGCAACGCTTCGAGCCCCTCGAGGTACTCGCGCAGACCGGCGCCGACCACCTTGGCGACGGGGCTGGCCGGGTGCTGCTGGGCAGCCGCGACCGCCTCCTGCATCTTGCGCTCCTGCAGGTAGGTGCGGAGCATCATGATGTAGTTGATCGACTGGCGCTTGGCTTTGCCGTAGGCGACCCAGCGCTCGATGATGATCGCGAGGGCGACCAGGAACATCACGAGCAGTCCGATGAGGACGAGCTTCGCGAAGATTCCCATCTCCGCCCACATGCCCTCGAGCGAGAAGTCGGGGGCCGATTCGGCGATCAAAAGGGTCAGGTGTTCCATGATTGTGTGTGTTGTCCTGTGGCCTGAGAGAACGGGGGACTCACTGGGCCCTCAGGCCGCGCAAGTCGAAAACTGTCCGGGGCCGCGCCCCGGGAAACTCGAATGATTTTGGTCAGTCGAAGACGAGGTTGAACTTGACCGTCGAACAGGTCTTCTGGGGCTTGCCGTTGACGATGAACGGCTTGAAGCGCCACTTCTTGACCGTGTCGCGCAGCAGCTGGTCGACCTTGGGAGCCGAGCCGCCGCGGAACTTCTTGCTGGACTTCACGTCCACGACCTTGCCGCCTGCGCTGACGCAGAACGAGACGTGGGCCGGACCGGGGCGGTTGTCGCCCAGCGTTGCGCCGGCGAGCTTTCGGGGGTCGGGGTCGGGCGAGTAGATGGCGTTGGCCTTGACCGCCGCAATGGGCTTCTTGGCGACCGCCTCTTTCTTCTGCGTGTCGCGCTTGACCGCGACACCGCCGGGCACGCCACCGAGCTGACCGCCGACGACACCGCCGACAACACCGCCGGGCACACCGCCAGGCACGCCGCCGGGAACACCTCCGGGGATGGAGGGGCCCTTCTTGCCACCCGTGGACTTCGCCTTGGTGGGGTCGGGCACCTTGTCCGGCGTCTCCTTAGGCTGGACGATGTCCTCCTCGACCGGGATCTCCTCTTCGGGGATTTCCTCTTCGGGCTCGGACTCGGGCTCGTCGCTACCGGCCGGAGGCGGCGGAGGCGGGGGCGGAGGCGGCGGAGGTGCGGCCTCTTCGGTCATCATTTGCACGATGCCCTGCACCTGCGTGGGCGGGTCGACGCGCTTGATGTCGAGCTTGCCGGCAACCCACATGCCCGCGATCAGAATCACCGTGATGATGGCGGCCGCGATGGCCGCAGCGATCATCGCGCGCACCCACTTGGGGTTGCCGCGCTGGACCTCGATGTAGTTGCCGAACATCGGGCGGCCCGAAGAGGCGCCCATGTCGTGCGTGGCTGCAACCGAACTCATTATTTCTTCCTCCGGCGGCGCTTCTTCTTGGTGGGCGCAGCGGCTTCGGCGTCGGCCGCAGCCATTTCCGCCAGGATTTCTTTCTTGGCAGCCGCGTCTTCGGCCTGCTCGGCAGCGCTGAGCGGAGCACGGGGGCAGCAGACTTGGCCCTCTTCCAGCTTGCTCAGGTCCTCGGGACACTCGGGCGTGCCCTCGAGGTCACACTTGGCCTTCTGGTTCTTCCAGGCCAGCATGCTGTCTTCGCGGGCGAGGATCGCCTCGATGCGCTCCTCGGGCAGCTCGGCACCATCGATGATGGTGCGCGAGAACATGCGCTGGGTGTAGGCCATCGCGCGCCACGTGTAGGGCGACAGCGCCTGCGGGTCGACGGTGGTGGCTTTGTCGGCCAGCTCGATGACCCGGTTGGCGATCTTCACCCGCTCGTCCGAAGTGAGCGACTCGTTGTACGGCAGACCGGTGCCCTCTTCGGGATACAGCGGCTGGAACGTATCGGCGGCGAGCGCAATCCAAGCGTCGCTGCTGTCGGGGAAGTCGTCGGTCCGCTTGCGCATCCACTCGATGCGCTTCTCGGGCTGCCCGCACTCTTCGTACTGGGCGCCGAGCTTGACGTACCAGCCTTCGTTGCGGGGCTCGGCCTTGTGGCGGTCGATGTAGTACTGCAGCAGGTCGTCGCAGCGCTCGTCGGCCTTGAGGAGCACCAGGCGGTAGTCGGCGACCAACTCTTCGTTGGTGCGCTCGTCATCCGCGCCTTCCTCCCCTCCCTCGCCGGCATCTTCACTGCTCGCGGCCCGATCGAGCCACGTGTGAAAGTCCTTGAGGGCCATGTTGGTGTAGGCCTTGCGCTGTTCGAGCTTCTCCGGCTCGCTCGTTCCGCGCAGCTTGAGGACCATCGCCATGGCGGAGCAGCCACGGTTCCAGAAGACCTTGACTCCGTCCTCCTCGATTTCGATGGATTTGGTGTAGGCCTCGATGGCCTCGGCGTACTGTCCGTCGTTGTAGGCGGCGTTGCCTTCGCGGATCAGATCACGCGACTCGATCTGCTTGCACGAGGTGGCTGAGGCGCCCGCGAACAGGGCCATGCCCAACATCCACGCGCGGCTATCGAGCCAACCACTGCGGTGAAAAACCCGGCGCATGTAAGACGACACTCTACAGCAAGAAACCCCGGGAAAATCAACAGGAGTCTTTGGAATTTGAGGCATGGGGAGCGCTTACGAACTGTGTGCAGCCTCTCGGCGCATCGCGCGAAATCGGCACCAGGGCCGCTCCGCAGTGCCACATTCGCATGCGGCCAAAACGCGCCAGCGAAGGGGTCGCCGACATCGACTGCGCCCCAACGCAGCGGCGTCGGGGCGCTTACAGGCGCGGACTGTGCGGCGGTGGTTCATCCCTCGAAGCGAATGTCGAACGTGACGTCCGAGCAGGTCGTCCGGGCCTTGCCGTCCACCCTCGCGGGCCTGAACCGCCACTTCTGGACCGCCGCTTTGCAGATCCGATCCACCTCGGGATCGCTGCCGAACCGCTGGGTGACCTTGGCCCGCGAAACCCGCCCGTTGGTGCCGACGCAGAACTCCACCTTGACTCGCCCGGGGCTGCGAGAGCCCAAGCCGGTCTTGGTCTTGGCAAGCGCCGCGACCGTCGGGTCCGGCGTGTAGATCGAACGCGCCTTGAGCACGGACAGCGGGGCACGCTCGGTGTCATCCACCTCGGGCTTCGGCTTGGTGGGGACCCCGATGACGGGCGACTTGCCCAACGGGGCATCGGGCACGCAGCCCGCGCCCAGGCACCCGAGCTGGTTCGAAGGGCCGGGGATGCCCGTCTCCCCGCGGGGGTCACCGTCCGAGACTCCCACGGTCTTGCGTCTGCCCGGGTCCTCGGTGGGGGGCCCGTCATCGAGCGCGGCGGGTTTGCCCCGCGCGGGGCGGGTGGTGGTCCTCGCCGCAGCCACACTCGGCGTGTCCTCGTCCGGGGGTGGATCGCTGCGTTTGGGGGGCTCGATCTGCTCTGCCGGAACGTCGGTGAGAAGGGTCAGCTGCATGATGTCGGTGCCCTGCGGAGGCCCGACACGACCGATCGACAGCCGCCCTGCGGCCCAGCTACCCACGCCTGCGGCCGTCGTCACGGCCAGCGATGCCACCAACGCCATCATCATTCGCGCACGCAGACGCGGATCGACGCTGTGGCCCTCCATGTACATCTCGAACATCGGGACCTCGATTCTCGGCCGCACGGAATGGGCGGCCAGATTCATGGAGACGAACGGGCGGCCCCGGCGGGTCTTTCACCTGGGATCGATTGCGATGTCGGCGAGCGTTTGTGCGCCACGTGCTTGCATCAGCAGCCGCTCGAAGCCCAGCGCAGCGCCAGCGCAGGCGGGCAATGCCTCCAGCGACGTCAAGAACGCCTCGGGCATCGGGAGTGGCTGCAGTCCATGACCTCGACGCAACGCGGCGACGATTTCGAACCGGCGCCGTTGCTCGAGGACGTCGCGCAGCTCGTGGTAGCCGTTGGCCAGCTCTACGCCGCCGATGTAGCTCTCGAAGCGGTGGGCGGCACTCCCCTGCCCCGCCCGGGCGGACCCGATCTGGGCGAGGGCCGCCAACGCGGGTGGATAGTCGACGATGTGCACGCCACCGGGTTGCTGTGCGAGCCAAGGATCGAGCACGGCGTCGGACCACGACGACAGCAGCGCGGTCCAGGCATACAAGTCCCGAGCGGTCGCGGGCATCGTGTCCGGAACATCGACCCGCCACGCCGAGGGCACGGCAGCGGCGAGCGCATCCGCGTCTTCATCCCCGCGCAGCCGGACTGAGGCCGTGGCCTCGAGCAGACCGAGAAAACCGTACGTCTCCCAGCGCCCGACGGGCGCCCGCCCGAACGCGGCAAAGACCGCACCGATGAGGCCCTCCACGTCGGCCCGGACCGCGCCTTCGTCCCGGCCTCGGCGGTACCACTCGATGAGGTGAAAGCCCTCGCTGTGCAAGCGCCCCTGCTCCGCAGCACGGAATACGGGCGCGACCTGGAACAGGTCAGGTGCACCGGCGGCGAGCAGCTGCTTCATCGGAAGCTCGGGCGAGGTCGCCAGCAAGCCGCCGGAGGCCTGCACGGGCTCGATGTAGGGCTCGATTGCGACTTCGGGGAGCCGCACGGGCGTGCTGACCTCGTGCAGCCCCTCCTGTCTGAAATACGCACGAACCGCGTGCAGTGCCCTGTCCCAGGCCCGCACGCGGTCCGCCAGTGGTGCCCGCGAGGACACTACTTGTTGACGCGCTCGACGTACTCGCCGGTGCGCGTGTCGATCTTGATGCGCTCGCCCTGCTTGATGAACAGCGGCACCTGGATCTGCTTGCCGGTCTCGACCGTGGCGGCCTTGGTCACGTTGGTGGCCGTGTCGCCTTTGACGCCCGGCTCACACTCGGTCACTTCCATGACGATGTGGCTCGGCAGGCTCACGCCGACAGGGCGGTCGTTGTAGATCAAGACGTCGCACTGGATGTTGTCGAGCAGGAAGTACTTGTCGTCGCCGACGACTTCCGTGGGCAGCTCGACCTGCTCGTACGTCTCGTTGTCCATGAACGTGAAGGCTTCGGGCGAGCTGAAGAGGTACTGCATCTTCTTCGACTCGACGTTGGCCGCCTTCAGCCGCTCACCGGAACGCCAGGTGCGGTCGACGACCGAACCGGTGAGCATGTTCTTGATCTTGCACTTGTAGAGGCCCTGACCCTTGCCGGGCTTGACGAACTGGAAGTCCGTCACCACCCACGGGGCGCCGTCGATCTCCAGCTTCGCGTTCTTCTTCAGGTCCGAGACGTCCATGCGTGGGGGGGACACTTCCCTCGGCACGCTCGGGTGTCAAGGCGAGCCCACAGGCGGCTCCGCACATCCGGCGCACAGACCGCGACAACTCGCCGCTGGCGTGGGGCCCCGACCTGTGGCAGGCTATTCCACGGTTTTCCGCAAGGGTTACCGGACAAATGAAACTCACCACCAAGGTTCGATATGGCCTCCGCGCGCTCGTTCACGTTGCTAACCGCGGTTACGCGTCAGCACAGGTCATCGCCGAGCAGCAGACAATTCCCTCGCGTTACCTCGAAGAAATCATCGGTGAGCTGCGCAAAGCCGGCCTCGTGATCGGAAAACGCGGTCCTCGGGGTGGTTATAGGCTCGCCCGCCCGGCCGACGAGATCGCCCTCTCCGACGTGCTCGGGGCGCTCGCCAGCGCCACCGCGTCGTCCCCGACCGGTCGTCCACAGGACGAGATCACGGCGTTGGTCGAACGCTCGGTCGACGATCGTCTCGCGGCAGCCATCGGCGCGCTTCGGCTCTCGGAGCTGCTCGGCGAAGCCAAAGACCGACACCGCCGCAGCGCCGCCAACTACGTCATCTAACGGGTCTCCGACAATCGCGAGCGAGAACGGACCATGGCCGACAAGCAACCGAACACCACGGGCATGACCTTCGGCGACCGACCCGGTCGGCGACCCGAAGCCCACGGCAACATCCTGTCGACGATCGGCAACACGCCGGTGTGCCGCATTCACCGGGTCTGCGGAGACGCGAAGACCCACGCCACCGTGTGGGGCAAGTGCGAGTACCTCAACCCTGGCGGGTCGGTGAAGGACCGCGTCGCCCTGGCGATGATCGAGGCGGCCGAAGCCGAAGGGCGCATCACCCCTGGCAAGACCACGCTCGTCGAACCGACCTCGGGCAACACCGGTATCGGCCTGTCGCTCGTCGCGGCGGTCAAGGGCTACAAGCTCGTGCTCACCATGCCCGAGAGCATGAGCCTGGAGCGTCGCAGCTTGCTCAAGGCCTACGGCGCCCAGATCGTGCTGACGCCCGACGACCGCACCATGGAAGGCGCCGTCGACAAGGCCCGAGAGCTCTGCAACCAGCCCGACCACGTGATGCTGATGCAGTTCGAAAACCCGGCCAACCCGCAGAAGCACCGGGACTCGACCGGCCCCGAGCTGCTCGAGCAGCTCAAGGACACCGGGATCGACGCGTTCGTCTCCGCCATCGGCACGGGCGGCACGATCACGGGTGTCGGGGAGACGCTCAAGGCGGTCTACCCCAATGTGAAGATCATCGGTGTCGAGCCCTCTCGCTCCCCCGTGCTCAGCGGCGGTCTGCCCGGGCCCCACAAGATTCAGGGCATCGGTGCCGGCTTCGTGCCGCCTGTGCTCAACCGCGGCGTCATCGACGAGGTCGTGCAGGTGCAGGACGAAGAGGCCTATCGCATGAAGCAGCGCCTCGCGACCGAGGAAGGCCTGCTCGTCGGCATCTCCGCCGGAGCCGCCGCCGTGGCTGCCCGCAAGGTTGCCGAAGAGCTGGGACCCGGCAAGAACGTGGTCACGGTGCTCTGCGACACCGGCGAGCGCTACTTCAGCCTCGACGCCTACTTCACCGAAGACGGCTCCCTCGATCCGTCCTTTCGCTAGCCGCCGGACATGACGCACCCCTCTCAGCTCGAGCGGACCCACTTCGTGGTGGTCGGCGCTGGCGGCCTCGGCTGCCCTGCGTTGCTCGGGTTGAGCGCAGCCGGAGCGCGGCGCATCACCGTGATCGACCACGACCGCGTCGAGGCGAGCAACCTGCAACGACAGGTGCTGTATTCGATGGCGGATGTCGGGCGGTTCAAGGCCGAGGCAGCCGTCTACAACCTGCGGCGCCGGGTCGAAGCGCTACGGGTCGATGCACAAGTGCGGGCCTTGACCGAGCAGGACGTGGATGCGTTCGTGGCCGACCTACCTGCGGAGGGCATCGTGCTGGAGTGCACGGACTCTCCCGCCCTGAAGTTCGCGCTCAACGACGCGGGACTCCGCCACGGGACCCCGGTCGTCATCGGCGCAGCCCTGGGCATGCAAGGCCAATGCATCGCAGTCCACAGCGGCGGCGCCTGCTACCGCTGCATCTACGAGACGCCTCCCGAAGAGCTCCCGACCTGTGCGAGCGCCGGAGTGCTCGGCGTCGCGGTGGGCCTGGCCGGGTTCGTGATGGCAAGCGCCGCTGTTTCACTTTGCAACACCGCGACGGCCCGCGAAACAACGGGCGCACTCTTGGCGTTCGACGTCCGAAGGGGCGCTGTGCAGACTCTCGATCCGCGTGCACGGCAAGGATGTCCCGCCTGCGCGCAGGCGCGCCCTTCCAGGTTCCCCACTTTGCAGGCCTCGGCCTGAACGACCTTCCCACCGAAGTTTCACCGTTTCAAAAGGCAGCAAACATCATGGCAACCGTTCACATCCCCCCTGCCCTTCGCAAGTACACCCAAGGCCAAGAAGAGGTCTCGGTCGACGGCGGCAACGTTCGCGACCTCCTGGGCAATCTCGAAAAGAGCTTCCCCGGCATCGGTGAGCGCATCGTCGACGACGGCGGCGCCGTGCGACGCTTCGTCAACGTCTTCGTTGCCGACGAAGACATTCGTTTCATGGACAACCTCGACACCGCCGTCAAAGACGGCGACGAAGTCAGCATCGTCCCGGCAATCGCCGGCGGCCGATAGCCCTCAGCCTGCTCGCTGCACCCATGGGCGCCGCATCGATCCAACAGCCACCTCCCGCCGGGGTCCAACTGGCCTCCGCCCGACGGCCTCCGGCGCCGGTGGACTCCGTCCTCGATCTGGTGGGCAACACCCCGCTGCTTCGACTGGGGCGCATCGATGCGGCGTGTCCAGGGGTCGAGATCTGGGCCAAGGCGGAGTTCGCCAACCCCGGGGGGTCGGTGAAGGACCGAGCCGCGACGCGCATCATTCGAGACGCGCTGAAGCGCGGCGACTTGGGTGACGGCCGGCGCCTGCTCGACAGCACCAGCGGCAACACGGGCATCGCGTATTCGCTGGTGGGCGCGGCGCTGGGCATTCCGATCACGCTCGTGATGCCCGAGAACGTCAGCTTGCCGCGCAAGCAGATCACCAAGGGCTTCGGCACCGAGCTCATCTACTCCGACCCCATGGACGGCAGCGACGGGGCGATCGTGCTGGCGCGCAAGCTCGCGGCCGAGCACCCCGAGCGCTACTACTACCCCAACCAGTACGCCAACGAGTCCAACTGGCGGGCGCACTACGACGGCACCGCGCTCGAGATCTGGGAGCAGACCCGCGGTCGCGTGACACACTTCGTGACCGGCATCGGCACCAGTGGCACGATCATCGGCACCTCCCGCCGTCTGCACGAGCTCAACCCCGACATTCACTGCATCGGCATGCAGCCCGATGACGCTTGGCACGGCCTCGAGGGCCTCAAGCACATCCCCAGCTCGCTTGTGCCCGACATCTACGACGAGAGCGTCCTCGACGAGACGATGTGGATGCCGACCGACGAGGGCTGGGACATGTCCGAGCGCCTGGCCGAGCAGGAGGCCCTGTTCGTCGGGCACTCCGCCGGTGCCAACGTCGCCGCCGCCCTTCGCGTCGGCAAACAGCTCGCCGAGCAAGGCAGAGAAGGCGTCGTGGTCACGGTGCTCTGCGACCGTGGCGACCGATACTTCGGCCCGCTCAAGTGGGAGAAACACCATGTCTGGTAAGGACACGCCCTCTCTTCTTCAGTCCCACCTCGACCTCATCTACGCCCAGTCGCGAGACGAGTTTCCCAAGGAGTGCTGCGGCTACGTGCACGGGCGCGGGGCGACGGCCAGGGTCGTGCCGTGCAAGAACCGCCAGGACCAGCTGCACGCGTTCGACCCCGAGGCCCATCCCCGCACGGCGGAGAACGGCTACAACATCGGCGGCCGCGAACTGCTCGACCTCACCCGCAGCTTCGAGTCCGACGACCCCGCGACGATCATCTACCACTCCCACCCCCGCGTCGGCGCATACTTCTCCGGAGAAGACACCGCCGCCGCACTCGCCTCGGCCCTCCCAGTCGACTACCTCGTCGTCGACTGCCAAGAGGACGGCGTCCGAGAAGCGATCCTCTTCCGCCGCGACGGAGACGCGTACGTCGAAATCGAGCGGTATGGGGGCGCGTCGGCGGACTGAGCTACGGTTCCCTTCCGTCGCCCTCCCCTTCGGTGAGGGAGGGCTCCTACAGGGAGCCTGTGCGCGGCGCCTGTGCTCGCGCCCCCTGCCTCTTTCCCGCTCCGCGGACCCTCCGGGTCCACTCCGCTCTCTTGCAGCGTTGCGGTTGCCTCTCGCGCTGACCTGCAACAGCGGCTCCCGCTGAGACGCACTTGCGGCACACCCAGAACTGCAGTTGCACCGTGTCCGGGGTGTAGGGCGCGTCCCTCAAAGGGCGCCAGCCCTGCCCAGGGCGTAGCTTCAACGTGAGAGCGGAGTGGACCCGGAGGGTCCGCGGAGCGGGAAAGAGGCAGGGTCGGAAGCGAGCCAGCCCCCGCGCAGCCTCCCAGAGGAGCCCCCACTCACCCCAACGGGGTGGGGGCGACGAGGGAGGCTAGAGCGCCAACCCGGTCCGCTTCCGACCCCTCCGCGGAGCGGGAAAGAGGCAGGGTCGGAAGCGAGCCAGCCTCCGCGCAGCCTCCCGGAGGAGCCCCCACTCACCCCAACGGGGTGGGGGCGACGAGGGAGGCTAGCGCCCCGACCAGGTCCGCTTCCGACCCGTATCGATGTGGACGAAGCCGCTGCGGCGGTAGACGCCGACGCCGCCTTTGTGGGTGCGGAGCAGCCAGGGGTAGAGCTCGCGGATGGAGACGCCGGCGAGGTTGAAGTCGATGGCGTGGCCGAGCGTGTGCTGGCTTTTCTTGGCGACCTCGCGGCCTTTCTTGCGCAGCATGGTGTTGTATTTCGGGTGCCGAAATCCGCTGATGATGCGGACATGCCTCGAGCCGAATGTGTGGGCGGCGGCGAGGATGCGCTCGACCAGCTCCGGAGGAATGCCTTCGGGGGACTCTTCGGTGAACCAACAACGCAGGAAGCGATCGCGCGCCAGCGGGGTCAGGCCGGGTGCTTCCAGCGCCATCACCTCGTGCGTGTGCAGGTTCCGCGCGTAGACCACCCGCACCGTCTCGGTCGCGGGCTCTCGCTCCGCCGCATGCGAGGTTTTCGCGGCCAGGAACTGCGCCTTCTTCGACGCCCCGTGCGGGGACACCGAAGCACTGAGCGCAAGCACGAGCCCCAACGCGATCACGTGGAGACTCTACCAGCCCTCACCCTGGGTTGATGACCTCGAGCTCCAGCCCGCCTGGGTACGCGTACGAGGTGTATCCGGTGTACCCCACGCCCACGATGCCGAAGGCCGCGTCGCTCACCGCGTTGTGTGAGCCCTCGGCGATGGTCCAGTCCGCGACCTCGTAGTCGCCGACGGTGTAGTAGCCGTCGACCATCACGCCGTCGACAAACACGTCCGCTGCCCCGGCCTCTCGGGTGATCTGCACGTAGTGCACGTCGTATCCGGTCCCCGTGACGAAGGCGTAGCGGTCCAAGAACTGCTCGACCGGCACCATCTGAACCATCGCCGGGTCCCCAGTCCCTGCCCCGCCTTGCTGACTCTCGAGGTACTGCACGGGCATGAACGGACCGTCGGCGGAGATGACGAAGCTCTCCGAGGACGTGAAGCCGAACCACTCCCCGTCCGCCAGCGTGACGGGGAACCCGGGCTGAACCGGGTCGGTGTTGATCACGACACCGTCCTCGCCCCCGAACACGCGCCAGTGGTAGGTCTCGTTGCCGCGCTGCGGAGCATGGGCCGCAACGTAGGTGTTGCCCCAGTACTCGAGTGGGATCTGCTGCTCCTCCAGGTGGTCGCACGCCGCGACGCCCGTAGGGACCTGGACGCAGCTCATGGCCCCCACGACCCACACCGGCTTGTCCGACACGACACGAGTGCCCGTCAGGTCGGCGTAGACCGCCACCTGCAGCGTGTCGCCGTTGTTCATCGTGACCATGCCGGTGGCTCCCGCCGCAACCGCGGGCACGCCCGTCCCGGCCGGCGTCGCGACTGGTGGCGTCCACTGCACGACGGTGTTGTCCTCGAGCGCAATCACATCGAAGTAGGACGGGTCGCCACCGATGTTCGGCGTGTAGCTTGAGATCAGGAACTCGTCGCCCGCCGCGTTGTCCGGCAGGATCATGGACGCATCGTTGTCGGCTTGTGCCCCGACCGGGGAGTGCTGGTAGGCAATGACCGGCACGTCGCTCTCCAGCCGATACGATCCGCCCTGCCGCAGCACCGTCCCGGTACCGAGCTTGGGCTGGGTCAGTTCGAACGAGTGCGTCGACCCCGGTGCCAACGACACCGCGGCTCCTTGCGCGACCTCGGCCCCGCCCTGCAACAAGTACAGCTGCAACGTCGCGGTCAGCGTGTCCGAGGTGTTCCCCACCACGATCGCCGACGGAGCGTTGTACGCGCTGTACGTCTGCATGTTGTTGGCGCGGAACGAGCAGCCCTGCGAGGACGGCGTGGCCGCGGCCAACTGGCACAGCGAAACGCACGCGCCGCCCGAGCAGCCCTCGGTCTCACTGCAGCCGACCCCTGGCCCCCACTCCCCGAAGCCGTCACACGTCTGCACCCCGCTTCCATCCGCGGCGCATTGGGTCGAGCCCGGCTTGCATCCCACCAGCTCGCACGCACCGCCGACACACTCGGTCGGCACCGTGCACGCCTCCTCGTGCGTCCCCATGCAATCGTCGTCGCAGACCTCGAGCGCCTCACCGATGCACCCGACCGCCTCGCCCGCTTCGCAGGCGCAGCCCGAGGAGGTCGAGGTCTCGGGTCCCGAGGTGCCGGGGTTGCTCGACGTCTGCGAGTCGCTGCCTTGACTCGTCCCGCCGCTGCCCGACCCGTCGGTGTCCGAGGTCGAGCCCGCCGAGGTGAGGCCGCCGAGCGTCCCCGCCGACGTGCCGGTTCCATTGGAGCCCCCATCACAGGCGGTCGCGCACGCGACACTTCCAACCAATACCCAAATCTTCCGCACCATCCGGACACCACGATATCAGGATCGCGGCATGCTCAACTGCCCGGCCGCAATGCGCCGCGCGAACGGCTGGTCCGCGTCGAGGAACGCATCGATCGGCAGGGTGCCCGTGTCGTACGCGCACACCGACGCCCCCGGCTCGAGCCGCGCATCCGCCCCCTCGTGCGCCGACCAGGCTGCGCCGTTCACGTGGTAGACGAGCAGCACGACTTCGGGACCCGGCGGTGGATAGACGTGGTGCAGAACCTCGGCGATGGGCCCCACCAACAGCTGCGTCGCTGCAGGCCCCCACTCCTCGATCAGCTCTCGATGCAGCGCCGCACCCGGCGATTCGCCACGCTCGACCTTGCCTCCGGGGAACTCGAGCCGCCCCGCCCCGTGCGCAGCCCGATCCGACCGGCGCTGCAAGAGGACCCGCTGCGGCCCCAGCCAGACCAGTCCCGCGGCCACGAGCAGGCGAGGTGATGCGACTCCCATCGCGCGCAGAGTACCCGGGGTCGAGACCTTTTGACGCCCGCGGCCGCCTCCCTCTATGCTCCGAGCGATCCTCATGCGCCTGTACGCCAGCAAGATCTCGCACATCACCGACGCCGTCTCGCGTGCCCTCGTCGAACCCGGGCACATCGAGACGAACGACCGCGAGGAGTTCAAGCGAGATGTCGAATCGATTCTCCGCGAGTACCTGCGCAAGGACCGAGAGCTGACCGAGACGGCCAAGGACATTCTCGAGCGCCGCGGCCTGCCCTACTCGGACCTGTTCCGCACCAAGCGTCAGCTCGCCGAGCGCGAGGACTTCGGCATCGGTGACGAGTCGGTCAACTGGATCGCCAACCAGCTGCTGGAGCTCTTCATGCGCTCGCAGTTCGTCGAAGAAATCTTCGCCGAGGACGCCCAGCTTCGCCGCATGCTCAAGGATGTTCTGCGTCGCCACATGCAGGCGGACGACGACCTCGACCGCGAAGTTCGTCGCCACATTCGGCACCTGTCCGAAGGCACGCAGTCGTTCGAAATCGAGTACCAGAAGCAACTCGAGGCTGTGAAGGACAAGTACGGGCTCTCCTGATGGCCCACATCGCGGTCCAGCTTCAGCGCACGCCACAGGGCCTGCATCCGGCCAGCGCCGTGGCGCTGTGCTGGGCGCGGGACATCGGCTCGGCGCGGGGAGCCACCGTGACCGCGTTGTGCAGCGGCGACGCCGGTGATGCAGATGTCAGCGTCGCCAAGGCTGCCGCCCGTTTCGGTGCCGACGTGTTGTTGTTCGGCGGCCCCTCGGGGCTGCGCAACCTTGTCGACCGCCTCAACCCGGTGCATGTCCTGGTCCCGTACACCCCGTTTGGCCTCTCGGCTGGTTCCGACCTCGAGGCGGGACCCCCGGTCGCACGCTGGATCGATCGCCGCAGCCCGCCCTACGCCACCGCCGATGCGGTGACGGCCGTCGTCGCGGGCGTCAAACCCTGGCACAGCTTCGAGACCGAGCTCGATCCCGAGTACGAAGGCGACGTCGATGCCGTCGAGCTGCCCGCGTTCGCGCGCACCGACGACGATGCGACCGACGCCCCCACGCCTCCGGTCTTCGATCTCGGTGCCACCCCGATCGGGTATGTCGCGCCCGATCGCCTGGACTCGGTGGTCGCCAATGCGCTGTCGGCCCTCGGCGCTGCCCGAACACAGTGGGAGGACGCACCGCATCACACCGGCGGCACCACCCTCGTGCTGGCAGACGCGGCCGACACGGCACAGGCCGCGAAGGCAGCACTGGAGCCGCGAACGGACACAGGCCGGGTGTTGCTGTTGCCTGGCCCCGACGTCTCCGCGGTCGCGGACGCCCCTGCCGACACCGTCCCCGCCCGCTGGCGCCACGTCGATGGCGTCTTCGCGGGGCTGTGGGCCGACGTCGTCGCGAGCCTGCGTGAGGGACCGTGGACGAGCAGCCCGGCGTGACCGCGACCGACACGATCGTCGAAGCGCTGTGGCCGGCACGCGGCGCCCCACCGCGGGTGCTGATCGGTCCAGGCGTCGAAGAGGCGCACTACAGCGGACCGGGCGAACCGTACCGAGAGCGCGAGCTGGCCAAGGCCCTGCGAGACGGGACGGCCACGGTCGTCGTATTGCGCAAGGTGTCGCCCACCCTGCTGCGGGCCCTTCGCACGCATCCCCCAGCGCTGCTCGTGCTGACCGGCGACGGACACGAGCTCGACGACCCTGCCGCACTGGCGAGCCTCGCCACGCACGTCCTGGGGCCGCGTGCGGTACTCCGAGTCCAAGACCTGGCCACACGAGCCACGGCCCGAGCGATCGCGTGCGGCCACAGTGCCGAGGAACTCGAGGGCATCAGCCGCGCCCTGGGACCGCGCGACTTGCCACTGCGCCTCGCCCCTACGCCCGCGTGGCTGTGCACGCTGCTGTCTCATCCCTCGCTCGCTGCAGTGCCCGTCGCGGGCACCCTGGACCGCGCTGCGCTGCGAGACCCGAGCGACGCACCGCAGTCGTGGATCGAGTGGGTTCGCAACCGGGAGGCGCCCGTCGTCTTGGTGCCGCTGGGCATCGAAGCCCCCTCGGTCGACGATGACGACGACGATACGCTCCGGACCATCGTCACCGCCCATGCCCTCGAGCGACGTACGGGTCCGGTCTTTCCCGCGCCCCGGGTGATCGCGGGCGTGCTCGACGGGCTGGAACGCCGCGAGAACACCGTGCCCCCCACCGCGGACCAGCTCGCAATCTGGAACCAGGCTCGCAGGGCCTTGCCGATCACGGGGGCGGCGGTCGGCATGCAGACCCCCGACGGCGCCCTGCCACTGCAAGCCCCGACCGCCGCGTTCCTCGCTCAGCGTGCGCTGCTCCGCGCCCGGGCCCACGACGAGGCCCTCGAGCGCGAGCCACCGGCGACCGACGACCTCGACCCCGAGGGACTCGACCGCGCCCGTGAGCTGCTGCGCAACGCCGCCGAGGTGCTCACCGACCAAGAGAGCAAGGTCGTCCTGCGCGGCTTCGGCTTCGACGTCACACGCCAAGCGGTCGCCAACTCGGCCAGTGGGGCCGCGGGCTTTGCCGACCGGATCGGCTACCCCGTCGTGCTCAAGGTCCTCAGCCCGGACCTGAGGCGGCGCACCGATGTCGGCGGCGTGATGCTCTCTCTGGCCACCGCGTCTGCGGTGCGACGCGCCTACGCCAACATCATCGACAACGTGGAGCGCTCGGCTCCCACCGCACGCGTCGACGGCGTGGTCGTGGCCGAGATGGTCGAGGACGGCATCGACATTCGCTGCGGCGCCCGCCGCCTGGCCGACGACAGCGTGGTCGTCTACGGCCGCATCGTCGGGGCCAGCGCGCCCATCGAAGCCGCGTTGGGCATGCTGCCCCTGCGACCCGAAGACGCCTTGGCACTGGCACACGCGGTGCTTTCCCGCGCCCCCATGCCCGCGCTGCGGCGACAGAGCGACCCCGACGTTCCGGGCCTCGCCAACGTGTTCGCCCGCCTCTCGGCCTTGTTCGAGCACGCCCCACGGGTGCTCAGCGTGGACCTCGGCCCGGTCCGCATGCTCGATCCACGCGGGCTCGTCACGCTCGATGCTCGGATCACCCAAGAGGCGCACCTCGAAGGGCTCTGAGCGCCCGGCCGAGAGCGTGCAACACAAAGAGAAACGCCGCTCCGGACGAGACCCGAAGCGGCGCTGAAACGAGAAGCCTGCAACGAGCGGCTAGAGCTCGGTCGCGTGCTTGGACAGGTACGCAGCGACACCTTCGGTCGTGGCGTTCATGCCCTCTTGGCCTCGCTGCCAGCCGGCGGGGCAGACCTCGCCGTGTTTTTCGTGGAACGCGAGCGCGTCGACCAGACGAAGCAGCTCGTCCATGTTGCGCCCGAGCGGAAGGTCGTTGACCAACTGCGCCCGCACGGTGCCCTCGGCGTCGATGAGGAAGGTGGCACGAAGCGCAACGCCGTCACCATGTTCGACGCCGTACGCCTGGCAGATCTCGTGTTTCACGTCAGCGGCCATCGTGTAGCGGACGGGACCGATGCCACCGTCCTCGACCTTGGTGTTACGCCATGCGGCGTGGGTGAACTGCGAGTCGATGGACACCGCGAGCACGTGAACACCACGCTCCTTGAGCGCTTCCATGCGGTGGTCGAGTGCGATCAGCTCGGACGGGCAAACGAAGGTGAAGTCGAGCGGGTAGAAGACAACCGCGGTCACCTTGCCCTTGGAGAACTCGGAGAACTTGAAATTCTCCAGGATCTCGCCTTCGGGGCCGACGGCGGCACAGGTGAAGTCAGGGGCGGGCTTGGTGACGAGTACGTTGGGAGTGGACATGTCGATGTGTGCGTTGGCTGAGGCGGTGGAGTAGCGGTTGGCCCAAACCCGACGCCTCGAGCAGGTCGGACCGCGGGGCGACGTTCGTCATCGCCGAAATCGTGAACACGGGTTTCGCGTCAGCGGGCAGAGAAGAGCAGCGAACGCGTGTCGCAGAACACCGTTCTCCACCCTCGGTCGAGCCGCCAGCGTAGGTACCACAACGGGTGCCTCGGGAACCCCGCGTCGATGGCCTCGCCCCTCAGGCCGAGCCTCGGGCGAGCTTTCGCGTGGAGAAGAGCGGCGGCTCCACCTCGCAGGCCGTGCTCCCGCCCATCTGCACGACCGCCTCGGCGATCGTTCGCTGCAGCTCCTCCAACGCATCCTCCGTGAACCGCAGGGAAACCGGGCCGAAGTGCAGATGCAGCACACCGCATGCACAGGCCTCCACGGACACGACGGAGCTCTGGGCGAGAAGCGTCTTTCCGTCCCCTGCGCCATGGCTTCTTCGAGTTTGCACGACAGAGATCATGGCGACTTTGAAAACCAAAGTCAATATCATGCAAATCCAAAAAGTGGGAGCCAACGAGCCCCCGACGCGCCCTCCGTCGCTGCGCTCAGCCCTGCGCAGTCAGAACACCGACGTGTTCGACCAACAACTCGGCACGGTTGCGCGTGGGGTCTTCGAGCGCCCACTCGAGCAGCGCACGCATCGTCTCACCCACCGCGGGACCGGGTTTGAGCAGGCCTCGGCCGATCAGCTCGCCGCCCTTGATCGCGAGCTCCCCCACCGACAACGGCGCGCCCTCGAGGCACCGCTCCAGGTGCTGGCGGGCCTGTTCGCTCGCCCCGAGCACGTCCAGCGCCGCCTCCAGGCGCGGGCGTCCGATCGCCGCGCATGCGCGCCGAAGTGCGGTCGCCTCCCCTTCGAGGTGGGCTTCGAGCGTCGTCACGTCCGGGCCGCACAGGGCGACGACCTCGGCCCGCAACGCGCGGCTGGGCTTGAGCGCGTCGATGCCTCGCGCAACGATCTCCAGGTCGTGTTCCGACAGCGCCGCACGTGGCCGCAGCAGACGCGCGAGCCGGGTCGCAGTGACGGGGGCCAGGGCGTCGACGGCCTCCAGCGAGCCTTCGAGCGCCGCTTCGGGCAGCGTGGGAAGGACATGCGGCCACATGCCGGTCTCGTGCATCGGACGCAGGCCTCGCGAGGGCGTGGGCGCCCGCAGCAGCTTGTCGAGCTCGACCAAGACCCGCTCCCGGCTGACCTTGTCGAGCACATGCAAGGCACCCGCAATCGCGGCCTCCGTGCGAGGCTCGAGCGTCAACGTTCGCGTGGCGCAGAACCGGACCGCACGCATGGTTCGCAGCCCGTCCTCGAGAAAGCGGCGCGCGGGGTCGCCGACGGCCCTCACGATACCGTCGCGCAGGTCTGCCAAGCCGTCGAACGGATCGGAGAACACACCTCGAATCGGATCCCAGGCGAGCGCATTCACGGTGAAGTCACGACGTGCGAGGTCATCCTCGAGGTCGCGTAGAAACGTGACCTCGGTGGGGCGGCGCCCGTCTTCGTAGGTGCCCTCCCCTCGGAACGTCGTCACCTCCACCGGAGTCGAGGCTTTCGCACCCGGCTGCTGCACCAGCACACTCACGGTGCCGTGTTCGATGCCCGTCGGCACGGTTCGGGCAAAGGTGCCTTGGACTTCCTGGGGCGTGCCCGAGGTGGCCAAGTCCCAGTCGCTGGCGGGCAACCCGAGCAACACGTCGCGAATCGAGCCGCCGACCAGCACCGCGGCGTGCCCGGCCTCCTGCAGCGCTCGCGCAACACCGACGATCTCGGGGGGCACCGCGGCCGAGCGCAACCGCTCCGTCGCCTCGGCCACGTCATGTGGAACAGGCGTGGTCACGTCTCAGGCCTGGCAGGTGCCGCCGTCACAGTCATTCGAGCAGCAGTCGCCGTCCTCGTCGCACAGGCCCCCATCATTGATGCACACGCAAGTATCGGACACTCCGACGTCGCAGGCACCCAGACAGCAGTCTTCGTCAGCGGCGCAACCGCCCGCGAGCGGAACACAGCAACCCGACGTGTCGATGGTGCAGCCGGGCATGTCGCACGCGAGCATGCCGTCCGTGAACTCGGTGCCCGCCTCGGACTGACACGTGGCCCCACCAAACGCGACGCCGTCGCACTCCTCGCCCGGATCGAGATCGCCATCGCCGCAGGTGTACGAGCACATCGAGTCGTCGAAGGTGCAGTCCAGGGCGCAGGCGAGCGTGCCACCATCGAACAGAAGCCCCACGCAGGTCTGCCCATCGAGCTCGGCGCCATCGCACTGTTCGCCAGGGTCGACATTGCCGTCTCCGCACGCGTAACAGCCCGAGGTGTCGAAGCCGCACCCCGCGTTGCAGACCAACGTGCCGCCGTCGAACCCTTCGGTCTCACACGTCGCGCCGCCCAACGCTCCCCCGTCGCAGTCCTCGCCGGGATCGATTGCACCGTCGCCGCATTCATAGCAGCCCGAGGTGTCGAAACCGCAGCCCGCGTTGCAGGCCAACATGCCGCCATCGAACCCTTCGGTTGCACACGTGGCGCTCCCGAGGTCCGGGCCGTCGCAGTCTTCGCCCGGGTCGATGCCGTTGTCTCCGCACTCGTACGAACACCCGCTGGTGTCGAGCGAGCACGCGCCCGTGCAGACGAGCATGCCCTGGTCGAAGCCTTCGGACACGCAAGTGTTGCCGTTGAGGTTCGCGCCATCGCAGGGCTCCCCGCCGTCGATGACGTCGTTGCCGCAGTTGTCGCAGTCGCCGAAGTGGAACTGGCAGTCGTTGGTGCAGCCGAGCATGCCCCCGCCCGCGCCTTCGGACATGCAGCTGGCGCCGCCGAGTTCGCTGCCATCGCAGTCCTCGCCCAGATCGATGACCCCGTTGCCACACGCGTTGCAGCCGTTGGTGTCGAACTGGCAGTTGTCGCCGCAGGCGAGCTCGCCACTGCCAAAGCCTTGCGAAACGCAGGTCTCACCGCCGAGCAACGCCCCGTCGCACGCCTCCCCGGCGTCGATGAACGCGTTCCCGCAGGTGGGACTCTGGCAGTCGTTGGGACAATCGTCGTCATCGACGTCGTTGCCGTCGTCGCAGAACTCGTCGGGCCCGACGTGTTCGTCACCGCAGACGTCGTTCATGCAGTCCGCGGTGCAAGGCTCGCCGGCGACGCCGTTGAGTTCCCCGTTGTCGCACTGCTCCGCCCCTTCGGTGATGCCGTTGCCGCAGCTGTCCGACCCGGTGTCCGAGCCCGCGGTCGTCGTCGACGTGCTCGTCGTGGGATCGAGGGTCGGGTCGGTCGTCTCGGTCCCCGAGTCGCTGCTTCCGGACACGCCGGTGGTGAGGGTCGGGTCGCTGGTGGTTCCAGAGCCCGTCGAGGTGCCGCTGGAGCTCTCGGTGGCGGACTCGCCCATGCCGACGAAGTCGCTGCACCCAGGCCCCGCGCACAGGGCGGCAAGGGCGGCAACGCGCCCCCAATCCTGCAAAGCCATGTTTCAAGGATAGCGCAGGCTGTGGGGCCGCCGCCCAACAAACAACGTCACGCTTTGCACGCGCCCCAGGTCGGGCCCGAACCGGCATCGACCCGAAGTGGGACTTCGAGTTCGACGGCGCCCTCCATCAGCGGTCTGCACAGCCCGATCAACTCCTCGACCCGCTGGGCATCGCATTCGAAGATCAGTTCGTCGTGCACGGTGAGCAGTACCCGCGCCCAGTCCACGGTGGACAGCGCGCGGTCGACCGCAATCATCGCCAGCTTCATGATGTCGGCCGCGCTACCCTGAATCGGGGTGTTCCGGGCCATCCGCTCGCCGTGGGCCCGGGCTGCGCCCTTGCGCGCGAGCTCGGGGATTCGCCGGCGCCGCCCGAGAATCGTCGTCGCGTACCCCCGCCGCTTCGCCTGTGCGATCAGCTCGCGCATGTAGCGGTCGACCCCCGGGATCTTCTCCATGTAGCCCCGAATGTAGATCCCCGCTTTGCCGCGCGGAATGCCCAACTGCTGCGCGAGGCCATGCGCGGTCTGCCCGTACACCACGCCGAAGTTCACCGCCTTTGCGATGCGCCGCTGCTCGTCGTCGACCTCGTCTTCACTGACCCCGAAGACCTCGGCGGCGGTGCGGCGATGCACGTCGACCTGGTCGATGAAGGCCGACATCAGGTTGGGGTCCTTGGACAGGTGTGCCAGCACGCGCAGCTCGATCTGCGAGTAGTCGATGGCCACGAGCACCTGTCCTTCGGGGGCGATGAACGCTTCTCGAATCTTGCGCCCCTGCTCGGTCCGAATCGGAATGTTCTGCAGGTTGGGGTCGACGCTCGACAGTCGGCCCGTGGCCGCGACCGCCTGCGCGAACGTGGTGTGCAGGCGGCCCGAGTCCTCCCGCACCAAGCGCGGCAACGCGTCGACGTAGGTGTTCTTCAGCTTGCTCAGCTGCCGGTACTGCTGGATGTACTTCACCCTCGGGTCGAGCACCGACAGCTGCTCCAGGGCGTTGGCGTCGGTGGAGTAGCCCGTCTTGATCTTGCGGGTGGGCGGCAGGCCCCAGTCCTCGAACAACAGTTTCTGCAGCTGCAGCGGAGAGTCGAGGTTGACCGCTTCGGAGGACTCCTCGGCAAGACTGGCGACGATGCGCCCGAGGTCTTCATCGAGTTCGCGGCCTTGGGCGAGCAACGCGTCGACGTCGATGCGAATGCCGCGACGCTCGATCCGCGAGAGCACCCCGCACAGGGGCATTTCGATGTCGGCGAGCAAGGCCTGTGCCTGCTCTTCGGCGGCCTCGATCTGAGGCTGCAACGCGGCCTGCAGCGAGAACACGGCCCATACGCGCTCGCAGGCCCATGCACCCACCTCCCCTGGCCCGAGCGCGTCGAAGGTCTTGGCCTTGCGCCCCTTGCCGGTCACCGATTCCGTCTTGGCGAGCGTATGGGCGAGGACGTCCTTCGTCAGCGCCTCCAGCTCATGGGAGCCACGGGCCGGGTCGAGGGTGTACGAGACGAGCATCGGATCGAACGACACTCCGCGCGCCTCGATCTGCACGTTGGCCAGCGCGTGCGCTGCGGTCTTGTGGTCGAAGATCGACAGGCCGACCTCGGCGTCCTCCAACAGCGGACGCAATGCGGCCCAGACGTCGGCCTCGGCGAGCTGGGGCCCCTCGACCAAGTCCGCCTGGGCGTGCCCAAACGCCAAGTAGGTCGGTGCGACGCCATCGGCCGCGACCGCGACGCCGCACGGACGAGCACCCAACGCGGCTTCGGTCTGGCCCGCCCCCGCCGGGGTCGCATTCACCAAGAACACCGCCACTTGCCCGGCCTTGCGCAGCGCCTCGGCCAAGGCCGGCAGCCGGTCGCTCTGCGCCCCGGTCCACGTCTCGAACGCACTGGCATCGGGCGCCTCGGTCTTGACGGGCATCAACTCGAGCGCGCCCGGGTCGTCCTCCATCTCGGCCGCCCCTCGACTGGGCACACGACCCATCTCGCGAATGAGCTGCTTGAAGCCGAGCGGCTCGAAGAACGCGAGCAACTTCTCCTCGTCGAATCCCGGGTCGTCCAACTCTGCGAGCGGCGAAGGCAGCTCGACCTCGCGCCGCAGCTCCACGAGTTCTCGGCTGAGCCGCGCGTCCTCGGCGTGCTCGATCAACCGCTCCCGTCGTTTCTTCTGTTTGATGTCTGGAGCCGCTGCGAGCACGCCCTCCAGCGAGCCGTACTCCCCCAAGAGCGCCGACGCGGTCTTGGGTCCGATGCCCGGCACGCCCGGCACGTTGTCGGAGGAGTCGCCCGTCAGCGCCAGCAGGTCGCCGAGCAACGCAGGCCCCACACCGAACTTCTTTTCGACCTCGGCCGGCCCGATGACGACGTCCTTCATCGTGTCGTAGAGGTAGACCGGCGGCCCACCGTCGTCCTCGCCGAGCGTGACCAGCTGCATCAGGTCTTTGTCGGACGAGACGATGACCGTCGTCATGCCGGCCTGGCGAGCCGCGACGACGTAGCTCGCGATCAGGTCGTCGGCCTCGAACTCGGGGTGCTCGACCCGCGGCAAGTTGAGCGCGTCGACGGCCTCCCGCACCAAAGAGAACTGCGGCACCAGGTCCTCCGGCGGCGGAGGCCGCTGCGCCTTGTAGCCCTCGAACGCCGCCTTGCGGCCCCCATCGCCTCCCGCATCGAACACCGCCAGCAACGCCTGCGGTCCGAAGTCGCGACGCGCCGCCTGCACCATGCGCGCGAAGCCCTGAACCGCATTGGTCGGCGTGCCATCGGGCGCGTTGAGCATCGGGATGGCGTGATACGCCCGAAAGATGAAGTTGTAGCCGTCGAACAAGAACAGCACGTTCTTGCCGCCGGGGGGACGGTTGGGGGTTTGGGCTGCCATGAGGGGTTCAGCGCTTGGCTTCGGGCTTCGCGAACACGGGGCTGCGCCGCCGCATGAACACGTAGAACGCTTGGATCAGGCTGGTGGCCGGGATGGCGAGCAGAGCCCCCACGAGACCGAACATGCTCTCGCCGGCCAGCAGCGCAAAGATGACGATCACCGGATGGATGTGGGCCGAGTCGCCGATGATCTTCGGATTGAGCACGTTGGCCTCGAGCAGGTGAATGCCGGCGATCCACGCCAGCATGCCCAGCGCGGGACCGAACGACAGGCCCTGCTCGGCGCTCGCGGCCGCAATCACGATGATCGGAATCGAAGAGATGATGGTGCCGAAGATCGGGATCAGGCTGAACGCCCCCGCCATCAGGGCGAGCAAGAAACTGTACTTGACCCCGAAGACCACCAAGCCGACGAACGTCAGCACGCCGTTGACCAGGCAGATCAGCAACTGCCCCCGCACCACGCCGCCGAGACCTCGATCCATGCTGGCCCACAGCACCTCGAAGTCCCCTTGGTACTCGTAGGGCACCAGGCTGCGTACGAATGCGTTGACGCGACGCAAGTCGACGAGGATGAACGCCGCGATCATGAAGGTGATCACGAAGTTGGTCAGGAAGTCTGCAACCCCGCCGATGAGCGCCGACAGTGCCGGCCCGATCACCGAGCCGAGCTTGGAACTCTGATCCGCGACGAAGCGCTTGAGCGATCCGCCGAACGCCGGCTCATCCTCGGGCAGCGGCGCCGCGGGGCCGAGCACCCAGGTGCCGTCCTCGCGTTGCCGCGCCGACATCTGGACCTGCTCGAGGTCGACCGCGAACGAGCCATCCCCCAGCGGGCGCACGACGAGTTCGTTGGGCAATCCCTCGAGCGGCGCGGGCTCGGGTTCTTCGGACAGGAAGTCGCCGAACTGACTGTCGAGCCACGCCTCGGTGCGCGGCATGTATTCGTTCTCGAGCCGCTCGAGCGCTTGAGGGGCGGAGTCCCGCAGCTTCACGAAGTCCTTGGCGACCGCGGGCAGCAGGAAACCGAAGAACCCACCGAGCACCCCGAGAATCGCGACGTAACACGCGATGACCGCGACGACGCGCCCGACCTTGGGCTGAAGACGCGCGACGGTGGGCGAGAGCAGGTAGGCGACGAGCACCCCGAAGATGAACGGGAGCACGATGCCGCGAAACAGAAGCACGACCGCGACCAAGAACAACAAGAAGCCCCATAGACGACCGAAGCGGCGCAGCGTCTGCCACAGCGTTTCGGGGCGGCGTCGCACGACGGGCGGCGACTCGGCGGGACTTGGTTCTTCGCTCATCGCGACGACCCCCCTGGCATCGCACAGGTGGACGCGGTCTCACAACCCCGGCCAGACGCCGAGAGCTGGAACCCCGAGGCGTCGCTCAGGTGCGCAAGGGACGGCCGGCGATGTCGCGATCGACGTCCCGGGCCCGCTCGGCCGCCGTGCGGTCCAGACCGTGGTCGGTCGCGACGTCCCAGCCCCCGCAGCTGTCGCACCGAAAGCGAAAACGAGGCATCGCGACGCCACATCGATCGCACAGCAGGTTGTGCGGCGGCAGCTCGCCCAGCGCCGCTTCACGGGCGAGGTCGCGCTGCCCTCGGGACAGCCGCAGCCGGACCAGCGCCAGCGTGGCGTCGGCGGAATGCTCGGCTGCCCGTTCCAGCGCCGCGGCCGCCTGATCGGAGTGTTGCCGCGCCACCCGATCGGCGAGCGCGACGATGAGCGCGGGGGACTGCACGGTGCGCAGGGTCGTCAGCATGCGTTCGACCAGGTCCGCGACGCGGCCTTGCTCGGTGGCCCAGCGCCAGGCCTCGGGCACGATCACATGCGCGCCCGCCGGGGCCAGCTCCCACGCCCGCTGCCAGGCCGCCAGCGCGGCACGGCCATCGGTGCCCGCGGACTCGACCCGGGCGGCCGTCGTCCACACGTGGCCGCTGTCGGGCGCCAGCTCGGTCGCCCGGTCCGAGAGGCGTTTGGCCTTGCGCGCATCGCCGTCGGCCAACGCAATCGCAGCCTGTCCCGCCAGGGCATGCCCGCGACGAATGCGGCTCTCCCGGCGTCGCCGGCCCTCGACCTGTTTCTCGTGGCGCTCCCACGTGGCCGCCGCGAACTCCCACGCGCCCGCCTGCTCCAGCGCCTGCGCCAGAGACTCGAGAGTCGCGACGGAAGCCCGGGCCAGCGACGCGGCCCGCATCAGGGCTCCCACGGCCGCACGCTCGCTGCCTTGGGCGAGGAGATCTCTGCCCAGCCCGACCAATGCCGCCACGCGTTGGTCCGCGGGCAAGTCGGCCGACGCGAGCACGGTGCGGTGAATCGCCTTCGCCCGCTCCACCCGACCGCGTCGGCGGTCGAGGGCCGCGAGCGCCAGAAAAGCCGTGCTGTCGGCGGGCTCGGCCTCGGCCAGCATCTCCAACTCGGCGGCAACGTTTTCGAGATCGCCCTCCGCGAGCTCGTACAGAACTCGGGATCGGCGCGCGAGTGCCTCGACGACCTGCTTGCGCGGGGCTACGTACCACCACCCGGCACCGAAGCCCGCCGCCAGGCACAGAATCGCCACGAACACGGTCGTCATCGCGCGCCTCCGCTCGACCGGCCCTTGCCGTCGGCTTCCTCCCGCATGAACTGCTCGGTCATCACCTTCTTGGTGCCGTCTTCGAGCTGCGCCTCGGCGGCGAGTAGCTCGTCTTCCTCTTGTTGCCGCAACGGCAGTCGACGCAGGTCGAGCACTTCGCGCTCGAGTTCCTTCACCCGCCTGCGCGTCCGTGCAACTGCGCGAATGCGAAACGGGGCGCGAATCGCCGCGAACGCCAGCAACGAGGCCGCCACGAGCCATCCCGCCATGAGTCCGGCCAGGTTCACGTGGTACCGAACGTTGGTCAGCGGAGCGAGCAGGTTGGCCCGGGGCACCGAGACCACCACCTCGACCCACGCCGAGTTCGACTGCAGCGTCGTGCTGGCCCACAGCACTCCGAGCACCACCAGCGTGAGCGAGACACCGAGATAGACCTTGCCCAGAGCGGTCACAGAGTGGGCGCACGATAACAGCCGGTGTATCTTCCCGCCATGGTCGCTCGGCCCGACGCCTCCATGGCTGCTCCCCGTCTGTTGTCCATCTCCGTCCTGGGGGCGGTGATCGCCGGCATGGTCGGGGGTGCATGCGCAACGTCCGACCAGATGCTGGAGAAGCAGCGGCGCCAAGACGAGCTCGATGCGGGGCCCTCCTGCTACAGCGGCGTGTCCGAGGATTGCTACACCGGACCCGACGGGACCGCAGGACGTGGCGCCTGCCGCCTTGGACAACGAACGTGCGAGAACGGCACGTGGGGCGAGTGCACGGGCGAGGTCGTGCCCTCCCAAGATCTCTGCAACAACATCGATGACGACTGCGACGGCGTGGTCGACAACGGCTTCGAGCGCGAAGGGGCGCTTTGCTTTCGGCAGGGTGCCGAGGGGGTTTGCCGCACCCAGGGGCGTTGGCGCTGCTCGGACGACGGCAGCAGCAGCACCTGCGACGCTCCGATCGTCGAGCCCACCGCCGAGACCTGCAACGGACTCGACGACGACTGCGACGGAGAGGTCGACGAGGACTCCGTGCCGGCCGACCTGCAGACGTGCACGACCGGCAAGGCCGGGGTGTGCAACGGCGGCACCAACAAATGCGTGCAGGGCAAGGTCCGCTGCATTCAGGATGTTCAGCCCGGTGCGGAGATCTGCAACGGCCTCGACGACGACTGCGACAACGAGGTCGACGAAGAGTGTGCCGCCCCGCCCTCCTGACCACACCGCCCTACGTTCACCCGGCCGCCGGTCCGCATGCGCGTGACCGTTGACCGATGTCGGTGTCCCTCCGTACGATCGGAGGAGCGCGCCGATGACCGACTCGAAGAACGACACCCTCGTTGAAGACGAGTCCCACGATGGCGGCGGGGCACAGAGCGCCTGGCTGATCTCGATCGGTTCTCCCGAAGACGGTTTCGCGCACGCCGGGCGGGTGTTCGAACTCGCGGTCGGCCAACACGTGAAGTTCGGGCGCGACGATAGCTCCGACGAGCTGCGTTTCTTCGAAGCCGAGAAGGACAACGAGGTCGGCATTCCGTACGGGTGGGTCAGCGGCGAGCACGCCGAGCTGGAGGTCACCCCGCGCATCGGCGGCCTGGGTTTCACCCTGCGGGACCTGGGCAGCCGCAACGGCACCTTGGTCAACGGCGAGCGCATCTCGGGCTCCGTCAAGCTGAGACCCGGCGACGTCTTCGAGGTGGGTCGATCGTTCTGGACCGTACGCGCGATTCGGGCCAATACACCGCGGCCCAAGCCCAGTGAGTTCGATCCCGCGGGCACCTGCAGCCCACACTTGCACCAGCTTCATCGCACGCTCAAGCGTCTCGCCCCCAGCACGGTGCCCATCCTGCTGCGCGGCGAGACCGGCACGGGAAAGGAATACCTCGCCCGCGCCATTCACCGCGTCAGCGGCCGGCCTGGCCCCTTCGTGGTCGCCAACCTGTCGGCGATGTCGGAGCACCGCGTCGAGTCACTGCTGTTCGGTGACGGCGAGCGCCCCGGACTGTTCGAGCAAGCCGACGGCGGCACCCTCATGCTCGACGAGCTCGGCGAGCTCTCCAACGCGGTGCAGTCGAAGCTGCTCTCGGTGCTCACCGACTCCCGTGCCGCCACCGGACCGGGCAAGGACGCCTTCGACGTCCGGCTGATCGCCACCACCCTGCAAGACCTCGGTCAGCGTGTGGAAGCGGGCGGCTTTCGGCCCGACCTCTATTCGCGCCTGGCGGGGTTCGTCGCCGAGCTCCCCCCGGTGCGTGCCCGACGAGAGGACCTGGGGCTGCTGTGCCGCACGTTCATCGCCAATCTGCAACGCGACGGCCGTCCGACCCGGCTCACCTCCAACGCGTTTCGCCGCATCCTCGGCCGCGCCTGGCCGTTCAACGTCCGCCAACTCACCCAGACGATGACCACCGCCAGCCTGCTCGCCAGCGGGGACGGCACCATCACCGCGGACGCGCTGGCCGAGATCCTCGAGCAGGACGACGGCCTCCCGCAAAGCCCCGACGAGGTCCGCCGCATCCGCGCCGAGCTGGTCCGCCACCTCGCCAAGTTCCACGGCGACACCGACGGCATCGCCAGCGCAATGGGCCGCGACCCCTACCAGATCCAACGCTGGCTCGAACGCTTCGAGCTCCAGCCCGAAACCTACGCCACTTAGGGGAACCTCTCGGTTCCCTCGCTCCGGCCGGCACAGCCGCCCTGCGCTCTCCCTCCAAGGACGGCCCCGGCGCGGCCTCCCTCGTCGCTCCGCCTACGCCACCTAGGGGAACCTCTCGGTTCCCTCGCTCCGGCCGGCGAAGCCGCCCTACGCTCTCCCTCCAAGGACGGCCCCGGCGCGGCCTCCCTCGTCGCTTCGCCTACGCCACCTAGGGGAACCTCTCGGTTCCCTCGCTCCGGCCGGCACAGCCGCCCTACGCTCTCCCTCCAAGGTCGGCCCCGCAGGGCCTCCCTCGTCGCTTCGCTCCTCCCCGCCCCTAAACCGGTGTCGTGCGGTGGTGGGGCGCCTCGGGAGCCGCCCGCGAGCGTCGGCGCGGGCGTTTCGGGCTCCGATGAAGGCCCTCCGTTGGACGGTACGCTGAGCGCACGCGTTGTGGCGACAGGGGTCGCCAAACGCTTTCGCGCTCCCCCACGTTTGGCGCCAGGGGGCGCCAAACGTTCGGCTACTCCTCGAGCGCCGCGAGCTGTCCGGAGAGCTCGGGGTGTTCCGAGTCCTCTTCCAACCCTCGTCGCAACATCGCCCGGGCTTTGGGCTTCTCGTCGAGCGCGACGTGAGCCCGGGCCAGGTTGACGTAGATGTCTCCGCGACGGAGTAGCCCCGACTGGTCGGCGTTCTGAAGCAGCATCGTGCGATAGATCTTCAGCGCGTCGCGCCAGTCGGACTCCTGCTCGTGGAGTTCGCCCAGCACCATCAACGTCTCCACGTTGGTGGTGTCGATGCGGTACGCCTCGAGCAACTGGTCCTTCGCGCCGTTGGCCCCCGACGCCTCGGCGGCCGCGAGCGAGATGCGAGCAAGGCGGGTGAGGTCGTGGGCGAGCGCCTTGTTGCGCTTGGCCTGTCGACCCACCTGCACCAGCCAGTTGTACATGTTGGCCGCGTCGTCGAAACGGTCGGCAGCGTACAACGCATCTGCAATGCGTCGGTTGATGCCCACGTCGTCCTGAACCTCCTTGTAGAGGCCGTGCAGGACTCGCAGCGCCCCATCGGCGTCCTGCATGCGGTGCAGCATCACGTCGACCCGCTCCAGCACCAACTCCTGGCGCATGCCGGGGTCCTCGGTGCGCCCGGCCACGAGCTCGAGCGCGTAGGCGAGCTTGTCCCACTGCTCGCTGTCTCGGTACAGGTCGAGCAACGCCTTGCCCGCATCGAGGTTGGCGGGATCGAGCTGCAGCGCCCGCTCCAAATGCCCCTGGCGGGCATCGGCATCACGCTCCAGTGCCGCGAGCCGCAGGTGTAGCGCGGCCCCCTCGGGTCCCTGCGGGTCGAGGTCGGCCGCACGACGCAGCGTCAGCTGCATCGCGCCGTCTTCACCCATGGCCTCGTACACCGCAGCCTTGCCGAGCAGTGCGGGCACGTAGCTGGGGTCGTCTTCGAGCAGCGCGTCGAGCAGGTCCTTGGCCCGCTCCGGGTGGCTGAGTTCCGACGCCAGTAGCGTGGCCAACCGAGACGTGACGGCGCGATAGCCCTCGGTATCCCCTTGGTCACGGCACTGGTGCATCCGGTTTTCGAGTGCCTCCGAGAGCTCTACCCAGCGCTCCTCCGCGACGAGCAACCGCTCGAGCGCCTGCTCGGCGGGGCCGTAGCCGGGCCGCTCGACGAGGATCTGCTGATAACGCTCGACCGCATCGGACGCGTCGTCGAGACGATGCTCCGCAACCTGGGCGAGGTCCTCCAGCACCGCGACCCGGTCGTCGCCCTCGGCGACTTCGAGCTTGCGCTCCAACACGTCACGCACGTCCTGCCACTGCTCCAAGCGGCGCAGCAGCACCTCGAGTTCGGCCAGCGCCTCACTGTCGTCGGGTGCGTCCGAGAGCATGTCTTGGTAGACGCCCACCGCGTCATCGGCCCGCTCGAGCTTGTCCACGAGCAGGTTGGCGAGACGGTAACGAAGCTCCCGGCGTTCGCTGGCGTCCGGGGTGATCGCGCTACGGCGTCCCAGTGCGTCCGCGAGCGCCTCCGGCTCCCCGGCTGCACCGCGCAGCGACAACAGCATCTGCCACGCGCGGGTGTCGTTCTCGTCGACCGCGATCAACTGTTCGAGGTCTTCGACCGCGAGCTCGGGGTTGGCGAGCGCGCTCTGAGCCACCGTGGCGGCTTCGTTCCACAGCTCGACCGCAGCGACCGGATCGGACTGCAACGCAGCGCTGCGAGCCAATGCGTCGTGCAACGTGCTGGCTTCCCCAGCCGCGCGCGACGACGCGATCAGCAGTTCGAGCGCTTCGGGCATGTCGGGTTGGTCGTCGAGCACGACGCCGATCGTCTGCATCGCAGCCGCCGGGTCGCGCAGCGTGTCCAGCTGCATCCTCGCCGCCCGCACGCAGACGCTCACGGGAATGTGTTCGCGTGCCTGCGCGGCCTCGACCGCCTCGAGCATCTTGGCGACCGCCGGTCGGACCAACGCGTTGTCGGCCTCCGACAGCGCCACCATGCGGTCGAGCACCGACGAGGCGTCGGGGTCGAGCACCAGCAGACGCCCCCACGCATCGAGCGCCTCCTCGGACGAGCCGCCGCCCTCCTCGCGCAGCGTCGCGAGCTGCTCGAGGAGCCGCGGGTGGTCGCCTTCGTCGGCGGCCTCGAGCCTCAGCGCGGTGACCTGCGCCTGTCCACGCCGATCGCCTGCGGCCTGGTAGGCCTGTTCGAGCGCGTCGAGCAAGCCCGCCGACGGTGCGCCGTCTCGACCTTCGAGCAGCGCTTCCATGCCGCGCACCGATGCCGACGCGCCGTCGATGTCGAACGACTCGCGATACGCCTCTAGCGCCCCCTCGGCCTCGCCAGCCTCGCGGCGCGCATCACCGAGCCGCACGAACAGCTCCGACTGCTGCGAGGGCTCGGGCGCCAGCCGTGCGCCTTCGACCAGTGCCGCACTGACAGCCGCGAGGTTGGAGGCCGAACGCCCCAACCGCTCGGCCCGCAGGCACACGTCGAGCGTCGCCAGGCCGGAGTCGACCAGTGGCGAGAGCAGCCCCAAGGCGCGCTCGGAGTCCCCGAGCACTTCCTCGGCCAGGTTCGCCGCGTACATCGCCGTGGCCACACGAGCCTCGGGCGCGAGGTCCTCGTTGGCGGCCCGCGTCGCGAGCAGGTCGAGGTGCTCCCCACCCTGCCCCAACTGCACGGCGAGCCGGCCTCCCTGGTCGAGGGCATCCGCCAAGGCTTCGTCACCATCGACGACATCGAGCAACGCGTTGCTCGCTTGCAGCGCCCCGGGCAGGTCGTCGAGCCGCTCGACCCGCAGGCGCGCGAGCTTCTGCAACGACTCCACGGTTTCGCTGGGGTCTTGGCTCAGCTCCGCCCGCGCCGCCAGCACCTCGGCCAGCTCGGACAAACGCCCGGCTTGTTCGAGCGGCTCCATCGCGAGGTTGCCGGCGGTCTCGAACGAGTCCGGCGCCTTCGCCAGGCCGACCAGGTCGCTGAGCGCTCCATCTTGGCTGGGCATGATCGCCAGCACTTGCTCGTAGCGTTCGAGCGCGCCGGTCACGTCCTCGAGCGGCCCGGCATACATGCGGGCCACGTCGAGCACCAACGACGCTCGACGCTCGTCGTTCTGGGTCAGCGTGGCGCGCTCCGAGACAACGTCGGCCGCCTCCGCGTGGCGCCCTTCGGACTCCAGCGCCCGGGCAAGCGCAGCCATGGCGTCGTCGTCACTCGGCGCATCCATCAGCAGCGCTCGCAGCACGTCGATCTCGGCCTCACGGTCCTTCATCGTTTCGCGCTGCAGGTTGGCCAGCTGCATGCGCAGGTCTCGACGTTCCTGCTCGTCGGTCGAGGTCTCGACCTGTCGCTCGAGCACATCGATGAGCTCGCGCGTGGACCCGGAAGCCTCGTAAACCCGGCTGAGCCGCGACAGCGCTTCCTTGTCGCCCGGCTCGACGTCGAGCAAGCCCTTCCAGGCCGCTTCCGCCGCTTCGGGCCGCACCAGCACCTCCTCGTACAGCCGCGCCAACCGACGCAGCAGCTCCACCCGGTCGTGGTCGTCCTCTGCCACGGTCGCCCGCTTGTCGAGCACCCCGGCCAGCTCCTCGTGATAGCCCAAAGCGGTCAGCGCTTCGTCCAGGCGCGCGAGAGCCTCGGGGTGATCGTCCCGCAGCTGCAGCGCGGCGCGCAACGTCTCCACGGCCCGCTCGACAGCCCCATGCTCACCGAGCAGCGCGGCCCCACGCACCATCAGGGACAACCGACGGTCCTCGTCGGACTGCAGCATCTCGGCGTCCGCCGCAGCCACCAAGGCCTCGGCGAGCGCACCCCGTAGGTCGAGCGTTTCGGCCATGTACTCGACCCCGCGATCGAGCTCTTCGAGCGTGTCCACCGGACCCGGCTCCGCGAGCGCCCTGCAAAGGGTACGGAAGGCCGACTCGGCGGTATCGGGCGAGGCCACCAGCAGGTTGGCCATCGCGCGATACAGCTCGTGCCGCGCCACCGGGTCCTCGGTCTGCGTCAGGCGCCACTCGTCGACCTCGACCATGCGGCGCACGTTGCCGGCCCGTTCGTAGATCGGCCGCAGGGTGTCCAGAATGCGGGCCCGCAGTTCGCGACGACGCTGGGCGATCTGCTCCAGCAGCAAGACCGCGTCCGCGTGATCGGGCGCGTCCGCCAGCAGCATTTCGATGGTGTCGACCGCCGCATCGGGCTCCTCGAGCGCGCCGTCTTGAATCGCCGCGATGCGCAGCGCGACCTCGGCCCGGGCGTCGACGTCCCCACCTTGGTCCAACCGCTCGCGCAGCAGGTCGAGCAGGTCCCGATGCCGATCGTTGTCGGCGAAGATCTGCTCCAGCCGCGACCGTGCGAGGTCGTACGACGGCCGAATGTCGAGCATGCGCCGGTACGCACGGGCGGCCTCGTCGGGGTCGTCGAGCATCTCCTGCGCCAGCGTGGCCAGCTTGCGCAGCACCTCGATCTGTCGGTCCTCTTCCAGGGCGCCGTCGACCTCGGACCAGTACAGCGCGCCCAGCTCCGGCCACATCTCGGCGTGGGTCAGCGTCGACTCGAGCGATGCGAACACCTGCCGGTCTTCGGGGTTGGCTTCGCGAATGCGCTGCAGCAGCGGCACCGCGCGCTGGGGCTGGCGCAAGATGCCCGCCCACAAGTCGGCCGCCTCCCGCACCACCGCGAGCATTTCGTCAGTGTTGTCGTCGGCGCCTTGTTCCTGCACGTACTCGGTCAGCAGCGCGGCGTAGCGCTCCGTCTGCCCGAGCACGCCCGACAGGCGCGAGAGCTGGTCACGGACCCGGCGCGAGGTGGGCTGCTCCTTGAACAGCCGCTCATAGCTGGCCATGGCCCGCTCTAGGTCCTCGAGCTGTTCCTCCTCGATCTGGGCGATCCGCATCAGGATGCGCATCCGGGTCCCGTCGTCTTCGGCGTCCTCCAGCCGAATCTCCTGGATCTGGATCAGGCGATTCCAGTCGGCGACCGCTGCGAACACCGGCTCGAGCAGCTCGGCCACCCGGGTGCGCATCGACGGGTCCTCGAGGTACCGGTCGAGTTCCTCGGTCGCGACCGCCTGATCGGGATCGAGCTTGAGCGCCGCGCTGAGGTGATGAATGCCGGTCTCGGGATCCTCCAAGCGGCTGCCATACAGCCGTCCGAGCCGCAGGTGGGTCTGCACCGCATCGACGCCCGCTTGGCGGGAGAGCTTGCGATTGAGATGTGCCGCCAGTTCGCGCCAGCGCTCGGTCTGCTCGTACAGCGGCTCCAGCACGTCCTGCACTTCGGGCATGGCCATCGCGTCGGGCGAAAGCCGCTCGTACAGACGAATCGCCTCCTCGGGCTGTCCGAGGTGATCGCGATTGAGTTCGGCCGCGCGCGTGAGCGCAGCATCGCGCTCGGCGGTGTCGCTCGCTCGGTCCGCCCGCGAGACCAACAGGTCGGCAAGCGGCTGATGGTCGTCCTGGCGCAGATAGATCTGCTCCAGCGCGTCGGCGGCCTCGCTCGCATCGGGCGAAATCTCCAACACGCGCTCGTACGCACGGCGGGCGACGTCCAGCTGCCCCAGCCGTTCGAGCGCAACCTTGCCCTGGCTGCGAAGCACCCGCATCTGCAGGCCCGAGTCGAGGATGTGGTCGACGGTTTGCGTGTACGCCTCGAGCAGCGGCTCCGCCCGATCGGCCTCGGCGCCCAGGCGCTCGACCTTTTCGAGGATCGACTCCAGCTCGGGCTGATCTGCAGCCTCCACCATCGCCTCACACAACACCCCGAACGCCTTGTCGGCATCCTGGAGTTTTTCTTCCTGGGTGTCGGCGACCTTGAGCAGGGCCTGCAGGCGACGGCGCCCCGACGGCTGCTTGCGTGCCTGGAGTTCTTCGAGCTCCACCAACGCGGGCCAGTTCTGCTCCGCCTCGTACAGCGGGGTGAGAATGCGAATCGCGCGGTCGCGCGTCGCGTCGTGTTCGAGGTAGCCGCCCACTTCGCTGCGCGCACGCGCATCGGTGGGTGCGAGGTCGAGCACGCGCTTGAGCAGGTCGAGCGCGTCCGAACCCCGTCCCAACTTCTTGCCGACCACCACCGCGGTCCGGGTCAGCAGACCGACACGAATCTCCTCGGTTTGCGCGATGGTGGTGAGGCGCCGCAGGCACTCCTCCACGTCCGGCCAGTGGTCGAGGGACTCGTGCAGATCGGTCAGGGACTGCAGCGCGTACGTGGTTTCCTCGCGCCCGACCTTGAGGTCGAGCACCGACTGGAACGACTCGATGGCGCGATGCGGCTCGTCGAGTTTGTCGCGCTGCAGCTCGCCGAACTGGCGCCACAGCGCCGCACGCGTGCGCGCATCGGTGGTCACGCCGATGCGGTGTTCGACCACCTCGACCAGACGCGCCCACTCCTCTTCCTCGGTGAAGAGGCGCTCGAGCGCATCGAGAGCGACGCCGTTGGCCGGCTGGCGGTCGAGCACCTCGGAAAAGGTGAGCGCCGCACCGACGCGGTCGCGCAGCTCGAGCTGCACCGCGGCGATTTCGAGGCGCACGTCGACCTGCTGGGCGGGCGTGTCGACGAAGCGCAGCAACGCCCGTTTAGCCTCCACCAACGCTACGCCGTCCCCTGCCTCGAGGTGCAGGCGGCAGAGCTTGGACACGGCCTCATGGGCCAGCGACGCGTCCGGGGGATCGAGCGCGAGCAGCTGCGTGTAGGCCTCGCGCGCGCCCTCCTGGTCTCGCAGGTGCTGATCGAGAAGCCGCGCCTGGCGGGTCGTCAGGTCGATGCGAAGCGCGGAGTCCACGACGCGCTCGTGGCCGAGTGCGGCTTGCCACACGCCCGACAGCTCGCTGAAGCGACCCAAGCCCAACCCCAGCCGTTCGATTTCCTGGCGGGTGTCGAAGCGCGTGGGATCCATCAGGTACGCCTCGCGCACGTACGACATCGCGGTGCCGGGGTCGCCCATGTCGGTCTCGTAGACCCGGGCGATCTGCATGAGGTAGCCGATCGCATCATCGGCCGCGCCCATCGACTCGGCCTGCTCACGGCGCACTTGGGCCACACGAATGCGCCCGATGTGGTCCCCCACCCGCTCGTAGAGCGGCTCCAGCAACGCGCAGGCCTGCAGCTGCACCTCGTTGATGCCGAGCAGCTCCTCGAGCAGTCGCCGCGCTTCTTCATGGTCGGGGTCGTCGCCGAGCACTTGGCCCAGCAGGTCGACAGCCCCGAAGGCGTCCCCGAGGTACTGCATGCGCAAGCTGGCTTGGCGCACCCGAAGCTCGCGGGCCTCGGCCGGCTCCTCGACGAGCTCCGCTTGGCGCCCCAACGTTTCTTCGAGCTTGAAGTAGTCGTCGGTTTCGCTGCCCTCGGCGTACATCTCCGCCAGCAGGCCGATGGTCCCCAGATCGTCGGGAATGAGGTCGAGCAGTTCTTCGGCCGTGGCCACTGCGGTCCGGCGGTCGCCCAGGACGTTGCGCGAAAGCTCGATGATGCGCGAGAGCAGCTCCTTTTGTTCGCGCTGGTTGAACGTCACGTCCACGCGGCGGCGATACAGCGCGACCAGGTCTTCATGGGCGTCGCGTTCACGCAGCAGCGCTTCGAGGGCCTCGTACGCGCCCTGGTGTGTCTCGTCGTGGCTGAGCACCACGCCGAAGGCGGCCTCGGCCCGCGAACGCTCGCCGAGTTGGTCGCGCAGGATCACCGCGTGTTCGAGCAGCAGGTCGCGCCGCAAATTGGCCCGCTCACGGGGCAGCGTTCGCCCCTCCGCTTCGGCCGCGTCCGCCTCCTGCCCCAGTCCGGCCAGGGCCGCTTCATAGGCGTCGGAGACGTCTTGCATGCGCCCGAGTTCACCGCCCAGGCGCACCAGCACCTGGCGTGCGTCCCACTGGCTTGGATCGGCCCGGAACAGCTGGTCGCGAATCCGCAGCGCGTCTTCACGGCGCTCCTCCATGCGCTCGTAGATGCCGGCGAGCGTGGTGAGCTGCTCGAAGCGCGTGGCGTCGTCCTCTTCTGCGCCGACGATGACTTCCATCGCCTCGGCCTCCTTGGGACGGTTCTCGGTGCGCTTGTAGTAGGGCAGCAAGCCGCGCATGACCGCCAGCGAGGTGCTGGGATCGGCTTGCCGGAGTTCCTCCAGGGCGGTGACCGTGTCGACGTGCGCACCGTCGAGTTCGAGCACTGCCAAGAATCCCTCGACCGCGCGCTCGGAGTCCTGCAGGCGCGTGGCATGCAGCTGCGCCAGCTCGAACATCAGCGGGATGCGAAGCGTGTCCGACGAGGACAGGTCGAGCTTGCGTTCGAGAATCGCCGCCAGGTCCGCCCAGTGGCCACGGTTGCGGTAGATGCGGGTCAAGGCATCGAGCGCGGCCGCGTCGTTTTCGGAGAGCGTGAGGATGGTGCGATAGCTCTCCGCAGCGGCCTCCAGGTCACCGAGCTGGTCCTCTTGGAGTTTGGCGAGCCCCCGCAGGGTGGACAGACGCGCGTCGACGTCGTCGGTGACCTCCAAGCGCTTGCGGTACACTTCGCTCAGGTCGTCCCACCGACGGGTGGACGAGTAGATGTCCTCGAGGGCCGACATGGCGTCCGCATTGGTCGGCTGCAGGCCGATGATGCGACGGTAGTACCGCTGAGCGTCGTCGGGCTTGAACAGTCGATCGCGGGCGATGATGGCCAGCTTTTCGAGCAGCACCAACCGCTCTTCGTCCTCGACGCCCTCGGCGTCGATACGCCCCTCGAAGATCGTGGTGAGTTCGTCCCAACCGTCGGCCCGCTCGGCGGCCTGCTCCAGCTGCTCGCGCAGGCCCTCGTCGCCAGGGCGTAGGTGATAGGCCTTCGAGGCCAACTGCAAGGTGAGTGCGGCGGAGTGCAGGCGGTCCTCGGCGACCTCCCGCATGGACGCCAACAGCTCGAGACGCTCGTCGTCGCTGTCGGCGGCGCCCAGCAGCACCTCGTAGGTGCTCATCAAACGGGCCCAGTTGCTCTGCTCGCGATAGATCGGCAGCAGCTCTCGGGCGACGTCGAGGTTGTCGGGCTGAATGGCGAGCGTGCGCTCCAGCGCCTTGAGGGCGCGCTCGGGCTGCCCCAAGCGCTCGTTGCACAGCCCCGCGACACGCCGGTACAGCAGAACGCGCTCTTCGATGTCGGCGATGCGATCCGCCGCGCTCTGCAGCACCTCGACCAGGTCGGCGAGACGACCTTGGCGTTCGTACAGGGCGGTCAGGTCGTCCCATCGACGATCGGCAACGAACGCGTCACGCAACCGACGGGTGGCCTTGTCGTGGCCGGGCGAGAGCCGCAGCACCTCGGTCCACACCTCGATGGCGCTGGTTCGGTTCTGCAGGCGGTCGCCATACAGACCGCCCAGGTGCTGCAACAGCGCAATCGCCTGCTCCCGCTCACAGGTCCGCAGCTTGCGATGCAGGATCTCGGCCGCGTGGGCCCACCGGGACTCGCGCTCGTACAACCGCGCCAACGCGGCCAGTGCACGGTCATCGTCGCCGTGGTGCGTGAGCACGTCGTTCCAGGCTTCGATCGCCTCTCGACGATCGCCCAGACGGTCTTCGGCCAACCGCGCCAGGTCGATGCGGGCGGCCAGGGCCTCTTCGCCCTCGAGGTCTTCGAGTTCCTCGCGCCGCAACGCGATGAGGGCCCGGAAGTCCCGACGTTCCTCGTGAATGCGCGCCAGCAAGGCCCGTGCGTCCTTGTCTTTGGGCGCGATCGTCAGCACGCGACCCAGGGGCTCGAGCGCGCGGGCGGGGTTGCCCAGCTGCTCGACCCACATCGTGGCCATCTTGCGAAGCAACTCGCACTCGCGCTCGGTTTCTCCCGCGGCCGACGCGGCGGCGATGCGCTTGTCGTAGACCCCCAGCAGGTCCGCGTGACGGCCCGCTTTGGCGTAGGTGTCGGCCAGGGCGTCGAGGCTCTCCTCGTGCGACGGATCGACCTCGAGAATGCGCTGCAGGGTGGCGAGCGCCATCGTGTCGAGGCGCAGCTTGTCGCGATACAGGGCCGCGATTTCCAGCAGGGTCGCGATGCGCTGCTCCTTGACGTCGTCGCCAGACCCGAGCCGCTCCAGCTCGTCCTTGAGCAGGTCGACCAACGCGGTCCACTTGCCGCCCGCGCGATAGAGCCGAACCAGGGCTTCGGACGCGCGTGGGTCGTGGCCGTCCTCCCGGATCACCGAACGCCACATCTCGATCGCGCGGTCGCCCGAGCCGAGGCGCTCCTCGGCCAACGTGGCGACCTCTTCGGCGAGTCCGAACCGGATCTGCGGATTCTTGCTCGCCCGGCGGGCCTGCACGAGCACCTGGATGAGCTGCGTCGCCTTGGTGTCCTCGCCGAACAGCTCCCGATAGAAGGCCAGCACCTCGGGATGCGCAGGGTCGCTGCGGCGCACTCGGCGGTAGTACGGCTCGGCCAGCTGGGGCTGCTCTCCACGGCGCCACAGCACCATCGCTGCGGTCAGTACCGCTTCATTGCCACCACCATCGCGGGGTGCCCGTTGCGCGGCGGCCTTTGCCGCGTCGACGATGTCGGCGGCGTCGGCCTCGGCGCTGAGCATCGCGCCGAGCACGGTCGCGACGGCTTCGGCCGAGTCCGGGTTGTTCTTGGCTTCGATTCGGGCTTGAGCGAGGTCGACACCGTCGACTGCGGCCGTCAGAGCGGCACGCGCATCGTCATCGTTGGCGGTGAGGAGCTGGGCGAGAGCAGAGCGAACTTCGGCCATGGGTCGTCGTGTTTCGATCGTGAGCGCGGCGAACGAGGACAGGCACGCGCATCCGCTGCGTCGTGCCGCCACCTCCGATCGTCGGCGGAGCGGAGGGGACGCAACTCTACGCCCGCGGCGCGGCCGCATTCAACGACAACTCTGGCCCTCGGCCCGGATTCTTCCGCACGTCCCAACCGCGGGAAACGGTGGGCGAGCGGGGACTCAGGCTTCGCCAAACGCGGTCATCAGCAGGACCAGGCTGGAGGCCGCCGCAGCGGCCACGTTCAGCGAGCCGAGCTTGCCGTGCCGGGTGAGCGTCACCTTGAAGTCACACGACTCGGCGGTGAGTCGTCGAATCCCTCGGCCCTCGCTGCCGAGCACCAACACCACCGACTCGGGCATCGCCCCGGTGCGACACAGCGCCGCCAGATCATCCGTCGCGTCGACGACGGTCCCCACGATCCAGTGCCCCGCATCCTTGCACGTGCGCAACGCCTGCGCGAGGTTGGTGACCTCGGCCATCGCCAGCCGCTCGGTGGCACCGGCCGACGCTCGGGCGACGGTCGCCGTCAGGCCCACGGCCCGGTCGCGGGGCCAGAACACACCGCTCACCCCGAAGAACTCGCAACTGCGCAGGATTGCGCCCAAGTTCTGTGGGTCCACCACGCCGTCGAGCGCGACGAAGACCCGCCGCGGCGCGTCGCTGGGCCGCGCCAACAGGTCCTCCAAATCGAGCAAGGGCGGCGGCGCTGCGAGGGCGACGATGCCCCGAGGGTCCGCATCGCCGACCTCCAGCTGGAGCTGCTCGCGGTCGACTCGTTCGACCGGAATGCCGAGCCCCGCCGCGCGTTCAGCCACGTCGAACTCGCGTCGCTCGTCGACGAGCACCCGTTCGATGCGATCGGCCGCCGCGTCGAGCAACTCGACCACCGCCCGCTCGCCGGGCACCGCATATCGCGCGGGTCGTCCCTTGCGGGGCTTGCCCTTGCCGCGACGTCGTCCCTTCGGCTTCTTGGTGGCCTTAGGGTTGGGTTTGAACGGGGGCGGTTCGGATGACGCCATCGGGAGCCACGTGGGCGAGAGTCAGAGAAGGAGGGCCCGCGTCGGCGGACTTCAGCGCCCGCTCGAAGGCCCGGTAGACGAGCAGTTCTTGGTCGCCGGGAGGATGCCCTTCGGCATCGAGAAACGCCTGTTCGAAGTCGGCGGTGCCGTCGGACGTCCACGCGGTGGGGGCCACCCAGACCTCGGCGAGCACCTTGCGCGCGTCGATGAGCGCCTGCGCGTTCGCGCCTTCGGCGGTGCTGAGGACCATGACACCGCTCTTGCCGTCGGCCGACGGCGGGCGGTCGACACGGATCAGCTGGCGAACGACCGACTCCACCCGCGACAGATGGTCGGGCACGATCACCGCGCCACCGGGACGCAGGCCCCCCAGCAGCGGGGTGATGAGCGGCTGAAAGCTGGTGGTGCTCGCGGGATAGGTCTGCACCACGAGGTCGTCCTTGGCCTTCTTGCCGACCGAGGCCTCGATGGCACGCAACGCCCGGCGGCCGTAGCCGTTGTCGGGCACCAGCACCATGATCTGCGCGACGCCGCGAGCCCGCGCCAGACGGATCAGGCCCTCGATGCGCGCCTCGAGGGTCGGCGCAACACCCAGCGCCCCACCGACGCCCTCCCCTGGCACCACGACCGGGACTTCGTTGCCGACCGCATCGTGCACCGCGCGAACGTTGGAGGCCCCGATCGGCCCCACGAGCACGGTGGCTCCCTCGTCGACCAACGCCCGAGCCGCACGCACCGCGGACGACTTGGACGCGCCCGCGTCACGCCAAAGAAAACCGCCGACGTCTGCATCCGAGAGTGCGACGGCCGAAACGGACGCTGCGGCCAACTGTGCATCGGCGAACGCCGACAGCGGACCGGTCCGGGGCAACAAGACGCCGACCTTGGTCGGCGGGCCCGCACACGCCTGCACCCACGCCGGCTCGGAGGGCTCCGGCCGCGCTCCGCCTGCGAGTGCCTCCAGGCAGTGGCGCACCGGACCGGGTTGAAGCCCGGCAGCCTCCTCCTGCAACGTGGAGGTGGGCAAGGTGCGGCCGAGCGAAAGAATGCGGGTGTCGGCGTAGGCCGCCGCTGCCGAGTCGTCGGGGACCGACGCGCGCCAAGAGACGTAGGCCGTCAGCGCGGGGCCGTACGCCGCGTCGCGCTCGAGCGCGACCGCCCGAAGCCCAGCCAGCGGCCCCTGCTCGAGACCCGCGAGCGCGACCACGGCGGGGTCGTCCAGGGCCTGGAGCGCAGTCTGCGGGTCGCCGCCTCGCGCCAGCGCTCGCAGCCGCAGCTGCGTGAGCGAACGCTCCAGGTCCGTGGGCGCGGCCGCTTTGGGCTCCCACGCGAGCGCCCGCTGAGCCAACGCTGCGGCGTCCACGTCCTGTCCCATCAGGTAGGCGTGTGCGGCCTTGGCATGCAGAGCCTCGCGCGCGAGTGCGGGTGGAGGGCCCTGGCGCAGGATCTCGTCGGCAATGGTCGGCACGGCCTCGGACTCGGGCGCGTCCTTCCATGCGGCCTGCAAACGCGTCCACGCATCGGCGAGCGCGGGATCGAGGGTCGCGGCGTCGACCTCGCTCTCGCGGTCGTCCCCCAAGAACGTGGGCATGGTCGACGGCTGGCGTCGACACCCAGGAGCGGTCAGGAGGGCCGCGAGTGCGACCCATCGGAGCTTGCGAAACAACACGGGCAGTCGTGTGAACCGAACGCGCGAAGCGGGCTCGGTCATCCGTGCGCATGATATATCAGACGTCCATGGTCGGTCGGGACGTCGAAGAGTTCGACAGCGGGTACGGCGAGTCGAGCCGGTACGCCGCGCATCTCGACCGCGGCTGGGCCATGCTCGACCGCGGCGACGTGGTAGCTGCGCGCACCTCGGTCGAGCACGCGCAGGAGGTTCGCCCCGACGACCCGGATGCCAGCGTCCTGCTCGGCGCGATCGCACTGGCCGAGGGCGACCCGGCCGAAGCCCTGCGCTGCTACGAGCGCGCCGCCGAGCTCGACCCCGAGTACCTCGAGCCCTACGTGGCCGCTGCGCAGGTCTGCCTGTTCGACCTCGAGGATCCCGCCCGCGCGCTGCGCTTCTGCGAGGATGCCCTCGAACTCGAACACCTCTCCGCGTTCGAAGCCCTCGATCTGGGACTGCTGCGGGCCGAATGCCTGCTCGCGCAGGCCGGAGCCAACACCGCGCCGGGGCAGCCGCTCGCCCTGGAGACGCTTCCCGAGCTCGGTCACGCCGAGGACCTGGCCGTGGTCGTCGCGACCTTGGAGCTGGCGGCACGCGGGCCCTCCGAGGCCGACCTCGAGAGCCGTGACTCCGTGCATGCGGAGGCGGCCGAAGCCCTGTTGCTCGACGCCGACGGCGAACGCCTCGACGAAGAGGAACAACGCGACCGGGTCGCCCGCGCCTTTCAACTGGTCATGCGGTGGGCGCGGCTCAAGCTCGACCTCGGGGACATGGACAGCGCCACCGAGCAGCTGCGCAAGCTGACCGATCGGTTCCCCGAAGAAGCCGACGCTTGGTACCTGCTCGGCGAAGCCCTGCTGCGCGCCAAGGACGTTCTTCGGGCAGCCGAGGCCAGCCTGCGCACGCTCGAGCTCGACGCGCGGGCCGCTCTTCCGGCGTGGATGCCCCCCGTCGGGCGGCTGCAGCGACGGGTGCTGCAAACGCTGCAGCGCGTGGAGATCCCCGCGGTGCGCCAAGCCATCGCCGACGAGCGTCCGATCGCGGTCCTCATTCAGGAGCGTCCCGCACCCGAGCTGGTCGCCGAAGGAGTCGATCCTCGCCAACCCGCGCTCGCGCTCGGCACCCGCATCGACCCGCAGGCTCCAGCCGCGACGCTCACGGGCATCGCGATCTACGTCGCCAACATCGCGCGTGTGTGCCGAGACGCGACCCAGTTCGAAGAGGAGCTGAAGCTCTCCCTCGAAGAAGAGCTCGGGGTCTTCTTCGAGGGAGAGCCCGACCCGGCCGCCGAAGCCGAGGCCCAGGCCCAAGCCGAATCCGAGCCTCCGGCGGAGGAAAAGAAACCCCGCCGAAGGCGTCGTCGGAAGAGCTGACCCCTCAGCAGGGCCCCTCAGCAGGGGCCGGTACCGTGCGTAATGCCGCCCTCGACCCGCTGCTTGAACGGGAACAGGGCGAAGACAACACCTTGGGTCGCCGTGCGGACGCGGTTGTAGAGGTGGCCGCTGGAGAGCCCGGGAATGGGGCCGTAGCCACTGTCGTACTGCCAGTAGCAACCGGGGAACCATCCGCCCGACGACCACTGGCCGTGCTGCAGCGTGGTGCCGATCTTGGTCCAGCTGAGGCTGAAGTACCACGAGCCGTTGACGAACTGGACGATCCAGCGGGCCCCGTAGGCCGACAGCGCCTTGCTCGACAGCTCGCAGTACGTCTCATTCAACGCGATGCCCTGCCAGTTCGAGTAGAACTGCAGCGCCTTGCCGTAGGTTCCAGTCACGTGGGTGATGAACTGGTTCGGGCAGCCCGAGGGGTTGTAGCTGGTGTTCGGTGACGTGGCGCTGTCGTTGGCGTAGCCGCAGTTGGGCGGGGTGCTCATGGCGACGGTCGCCCCGTTGTTGGGGTTGCTGATGCTCGTGGTGGCACACGCCTGCTCGCCCAGGAACTGTGGATCGAGGTCCGCCGTGAACTCATCGATCGGCTCGTTGGGCAGCGCCTCGACCGGGGGCTCCGACAAGTCCAGGAACACCGGGCTGTCCAGGTCCTCCAGCGTGAGCTCCGGGGGCAGCAACTCGACGTCGACCAGACTGATCACGTCGCGCACGGTGGGCTCGCGGTCGGCGAACAGAGCCTCGACGTCCTCGTCGGCCAGCGGTGGCGCCTCGGCGATCGCTTCGAGCACCGCGTCGTCGATGGCGAGCACGGCGTCCGCCTCGTCTTCTTCGTCGAACTCGAGTTCCGCCTCTTCGTCGAAGGCCTCGAGGCCGTCGTCCTCCACGTCACATCCGGTCAATGTACCCGCAGCGAGGAGCAACACGGCGAGGGCCTTGGTGGTGGGGTGCAGGGTGTTCTTGTCCATACACAGGCAGGACGCGAGCCCGGCTGGGTGTGACGAACTTTTTCTTCAGCCGCGGCTCAAGGCTCGTCGCCGCCGCGCAGCCCCCGGGCGACGCCTCGCGCAAACGGAACGCCGAGGCCCAAGATCACCAGCGAGGCAAAGAACAGCGAGAACATCACCGGCCCGCCGCCCACGCCCGCCACGACGATGAGCGCGGCGACAGCCGTCCACACGAAGACCCGCGGTGAGGAGCGCTTGGCAGGCAATCGCGCGGCCTGCTGCAGGGCGAGCATCCGGGCCTCACGCCCGGCCTGTTGGGCTTCGACAAACGCCATCGCCTCGGCCAACGATGCCCCGGTACGCCTGCGATAGTCGCGGATGGCGGCGAACATCGCCTCGTCGCGCACGAGCATCGGCGCCCCAAACTCGTCGACCTCGGGCACCGCGAGTGGACCGGGCGCTCCGCGGCCGCCCGCCCGCGCCGCACGAACGCTCTCGACGTCGCGCGGGCGCGCTTGGGGGTCGGGCTGAAGCATCCACTGCAACACGTCTCGCAGCGGCCCGGGTTTGATCACGGACGACAGGTCGACCTCCAGCCCCTTCGCGGGCAGCTTGGCCGCGTCCATGCCCGCAGCGGCGGCGGCCAGGGTCGCACCGAGGCCGTACAGGTCGGACGCGGGCGACGACTGCCCCCGGAGCTGCTCCGGCGCCATGTATCCGTAGGTGCCCACCACCGTCGACTGGCGACTGTCGACGAGGACGTCTCGCACGCTTCCGAAGTCGACCAACCACACGTGGCCGCTGGGCGAGACCAACACGTTGCCGGGCTTGAGGTCGCGATGAATGACCGGGGGATTGAGGGAGTGCAGGTACTGCAACGCGTCGAGCAACCCGTCGAACACGGATGCGAGCGCGTCGTCGGTGAACCGCTTGCCGCGGTCGATCATCGACTGCAGCGTTTCACCATCGGCGCGCTGCATCACCAGGAACGAAACGCCCGCCTCTTCGTCGCCTCCGTGCTCGATGTAGCGCGGAATGCTCGGGTGCTCGATCGACCGCAACACCGCGCACTCCCGCTCGAACAGTTCGAACCGTTTCCAGCCGGCCTCGCCCGCCAGCCGGAACACCTTGACCACGACCCGCGCATCGCTGCGGGTGTCGACCGCGGCCAGCGTCTCGCCTTGTCCGCCATGTCCCAGGGGCCCCTGCACACGAAAGTGGCTGGGAAGCCCCGGAACCGTGAGGTCCTCCGTGCGCGTCTCGGCGCTCATGGGCGCATCATCGCATCATCGCGGCGCCCTGCCCGAACATGCGTTCGAGCGAGAGCATGAGGTTCTCGTCGGCCGTGACGCCGAACTCGTCCCCGAACACGATGCGCGACGCGAACTTGCCGTCGACCGTCACCTGCAACTCCATCGTGCATGGGCCGGAGTGGTCGCTGACCAACTGTTTGAGGCCCAACACCTTGTCGTCGCTGAGCTGCTCGGACGTGAGCCGCAGCAGCACTTTCTGGGTGCGTTCGCTGCGAACGTCGGCGACCAGGCGCACCGAGTCGGCGAGCAACTTGTAGCGTTTGACGTCGCCTTCGTCGGAGCGCTCGACCTCGATCTTGCCGCTCGCCAACACGGGTTCTTCGGCGGCGCGCTCGAGCTCGTCGGCCAGCGACAAGCCCGTCTCCTCGTCGACGCGCTGATACGTCTTCGGAAACACGATGACCTCGACACGACCGTATTGGTCTTCGAGCTGGAAGAAACACATCGGCCCCTTGCCGCTGCGGGTCTGAATCTCGCGGAACTCGCAAATGACCCCGGCGAGGACGATCTCTTGGCCGTCGAGCCCCTTGTGCAGCTTGCCGACGTGGCTGGTCGCAAACCGCTCGACGTCCTGCTGAAAGCGGTCGAGCGGGTGGCCGGTCAGGTAGAAGCCCAGCGCCTCGCGTTCGCCGAGCAGTCGCTCCTTCGGCGTCCAATCGGGAACATCCGGGTAGGCCTCCACGAACACGGAGTCCGGCTCCGCGATGGCGGCGAACAGACCGACTTGGCCCGACTCCCGGTCGCGCTGCGCCCCCTGCCCTTGCTCGACCGCGTTTTCGATGACGGCCATGATCTGCGCGCGTCCACGACCGTCCGAGACCGAGTCGAGCCCGCCCGAGCGCAACAGGCCTTCGATGGTCCGCTTGTTGACCTTCTTGATGTCGACCCGTCGGCACATCTCGAACAACGAGACGTAAGGGCCGTCTTCTTTGCGCGAAGCGAGAATCGACTCGACGGCGTTGTCCCCGACGTTGCGGACGCCGCCCAGGCCGAAGCGGATCCACTGTTCGGTCCGGCCCGTCTCTTCGCCGTCCTTGACCTCGGGCCGGGTGACGACCGAGAAGTCGCGCTCGGACTCGTTCACACACGGCGGCAGCACTCCGATGCCCGAGCTGCGGGCCTCGGCGATGAACTTGACGACGTTTTCGTTCTTGTCTTTGTCGCAGGTCATCAGCGCCGCCATGAAGGCGGTGCGGAAGTGGCACTTGAGATAGCCGGTTTGATACGTGATCAAGCCGTACGCGGCCGAGTGCGACTTGTTGAAGCCGTAGCCGGCAAACTTGTCGATCAAGTCGAAGATGTCGTTGCTGGTCTTTTCGTCGATGTCGTTGACCTTCTTGCAGCCATCGACGAACAAGGCCCGCTGCCGATCCATCTCGGCCTTCTTCTTCTTGCCCATGGCGCGGCGCATCATGTCTGCAGCGCCGAGGCTGAAGCCGGCGAGAATCTGCGCCGCCTGCATGACCTGCTCCTGGTAGACGAAGACCCCGTAGGTCTCGCGCAGGACGTCCTCGAGCAGCTCGTGCGGGTAGACGATCTTCTGCCGTCCGTGCTTGCACTCGATGAAGGTGTCGACCATGCCGCCTTCGAGCGGACCGGGTCGATACAGCGCCACCGCAGCGATGATGTCCTCGAAACGGTCCGGCTTGAGGCGGGTGAGCAGTTCCTTGAAGCCAGAGGATTCCAGCTGGAACACGCCGGTCGTGTCGCCGCGGCTGATCATCGCGTAGACATCGGGGTCGTCCATCGGAATGGCGTCGATGTCGAACAGCGGTTTGCCAGGCCCGTGCGGGGCCTCGGGATGGTCTTCGGTGCGTTGGACCGGCCTTTCGATCGGCGGCCACGGGGCGAGCGTCTGCAGCTTGCCGTCGTTGATCAACCGCACCGCGTTGGAAATGACGGTGAGGGTCTTCAGCCCCAGGAAGTCGAACTTGACCAGCCCCGCCTTTTCGGCGTCGACCATCGTGTACTGGGTGACGATCTTGCCGTCAGCGCGGAAACACGGCACGTGCTCCCACAGCGGTCGGTTGCCGATGACCACCCCCGCGGCGTGCATGCCCGCGTGGCGGTTGAGCCCCTCGAGCGAGGTGCCGACGTTCATCACCTTGGATGCGTCGCGATAAGCATTGCCCGAGGACGCGTCCTCCTGGACCCGGCGACGGAGCTTGTCGGCCGCCTCCGCGATCGGCAGCAGGTCCTTGTACTTCTTCTCCTTGCTGGCGTCGGCCTTGATCTCCTTCTTCATCGCCACGGGGTCGAGCATCGTCGCCGACAGCGTGACCTTGGGGCCCTCGGGAATGAGCTTGGCCAGCTCGTTGGTCTCCTGCACCGACCACCCCATGACGCGGCAGACGTCGCGCACCAGACCACGCGCCTTGAGGCTGTGGAACGTCGCGATCTGGCCCACGTGATCGTGGCCGTAGCGGTCCATCACGTAGGCGATGACCTCCTCCCGTCGGTCCATGCAGAAGTCGATGTCGAAGTCGGGCATCGACACACGTTCGGGATTGAGGAAGCGCTCGAACAGCAGGTTGTACTGGATCGGGTCGAGGTCGGTGATGCGCATCGCGTAGGCCACGAGCGACCCCGCACCCGATCCCCGGCCCGGTCCCACCGGCACACCGATCTTCTTGGCGTGCCGAATGAAGTCCCACACGATGAGGAAGTACCCCGGGAACTTCATGCTGTTGATGATGCCCAGCTCGTAGTCGACCCGTTCGAGGTACAGGTCTTCCTTGGGCTTCATCCCGCGAGCGCGAAGCTCCACGAACCGCTCCTGCAGTCCCTTGAGCACCACATCACGCAGGTACTCGGGCAGGTCGCCTTCGACCCCTTCGGGCAGCGCGAAGTCGGGCAACTCGGGCGTGCCCAGGTCGAGCTCGACGTTGCAGGCTTTGGCGATCAGCGCCGCGTTCTCCATCGCCTCGGGGTACTGCTCGAAGTACGGCGACATCTCGTCGGGCCGCTTGATGAAGAACTCGTCGCACTCGTGCTTCATCCGCTTGGGATCATCGAGCGTGCGCCCCTGCCCCATGCACATCAGGATCTCGTGCGCGTGGGCCTCCTCGCGGTTGACGTAGTGGCAGTCGTTGGTGCCCACGATGCCCACGCCGCAGTCCTTGGCGAGCTGCGCGAGCAACGGGTTGATCTTCTCCTGGTTGGCCAGGCGGTTGGGCTGCAGCTCCAGGAAGTAGCAGCCCGGCTCGAAGATCTCCTTGTACTCGAGGACCGTGGCCTTGGCCTCGTCCATCTTGCCCGCGAGCAGCAGCCGGGCGATGTGCCCCGAGACGCAGGCGGACAGTCCGATGAGGCCTTTGTTGTGCTCCTTGAGCACTTTTCGGTCGATGCGCGGGTTGTAGTAGAAGCCGCGCAGGTAGCCGAACGAGACCAGCCGCTGCAGGTTGGCGAAGCCCTCGTTGTTCCGGGCCAGAAGAACGATGTGGTAGTTCTTCCGATCCTTGCGGACGTCCATCGAGCCGTCCGCGATGTAGGCTTCGCACCCGAGGATCGGCTTCACGTCGTGCTTGCGCGCCTCCTCGTAGAACTGCACCGCCCCGAACATGTTGCCGTGGTCGGTGACCGCGACGGTGTGCATGCCGCGTTCCTTGACGGTCTTGCACAGGTCCTTGGTGCGAATCGCACCGTCGAGCAGGCTGTACTGCGAGTGCAGATGCAGATGCGCGAAGTCGCTCGGGCCAACGCTTCCAAGGCCGCCGAAGATCGATGGTTCGAGCGCACTCATAACTGACGCGACGTTAGCCTAGCGGGCGGTCGCTCGGGAGAGAATGGCGCGACGCCTCCCCTGCGCCGCGCCCTCACCGACGGTGAGCGGGCACTCCCTTCGGGAGGCTGCGAGGGGCGGCTCTGGTCACGGCCGGGCCATCTTTTCCGCTGCGCAGAGCCCCGGGGTCCGCTCGCTCGGTCGTGACGGTGCCTGGGTGGCGGTTCGGTCCGTCCATCGCGCGGGGAGATCTCTTCGGGCGCCTTCTGCGGCGCCAGGCGGTGCTCGCGGGGGTCGCGGTAGGGTTGCCGGCCTGTGGCCGAGACCGAGAACGCTCCGACGCGCCGTGGTTTTCTGCGGAACCTGCACCGCAACCTCTCCTTCTGGGTGCTCGTTGCTGGAGTCCTTGGCTACGTGGCCGCCACCACGCTCGGCGATCGCAGCTGGCCCACGATGGCCGAACCGCCCCCGATGTACGAGCTGGTCCTGCTCCTCAAGGACACGTTCATCTCGGCGCTGCGTCTGCTGGTGGCACCGGTGGTGTTCTTTTCCCTCATCGGGGGCCTCCTGGGATTGGGCGACGCCACCCGCCTGCGCAAGATCGGCACGGTCGCCATCGGCTACTACGTCGCGACCACGTTCATCGCGATCTGCATCGGGCTGTTCGTCGTCACCTTCATCCACCCCTGGGAGAACAGCGGCCTCACCCTCTCGGTCGACGACATCGCAGCGGCACAGCAGGCTTCGGGCGACCCCCCACCGGTGCTGATCGATGCGGGCAGCGACTCGGTCATTCGCATCCTGCACGGCATGCTCGGCACGGCGCTGTCGAACCCGTTCGGGGCGTTGGCCGACCTCAACATCCTCGCAATCGTCACCAACGCGTTTCTGGCCGGGTTTGCCCTGATCCTCGTGGTGCCCAAGGACAGCCCGCTGATCACGGGGGTCGAACACGCCAACATGATCATCTCCAAGGTGCTGTCGTGGGTGCTGCTGTTCACCCCGCTGGGCATCTTCGGCATCGTGTTCGACTTCTCGCTGCGGGCCGGAGGGGAGCTGTTCACCGAGCTGCTCTCGTTCTCCGCCGTCGTGTTCGGCGCCACGATGTTTCACGGGCTGGTGGTTCTGCCGACCCTGGGCTGGTTCTTCGGCCGAGTGAACCCCCTGCACTTCCTGCGGCACGCTGGAGCGCCGCTGCTCGTCGCACTCACCACCAGCTCCAGCTCGGCGGCCCTACCGGTCACGATCGCGACCTGCGAGGAGCGCTTCGGCGTCAGCAAGGGCGTCAGCGGCTTCGTGTTGCCGCTGGGCGCCACGATGAACATGGACGGGACGGCACTGTTCGAGGGCGTCGCCGCGGTGTTCCTCGCCTACCTGTTCGGCATCGAGCTCTCGGGCGCCTCGCTCGTCGCGGTGTTCCTGATGACGATCGTCTCGTCCGTCGGTGCGCCCGGCATGCCGTCGGGGTCGATCAGCGGCATGCAGATGGTGATGCTCGCGGTCGGCATTCCGCTCGAGGCCATCGGCATTCTGATGGTCATCGAGCGCCCGCTCGACACGTTCCGCACCGCGGTCAACGTCGAGGGCGACATGATCGGCGCGCTCATCACCCAGCGCCGCCTGAACAAGCTCGAAGCCGAAGGCGGCTGAGACCCACTACGCGGTCAGGGCGATCAGGCGCTCGGCCGCCGCCGCCGCGCCGTCTTCGAGCAACCCCTCGACGCGCACCCGCACCGACGGCGTCGCGTAGTTCTTGCTGCGGCTGCGCTTGTACGCGGGGTCGTAGTGCATCTCGAGCACGCGCCCCACGAAGCCGGCCCAGTCTCGGGCGTCGGCCAACGCTTGCCAGCGCTCGATCTCCTCGTTGCCATAGCGCTGCGCGAGACGACGCAGCTTCGCCATCAGCACGTCGGGGTTCTCCCTCCACCAGCGATACCCCGCCGATAGGAAGCGCGCGCGTTCGTCCCGGTCCGCTTCGATCTCGTAGGTCGTGCCCCCGCGAACCGCGTGCAACACATCCTTGGGGCACGAGACCTCACCGATCTTGGCGCTCTCGGCCTCGGTCCAGACCGGGCGCGCGGGGTCGAAGTGCCGCATCGCGTCCCACAACTGCGACTCGAACCATTTCTGGGAGACGTTCTGGCCTTCGGGCGGCTCGCCGAGCAGCGAGCCTTGATGGTTGGCGAGGCCCTCGAGATCGAGCACCTGCTGCCCCCGCTGGGCCAACGCGTGCAGAATCTTGGTCTTGCCCGTGCCCGTGTACCCCGCGAGCACGTTGAACCGCAGCCCGCCCGGCAGGGTCTCGAGTTCGACTCGCACCTTGCGGCGAAACGTCTTGTAGCCCTGTTTGAGCAGGGAAACGCTCCATCCGACCCGCTCGAGCACGTGGGCCATCGACTGGCTGCGCTGCCCACCCCGCCAGCAGTAGACCAGCGGCGTGTACCCGGCCGGTTTGTCGGCCAGGTGCGCGGCCAGGTGGCGGCCGATGTTCTCCGACACATAACCGGCGCCCAGGCGCCGGGCCTCGAACGCCGACACCTGCTTGTACCGGGTGCCGACCTCCACCCGCTGGGCATCGTCCAGCACCGGGAGATTGACGGCTCCGGGTACATGGTCCTCGTCGAACTCGGACGGCGAGCGCACGTCGATGATCTCGTCGAACGCGTCCGGGTCGAACGTATCGGTGTCGATCGACTTCACGGGGTCAGCCGCGCACCGTATCAGCCCGCGCGAGCCCCCGCCACGTCACTCACCGGGCGCAGGACCCGGCGGCTCGGGCTCAGGCTCCGGTTCGGGCTCCGGTTCCGGGTCGGTGGTTCCGCCTCCACCGGGCGCCGCGCAGAAGCAGACATCGTGGCCCGAGTCGTCGTCGAATCCGCAGCCTTCGCTGACATCCTCGTCGCACACCACGTCGCAGCTCAGGGAGAACGGCTCCCCATCGAGGCACCCGGAGATCTGGTTGGCGCCGTCGCATGCGAATGAATCCCCGCCGTCGCAGGTGCCGTCCGAGGGGTTGGGGGACGCCCCCGAGTCGCCACTGCCACTGCCGTTGTTCCCCGGTCCCTCCGACGGCGTGCCCCCAGCGCTCGAAATGGTCCCCGTCGGCGAGATCGTGCACGCGCTCGCCTGTTGGTAGGTCTCCAGAAAGTTGCCGCAGTTCGACCGCGCCAGTGCGTCTTCGGCGTCCGCCACCCAGTCGTCGCGGCGCGACCGCACCAACGACTCCCCGCACATGGTCATCACGTCGGTGCAGTCGTCCACGTCCAAGCCAGCGGAGAAGTAGTTGCACTCGTCGAAGCGCTCGCAGAGGCGCTGCTCGACCGGTGCCTCCTCGGTATCGCAGCCGGGGGCCAGCGCGGCCCCAGCACCGAGCACGAACGCGAAGCAGGAAACTCGAAGGATGCCGATGGTGGCCATGGCCGCATGCAAAGCAGGTCCGATGCCAACTCGAGTCCGGAGGGTTCCGGCAGCTTGGCGCCGCACGGCCCGGGACACTCCTGGGACGACGCATGGGGCATGTCTCATGCGTCACCGGCACTTGGCGTGCAGCCCTGCGCCCTCGCCGCAGCATGAGCCGGCACACCTCGGGGGCCGCGATCCGGGCTGCCACCGGCCCGGGGCTCTGTTAGCTTCCGCCCCGATGCAACGCACGCTCGCGCTCGTCAAACCCGATGCTTACGCCGCCGGCCACGCTGGTGCCATCCTCGCCAAGATCCAGGAGAGCGGACTGGCCATCGTCGCCGCCAAGTCCCTGCACCTCACCCGCGGGCAGGCCGAAGGCTTCTACCACGTGCACAAAGAGCGCCCCTTCTTCGGCGACCTGTGCACCTTCATGACGGAAGGCAAGATCATGGCCCTCGTCCTCGAAGGCGAGAACGCGATCAAGCGCTGGCGCGACCTGATGGGTCCGACCAACGCCTCCGAAGCCGGCCCCGACACCATTCGCGGCCAGTTCGGCACCTCGATCGAGCGCAACGCGACCCACGGCTCCGACGCCGAGGACACCGCCGCGTTCGAGACCGCCTACTTCTTCGCCGGCCTCGAGCTGACGTAGGAGCCTCGCGGGAGCATCTGCTCTCCGGGGTCCTTCGGGCCCCCCCTTTGGGTGAGGGGGCCCCTGCGGACCCCTCGGCGGGGGGCGCTCTGCGCTCGGCTCCTTCTGTTTTTTGCGCTCTGCGTCCCTTCGGGACGCATCGCTCTCCTGCTGAGCAGGGCGGCGGTGGACAGGCCCGATCGAACGCGCTTGGTTCGGCCTATGCCTCCCTTTTTGTTTGCTGCGTAGACTGTTCGTATGAGTGAGCTGGTAGCGATTCGGCGGCCGCGGACCGGGTTGCCGCGGACCAAGGAGACGGGTCCGAACCTGCGAGGGTTGTCGCTGGACGAGCTCGCGGAGTTTGTCGACATGACGATCGGCGGGCCAAAGTATCGGGCTGGCCAGGTCTACGGTTGGTTGCACAAGCAGCGGGTGACCTCGTTCGACGCGATGACCAACCTGGGCAAGGCGCAGCGGGCCAAGCTCGCCGCGGCATCGACCGTCGAAAGCCTGCACGTGGACACCGTCCTGCGCAGCAGCGACGGCACCCGCAAGCTTCGGCTTCGCACCGCCGACGGTCACATGATCGAGTCGGTCCTCATCCCCAATGACGGGCGCGGACTGACCCTGTGCATCAGCTCGATGGTGGGCTGCTCGCTGACGTGCCAGTTCTGCGCGACGCAGACGCTGGGCTTTCAGCGCAACCTCGCGGCGTGGGAGATCGTCGACCAAGTCTACCGCGCCCAGACGCTGCTGGCCGAGGATGCCGAGGCCGCGGGCGCGCAGTGGAGCGAGCGCATCACCAACCTCGTGCTCATGGGCATGGGCGAGCCGCTGCACAACTACGTGCAGGTGCGGCGCGCCATCGACCTGCTCACCGACGAGGACGGAGCCGGCATTGCCGGCCGCCGCATCACGGTATCCACGGCCGGGTTGGTTCCGGCGATCGAGCGATTCGGCCGCGAGGGCTTGGCCGAAGAGGTCGGCCTGGCGATCTCCCTCAACGCAACCACCGACGCGGTGCGCGACGCGGTGATGCCGATCAACACCAAGTGGAACATCGAGACCCTGCTGGCCACGGTGCGGGCGCTCCCGGCCAACCGGCGTCGCCGGATCACGTTCGAGTACGTCTTGCTCGATGGAGTCAACGACACCGACGCCGATGCGGATCGCCTCACGCGGCTGATTCGTGGCTTCGACGCCCACGTCAATGCGATCCCGTTCAATCCGCACGCTGGAGCCCCGTATGGCCGGCCCAGCGCACAACGTGTCTCTCGCTTCGTCGAACGCTTGCGTCGAAGCGGGGTGGCAGTGCACGTTCGTACTCCGCGAGGGGACGACATCGGCGCAGCCTGTGGTCAGCTCGCGTTGGACTCAGGATCGTCCGCGGCATCGACATGAACGCTCTTCGCACTCGCTCGTTTCAGGTGGTTCTCGCCACCGCGCTCGTCCCTGCCCTCGCCGCCCCCGCGTACGCGCGCACGAGCGTGCCGCCCCCGGCCGCGGCCGGAGGGTCGTTGATGCGTGCACGCGCCGCCCAGCCCGACGCGACGGAGCTCACCGCGCGCCTCCAAGAGGCGATCGACGCGACCAACGAGGACCCCGAGGTGCACGCGCCTGCCCTGCGTCGTGTGCTCGACGAGCTCGCCGGCGTGCCGGGCGTGGTGGGCCGCGACCCCCGTCTGCAGTCCCTGCGCATCGAGGGGCTCTTGTACCTGGCCCGCGCGTTGCTCGTGCTCGACGACCGCGATGGCGCCGTCGGAGCGCTCGACGAAGCGATTCGCGTGTCGGGCGGCAGCGTCTCCAACGTCGGCGACTTCGGGCCCAGCTTGTCGCGGCTCTATGACGAACGTCGCACCGCCCCCGAGCTGCGCCCGGCGGGCGAGGTGCACGTCGAATGCACCGGTGGCCCATGCCGGGTGTTTCTCGATGGCCGCGTGATCGGGACCGGCACCGACATCGGATCGTCGGGCATTCCGCTCGGCTCCCACGTCATTCGCATCGAGCCGCAAGAGCTCGAGCCACCCGAGCCGTTCACGCAGGAGGTCATCACCCTTTCGGGCGACCAACCGCGCAAGGACTTCACGCTCGAGCTGCCCGTCACCGAGACGCCCACCACCGCCACCGGGCCGACCAAGTCCGGCGACAGCGGCCGCAAGCTGCCGCGCTGGGCCGGCATTCTGGGCATGACGCTCGGCGGCGTCGCCATGGCCGGCGGTGCGTTCGCCATCGCCATCGACGGGCGGTGCCCCGACCTGTCCGCGGCCGATGCCAACGACGGCAACGCCTGCCGAGACGTGCACAACAGCCTCTACACCGGCATCGGTGTGCTCGCGGCCGGCGCGGGTGCCCTCACCGGGTTCGGCATCGCCTTCGGCCTCGGTGAAGCCAAGGACAAGCGCCACGCCGCCAGCGCTGCCCCCCAAGGGGCGGGCGCATCGGTGCAGATGCGTTTCCGGTTCTGACGCGAGCGTCACCGAAGCGGCATCGCGGCCCGTCCCAGGGCGGGCATCGAAAGGCTGCCCAGCCATAGGTGGTCCCCGTCGGGCGTCACACTCGTGACGTCCCCGTAGCCGTCCTCGGTGCGAAACGAACCCAGCAACGCACCGTCGGGCCCGAAGACCGCAAACCACACGATGGGCGGGGGGACGGGCAGCCACGCACGCGGGATCCGGAACAACACCTTGCGAACCTGGGGCCACGGGTAGAGCGCGTCGAGCAGGCCACTGCGCTCCTTGATCAACGCCACCCACACCCGGCCGCGCTCGTCGACATGCACGTTGTCGGGCATGCCCGGCAGCGCATCGACGAACACGTCACGCTCGCCTCTGCGTGGCCCGTCGATCCACAACCGACTGACGCGATAGCCGAAGGTTTCGACCACGAGAACCGCCTGGCCATCCGCCGTCACCGCGACCCCGTTGGCATACCGCAGCGACTCCAGGCGCACCGTCGTCTCCTCGGTGGCCGGATCGTAGGCGAGAAGCCTTCCGGTCGGCACCGCCTCGATCGCATCGAGCGTCGAATCGTGCACCGACCAACGCCGTGACGCTTCGGAGAAGAACACGGTCCCGTCGGGCGCGATGGCGACGTCGTCGGCAAACACCAACGGCTCCCCTCCGACATCGACCGCCCGAGGGCGCACGGTCCCTTCGGCGTCGACCGACAGCAGCCCGCCTTCGCCGTCGGCGACCCACAGCAGGCCCTGTGCATCGAACGCAAGCCCCAGCGGTCGACCGGACAGCGTCGCAAACACGTCCGGCGTCTCTGCCCCCGGGTCCCAACGCAGGATGCGGCCATCGGCATACCCGGTGTAGACCCGGCCCTGCCCATCGACCGCGACATCCTCGGGCCCCACACCCTCGCCCTCGAGATGGCGCTCCACGGTCACCGCCAACGAGGACCAGTCCGGCGCCGCGGGAGGGTCCCACGCCACGGGCTCGGCGGGGACCGGTGCGCACGCGAGATAGCCAACCAACACCGCCGCGACCGCACCGCCGCCCCACGCCCACTTGCGTCGCATTCGAGCCATGGTAGCCGCGCTCATCCCTTGGGCGCGACCGAACTCAGCGCATCCTCCAGCACCCCGATCGCCGGCTCCTCACCTTCGCGCATCGCCGCGACCGCGGTTTGGAGGGCCTTGCGGGCACGAAACAGCCGCGCCTTGATGCTCCCGGGCGTGCAGTCGAGCACGTCGGCGATCTCGGCGATGCTCAGCTCGTTCCAGTAGTGCATCTCCAAGGCGACCTGATGATCGAGCGCGAGCTTCTGCAGCGCCTGCACGACGTGCGCCCGCTGTTGTTGGGCGTACACGCGCGAGGTGGGTGTCGTCGCGGGGTCGGGCAAGGCCTCCAGCACCGAGACCTCCGCCGGTTCGAAACCCGCCCGGTAGTGGTGGCGCAGGTGTGCGATGAGCACGTGCCGGGCGATGCCCAACACGTAGGCCCGAAAGCTGCTGCGAATCTCGGCCCGCCCCCGCCCTTCGACCAGCGCGAGAAAGGTCTGCTGAGACAGGTCGAGGGCTTGCGTCGGCACCTTGGTGTCGAAGAAGCGAAACACCAGCGGGAACGTGCTGCGTGTCAGCGTCTCGCCGGCCGCGGAGTCCCCCGCCCTCCAGCGGGCCAGCAGCGCGACATCGTCCGCGGTCACTGCAGCCCTTCCTCCTTCGCCAGGCGTTTGTGGAGCTCGGCCACCACCTCGGCGTGCGGCCCGTCGATGCCGCCCGTGATCGACTCGGCCTGCGCCAGCACGACCCGCGCCGCCGCCAGGTCTTTGCGCCCCAAGTGCACCAGCACCAGGTTGTTCAGCGCCGCCGCGACCAGGGGGTGATGTTCCCCCAGCACCCCGCGGCGGATCGCGAGCGACCGCTCGATGTAACGCTCGGCGTCGTCGAAGTCATCGAGCATGATGAGCACGTTGGCGATGTGGTTGAGCGTCCGAGCGATGGTCGGATCGTCGGGCGACAACAAGTCTTGCTGCAGGCGCAGCGCCCGTTGATAGTGCGTGAGCGCGTCGTCGTAGCGCTCGGCGCGATACGCCAGCCCGCCCAAACCGTGCGCGAGCTCGGCTTCTCGGCGGGGGTCCTCCCCCAACCGCTCGAGCGCCGCCCGGGCAAAGTCCGCCCACAGTGCACCTTGGGGTTCGCCGAGTTCGACCCCGGCCACCCACGACAAGCGCAGCCAACCGTCGACCACCACCGCGTCGGCATGCGCCGCCTCGGCCCGCTGAATCGCCTCCAGCAAGGCCTGTTTGGCCACGACGAACCGACCCCGTGCCGCCGCGGCACTGCCAAAGCGTAGCCGCGCCGACGCGCGCTGGGTGGCCCCGCAGTCCGGGTCGGAGGCGACCTCGTCCGCGAGCGCCATCGCTTCCGTGTAGCGGCCCGAGAGCTCCAAGAGCTTGGCCCGCGCGAGTCGACGGCTGCGTTCGGCGTGTCTTGCCCGAGCGTCGGGGTCCTCGGGCAGCTCCAATGGCGCAACCGAAGGCCGCTCGCACGCCGCGATCCAGCCAAGCCCGTGCACCACCTCCACCGCGTGCGGCAGCAGGTCGGCATCGGCCTCGCGCAGCAGCCCCACCGCCTCGGTGAACTCGAGGCGAAGCCGCTCCAGGCACGCCATGCGGGCGTCGAGCCGCGCTTCGGACTGCACCCTGCGCACGTGCGTATCGACGCAGGCTTGCTCCGCGGCATCCGTCCACCGCCGGGCGTACCCATCGAGTCCTCGCACGACGGCGCGGGACGACGCCTCGGCGTAGCTCGACCCGGTCCGGGCAAGCGACTGCTCGACCCCTCGGCGAGCGACAGGCGTCCACGCCCCGGCCATCGCTTGCCCGGCTTGGCCGCACGGGTCCTGCTCGCCCAGGACGAAGGGCAGTGCCGCCGCGCTGGCACCGATCGCAGCGCCGGCGATGATCAACCGACGTCGCCGAGGCCGAGACGCTCCGACCATCGCCTCCAGCAGCGCATCCATCGAAGGAAAGCGGTCGTCGGGGGCCGGTGACAGCGCCCGGGCCAAGACCGCCCGCAGGCGTCCGAGCCCCCGTGGTGTACGGGTCGCCCCGTGCAGCAAGGTGCGAGCCCGGGCGGGGCTGACCCGCCACAGCGCGACGGTGCACAGCAGCGCGTAGGAGTATTGATCGCTCGCGGGCGTCGCCGGAGAGCCCGCCAGTCGCTCGGGCGCCATGTAGGGTTTCGTGCCTGCGGCGTCTTGTACGTCGGAGGCCACGGGCTGCGAGAGCCCGAAGTCCCCCACGCGCACCCGGCCGTCGTCGTCGACGAGCACGTTGCCCGGTTTGACGTCGCGATGCACGATGCCCAACGCGTGGGCGGCCGCCAGCCCCCGGCCGACGTCGAGCAGCATCGGCAGTGCGTCGCCCAGCGCCAATCCTCCGTCCACGTCGCCAGTGCCGTCGATCAGATGCTGCAGCGTTCCGCCGCCGACGAGTTCCATCACCAAGAACACGCCGGGAACCGGGATGCCCAGGTCCTCGACCTGCGACCCGACCGCGCCCAAGTCGTGCGCCTCGTAGCGCCCGACGTCGTGCACGGTGACCGTGTTGGGATGGGAGAGCTGCGCCATGATCCGCGCCTCGCGAAGCAAGGCTTCCAACCCCGCGGGCGTGGACGCGGCGTGGATCCGCAGCAGCTTCACCGCGACCTCGCGTTCGAGCTCGGGGTCGTAGGCCCTCAGGACAACACCGAACCCGCCGCTGCCGATCGCCTCCAGCAGCACGTAGCGGCGAAGCACCGGCGCGGGGGCATGCGTATCGAACAGCCGCCGCTGCACGGTCGCCAGCGCCAGCTCTTCCCGCAATGCGTTGGCGGCAGGGGGCGGGCCCATCAGCGCCGCGGCATCCGACGAAACATCCCCCACCGCGGGAGTCTACGGAACGCCTGCATGTTTTTCAGGGCCGCCGCGTAACCACGCCCGAAAAATCCCCACTCCCTAGTCGTGAACGGAACCGTCCCTTCCAGGAGGACACTGGGGGCCATCTTCGGCGCCCTGGCCCTCGTGCATGGCTGCGCAGACACCCCGGACCAAGGCGACGCGAGCGCCGAGGCAAGCACGAGCGAGACCCCAGCGGGCTCGACAGGCCCTGAGACCTCCTCCTCGGGCCCGGCGGCATCCTCCAGCGGAGACGAAGGCACCACATCCGCCGACAGCACCGGAAGCGCACCCGCCTTCGTCGCGGGCGAAGACGCGCTCGTGCCCCTGGTCGAGGACGCGCACCTGTACTGGCTGGGCTGGGACGACGGACAGAACCAGCGGGAGGTCGACGTGCAGGTCGACCTCCCCGAGCCCGGGTTCACCTACACCGCCGTGACGCTCACCCTGCGGCTGCGCTGCCCCGACGACCGTTGCGACTGGTGGGACCGCAAGGGCAGCATCGGCCTCGTCTCCCAGCCTGGGCGCGAAGACCCCGAGGTGTGGGAGCTGGCACGTTTCGTCACGCCCTACCGTGTAGGCGGGGTCTGGACACTCGACGTCACACCGCTGCAGACGTTGTTGACCGGCCGCCAGACGCTGCGCGTCTACATCGACACCTGGGTCGGACCGGGTCACGCCAACGGCGACGGATGGATCCTCGACGCACAGCTCGAATACGTCGGTGGAGTGCCCGACCTCGTGCCCAGCCGCGTGGTGCCCCTGTGGCCGAGGCAGCAGCTCACCGTCGGCGACCCGCTCAACCCGCTCGAGGATCAGCTGGGCGCTGCAACGCTGGAGGTGCCCCCCGAAGCGAGCCGGGTCGAACTGTGGAGCGTGATCACGGGCCACGGCCAGGGCAACCTCGATAATTGCGCGGAGTTCTGCCAACTCGCCCATGGTTTTGCGATCGCCGATGCGCCGGTGCAGCGCACGGTCTGGCGCGACGACTGCGACCAAAACCCGGTACGCGGGCAACAGGGAACCTGGACCTTGCCGCGCGCGGGCTGGTGCCCCGGAGACATGGTCCAGCCCTGGATCGAAGACATCACCGCCCTCGCGGCCCCTGGCTCGTCCTCCGAGGTGCGCTACGCGGTGGCCGACTACGAGAACAGCTGCCGCCCCGACGCCCCGGTCTGCATGGGATGCGCACTCGGGACGGGCTGCGACTACGATGGAGGCAACCACACCCCACCCGAAGTGCAGGTCTCGGCCGCAGCGGTGATCTACGAGGCGGCACGATGATGCTCCGCCGGGGTCTGCTCGCCGCGATGCTGACGGTCTCGGCCTGCGGCTCACAGTCCGCGCCCGAGGGCAGTGTCCAAGCAACCACGGTGTCGACCGGAGGCCTCGAGCCGACGTCGACGGGGTCCACCGGCGCGCCTCCGGCCACCACCCTTTCGCCCAGCGCCGACGATTCGGGCACCACGGCGTCCGCCACGACCGACGACGGACCGGTGAGCTTCGACGTGGGCAGCGTTTCCGACCTCGGAACCGTGGGCCCAAAGGCGTGCAACGACGGGACCGTCACGCTCACCGCGACCCTGCGCGACTTCGCCAGCTCGCATCCCGACTTCGAGGCGTTTTGGGGCGGGGACCCGAGCCTCGACCTCGTGGAGACGCTCCTGGGACCCGACGGACTCCCGGTCTACAACCCCACCCCGCCCGCACCTCCACCGGGCAGCTCTCCAACCCAGATCACCTCGGGCGACACCTTCGCGCAGTGGTACGCGGACACGGACGGGGTCAACGTTGCCGTGCCCTTCGACATCGAACTGGTCGAGACCTCACCGGGATCGGGCCTGTACGTGTTCGACGACGACACGTTCTTCCCGCTCGACGGCGCCGGCTGGAACGCCGCGGCGGGGCCGAACAACGAGACGTTTCCGGACGGATCCGGCACGCCGCACAACTTTCACTTCACCACCGAGATCCACACCACGTTCGAGTACGCCCCCGGTCAGGTCTTCACCTTCATCGGAGACGACGACCTGTGGGTGTTCGTCGACGGCGCGCGCGTGATCGACCTCGGCGGGCTGCACGGTGAACTCACCGGCTCGATCGACCTCGACACCTTGGGGCTCACCGACGGCGAGAGCTACACCATGGACATCTTCCACGCCGAACGCCGCCACGACGGTTCGCACTTTCGCATCGAGACCTCGATCCAATGTTTCGCCCCCCCGGCGGGCTGAACCGACGCCGACGCCCACACTCACGGCGAAGGTAACCAAGCCCCCCACGAAGACACGGGCACGCCGCGTCCCGTACTCTAGGGACATGGTGCGCCCACGGATGGTCATGATGTCGATTTGCCTGGCTCTGGCCACGTCCGCCTGCGAGGACCCGACCGAGGTTCCGGACTGCAACGCCGACCTCGACGACGAGACGTGCGCCGTGTTCCGCCTGGTGAACGAAGCCCGCATCGACGCCGACCTCCCCCCCTACGCCTGGGACACCACCTTGGCCGTCTCCGCCCAACGCCACGCCCAAGACATGGTCGACCAGGGCTACTTCGACCACACCTCCCGCGACGGCCGCTCCTTCTCCGACCGCGCCACCGATGCCGGCTACGACGCCTTCCCCAGCGGCGAAAACATCGCCCAAGGCCAACGCGACGCCACCCAAGTCATGGACTCCTGGATGAACTCCCCCGGCCACCGCGCCAACATCCTCTCCGACACCTCCAACGAAATCGGCGTAGGCCTCACCGACTTCACCTGGGTCCAAGTCTTCGGCACCCGCACCGAATAGCCCCCCAGCCAAAAGACCAACTCAGTCCGCGGCTCCAGGAGATCGAAGGCGGGGAAGTCGATGCAGATCGGAGGCGCCCCGTCGAAGCCTCATCCTCCCAAGCGAGCGGACCCGGAGGGTTCGCGCAGCGGGAAAATGGAAGGGCCTCGCGGCAAGATCCCCCTCTCGCAGCCTCCCGTAGGAGCCCCCCCTCACCCGAAGGGAGGGGGGCGACGCAGGGAGGCGTACGCCACCGCCACGCCGCGAGGCCCAGCACGCCCGGCAGGGTTCGAGCCTAGAGAGCGCTCGGCACAGCCGAGCGGTCGACCGCCTGAACCGTGGCGGGCGAGAGCAGGCCCCACCACTGGTGGGGCCCAGCACGCCCGGCAGGGTTCGAACCTGCGGCATCCGGCTTAGAAGGCCGGCGCTCTATCCAACTGAGCTACGGACGCAGAAGTCGGTTCGCGCCGCCAGCCGGAGCTGACGGCGCGAGGACCGGTCGGGGTGAGAGGATTCGAACCTCCGGCTTCCTGTACCCAAAACAGGCGCGCTAGCCAGACTGCGCCACACCCCGAAAGGGCGCCGAACATAGCCGAGCGCCCCCCGGTCGTCAAAGCCTGAACACCATGTCCCACCCGGGGTGGCTCCGATGCGGACACATGCGGCAGATGGGGACACGCACACACTCATTTGTTCGCATTCGGATTTTTTCGTGATCCGAAGCCCGGCTCGCCTCTCTAACACCGCCGAACGACGGAGGACGCGGGAGACCCCCTCCGGAACTGACCAACCTCTACGACGACGGGATGCGGACGATGGCGACGAAAAAGGCACTTCTTCTGGGACTTGGGGCGATGATCTTCGGCGGCTGCTACAACGGCGTGGAAGACGCAGGCGCGGACTCGACGGACGATCGCTGGGGTAAGACCTGCTACTACAGCTACAGCTCCAACAGCAGCGCCAGCTACAAGGCGTCCTCGTCGTCCAACAACAACTCGAAGTCCACCAAGACGGACAACGGCTTCCGCCTGACGATGAAGACCGACGCCCTCTCTCAGAACCCCGAGGAGATGGCGCATGTGCTCGACGCTCTGCGTTTCGAAGCCGGGGTCACGGCATCGCACCACGTCGCCCAGTCTTGTTGGGAAGCCGACAACATCGCCGACGCTTGCCAGAAGACCTGCGGCGAACGGGGCCTGGCCTGGAACGAAGAGGCCGTGGTCTGCGACGACTGCAAGGTCCTCGAGGACGGCACCGTCGACTGCGGTGACGTGCCCGACGCCCTGCTCGAGGCGCTCTCCAAGCCCTGGTTCGGTCAGGAGCCCTGGTTCTTCACCGACGACAAGGCGCAGATGCACCTCATCATGTTCCCGCCGCACCTCGAGGAGTCGTGGGATGGCGAGCTGGTGTGGGTCGCAGATGTCGAAGTGACCGGCTTCTGCCTGTGCGCCTGCGAGCTCGGCTAGAGCGCCCGACCTCGGCGGCGCCAGACAGGCGTCGCCCCCTGCCCCACCGGCTGCCCGAGGAGCGACACGATGGACCGCGAACGAGACACATCCACCGCGACCGGCACCGATCGCGCGTCGTCCACGACGCAGACGCTCCGCGGTCGCCCCCCCAGCGCGATCCAGACCCTCGCAGCCTCACCCGAGGCTCTCGATGCGCTGTTCGAGGCCCCAGCACCGCCCCCGCCCCGCGCACGCCGTTTCGGCAAGGCAGCCCCCGTCGTGCACCCACCGGCAACCCACGTGGGCACCACCGACGGGCGGGTCAGCACGCCACGGCCCAGTGCACTCGACACCATGGCCGCGCCGCCCGTTCGACCCAGTGCGCTGGAGACCATGGCAGCCGCGCCCCGCCCCAGTGTGACCGCGGGCCCCGGCGAAGCCTCGCCCGACGAAACCCGACTCGATCCCGCAGCGACCCGGGCGGCGGCACCCGCCTCGGTGCTGGAGTCCGAGTCGGGGGTGGACGGCACGATGTTCCGCGGATCCGCGGGCTCCCCCAGCGATTCGGCGGCACTTCACAGCGGAGAGCTGTCCACGCCTTCGGCCCTTCGCAACGGCAACCGCCCCATCGAGGCCCCCGAAGGGCTCGACCGCAACCTCGCACTCGCCCGCCTTCAAGAGCGCATGCTCGGCGTGCAGCCCGAGGCGGTGAAGATCGGGCGCTTCATCGTCATTCGCAAGCTCGGCCAAGGCGCGATGGGCATCGTCTATCTCGCGTACGACCCCAAGCTGGACCGCAAGGTCGCGCTCAAACTCGTCGACACCTCGGCGTTGGGCTCGGAGGTGGGCGACGCTCAGGTGCGCCTGGAACGAGAGGCCAAGGCCGCGGCGGCGCTGGGGCACCCCAACGTGGTGACCGTCTACGACGTCGGCAACCAGGGCGAGGACGTGTTTCTCGCGATGGAGTTCGTCGAGGGCCGCTCGCTCACCGAGTGGATGAAGGCGGACCACGACTGGCGTTCGACCGTCGCGCTGTTCGCCGAGATCGCGCGGGGCCTGGCGGCGGCCCACGACGCCGACCTCGTGCACCGAGACTTCAAGCCCGACAACGTGCTCATGGGCGACGACGGCCGCCCGCGCGTCGCCGACTTCGGGCTTGCCCGCCCCACCGAAGGCTGGTCCGCCCGCGACGCGGCCCGCATGTTGGGCGATGGCACCGCCGACTCGATCCGCGCCCTCGCGATCGGTTCGCAGGACGCACTGGCAAGCACGGGCGAGGTCTGCGGAACGCCCGCGTACATGGCCCCCGAGCAGTTCGCCGGCATCGATGTGGGCCCGGCGTCCGACCAGTTCGGCTTCTGTGCGTCGTTGTTCGAAGCCCTGTTCGGCGAGCGACCGTTCAAGGGGCAGTCGGTCACCGAGCTCGCCGTGGCTGTCATCGAAAACAACCGGCAGCCGCTCCCCGCCAATCACGGCGTGCCCAAGGCGGTGGTCGACACCGTCCTCACCGGACTGGCCCCCGGCGCGCGAGACCGCCACAGCTCGATGCATGTCGTGGCGGATCGTCTCGACGCGGCGCTGCGGGCCCGCACCCGCAACCGCATGCTGGCTGGAGGCGCGCTGCTGGCCGTGCTCGGCATTGGGTTCGGCGCGCAAGCCTCCCAAACGCTGCAGGCGCAGCCCTGCGAAGCCGCCGAGACCGCGCTCGAACCGGTCTGGAACGAGGACCGACACGAGCGTGTTTCCGCGGCGCTCACCGATGCTGAGCTGGGGACGGCCGGGGCCGACCACCTCGCCGAGTTCGCCACCACCTGGACCGCGCAGCGCGTCGCGTCCTGCGAGGCGACCCGAGTCTCGGGGCAACAGTCCGACGAGGTGCTGTTGCTGCGCACCGCCTGCCTCGACCGCATGGCGTCCCGCCTCGACGCGGCCGCCACCGCCTTGGCGCAGCGCCCATCCGCCGACGTGCTCGCCGCGATCGACACCGCGCTGCCTTCGCTCAACGCGTGCGAAGACGTGGACCGCCTCAAGGCCGACCAAGCCCGCTTTCGCGACTCGAGCGAAGCGACGGTCGAGGCCCAAGCCGCGTGGGTCCACGCCAGCGGACTCATGGCCGAGCTTGCACTGCGCGCCCACGAGCCCCCCGCGGCCTGGCGAGCGGCCGCGGAGGAGCTCCGCGGCATCGGAGACGAACACGGACTCATGCAAGCGCAGGGCTACGGCCGCTACTGGCTCGGCTCCGCCGCACTCGCCGAAGGTCAGCTCCCGCAAGCGATCGAGCACTTCGAGACGGCGATGCCCAGCGCGGCGCAGTCTCCCGACGACCGCCTACTCCCCAACCTGCTGCTCAAGCAGGCCGAGGCGCTGCTGCTCTCCGAGCGAGCGGCCGACGCCGATGCGGCGGCCAAGCTCGGTCTCGCGATGAACGCCCGCGTCCGTGACGATGCCGAGCGTACGGACCTACAGGCCAAGCTCACCGCAACCCGGGCCAGCATCGCGACCGCGCGCGGGGCATTCGAAGACGGCGCCGCCCTGGCTCGCGAAGCGCTGCAGCATCCCAACCTGCAACCGCGGGTCAAAGAGCGGCTGCATTCCACGCTCGGGTCCGCGTGCCACCAGCTGCAAGACCACGCCTGCGCGTTCGAGCATCACGCCAAGGCGATGGAAATCGTCTCCAACCTGCCCGACATCGAGCCGCTCGAGCTCGCGGGGCGACACGCGAACATGGGCCTGATGCACGCCGAAGCCGGCGACGGTCCCCACGCGGTCGAGACCCTGGGCCGCGCAGCGGAGATCGTCGAAAAGGCCTTCGGCGCAGATCACCCGATGCGTGGGCAGCTGCTCGCCGACCGGGGCGGGATTCAGGGAGCAATGATGGACCCACAGGACGGCGAACGCGACCTGCTCGCAGGTCTGCGGATTCACGTCCAGCACCACGGCAAGGACCACCCTGCCCTCGTCGAGGCCCTCATCGACCTCACCAAGACGCAGACGCGCCTGGGCAAGTTCGACGACGCCAAACGACACGGGGAGTGGGCCAAGCGCATCGTCGATGCTGCCTTCGAGGGACAGCATCCTCGGCGCGCCGACCCCCGGCTGCCGCTGAGCGACGCCTACGCTGCCCTGGGTCAGTTCGATGCCGCTGCCGAGGTCGTGCGCGAGGGCCTGCAGATCCTCGATGTGCCGCAGACGCATCCGATGCAGCGCGCGGAGTTTCAGTTCGCGCTGGCCCGGGCGCTGGCCCCTGCCGATACCGACGCGGCGCGTACCGCCGCCGACGAAGCCCTTGCAGGCATCGCGGACTTCGAACCCGGCGCGCCCCTGCGTGAAGCGATCCAAGGCTGGACGTCGCAAGCGCTGGATCCTCAGCCGCTGCAGGACTGAGGGTCAGCGCGGCGGGGCAGCGACTCGCTCGCGAACTTGAACGGCCCAGTGCTCGAAGTCGCTGACCGTGGACTCGAGCGTGCGCGAGTCCTGGGCGAGCCGGGCCATTGCGTCATGCAGGGCTTCACGAGCTCGGCGCAGCCGCGACTTGACCGTCCCCTGTGGGATTTCGAGCACCGTCGCCAACTCGGCCGTGCTCATGCCCTCCCAGTAGTGCAGTTCGATCGTGATCTGCAGGTCGAGTGGAATCTCGCGCAATGCCGACAGCAGCAGCCGCTCTTCTTCGCGCCGCACCATGACTGCGCGCACCGACGACCCCAGCTCGGCGACGCTCATGCTGCCCAGCGGCTGCGAACGCGCGCCACGGGTGCGGTTGCGCCGAAAGTGCCCAAACAGCTCGTGGCGGGCCACTGTGAGCAAGAACGTGCGAAACGCGGCCTCGCGCCGAAAACGGTCGCGAGACTCCACGCAGGCCAAGAAGACCCGCTGAATCAGGTCGTCGACTTCGCCGTCATCGCCGATCTTGCCGACGAAGAAACGATACACGGTGTCGAAGTGGCGCAGCAGCAACGTGTTGCCAGCCGACCGATCACCCGACCCCCATTGGTCCAGCAATGCGAAGTCGTCCACGTCCACGCCGCTACGCTAGCACGTCCAGCGGGGTCAGGTCCCGAAGGGCCAGGATGCCAGCAACGCTCGCAGCGCGGCGCCCCGATGGGAGCGCTGGGCTTTTGCATCCGCGGTGAGTTCCGCGACCGTCTGCGCCCCGTCGTCGACCCATGCGTGGGGGTCGTAGCCGAAGCCCCCGACGCCGCGACGCTCGGTGCGGACCTCGACGTGCCAGCGCCCCTCGAAGGTCGCCATCGCCGAGCCGCCCAGCGGCGCCCCATCGACGCGGCACAGTGCCAAGACGCACGCGTAGTAGGCCGGGCTCCCGCGCAGACCCAATGCCTCCAGGCTCTGCACCAGCTTGGCGTTGTTGGTCTCGTCGGTGGCGCCCTCCCCAGAGAAACGGGCGCTGTACACCCCAGGCGCGCCGTCCAACGCCTCGACACACACCCCCGAGTCGTCGGCGAGCACGGCGGTGTCGCCCGGCTCCCCGCGCCCGGCGAGATAGTCCGCAATGCCGCGAGCTTTCAGACCCGCGTTGCCCTCGAACGTCGTGGCCGTTTCATCGATCTCCGGCGCCTCGGGATAGCGGTCCAGCCCGACCACCTCGACCGCCGTAGGCGCCCCCGCCAGCATTGCGGCCAGCTCTTTCACCTTGTGCCGGTTGCCCGACGCGACGACGATCCGCTGGATCACTGGCCCGCCTCCAGCGCTGCGGACTGCAGCGCGAACAGAGCATCGATGCCCGTATCGGCCAGGTCCAACATCGCCGTCAGCTGGCTGCGCGAGAACGTGTTGCGCTCCGCGGTGCCCTGGACCTCCACGAGTCCCCCGGATCCCAGCTTCACCACGTTCAAGTCGACTTCGGCAGCGCTGTCCTCGACATACGGCAGGTCCAGCATGGCCACCGACTCCCCCGCGTGGGGAATGATGCCAACGCTGACCGCCGCCACGGGGGCGACGATCGGCAGGGCACGGAGCCGCCCCTGCTCGACCAGCTTCGACAGCGCAATGCGCAGCGCCACGTAAGCGCCCGTGATCGAGGCCGTGCGTGTACCGCCGTCGGCATCGATCACATCGCAGTCGCACACGATCGAGACGGGGTTGCCCTCTGCGTCGACCATGGCCGAAAGGTCGACCGCGGCACGGAGCGAACGACCGATCAGCCGCATGATCTCCTTGCCGCGGCCTCCGGGGTCACGGCGCCCGCGAGGATGTGTGGCCCCGGGCAGCATCGAATACTGCGCGGTGACCCAGCCTCCCGACTCCAGCCAGCCCGGAGCCCTGGCCTCCACGCTGGCAGTACAGATCACGCGAGTGTTCCCCGTCTCGATCAGCGCCGAGCCCAACGCGTTGCGCGTGAAGCCGGGGTGAATCGTGCACGGGCGGAGTTGGTCGAACGAACGTCCATCGGCGCGCATGGCAGCGCGACCCTACCGGGCATCGCCCACGCTCGCCACGGGCCGAGGCGACGGGCGCGCCCAACCCGAGGCCAACCACGAAAAAAGGCGACCCGCGGCTGCGGATCGCCCTTTCGTCGGAAGAATCCGAAGAGAAGACTACTTCTTCTCTTCTTCTTTCTTTTCTTCCTTCTTCTCGCCTTCTTTTTTGTCCTTGTCGCCGTCCTTCTTCTCTTCCTTCTTGGCTTCTTCTTTCTTGTCGCATGCGGGCATGGACAGGCCGAAGGTGCAGAGCGAGGCGGCGAGGATGAGCTTGCTGAGTTTCATGATGTTGACTCCGTGTTTGAATCGTTGACCGGGTAGCGGCTGAAAACCCCGCATCCCGGGTTGGTTGCGAGCACGGCGCTCACGCCGTGGCGTCCGTAGGGACGCGTAAGATAGTGCATCGGGTTCGAAAAAACGAATGTTCGACCCCCGGACGGCCAGGGTTGTTCCCGGCGCGTCCACCGAAGCGGTCAGTCGTAGGTGCAACCCCATGCTTTGGTGGTTTTCTTCGCCGCCTCGAGGGAGGCTTTGCAGCCCTGCTCGAGCGAGTCCTTTTCGGGGCCCTCGGACTGCTTTCTGAACCGCTCTGCGGTCTTCGTGAGCATGTTGCGCATCCCCTCGCGGTTCTCTTCGGGCGCCTTCTCCTCGATGCACTTGCTGTATTTGGCGATGTATTCGTCGCAGATCGCGACGCCGACCGAGAGGTCGTCGCCCCCCTCTGCGGACTCCGCGCCCTCGTCCCCTTCAGGCTTGGGTGCGTCCTCAGCCGGCGCTTTCGTGTCCGCCTTCGCCTCGGCCTTCGTGTCCGCGTTCTCGGCCGGTTTCTCGCTCGGCTTCTCGTTGGGCAGGGCCGCCGCCTTGGTCTCCGACTTGCCCTCGGGCTTCTTGTCGTCGCAGGCGGGCATGAGGAGCAAGGAAGCGGCGAGCGCTCCGAGAATCGGGAATCGAGTAGCGTTCATGGCGGGAACTCCGAAACGAGCGCCACGGTACTGCATCCGAGCCCCCGCAGAAGTGGGATTCCTCAACCGCCCAGGGCCGCAACGCTGCGCGCCGGCCCCCTATCCTGCCGGCGATGACGCAACTTTCGGACGCCCATCTTCGACCCGTGTTTCAGCCCGACGACGGCGGCCCCGTACGCGCGCTCGTGGTCGCAGGTGCCTGCGGCAACGTGGGTTTCGGCAAGCTCGGCCAGTTCGCGCGCCTGCTCGCACCCAAAGGCATTCCCGTGGTCGCGCTCGACCTGTCGGACAAGGTTCAGGGCGTCAAAGAGAAGCTGGAAAAAGCCTACGGCGGGCGGTTCGACGCCGAGACCGTCTCCACGATCCTGAACGGGATCACCGTGGTCCAAGGCGGCATCGACGACCTGCCCGCGGACATGAAGGTCGGCTTCGTGTTCGAAGCGATCCCCGAGCGGCTGAACATCAAGCACGCGTTCTATGCGGCCATCCGAGCCCGTGACCCCGAAGCCTTCATCTTCTCGGCCACCAGCGGCTTTCCGAGCACGATGCTGTTCGACACCCTGCCCGGCAAAGAGCGCTGCGGCGTGATGCATCCGTTCTTCCCGCACCTGACCAACAAGCTGTGGGAAGTCCCGGTCCGCGGCGCGGTCACGGGCAAGGGCGAGTTCAAGACGATCAAGCGGTTCTTGGGCGGCTTGGGCATGAACCTCATCCCCACCGCGGACGTGCCCTCGTTCGCAGCCGACCGCCTGTTCTGCGGCATGATGCTCGAGGCGGTCCGCATTCACACCGACCTCGGCCTCTCCCCCGCCGAAGTCGACGACGTCTGCAAGAAGACCCTCGGCACCTCGCCGTTCTTCGTGCACAACCTGATCCCAGGCGCGAACTACCTCTCGGCCCACTGCATGGAGTTGATGCAGGGCGAGGTCGACAGCACGCTGTTCGCGATTCCGGACACCTGGAAGCCCTACGTCGAGGATCCCCACAAGCAGTGGCCCTACGAGCGCGGCCAGAAGTGCCCGCCGGAGAAGTTCGAGGCGGCACGGACCCGCATGCTGGGCATGCTGATCAGCCTCACGGCCTACATGCTCGAGCACGACATCGCCAGCCTGGACGCGATCAACTTCCTCTCGGAGAACGCGCTCGCGTTCCGCGAAGGTCTGCCCGCGCTGATCCAGAACCTCGGCTTCGACAACGCCAAGTCCATCGCGCAGACCTTCCTGAGCGAGCAGAACATCACCAAGGCCGACGAGGTCGCGCCGCTTTCGGTGCTGGCCGAAGGCGGGCTCGAAGGCAAAGCCACCGGCTGGTGGAACGCCTACGTGCACACCGCCGTGCACGACGGGGTCGGCTTGCTTTCGATCAAGCGCCTGACGATCAGCCACACTTTCATCGCCGAGCTCGACCGGGCGATCGATGCCCTCAACGCCGACGATGCGGTCAAGGCGATCGTCATCGCGCCCGACGGTAGCTTCAGCCGCGAGTTCGGCCACGGCGCGAGCCTGACCGACTTCGTGCCGGTCCTGGGCAAGGAAGACAAAGCCCTCGCGCTCATCGAAGGCTGGAAGAAGACCCTGTCCAAGCTCCGCGCAGGCAAGCCCACCGTCGCCGCCCTCGTCGGGCGTGTTCTGGGCGGCTCGCTCGAGTTCGCCTTGGCATGCCACGCCCGCATCGCCGGCGAGCGCACCCGCCTGCAGTTCCCCGAGACCACGGTCGGTGTCATTCCGGGCCTGGGCGGTTGCCACCACGCGCACCGCTTCAGCACCCCCGAGCACTACGGCCGCCTCAACGAGATCCTGCTCACCGGTCACGGTTTCAAGGTCGACGAAGCCCAGGCGATGGGCCTCGTGTCCGACGTCGTGCCGATCCCCGACCTCCCGGGCGCGAGCATGAAGCTCGCCGCGGCGCTCGCCGACGGCTCCACCCCGCTGCCCGCGTTCCGTGAGGACGCCGCCGCGTTCGACGTCGACCGCAACGTCGCCACGACCAACGAGGCCGGGGTGGCGCTCGACGCCGACCTGCGGGCCCTGATCGCGGACACCGTGCAGCAGGCCAACGGACTGCCCTACGCCGACGGCTCCGCGCTGGAGGCCAAGAACGCGGCCAAGAGCCTGGCGATGAGCAGTAGCGCCATCGGTGTCAAAGCGATGATGCGCGGCAAGCCGGCCCAGTTCGAAAACCCGCTCTCGTAGCGCAGCAGGACCTCGACAAAGCCGGCGGGCCGCGATGCTCGCCGGCTTTTTTCGTGGTTCGAGAAACCCAGCCGCGTCCGTTCGCCTCTGTGACCAGGAGGCAACGATGTCGGGATTTGGTCAGTTCTATCAGCAAGGCGGGGTGTTCATGCACCTCATCACTCTTCTCGCCCTCGCCGGGACCGGCATTCTCGCGGTTCGAGCGGCGCGGCTCCGTGGTCTCGTGCACCGCGTCAAGACGGCGCAGCCCGCAGCGCCGCGCACGGAGGGCGGGCTCATCGGCGCCTTGGCCCTGGCCTCGCTCATGGTCGGGCTTCTCGGCACCACCTTCGGCTTCATGGAACTGTGCGCCGCGGTCCTGACCATTCCGCCCCCGCAGCAGATCCAGGCGGTCTTTCGCGCGACTCCCATGGCACTGACGACGGTGGCCTGGTCGCTGATGTTGAGCGTGCCCTTGGTCCTCGGTCGTGCGGTCGTCGGGGCCGTGGAGACCCGCTTGCGCGCCCTGACGCCGCAGCCCTGAGGCACACGCGACTCGGCCACAGAAAAAGGGCAGGCCCGCAAAGGACCTGCCCTCTTCCACGTGTCCGACTGAGCTTTTACATGTCGGGCGTGATCTGCAGGCACCACTCGTTGAGCGTGCCGTCGTCCCCGAACGCATCGTCGACGACGTTGAGCGTCCAGTCGCCGTTGAAGTCTTCCATGTCGAAGACCGACAGCGCTTCCTCGGGAATGATCGTTCCCGTGATGCCCGAGTCCGCGACCGGGAAGTCACAGTCGAGCGCCACACCTTCGTCGTCGAAGATGGCGTTGACGTCGTCGTCGCCAATGCACTCGTCGGCGACCAGGATCGCGGAGGTGCCCGCGGGGCTGAGCAGCGTGATGTCGAGGTCAGCGTCGAAGGTGTGCGTGATGTCGACCTGCACGTTGAGGTCGCCCACCATGCCCATGTCGACAACGCTGATCACGTCGTTGACGGGGGCGCCGTTGGTGATCTCGCTGCCCGGCGTCGAGCAGACCTCGATGCCGCCCGTGGCGGTGCACCCGGTGAAGTCGAAGCCGCACGCGGCATCACACGCGAGACCCGCTCCGGTGTAGCCGAAGAAGTCGTCGCAGGTCAGACCCGCGAGGTCGTCTCCGTCGCAGGTCTCCGTCTCGTCATCGATCGTGCCGTTGCCACACGACGCGTCGCACATGCTGGTGTCGAACGAGCAGTCGCCCGCGCACGCCAGCGTGCCGCCGTTGAAGCCCGGAAGGTCGTCGCAGGTCAGGCCCCCGAGTTCGTCGCCGTCGCAGTCTTCGTCGAAGCCGGGGGTGATTTCACCGTCGCCGCACGCGGCAACGCAGCCGCTGGTGTCGAAGGTGCAGTCGTCCGCGCAAGCAACGACGCCACCGGTCACAAAGCCCTCGAACTCGGCGCAGTCGTCGACGCCGTTGAGGTCGTCACCGTCACAGGCCTCGCCGTAGTGCGCAACGCCGTCGCCACACATCACGGGGTCGTCGGCGGACAGCGTGAACTCGAGGCACCACTCGTCGAGCGAGCCGTCGTCGCCGCCGGCATCGTCCCAGACCGCGAGAGCCCAGGAACCTGCCGAGCTGATGCCGATCAGGTCGCCGAGCTCCGTCGCCGGCATCACGTCGCCGGTGAGTGCCGGCGGCCCCGCGACGCAGGCCAGCTCCGCGCCATCGTCATCGAAGCGTGCGTCGATGTCGTTCGCGCTGCCGCAGGGCTCGAGGAACAGCGCCGCGCCGCTCTCGGCATCGGGCGCCAGAAGAACGCCCGAAACGTCGGCGAGGTACGTGTGCGGCAGGTTGACCGTGGCGTTCACGTCGGTGACGAAGAAGTCCTCGGTCACGTCGATGATGTCGATGAGCGGCGCGCTGGGAGGGTTCGTCGCGTTCGACAGCGCCGCCATCGGCGTGTTGCAGACGGTCAGCGTGTCGACGCAGTTCGTCATGTCGAGCGTGCAGTCGTCGTTGCAAGCGAGGTCGCCCACGACCGGGCACGTCGCGTCACCGAGGTCCTTGCCGTCACACTCTTCGTCTCCGTTGAGCACGCCGTCGCCGCATTCGGCCATCGAACCGGTTGTGGAGGACGACGACTCACCGGCGGTCGAGCTGGTCTCGTCGGTGTCGGTAGCGTCCGTGGTGGAGGACGGGTCCGTATCGGACTCGGACTCGGAATCGGTGTCCGTATCGGACGTCGGGTCGGTGGTCCCCGTGGTATCCGCGCTCGTGGTCTCCCCGGTGGTGGTCGGGTTCGTCGTAGTGGTCAGTGTGGTGGACGGGTTGGTGCCGTTGGTGTCGTCACCAGTGCTTCCGCCCGTGCTGTCGTCGCTGCTGTCGGTCGAACCTGTGACGTCGTCGCCACATGCGGTCAGCGAAAGAGGAACAGCCACCAGGGCCGCCGCAAAGAGCTTGGTTTGGATATTTGTCAGTCGCATCGTCGTCCTCAAAGGGGCTCGAAGTGTGCATCTGGGCCCGCAAGAGCCGCGACCTGAGAAGTACAAGCCCGTGACACACCTGTAAATGTGTGCGGATAAGCGTCCACTCATATTTCCAGAGCGGACACTCAGGAATCTGAGTTTTACGCGCAACCAATATCAGCATTCCTCCCGGTGCGAGTCGCACCCACCCGAGATTGCGCGAGACCGATCACCCCTCGGTGGGGGTGATCCGCACACACCAGCCAGCGAGCACACCGTCGTCACCCGAGGACACATCGGTCACGACGAGCTGCCACTGGCCGGCAAACGATTCCCCGTCGAACACCGCGAGGGCTTCGTTGGGCTGCACAGTGCCCGACACCCCAGGCGAGCCACCGCAGGCGACGGGACTGCCTTCGTCATCGAACACCGCGTCGATGTCATCGACGTTGCCGCACGCATCGAACACCAACACGCTGGTGCCGAGCGGACTGATCAGGTCGAGCTGCACATCCCCGACCCAAGTGTGGGCGAGGTCGATGTGCACGTTCACGTCCGTCACCGTGCCGACGTCGGCGAACTCGACCGTGTCGCTGGTGGGCCCGAGCAAGTCGCTGATCGGTGCCGAAGGGGTCGAGCACGCTTCGACAAACGTCGCAACGCAGCCGTCGAGGTCGAACGCGCTGCAGTCGGCGGCACAGCCGAGCGTACCGCTGAGGTAGCCGGGGAAGTCCTCGCACACGGAGGACCCGAGCGCCATCGGGTCACAGACTTCAGGCCCGTTGACGATGCCATCTCCGCACGTGACCTCCTCGCAGGCGGTCGTGTCGAACGTGCAGTCCGATGCGCACGACAGCCCGGCCCCGGCAAAGCCCGGGACGTCGTCGCACGTCGCCCCCGCCAGCGCATCGCCGTCGCATGCCTCCCCGGCGTCCAGCAATCCGTTGCCGCAAGGGTCGGGCGAACACCCGCTGGTGTCGAACGTGCAGTCCGCCGCGCAGGCGAGCGTCCCCGACGCAAAGCCCCCGGGCACCGTGGTGCACGCGTTGCCATTGAGGTCGTCGCCGTCGCACGCCTCGCCGAAGTGCGCGACCCCGTCGCCGCACAGCACCGGGTCGTCCGCCGACACGCTCAACTCCAAGCACCAGCTGTCCAGGGTCCCGTTGTCGGCAAACGACGCTTCGTCCCAGGCCACGAGCGCCCATTCGCCCAGCGCGGAAATGCCGACCAGGTCTCGAAGTTCCGTTTGCGGCGTGACCGTGCCGGAGAGCGCCGGAGTGCCCCCGCAGCTGGGCGGCATGCCGTCGTCGTCGAACTCGGCGTCGATGTTGGTCCCCAGGCCACACGGCGCCGCGAACAACACCGAGGACGCAACGCCCTGCGGAGCATCGAGGCGCGCGACCAGATCGCCGACCCACGGATGCGTGATGTCGACCGAGACGTCGACGTCCGCGACGAAGAAGTCATCGGTCACCGACACCACGTCCACCAGCGGCATGGCCTCGGTCTGGGCAACGCCCAGAAAGGCTGCGGGCGCACTGCACACCGTCAACGTGCTCGAGCAGCCCGACAGGTCGAGCGTGCAGTCGTCGGCGCAAACGACCTCACCGAACACCGGGCAGGTCGTGTCCCCGACCATGCCCGCCTCACAAGCCTCGCTCGCATCGAGCACCCCATCGCCACACGAAGCCCCGCCCGCGCCCGTCGACGACTCGCTCGATCCCTCGCCGCCTCCGGTCGTCTCCGACCCCGAAGACGTCGAGGTGCCGGTCGTCGTGCCCACGCCCGTCGACGAGGACTCCCCGAGGGTGGACGACGAGCCCTCCCCGGCCGAGTCGCCGCTGGAGGAGTCCCCGACCCCGGTCGTCGTCGTCGCTGCGGGGCCGGTACTCGTCGAAGATGCCGCGGGCATCACCCCGACGTCGTCCCCACACCCGGTCGCGACCCCGCCTAGGACGAGCGTTGCGCCAAACAGAATCGACGACGAGGAGCAGCGCATGCGGGAGTCAGGCATCGAGGACGCCACGCCAGCATACACACCCCTCAGCCCGCACGAAGCCGGTCGAGGTGCGCGCGCAGTCGCTCGGCCAACGCGTCGTTGGACCGCTCCGCCGCCGGGAGCCTGCGCTCGAACAGCGCAATGACGTCCTCGGGAGCCCCCTCCTGCGCCATGCGATCGACGGTGGCCAGCGCCAGCGCCGTGTCGGCGGTCCTGTGGGCATGGTTCCACGCCCGATCCAGCGCCTCGAATCGTGCGCGCCGGCGTTCGTCCGCCGCAGCGGACACCACCAGCGCACGCGCCCGATCCGCCGATGCGGCCGCATCCTCGGGCCGCCCAAGGGCCTGCAGCACCGTCGCCAGGACCCGATGCAACGACGGCTCGGAGGGCATCCGATCGATCGCGGCACGAAGCTCGGCCACCGCCGCCTCCCCTTCTCCACGCTCCAGCTTGGCCAGTGCCAGCATGATCGGGGCGTCGGCGCGTTTCTTACCGTCGACCATCCCGCGCGCGCCCTCCAACCACGGCCCCGCCTCCGCGCGAGCGTCGCGATGAAACAACGCGAGACCGACCACCCACGCCGCCCGAGAGTGGGGTCCCGCCGCCTCTGCGAGCGGCTCCGCGACGGCACGCGCCTGCTCCCATTCGCGCGCGGCAACCCACGCCGCCGCGAGCTTGAGTTGGTCGCCCTCGGAGGCGTCGTGACCGAGGCGCTCGGCCTGCAGTCGTGCGCGGGCGAGGTCGTCGCGACACCCCCGGAATGCCACCGAGAGCGCGTCTCCCATCGCCCCCGCAACGCCATGGGCATCTCGCATCGTTCGGAGCTCGGCAAACGCTTCCGTGTCGCACAGGCGGCCACCGGAAAACTCGGCGTTGAGCACCCGAGCCCGCGCTTGGTGCTCCGGGAGTGTTTCTGCGAGCGCGCCCAACGAGACCGCCCCCGCCAAGAGGCCGCCGGCCAGGGCCGCGAGGGCGCGCCGGGTCATCGACCGGCGAACCCCACCAGCGCGTCTCCTCGTCGCGTGAGCAGACGGGTGCGTCGCATCCGGTGGTCGGAGATCTGGGTCTGCAGCAACGCCTCGACCACCTCACGCGGACGGACACCGCCTTGGTTGTCGACCCGAAGGCGGAACGTGAGCGCTCCATCGCGCACGGCGGCATCCATCAGGTACGCGTGCACGTCGATGGTCTTGGTCTTGGGCGCGTCGCTGCGCCGTGGCGGCCTGCGTTTACCGCCGCGCTTCTTCTTGTGCACGGCCCGCGTCACCGTGAGTTCGGGGGCCGCGAGGCGCTCCGAGACCAGACGTGCGGCAGCCTCGACCTCGGTCGGTTCCAGCGAAACCGCGTAGTCGGCCGCCTCGATCAGCTTGGGCAGCTTGTCCGCGCCCGGGGCCAGCAACGCCCCGCTGACGATCGTCAGTCCCGGAGGCGCCGACGCCCGAATGCGAGCCACGACATCCTCGCCCATTGCCGCCCGCTCTTCGTCTGCGAGCAGGCCCGCGAGGTCCTCCCGCGAGCGCGGCAATACGACGTCGATGTCGACAACCTCTTCATCGGCGGCCATGCCCAGCGCGAGGGCGGGCCCGAACGTCATGCGCGGGATCGGGTTGTAGCCGCGAGAGAACGCCAGCTCGACGCCCGCTCGACGGAACATGCGCGGAAGAATGCGCAGCAGGTCGCGGTGACTGAGGAATCGCAGCGGCCCGTGTTTGCCGAACACCAGCCGCAGGCGCGAGTGCGCAGCCTCGGCGTTGGCCTTCCATGCGTTGCCCTCCTCGAGGTTCGAAGGCGCCGTTCGGCCCACGAGCGCCTCGGCGGGGACCAAGTCCGGTGCGGGCTGCGAGACCTCGGCGACATCGGTCGTCCGCGCCTGCTTGGAGGCGCGCAGCGAACGAAGCGCGACGATGCGTTCGTCTCGCATCTCGCTCATGTCGCACGCAATGCCGCAGTCGTAGCAGACCAGCTTGCGGCGATCCTCCTCGGCATCGGCGAGGTTGGTGTGGTGCACCTTGTCGCCCGCGGCCTTGCCACACGGCGGCGACAAGCGGCTCTTGATCGCCTTTTGATACTCCCCGGCGAGAAAGCCCGGCTCGAGGCCGATGTCGATGTGGTCCCACGGCAGGCGTGCGTCGACCGGGATGGTCTGGGTGTAGTGCGTGGGATCGATGCCCGCCTGCTCGAGTGCGTCGAGCCAGCGGTCGAAGCTGAAGACCTCCTGCCAGCCGTCGAACCGCGCCCCCGCCTCGTAGGCGTATTGCAGAGCTTTGCCCATCTTGCGGTCGCCGCGGGCGAACAGGCATTCGAGCCAGCTGTCCTCGACCGTGTGCGTCTTGAGGCCGAGCTTCGCCTGCTTGGCGAGCCCGCGCAGCATGTCGACCTTGGTCCGCAGGTCTTCCATGGTGTCCATCGCGGCCCACTGAAACGGCGTGTGCGGCTTGGGCACGTGCTGCGACACGCTGACGGTGATCTGCGGAGGGCGGCGCTGGCCCAGGTCACGCGCAACCTGCTTCACACGGCGCCCGGTCTCGATGATGCCCACCACGTCCTCTTCGGTTTCGGTGGGCAGACCCATGATGAAGTACATCTTCATGCGGTCGTAGCCGCGCTCGAAGATGCGCTGCGCCGAGTCGAGAATGTCCTGCTCGGTGACGTTCTTGTTGATCACGTCGCGCATGCGCTGCGTCCCCGCCTCGGGCGCGAACGTCAGGCCGCTGATGCCGACCCGCTTGATCTCGTCGAGCAACTCGCCTTCGAGGCCGTACGCCCGCAGGCTCGCGATGCCCAGCTTCACTTTGCGCGCCGCGAGCTCGGGCACCAGGTCCTTGATCAGCGGGTTGATGCACGAGACGTCCGCGGTGGAGAGCGCGGTGATGCTGGTCTCCTCGAACCCGCCGGCATCGATGCCGCCCAGCAGGGCCTTCTTGATCGCCTCGGGGCTGCGCTCCCGCACGGGCCGATAGATGATGCCGGCCTGGCAAAAGCGGCAGCCCTCCGTGCAGCCGCGGGTGACTTCGACCGACGCTCGGTCGAAGATCGCTTCGGCGTAGGGCACGGGAAAACGCTCGGGAAACGGAAACGCATCGAGGTCCCGTACGAACACGCGCTGCACCGACAGCTCGACGCCCGCGGCCTGCCCCGCCTCCGAAAGCCCGGTGACGACCTCGAAGCCGGTCCGCGAGTCCTCGGCGACCGTGTACATCGAGGGCACGTACATGCCGGGGATCTTCGCGACCGCGGCCAGCACTTCGGCCCGCGATGCCCCGCTGCGCCGCAGCCCACCGATCGTCCGCAACACCCCCGGGAGGACCTCTTCGGCCTCGCCCACCAAGAACGCGTCGACGAAGTCGGCCAACGGCTCGGGATGCGTCGCGGTCGGGCCACCGGCGAGCACGATCGGATCGGCGTCGCCACGCTCGTCGGCCCGGTACGCCACGCCACCGAGCTCGAGGTTGAGCAGCACGTTGGTGTAGCAGAGCTCGTACTGCAGGCTCACGCCGATGACGTCGAAGCCCGACAGTGGCGTCTGGCTCTCGAGTGAGATGAGCGGCAGCCCGCGCTTGCGCAGCTCCGCCTCCATGTCGACCCACGGCGAGAACGCCCGCTCGCACACCAGGTCGTCTTCGCCGTTGATCAAGTCGTAGAGGATCCGCGTGCCCAGGTGGCTCATCCCGACCTCGTAGATGTCGGGGAACGCCAAGACGAAGGTGCATGCGAGCTCCTCGTGCGCCTTGAGCACGTGCTGCTCCTCGCCACCGAGATAGCGCCCGGGTTTCTGCACGCTGGTCAGGAACTCCGCATACGGGTGCTCCGACAACGCGGCGGGGGTGACCGCAGGGGGCTCGATGCGTCCAGCGCTCATGGTCCGCCTCTACTGCCACAGGACCGGCTCGGACGCCAACGCCGCGCGCACGGGACGAGCGCCAAGGGTCGGAAGCGAGCGAAAGACGGTCGTCTCGCCGCACCCCCCTTGCGCGTCCGCTGCGCCGGTTTACCATGCGAGTCGACCGTGAAGGACCTCTACAAGACCTTGGGGGTTGGGCGCGACGCCTCCGCCAGCGAGATCAAGAAGGCGTATCGCTCGCTCACCCGCAAGTACCACCCGGACAAGAACCCCGGGGACAAGGCGGCCGAGGAGCGCTTCAAGTCCGTCTCCAGCGCCTATGACGTCCTGTCGGACCAGGAGCGACGCTCGCTGTACGACGAGTTCGGCGACATGAGCCTCACCCAAGGCTTCGACGCCCAGCGCGCCCGCGCCTACAAAGCCAACCAGGAGCGCGCCTACGCGGGTAGTGGCTTCGGCGGTGGCTTTCCGATGGACGACTCGGTGTTCGAGAACGTCGGGGACGCCAAGGCCACCAACTTCGACGACCTGCTCTCCCGCCTGTTCGGGGGGGGACGCGTCCGTTCCACCCCCAGCCAACCGCGGGCCCGCCGAGGCGCCGACATCAGCGGCGAGATCTCGGTCAGCTTCAACGATGCCCTGCATGGCACCACCGTGCCGCTGCGCATCGACTCGGCCGACGGCGGCATGAGCACGCTCGACGTCAAGGTGCCGCCGGGCATGAAAGACGGCGGGAAGCTGCGACTGCGCGGTAAGGGCGGCGCCGGCTCGCCCCCAGGCGACATCATTCTCAGCGTCAAGGTCGGGGGCCACAAACTGCTCTCCCGCGAGGGCAACGACCTTCGCCTGCGCCTGCCGGTCACGGCCCTCGAGGCCTACCGCGGCGGGCCGGTCGACGTACCCACGCCGTGGGGCACGGTGACGGTGAAGCTGCCGCCGGGGTCGCAGAACGGGCAGACGCTGCGCCTGCGGGGGCGTGGAGTGCGCCCGGCGGGGAGCAAGCCGGCCGGCGATCTGTTCGTGACGCTGGATGTGCGGCTGCCGGAGGCTGGCGACGAGCGGCTCTTGGAGCTGCTGACGGAGCTGCAGGGCTCCGCCAACCCGCGGGCTTCGCTCGTGCTGTAGGAGACGCCTCGCAGAGGCTCCCCGGGCTGGCCCTGCCCTCCGCGACCTCGCAATGGTCCCGGGTGGTCACCCCTGAGTCGCTCACCGAGGACGACGTTCAGGCGCTCAAAGACCCGCAATGCCAACAGATGCGGGTCCTAGCCTGATTGGGCACGCGCGCCTCACTCCTCGCTCGGCCCCTCCATGACCAAAGCCCCAAATGCGCAAACGCGTGCCAGGGCGGAGCGGGCGGGAGACGGCACGGCGTGGTAGAGGGTCTGCATGGCCACGCACCTACCCGTCGTGTCGTCAGAGCCCGTGGAGCGTCCGCGCAAGCGGCATCCGAAGTGGTTGCGGGTGCCGATGCCGGGTGGTGAGGGGTACAGCGACCTGCGGAAGCGGGTGAAGGAGCTGGAGCTGCACACGGTGTGTCAGAGCGCGAGCTGCCCCAACATCGGGGAGTGCTGGAACAACCGGGCGCTCACGATCATGATTCTCGGGGACATCTGCACGCGGTCGTGCCGGTTCTGCGACGTCAAGACTGGGCGCCCGTTGCCGGTCGACGAGGGGGAGCCGCGGCGGGTGGCCACCATTCTCGGAGAGCTGGCGCTGCGCCACACCGTCATCACTTCGGTCGATCGCGACGATCTGAAAGACGGGGGCGCGTCGATCTGGGCCGGCACCCTGACCGCGTGCCATGAGCAGGCGCCGTGGATGACGATCGAGGTGCTCGTGCCCGACTTCAAGGGCGTGCTCTCGGATGTCGATGTCGTGCTCGACGCTGGGCCCGATGTCTTTGCCCACAACCTCGAGACCGTGCCGCGGTTGAGCAAGCAGGTGCGGGTGCAGGCCAAGTACGACCGCAGCTTCGAGGTGCTCGAACACGCCGCCAAGCGGGGGGCGCTCACCAAGACCGGGCTGATGCTCGGGCTCGGTGAAGGCCTCGGCGAGGTGAAGGAAGTCCTCGACCAGCTCGGCGACAAGGGACTCACCATTCTCACCCTCGGCCAGTACCTTCAGCCCAGCCCCAAGCACCTCCCGATCGACCGCTACGTCCACCCCGACGAGTTCGCCGAGCTGGCCGACTACGCCCGGGCGCGCGGCATTGCGCATGTCGAGAGCGGGCCGCTCGTCCGCAGCAGCTACCACGCCGAGGGCCAAGCCGACCTGATCCGCCGGCTCCAAGAAAGCCGCGGAAGCATCGGCTTCGCCAGCCTCCGCCCCGAAGTCGCGCCACCGGGCACGGCGTAGCGGGCGACCGAACCGGGCCGCAGACGGGCCTGCCGCGATTCACCACAGCGGCGCCCGCAGGTCCATGACACGATCCGGGGTCGTCGCGACGAACACCTCCTCCGACGGGGGCGTTTCGAAGCGTCCGATGTTGATGGTGACGTCGATGTAGCGCCACAGCGAGAACTCGCCGTAGTGCCAATCATTCGTCCGCCCGTTCGCACGGATCTGGATCCAAGCGCGCCCCTCCAGATTGACCGGCTGGTCGGAGCGTGGGGGCATGCCCACAACCCCGCCCCTCCAGTGGATGCCGTCGTCGAAACGTAAGAAGCGGCCGTGCCTCGGCGGCGCAGCTCCAGTGTCCAGAGTGGGGCGCAGCGAACAGAAGTCCGGGGCCGACGCCACGACATCGTGGCAGACGTAACCAGGCTGCCCGCTCCACGCTGGCAGAGCCAGTGACGATGGCATCATCGCACGCCGCCTTGCCTGCTCTCCGCCCCGTCCGTCCTTCAGATAGGAGGCGTGGATCTGCTGGACCATGAGCACCGCGCCCCTACTTCACCTTCGCGAGGGCTTCGGCCACCAACGCGTCGAGTTGCTTGGCGGTGGCTTTCCATCCCTTCGACTTCAGGCCTGCACGCAACACCGCCACGGCCGGTGCAGAGGGGGAGTCGGCGTGGTCGGTCAGGAACTTCGCGTATGCATCGCGTAGGGGCTGTCTCGCGTTGCACGGTGGCGTTTCCCACTCGCCGTGGTCGCACAGGCGCAAGAATGCGGTGCGCAAGCGGGCGACCTCGGGTTGTGCGAAGGCGCTCCAGGTCGCATCGCCCGACGCCGCCAAGGCTTCCCATTGCAGCAAGGCCGCCGTCATCAGGGTCGGGTCGCCCGAAAAGCCGCCTTCGTCGTAGCGCGACTCGGCGCGCTGCGTCGCGTCGGTGGCCCGAAGCCATGCGGTTGCGCCGTCGGGGAGCGAGGACTGCAGCGCATCGGCGACGGTTCCATGGTCGACCACCGCGTGCACCGTCCCCTCGCCCGCGTAGTCGAAGCGAACACCGCGGTCCCGATACCCCCGCAGCACCGCGGCCGCCGACTCGGATTGCGGGCCGCAGTCGACCCCGACCTCGGCGCAGGCCGTTGCCAGCAGTGCGGGGTCCCCCTGCACCACCGGGTCGAGCTGCGCCGCCGTCTCGTCGACGAAGGCCAACAGGGCGTCGAGGTCCGCCCGTAGTGCGTCGGCGTCGGCCGCCTCACCATGGGCCGCGACAAAGGCCGAAGTCGCCTCCGCAAACGAGTCCTCGCCCGCGGGGTCCAGCCCCTGCAGAGTGCTCAGAAACGCAGGCGGCGCGTCGGCATCCACCACCGCGGGCGTCTCGGAGGCGGGGCCGACATCGGCCGGTGTCGACGAGTGCTGCTGCGCGTCACAGCCAACCGTCGACAGGGCCAAACACGCGAACACCACCAAGCGGGCAGACATGCCCCGGAGTCTACGAAGCCGCGTCGCGCTCGGCGAGCACCGACTTGATCGCCGTCAAGGCGTCGGGCAGCCGCTTCTTGGGGATGTTGACGCGGGTGGGCATGCCGCCACCCAGATCCAGCAACTTCACGAAGTCCAGGCCGCTCTCGAAGGGGGCGGCGATCGTGGCATTGCCCGCATCGACCACCACCGACACGGTGGCGCGCTGTTGGCCCAGCAGCAGAAGCTCGGTCTTGTCGCACTTGGGCGCGTCGGATCCCAGCTCGAGGTACGCGACCCCCTCGCCCACCGCGTAGTCCTCGGCGAGCCGCTTGGATGCGTCGGCCATGCGGCGAAAGTCGGCCGCGGCCTCTTCGATCGCGGTGCGCTCGACGCCCTTCTTGAGCCCCCCCACCAGGTAGAGCACGACGCGGCGCTTGAGCGTGTCGTCGAGCCAGTGGGCACGCAGCGCGTGGTCGATGCGCGCGGCCTCGTCCGAGGCGACGCCGATGCGTGTATCGATGACCCGCGCGTCGTCGTCGGCGCCTGGGTACGGCTCCTTGCCGCCGAGCACCCACTTCGCCGAGGCGTACAGGCCATCGAGGTCGAAGTGCGACAGCACCGTGTCGACAGGCCCCGTCTGCGCGACCATCTCGGCCGTGATCATTTCGGGGCAGGCGCCATGCTGAGCTTTCGTCGCGAGGACGAAACGCTCATCGCGGGCGAACTCCTCATGCAGCGGGTGGTCGTGATGATCGACCCACTTGGCGAGGCGCGCCCCCAAGTTCTTGATGAACTTGCCGGTCGTCTTTTCGAAGCCCTTGCCCAACCCTTCGGCTGCAAAGGCGATGTCCAACACCACCACGCGGCCGTCGAGGCTTCCCGCGCGGGGAAGCTTGCGCGGGGACGCAAAGCGCAGCTGCGGCAGCGTGCTCACGCGTCACCGCCCGGCGCGGGCCCGAGTTCGTCGAGTGCGCCCTCGAGCTCGCTGCGTGCGTGGTCGTCCCCAGCCTTGGCCGCGGCTTCGATGCCCGCGACATACGTGGAGGACGCTTCGTCGCGTTGGCCCATCCGGACCAGCAAGTTGCCGAACATCAAGTAGGCGGGAATGTAGCCAGGCTGGCGCTCGACCAGCCCGGCAAAGGTCTGGCGCGCCTCTTCGAGCTCGCCCTGCTTGGCGAGTTCCATCGCCAAGCCGTAGGCCGGAAAGGGATCGTCCGGTTTGGCCGCTGCCATCTTGCGCAACATTCCCAGGCGATCCATCACCGGTCCTTCCGTGGGGTCGAGCCCGAAGGGCTCAGGCCGCGCCTTCGGCCTTGGGCGGGTTGTCGGCGGCGTGCTTTGCGGCGTAGGCCTTGGCGTCTGCAGCCGACATGCCCAGCGCCTCGAGCAGCTCGGGCGTCTGGTCGAAGACGTGGGTCTCCTGCAGGTGCCCGACGAGCAGCAAGTACACGGCGACGTGGTGCTTGTCGTACTTGCCCAGCAGCATCGTGGCGCCTTCGCGCAGCTTCTCGGGCGAGTTGGTCTCGCAGAAGTCTTCGTCGGTCTCGCCTTGGTTGTGCTTGACCTCGAGGAAGTCGAGGTAGTCGACCAGCATCCCGCGGTGGTGACGCATCAACCACTCGATCAGGAACGCGAGCGCCAGCTGCTGGTTCTCTTTTTCGAACTCCGCGTCGAAACGCTTGCGCCAGGCCTTGAGCCGCTGCGCACGGGTGAACGCGGTGGAAGGCACGCCGGAGTGCGAGCCGCCCGCCTTGAGGACGGCACGAACCTCTTTGCCCGAGAGTTCGTTGTAGAACGCATCGGCGCGCTCTTTGCCCAAGTGCTTGCAAATCTCGATCGGAATCATCGGAAGGGCGCGAACCTAGCAGGTCTCGTTTTTATGGGAAACCTCCCGGTGTCCCGCCCCCGGCGCTACCCGTAGCTGGAGATATACCGCCCCCCGGCGCTACCCGTAGCTGGAGATATAGGCCTCGTAGCGGGCCCGTAGCGCCGTCGTCACCGGGCCCACGCCACCGCCGCCCACCACGGTCCCGTCGATCGAGGTCACGGGCATGATCCCACGCACGGAGCTGGTCAAGAACACCTCCGAGGCCCCGCACAGCGCGTTGGGATGCACCGTACACGCGTGCGCGGGATGCCCAATCTCGGCTGCGAGTTCACACACGACCTGCCGAGTGATGCCCGCCAGCAACCCCGCGTGCAGGTGGGGTGTGCACAGCCTGCCCTGCGTCACCGCAAACACGTTGCTCGTGGCGCCTTCGGCCACCTCGCCCGCCGACGTCACCAGGATCGCGTCGTCGCCTCCTTTGGCGATCGCCTCGCGCAGCGCGATGATGTTGCTCAGATAGTTGCCGGTCTTGATCCCGGGGTCGACCAGTCCACCTCCGGCCTTGTCCACGTTGACGAGGACCGCAGCGAGACCACGAGCGTAGGTCTCCTCGGACGGCAACTCGAGCGGCTGGGCGACGATGACGATCGTGGGCGCGTCGGACTTGCGCGGGTCCAGACCGATCGGCCCCGCGCCGCGCGTAATCATCAAGCGGACGTAGCTCTCGTCGTTCCCCGTGGCCTCGTGCGTGCGGGCGATCAACGCCCCGAGCGCATCCGCGGGCAACGGGAGGTCCATGAAGATGCCGTCGCCACTGCGCGCCAGCCTCTCGAGGTGACGCTCGAGCTCGACCGGCTTGCCGCCGCCGGCCGTCCGCATCGTCTCGTAGATGCTGTCTCCGTAGAGAAAGCCGCGATCGAACACGCTCACTTTGGCGTCGGCCGGATCGACGACGCGGTCTTCGGTGGAGAGATAGACCTTGGTGCTGCCCTTGGACGTCATGGGGGAGGCCTCCGCCTTCAACGTGGGTTCGAACCTCGCAAACGCCAGACCGAAGTGAAGCCCTCCCAGAAGATGCGCATCGACATCTTGGACTCCCCGCGCTCGCGATCGGGAAACATGATCGGCACCTCCTTCACCGTGAAGCCGGCCTGCAGCGCACGGTAGGTGACCTCGATCTGAAAGCCGTACCCGACGGTGAGGATCTCGTCGAACGGCAGGGCCTCGAGCACATGACGTGCGAAGCACTTGTAGCCGCCGGTGAGGTCGCGAACCTTCACGCCCAGCACCGAGCGTGCGTAGAGGCTGCCCCCCCACGAGAGCGCCAAGCGGTGAGGTCCCCAGCCTTGAATGCCGCCCCCGTCCACATAGCGGGAGCCCAACGCGAGGTCAGCGCCGCCCTCGGTCGTCGCGCGAAGCAGGTCTCCGAGAAACCGCGGCGGATGGCTGCCGTCGGCGTCCATCTCGAAGATGTGGGTGAACCCGGCCGGGTGGTCGAGCGCCCACTGGAAGCCGTGCAGATACGCGCGTCCCAGGCCCTCCTTGCCGCGGCGATGCAGCACATGAACGCGCTCGTCCCGGGCGGCCCAGGCGTCGGCCAGCTCCCCGGTGCCGTCGGGGCTCGCATCGTCGATCACGCAAATGTCGAACGCCGGCTGCGCGTCCCGGATCGCCGCGAGGATCGTGTCGATGTTGTCGCGCTCGTTGTAGGTGGGCACCAACACGACGGGTTTGGTCGTTGCGCCCTCAGAAGCCGCCGAAGTCACGTATTGCGCATCATACGGCTCCGCGGTCCCTTACGCCGAGCACGGGGGTGTACGCGGCCTCACCGCGCACATCTCGCGCCCCCGGTGCCTCGCCGGCACCTGATGTGGTATGTTGAGCTACACCAACCGGAGCTGTATCGGACATTGCGGAAAATTCGCTGCCACTACGCATCCCCTGAGGCCTTCGTCGAAGCGATCGACGCGCCCGGTGAAGAGTGCGCGCTCCAGGTGTTCACGACCGACGCGTTCGAGCCGGGCGAGGAAGTCCTGCTCGAGGTCCATTTCCCCACGCTTCCCGGCAAGATGATGGTCCGCGCGATCGGCCGCGATTGGCACCCTGCCCGGCCCCGGCTGCGCGTCCGTGCGGGAGGCGTCCTGCGCTGTACCGGCACCGAGTGGACCAAGCTGCAGTTCCTCCGCAAGGTCGGCGCAGGCGAGCTCAAGCTCTCGGCCCGCCGTCGCCATGTGCGGCTGCCGGTCATGGTCGAGATCCGGTGGCGTCGGCAGAACACCAACGACTTCGTCGCGGCCGCGCTGTCCGAGATCTCCGAGGGCGGCGCGCTGCTGCTCACGCCCGACGACTCTCGGCCCGCGTCCGGGGAAGAAGTGATCATCGAGATCATGCCTCCGGGCAGCGAGCGTCCGCTCGAGGTGTTATCCATCGTCCGCAACACGGACCATCCCGATGGTGTCGGTCTCGAGTTCATGGCGCGCGACATGGGTGGCGTGCACCGCCTTCGCGAAGTCATTCGCCGCCTGGTCGAGCAGTAGCCTGCTCGCGCTCGCGGTGCTCGGCGCGTGCGGACAAACGCCGAGCGAAGTCCTGCAGCCCTCCGCGCTCACCGAGCTTCCGGAGTTGGTCGAGCCCGCCCCGGTCCTGCCCGAGAGCTGCGATGAACTGCTCGCGCTGGCATCTGGGGACGACCACGCCGCCGCCCTGATGCCGGTGCTCTGTCCGGCACAGTCGCTCGACGCCGTCGCAGCGCGTCGTGCCCTGCTCGCCTCCGACTCCGCCGATGCAGCGCGCCGCCGGACTCCGCTGCTCGCCGGGCATCCCGAACTCGAGGCGTTGGCCAAGCTCGTCGCCCAGGTCGAGGTCGACCTGGAAATCGACGCCCGCCTGCCCGACCCCGCCACCGCGATCGTCACACCGCTCTCGGACTCCGTGCTCGCAACCGCGGCCCTGGCCCGGGCACGCCTGCGCACCCCCGGCCTCGGACCCGACGCCCACACCCGCGCCCGTGCCTACCTGGCCAAGGTGCACACCCACGCGCTGCGCCAGCTGGGCATTGAAACGACCCGCCCGCCCGGCCCTCTCGGCCGCCAGCTCGCCGCGCTCGCCATTCACCACGGGCGCTCGTTCTGCACCGCGTACTGGCGACGACGTGTCCCCGGCCTCGGCACGCTCTTCAACGAGACCGAGCGCTCGATCCTCGGCGCCGTCTTGGTGCTGGAAGCCGACTCGAGCGCGGGGGACTCACCGCTGGTCGCCTACGAGCTGTCGATGGGACGACAGTACATCGAGCGACCCGACGTGCATGCGCGACTGCTCAAGGCGTTCGAGCGCGACCTGGGCCCGTTGTCGCCCAACCGGGTCGAACCGGTGGCCAAGACGATTCCTCGCTTGCTGGAGCACGGCCTGGTCGACCTCGCGATCGCACGAGCCCTCACCCTGCGCAAGCGCGGCAACGTGCCCTTGGCGGACATCGAGCAGCTCTTGCGCACCGGCCTGACCGATGCCGAAGGCGAGGAATACCTCGAACGCCTCGATGCCCGCCTCGCCCGCGCACGCAAGAAGGGGGCGCCCCCCACAGCGGCCTCCCTCGACCATGCTCCCGACCCCGACTGGGCCTCGGCGAGCGCGGTTGCCCGCGAACAGCTGGAGGCGATTGAGAGCGCGTCCTCGGCGTTTGCGCGGCGGTTTGCGATGGGCCGAGCGGTGCTGGTGTTCCGCGCCCGGCCTGACGCACTGCGTGTCGCTCTCGATCGCGCCGCCACCAGCACGCATCCGGCCGTGGCGACCGCCGTCCCCCTGCTGCGGAGCGTGATGGACGAGCTCGATGATGGCCGGCTCGGGTGGCTGCGCCGCCAATCGAGGACCGACGCCCTCGTGGTCACCGATGCCGAAGCCGCCACCCGCCGCCGCTTCGCGGTGATGGCTCGCGAGGCCGGCGACGCCGCGCGATGACGCTGCGGCGACCGCCGTCTCAGCCGCTCACGTCGACCGAGAACGCCTGCCAGGCACTGCCGCCCCGCGCGTCGGTCAGCACGACCCAGCCATGCACCACTGTGGGGTCGGCGGGCGCGGTCCAAGGGGCAGCCACCACCGCGCCGTCGGCGTTCGGCACGACGGTGTCCTGACTGCGCTGCAGCACGCCGTCGGTCACGAGCCACTGCACACGAATCCACTCCCGTTCATCCTCGAGCGTGCCGGAGCCACTGTCGTAGCGCACGTACGGTTCGGCGGCGTCACCGGGGACCACGACCTCGATCGAGACCTGCGCGCCGGCAGCCACCCGGACCACCGGGGAGTCGTCGGGCGGCGCAACGCCCTCGCCCTCCAACCGAACGGCTTCGATCCGAGGATTCACGTTCGCCACGTAGCGGTCCTCGAACGCGTCGAAGATGGCCCGCGTGACCCCGGGCAGGTCGCAACGGATGCGCACCGCCCCAAACGCCTCCGCGTCCCCGACGTCCGCGTGCACGGGCAGAAAGTAGCCGCCGCTGGGATCCGGGTCCGCGGGTCGCTGCGGCGTCGCATCCCCTTCGGCCGGCGGCACGTTGGGACCGAAACGCGCGCACGCGTCGCTGGGCACCAGCATCGTGGCCGCAACGGGCTCGAGCGCCCGCCCCTGCAGACAACGCTCGGTGACCGCTGTGCGCTCTGCCGACGTGCGCGGGCGCGTGCACACGCTCCACGCCGGCACCACGCTCGAGGGTCCGTCGACATCCCCGACCAACGCTGTCAGGGTGACTTGCTCCCCGGGTCGCGCTTCGGGCGGCTCCGCCACGATCGCCAGCACCCTAGGCGCCTCGACCCGCCACGGCTCGTCCTCGAACTGCGCGGTGCACCCGGCCACGAGCACCGTGCCCAGGACGAGCATTGCCTCACGAAGTCTCACAGCCGCACCTCCGCGCCGAGCAGCGGCAAGACTGGGAGCCCACGCACGATGCCTCGACGCTCGTAGTCGGCGCTGTAGAAGAACTCGGTGGCGTTCGCCCGATGGGTTGCGTTTTGCACGTCCAGCCAGGTTTGCAGCGACCCCCAGCCCCATCGTTTCTCGAACGCGAGACGGACCGACAACTCGAAGAACATCGGCAGCCGCTGCGCGTTGTGAGCCGCAAACACCGGGTCCCACTGCCCGGATCGAACGTTGGGCACCGCACCGACCACCGCGGTCCGCGGAAACCCGCTGGTCATGGTCGCCCGGCCGCCCAGCGACACGCCCGTGCGGTGCGTCCACGAGCCCATCGCGCTGAGCAGATGGGGCTGATCGTAGTCCGAGCGTCGCCACGAGGTCGCCCCCGGGTCGCGACGTTGTGAACGGGTCCAGGCGTAGACCACCCGTGTGGACACCGACTGTACGGGCCGTGCGGCGGCGACGACTTGCCCGCCAAAGCTTCGGCCCTCGGCCTCGCTTCGCAACAACTGGGCCGTGGGTGGTGTGGCTCCCGGTGCGCGCCCGGTTCGGTCCCGGCTGCGAATGAAGAACCCCGTGGCTCCCAGGGACATCCATGATCCCGGCTGCCCTTCGAGCCCGAGCACGGCGTGGTCAGCCCGGGCGGGTCGCAGACGGGGATTGCCGAAGATCGGCGACAGGTCGGACGCGGCCGGCGACTGCGTGTACCGCCCCCCGGCCACGAACGTCGAGAACCGGTCCACGGGCGTCCACCGCAGCTGTCCACGCGGCTGCAGGCCCACGTCGACATCCGCGTAGCCGACCTCGGGCTCGACCGGCCGCACCGGGAGAATGCGATCGCCCGTCTGCACCGTGGGCTCGATGCGCAGCCCCGGCTCGAAACGCCAGCGTCCATCCGCCCACGAGAACGCCGTCGTTGCGTGCGCGGCAATGGAACCCTGTGTCGATTTCCACGCATCGTCGCCCACGCGGTCCCCTGGCGGCTGCCCGAACACCACCACGTCTCCTTCGCGTGCGGGAAGGGTGAGCGCACCGTCGCGGCGAAGCGACGCCCGGGCAACCTCGGCATCGACCCCCCACCGCAGCTCGAACCACGAGGTCAGCGGCCGCGACTGTGCCAAACGCACCCCACCACGCCACGTGTCCGCACGCGCCCCGATGGCCACGGAGGTGAAGTCTTGGCTCATGCGGTCGCGGTCGACCCCAAACCAGGTCGACAGCGACCCCGTACTTCCCCCCTCGCCATCCCATTGCAAGCGTGCGCCCAAGCGATGAAAGCCGGCAAAGACCCGCTCGCGAAACGCGACGTCTTCGGTCCGGGAGGGCAATGCTCGCACCACGCGGTCCTCGGCCCCGAGCCCCAACACCTGCAGAGACACCGCCTCGGTCAACGCGACGTCGGCCCGGGCTTGATAGTCCCAACTCTCGGGCAACGGCATCACCGCGCGCGTCGACGCGGGTGCCACCGGGCCGAGGGTCTGGGACAACACACTGCGGCGCGCAGACAGGGCGATGTGCCCGCGTTCGGTCGCGACGGTGTCGGCCCCGACCGCAACATCGATGGGGTCGACCCGGGCGTACCCGCCCACCCGGCCTTCACGTTCGTGCCGGCCCTTGGAGTGCACGATGACCAAGCCGCCGAGGGCTCGGCCGTAGGCGGACCCGAAACCACCCGGCACCACCGAGACCGACTCGACCCGCGGTGAGGGCAGGATCGAACGCCCACCGCCCAGGTGAAACAGCCGCGGCACCAGGATCCAATCCACCTGACGACGCGTGTCGGTCGGTGCGGCCCCCCAGATCACGAGCTCGCCCGTGCCGACCGCTGGGCGCCCCACCCCACCGAGCACCTGAGCGGCCTTGATCGCATCACCGCCGCTGCCTGCAATGCGCTCTCCCTCGTCGGCATCGAGCACCGCTTCGGTGGTCTGCAGCGGCGGCTCGACCATCGCCACCGACTCGACCTCGTCGATGCCTTCGGGGGCCGGATCCTCCGCCTGTGGTTCGAACACGTAGACGAACTCGATCTCCACCGGGACCGCCACGCCATCCTCTTGCGCGGGGGAGAAGCGAAACCCGCGTGCGGCGTCCATTGCCGCCGCGTCGAACGATGCGCCGCCGGACTCCACCACCCATACGTCCTGCACCGCTCCTTCGGCGTCGATGACCAGGCCGAGGACCACCTCGGCCGCCGCGCTCGGGTCGACGTCCGTCGGCCGAGACGCCTCTCGCGCGTCGATGCGTTCGGGCGGCACGAACTCCGGGACCGGGGCGGGACTGCGCAGCAACTGCGCTGCGAAGAGAACGAGGGCGGCCGACATCGATCAGCCTCCTCCGAACTTCCAGGCCTTGGCGTACGTCGAGGCGACCGGCTTGCCGCAGGCAAGTGCGGGCTCGAACCGCCACTTCGAAAACGCCCCTCTCGCCGGAGCATCGACGTCCGGGCTGGGCGAGCGCACGACGACCACCTTCGCGACCGCGCCGGAACGATCCACGCTCGCCCGCAGCACCAGCGTGCCCCGCAACGACGACCGCAACACGCTGGCGGGGAACTTCGGCTTGACCTTGTGCGTGGGGACCGGCTTGCTCGGCGACTCCGTGCACCCCGCGGTCTTGCCCGCCGCTCGGGGTTTCTTGCGGTTGCTGAAGCGGCGATCCAGTTTGCGGGGCTGGGCAGGCTCTCCAGGATCTCCGGCGGCATCGGCACCATCAGCGAGGCTCGGGTCCGCAGAAGACGAGGCTGCTGCCGGCCCGGGTCCCGCAGCGGTGCCAGACGGTGCGGGCGCTGGGTTTGCAGCCGGCTTGGGCGGCGGGGGGTTCGGCGCTGGCGGGGGCTTCGGCGCGGGCTCGGGCGCCCGTTCCGGTTCGGGCTCGGGCTCGGGCTCCGGCTCCGGTTCGGGCGCGGGTTCGGGCTCGGGCTTCGGTTCGGGTTCGGGCGCGGGCGCGGGCAGCTCGACCAACTCGATCGTACGAAGGTCCAGCGGTTCGGGGTCCGGGGCGGGTTGCACCGGATCGAGCCCGCCCAAACCAGCGAGCACGACGGCGTGCAACACGAGCGAGGCGGCCCCGACCCCGAACCTCATGGCACCTCGAACTCGAGCACGAGCAAGCCGGGAGCCTCCCCGTCCCGCGCGTGGGTACGAGCATCGAACGCGTACATCGTGGCCGCCCCGCGCTCGACCGGAGTCTCCCCGAGAACGACCGCGACCTCGAAGTTGACCGCATCGGCATCACACGCCGAGAACAGCTCCGCGAACACGCGGTAGCGACCTGGCGGCGGCGTCACTTGCCAGACGACGTTCTCGCGGTTGCGCAGGTCCAGCGAACACTGCCGGTTGGAGTCGAAGTCGTGATATCCGCCGAGCATGGCCCCGTCCGGCGGGGACACCATGCCCGGAATGGGCTCGAACGCGTTGGTGTTCTTCGACCCCACGACGACACCGGTCGGCAACTCGACGTGAAGGTCCAGATCGACCGGGGCATCCCACGCGAGCGAGACCAGCAGCTGCGAGGGCGGAAAGTCGTCGTTCATCACGAAGGTGCGGGTCACGATCGGCCCCGCCCGTCCCTGTCCATCGACCGCCTGCAGCTCGACTTCCACCGCGTCGGCCGCGATGGAATGCGCAAACTCCAGCTCGGTCCCGAACAACAGCTCGTCGGCGATGACGAAATCGAAGCCGTCGGGCGCGACCTGCCAATGACGCGGGTCACCAACGGCGTGCAAGAGCAGCGAAACCCCGTCGGGTCCGAGTCGACCACCGAGCTGCACCGTGGCTTCGCCCCGGCTGACCGCGAGCTGGGGCGTGAGGATCTGGGTGACCTCGGGGCCGCCCGCGGGCGTCGGCAAGTCCCCGCGCTGAAGCTGCGCTTCGTGCACGCGTACCTGCAACCCGAGCCCCATCCCCGGGTCCGAGGGGCTCTCCTCGCATCCGAGCAGCGGGAGCACTCCAAGGAGACACAGACGCCGCATCAGAACGCGACCTCCGCCCGCACTCGGAAGGTGTCGTTGTCGAGCTTCGCCGGGCGCCCGTTGGCGTCGCGGCCCAGGTCGTTGTCGATCTGCCAGACGTACTCCACCAACAGCCGAGCCCGGATGCGATCGGAGTGCCGCAGATAGCCCGAAGCCCCCGACGTCAGGGTGCGAAAGCGTCGGCGCGTGACCACCACCGTGCCTTCGTACGGCTCGAGCCGGTCGAGTTGCGGATAGTACTCATCGTACCGGGCGCCCACCCCCGCGTGGCGGGTCAAGGCCTGCACGAAGCCCGCGTACCAGCCGACGCCGCGCTGGTCCCGACCGAGCAACACGGGGTCCGCCACCGCGACGCCACGGTCGTAGTTGTTGAGGTAGGCGAACTCGCCGTACAGCAACAGCTCTCCCAACGTGGGGATCCGGCTGCGAAGCTGTACGTCGCTGCCCACGGCCCAGCGCGCAAAACTCTCGGAGGGGCGACCCGCGCTCCCCGGCACCGGGATCAGCTCGGCCAACGTGACTCGACCGTCTTCGTTGAGATCGATCCACTCGAAGTCGTCCTTCGTCGGCGGGGTGCCAGCCGAGAACCCCTTGCCGCGCATGAACGAGAAGCCCATCGCGCCACCAAGCCACGAGAACAGTGGACCGCGAAGGTGCAGTCGCCCCGCGTAGTCCTTGGCGCGGTTGGGATCCCGAAATCCGTGGGCGGTGCCGCCCGTCGGCTGCCCGTTGAAGATGCCCACGGTCCAGTCCAACGCCCAGATGTGGCCCGAAAGGGCGGCACCCGCGTCGAACACCCCGGGCACCAAGGCTTCCGAGACATGGGAGCGTTCGCCAAAGAAGCGCTGCCCATCGGTCTCACCGTGAAGCTCGAAGCCGAACGGGACGCGCAACAGACCTGCCGACAGCTTCAGGAGCGGCGGAGCACCGTGCTTGCCCGGCAACTGGGCGTGCACGTCGGCCGTCAGCGGCCGTACCGGGCCGCCGCGGCTGAAGAACTCCGCCACCCCACGCACCCCGAAGTACCGCCAATCAGCCGCAGCGCCGATGCGAGCGTTGCGGAGCAAGAACTCGTCCTCGTTGAGCGGCTCCCCCGAGCCGTCGTGCAGCTGGTCCTCCGAACGTTGCCGAAGCAGGAAGTCGACCTGCACCAGACCAAACATCCGCAAGTCGGGCTTCCATGCCGGTGTCGGCTTCGCGGCCTCGTCGGACGCGACGGAGGGCTGCACCTCGGTCGCCTCGGATACTCGCCCCTCCGAGACCGCCACCGCCGGCTCGACGGGCACCGCGTCATCGACCTCGTCGACGGCCGGGGCCGCGACGACTTCATCGACCTCATCGACTTCGTCGACTTCATCGACCTCATCGACTTCATCGACTTCATCGACCTCATCGACTTCATCGACTTCATCGACCTCGTCGACCTCGTCGACCTCGTCGACCTCGTCGACCTCATCGACCTCGTCGACCTCATCGATGACTGGGGCCGCGACGACGCTCGCAGGGCACAGAGCGAGCGCAATGAACGCAACGAGGTCGACGCGAATGCCCACGGGCGTGCCTCAGGGCAGGTTGTCGGGGCCCGGCTCACCGGGGTGGGTCGGGGTCTTCTGAATCACCTCGACGTCCGCCTCGACGGGCGCGTTGAACAACGCGGCCTGCTCGGGCTGCGCGCCCACGGGGTCGCACTTGTCGACCCCACCGCTGCCGCCTTCAGTGTCGGCGTCGGTGTCCGCGGCGGCATCGGAGCCGCCGTCACAAGCAGCCAGCGCCAACGCGCCAGCAACGATCAAGAACCTCAGTGTGTATTGCATCGTCTCGTTCTCCTCATCGGGGCTCGCAGTAGCCGAAGCGGCACTCGCCGCCACCGCACTCGGAGCTGTCGGTGCAGGTGTCGCAGCCGCTGGCGACACCGTTCTGCTCCAAGAAGAAGCAGTCACACGGCGCAGGGTGTTCGAACGACGAGATGGGTCCGCCGTCGACCTCGCGGCCCACGTGCATGGCGCAGCTGGGCACGTTGCCCACACCGATGACCGACTCGGCCACGGTCACGCCTTCGATCTCGGTCGCCCCCGTCATCAGGTCCACGAACAAGTCGGCACGCGCCGCCGCCTCATCGCCGTTGTCCGAGACGGTGTTGCCCGCGTCGTCCACCCGCAGCACGAAGCGCAGGTTGGTCCAGATCGGGTAGTGACCGTCGCGAACGTTCCGTTTGTCACGCGAGGTCGACGTGGAGTCGGGGTACAGCGCGCCCAAGCAGCCGTTGAACGGCTGGAACGCCAACACACGCATGTCGTCGGCGGCCGCTTCCCACTTGCTGCTGTTGAGAATGCCCAGCACGCGCTCGGCGTTGCCCGTGGTGTTCTCGGCGATCACCGCGTCGCGAACGTCGCTCGAGCCCTGGTGGCCCCGAAGCGCGCCGTTCCACATGGTGCCGGCGATGCCTGCGTTGGCACCGATGGTGAGCTGGGTGCTCGAACCGGGGTTGCGGACCAACACGAAGTTGGGGTCCGTCCACGGCTCGACCTGGCGGCCTTCTTCGCCGCCGAACTTGAGCACGTAGTAGGCCTCGGTGGCCGTAATCGCGGTCTGCGTCGAGTTGCGCGGGACCACGAAGCCCAGCGTTTCGACGTAGCTCGGAACCTCGAGCATGTCGGCCGGGGGCGTCTCGCCGCCCAAGCAGGTCGCACCGCCGACGTCCATCGCCGAAAGGTCCGAGCGAATCTCGACGTCCGAGGGCATGTTGCAGCTGCCCTGCTGCCCGTCGGCCGTGTAGAAGATCGCCGTGCCGGTCACGGGCATCTGCTCACGCTGAATGTCGTACGTGATGCACGACGACAGCGGGAAGTGCACGATCGTCATGGCGTCGTCCCCCATCACGTCGGGGTCGGCGAGCTGGGGCGAAAGCTCCGCCAACAGCGACTCGAGGAGAGTCGTGGCGGGGAAGTAGACCGGGTTGGGCAAAGAGGTGCAGTCCACGGGCTCGCCCCCCGCTTGGGGGGATTGCGATGCTCCGAGGCCTGCGGCGGCAGCGAGTAGAAAGGCAGTGATCATGGCGCGTCCAGCCGGCGGCCGAATACCCGTGGCGTCGCACGCCCTCAAGGACCCACCCCACAACAGGCCCTAGGCCCGCATACGCAGCTCGAATCGACCTTTTCAATCCGCCCGACTCCTTTCATCGACAGTGCTCATGGCCGATCGCTGCTGTAGGCTCCGCCGCGATGCGACGCCGTGCCGTGCTCCGAGGACTCGCTGCCGCGCCCTGGTTCTCGGGATGCGGGGGCGGACCTGCGCCGCTGCGATTCACCGGCATTCCCGATGGTGACAAACAAGCCCTCAAAAAGGGCTACGCCGCGGTGGCGAACTACCTCTCGGCCGCGCTGAAGACCCCGGTCGAAGCGATGCACGTGCCCGACTACACTGCCGCCGTGACCGCCCTCGCGTCGGGGGGCATCGACTTCGCCTGGCTGGGCGGCGTGACCACCGTGCAAGCCGAGCAGCGCACCCCCGGCGGCATTCACTTCGTCGCCGCGCGGCAACGGGACCTCCACTTCAAGAGCTACGTCATCGCCCATCGCGATCGGTTGCAGGACCTGGGCCTCGCCGCAGCGACCAGTCGCGAACCGGGCACCCTCGCCGGCCTCGCGGCGCTCGCCAACCCGATGAAGGGCAAACGCTTCAGCTTCGGGGCCAAGAATTCCACGTCGGGACACATCATGCCGCGTGCGTTTCTTTCGGACCCGGCGGTGGGCATCGATCCCGAGGCGCACTTCGACGGAGGACCGGTCTACCAACGCAAGGGCGGCCACGCGGCCACGCTGCGTGCCGTGGCCTCGGGCGCGGTCGACCTGGGGGTGCTCAACTTCGCGAGTTGGGAACAGGCCGACGAGGCCCTGAAACAGCAAGCGCCCGTCGTTGCGGTCACGCCCGAGTTCGTCGACTACTGCCTCGTCGCCCGGGGTTCGATGCCCAAGGCCCAGGCCGACGCGCTGCGCGACGCCCTGTTGGCGCTCGATGGTACGGACGCCGAGCACCGCCGGGTGTTGGACGCGTTTGCGGCAGAGCGCTTCGTGCAGGTGGACGGCGCGGCCTGGGGTGGCATTCGTACCGTGCTCGGTGACCTCGAAGCGGCGGGTGCCCTGAAGTGAACCCCGCCGTCGAGCTCGACGGCGCCTGCGTTGCGTTCGACGGCGGCCGCGGCCTCGACGGCGTGTCGGCCACGCTCGCCCAAGGGCGCACGGTGGCGCTGATCGGCCCGTCCGGCGCGGGCAAGAGCACCCTGCTGCGCCTCGTCGCGGGCATGCGGGCCCCGACCGCCGGCACGGTGCTCACCCTCGGGCAGCCGCTCGCCAGCCTGCGCGGCACGGCGTACAGAACACTTCGAGACCGGGTCGGCATGCTCGAGCAAGGCGATACGCTCACCCCCGGCCTCAGCGTGTTGCACAACGTGTTCGCCGGACGCCTTGGGCGCTGGTCCGCGGCACGGGCCGTTCGAAACCGGGTGCTGCCGCGTGCAGCGGACACCGACGATGCACGGGAGACCTTGCATGCGGTGGAGCTGGCCGACCGCATGCACGCCGATCCCGAAACACTCTCGGGCGGCGAGCGACGCCGGGTCGCGCTGGCCCGACTCGCCTTTCAGGCCCCCACCGTGTGGCTGGCGGACGAGCCGACCGCGGGCCTGGACCCTCGGCTGCGCCGCGAGACGGCGGACCTCCTGCTCCGACTCGTCCGCGAACGAGACGGTGCGGCGATCGTCGCCCTGCACGACCTCGAGCTGCTCTCGTGCGACTTCGACGAGGTATGGGGCCTTCGCAACGGCGTGCTCGAGTTCACCGCCCCCGCGCAGGCGCTGGAGCAGGCTCGCATCGACGCGTTGTACGAGGCCTGCCCATGACCCGTTCGGGGCGGCTGCTACTCGGCGCGCTTGCCCTGACCGCCTCCAGTCTGCTCGTGCTCGACTTCGGGGGCTCGACCCTGTCCGAGGGTGGTGCGGTCGCAATGCTGCAGGGCCTCGGCCAACCGGACCTCAGCCTCGGCGCGCTCACCCGGGTGACCGAACTCGCCGTCCACACCCTCGCCGTCGCGGTGTTCGGCACAGGTCTCGGTGCCGCCGCCGGCCTGGTGCTCGCGGTCCTCGGCAGCACCGCCGCCGCCGCGCCACGACGCAGCCGTGTTCGCCGTGCATTGGCCGAGAGTGTTCGCCTGGGCCTCGATGGACTCCGGGCGCTGCCCGACTTCGTGTGGGCGCTCGGCCTGCTGCTCGTCCTGGGCCCGGGCCCCATCACGGGCGCACTCGCGATCGCCCTCTCGGTGACGGGCATTCTCGGCCGCGCGTTCGGACAGCTGCTCGAGTCCGTGCCCGCCCGGGCCGTCGCGTCCCAGGAAGGCTTGGGCGGGCCTCCAGTGGCCGCGATCGTGTACGGCCGTTTGCCTCGCGTCGCGTCCGCAGCATGGTCCTACGGGCTGGCTCGCCTGGAGTGCTCGGTGCGCAACGCGTCGGTCATCGGCATCGTCGGCGGCGGAGGGCTGGGTGCCGAGCTGTTCGAAGAACTGGGCTATGGGCGCATGGACCGGGTCGCCACCTTGCTCCTGGGCCTGGTCGTGTTGACGGCCACGGCCGACACCGCGTCAGCAGCCTTGCGACGTCGAATCTCCTCGGCCCGCGCTGCGCAACGGCGAGTCGCGCTGCGTCTTGCGCTCGGGGCATGGCTCGCCGCGGTGGTGTGGCTCGGAGGGGACCTCCTGGCCCTGGGCGAAACGCTGCAACGGGTCGACAGCCGCCTTGCGTTGGAGACGCTGCGGCGGCTTGGCGCGCCCGACCTGTCTTGGCAGGTCATGCGAGAACTCTTCTGGGGTGCCGGCGCGCCCTTGGCCCTCGCCTGGCTGGCCACGGCCATCGCCGCTGCCGTTGCCGTGGCCCTCCTGCCGTGGACGAGCACCGTCGCCCGATGGCGCACCCGTGGGCCCCGTGCCCGCCCGAACGTCTGGGCCGTCGGCCGGGCCCTGGCACTGCGCACGCTCGCCTTGCTCGCCCGTGCGGTGCCCGAGGTCGCGTGGTTGCTCCTGTTCGCGGCCGCACTCGGCATGGGCCCCCTGCCCGCCTTGCTCGCCCTGACGCTGCATGCCACCGGCGTACTCATTCGGTTGTTCACCGAGGCGGTCGACGACCGCTTCGCCGCGCGACCTCGCGACGGTGTCGGGCCAGGCGCCACGACCGGCTGGCTCGTCTATGCCGCCCTGCCCCGTCTGCGCGGCCACATGGTGACGCACGCCGCCCTGCAGGCGGAGTCCAACCTGCGGACCGCCTTCACCTTGGGCATTCTCGGCGCCGGCGGCCTCGGCGAGGCCTTTCACGGCGCGATCAGCTACTGGCAGCTCGAACGGGCGTCCACCCTGGCGCTCGGCATGCTCGTGCTCTTCGTGGGGCTCGACCGCGCAGGCCGGGCGCTGAGCCGAAACGCACCGCGCTGAACACCGTCCGTCAGATCGCGGTCGGCAGGGCGTAGGGTCGCGGCGATGGAGTATCGCAATCTCGGCCAAAGTGGCTTGAAGGTCTCGGCGCTGTGTCTGGGAACGATGACCTTCGGCGAAGCCGACGAGCAGTCGTTCATGCACGGCGTCGGCTGCGACGAGAACGTGTCGTTCGAGATCATGGACGCGGCCCTCGACGCGGGGATCAACTTCTTCGACACCGCCGACGTCTACGGACAAGACGGCCTGACAGAACGGGTCCTCGGGGCCTGGTTCGATGCCCGGGGTCGGCGCGACGATGTCGTCCTCGCCACGAAATTCAGGTTCAAGATGGGTTCCGGCCCCAACGCCAAAGGCGCGTCCCGACTCCACATTCGCAACGCCGTCGAAGCCAGCCTGCGACGCCTTCGGACCGATCGCATCGATCTCTACCAGATCCACATGCAGGACACCGACACCCCCGAAGACGAAACACTTCGCGCGCTCGATGACCTCGTGCGCGAGGGCAAGGTCCTGTACATCGGCTGCAGCAACTACGCCGCGTACCGCCTCGTCGACAGCCTGTGGACCAGCGATACGAAAAACCTCGAACGCTTCGTCTCGGCGCAGATGCAGTACAGCCTGCTCGAGCGAAACATCGAGCGCGAGCACGTCCCGGTCTGCACGCGACGCGGCGTGGGCATCCTTCCCTGGTCACCGCTGGCCGGAGGCCTGCTGACGGGCAAGTACCGTCGCGACCAAGCGCCGCCGGGCGGCACCCGCCTGCAAACCTGGAAAGAGCAGTTCGGCCGTCGCAACACCGAAGACACCTGGACGGTCATCGAAACCCTGGATGCGGTCGCCACCGAGCTCGGCAAACCTCCCGCCGCAGTGGCCTTGGCGTGGTTGCTGAAGAAACCCGCCGTGACGTCGGTCATCTTTGGAGCGCGCAACCTCGCGCAGCTGCGCAAGAACCTCGAAGCCGTCGACGTCGAACTGCCCGAGAGCGCCATGGAGCGCCTCGACAAAGCCTCCGCCCCTGCATGGGGTTACCCGTACAGCTTCATCGAGAACGTCGCAGGGCGGTGGTGACCTGCGGGAACATGGGGCGGACTAACAACCGCTGCGGCGCACTTCGACGTCGAGCTCGCCCTCGTCCTCGCGCGCGGTGACCGTCGCGGTGCGACCACGGCCGCCGCCGACGCGTACGCGGTGCTCGTCCCCGCTGCGCCCATCGACCACGATCGCCGACAGCACCGCCCGGCGATCCTTGGGGGCTTCGGCGCACTCCCCGGGCACCAACGTGGCGCCTCCAACCCGTAGCGTCAGGGGCGCGTCGGGGTCGGCCTCGAAACACACCCGAGGCGGATCCGCGGGTTGGCAGACCTGGTCGGTGCGCACCCATCCGCTGCGGGGTGCACAGCCCATGGCGAGCAGTGCCAGCGCTGCGGCGAGTGCACCACGTCGAGCGTGGCGAGGCCGGCCGGGACCGTGGCACACTGATCGGACCCGATGCCGCGTCGCACCAACCACGGCGAGAGCCGCCTCGCGGGCGACCTCGCTCAGCACGCGGTGGCCACGATCGTGCCGCGGGAGCGACTGCGAATCACCCGCCTCCAGATCGCGTGGGACGAGCTGGTCGGCCCTCGCCTGCGCCAAGTGGCGTGGCCGGGTGCGCTGCGAGGCAAGCAGCTCATCGTGTACGTGCTCAACCCGCAGTGGCAGCACGAGCTCGTCTACATGCAAGACGAGCTGATCTCGCGCATCAACGAGCGCTGTCCCGAGTGCCCGGTGGGCTCGATTCGCCTCCGGGTGGGTGACATCCCCCCCTTGCCGCCCGAGCCGCCCCCGCCGCCCCCGCCGGACATCATCGACTTGCCCGACGAACCCGCGCCGGACACCGTCGCGGCGCTCAGCGACATCGGCGACACCAGTCTGCGCAAGCTGATGGCCAACGCGCGCATGGCCCTCTCCGGCCGCCTGCGCAAGCCCTGAACGGCCGTCGCGCTGAGACGGGGTCATCGACCGACCTCGACGCCCGCACGAAGGTCCCGAACGAGTTCGGTCAACGCGCCGACGCTCTCCTGGGCCGCCCGAATGAGCGCAGAGCCGACGACGACACCGTCGACCTTGGAGGCCAGCGCCTGCGCCTGCTTGGCCGAACGCACCCCGAAGCCCGCGGCCACGGGCACGTTGAAGCGCGACTTGACCGTCGCCAGCTGCTTGCCCAGCGCATCGGAGTCGGCATCGAGCTCGGCCCCCGTCACGCCCTTGAGCGTGACGGCGTAGACGAACCCGGTCGTCACCTCGGCCACGGTGTCCATGCGGATCTCGCTGGTGGTGGGCGCGACCAGTCCGATCCAGTCGAGTCCCCGGGCGGCTGCAGGCGCACGGAGTTCGTCCGCATGCGCCGGTGGGCAATCCACGACCAGCAAGCCATCGACGCCTGCGCCCGCCGCTGCGGCGCCCAGGCGGCTGCCCATCTGCAGCAGTGGGTTGGCGTAGGAGAACAACACGATGGGAACGTCGCTGCGCTCCCGAACCGCCCGCGCCAAGTCGAGCACCTTGGGCAAGGTGGCCCCCGCCGCCAACGCGCGCACCATCGCGGATTGCACGGCCGGGCCGTCCGCGGTGGGGTCCGAGAACGGCACCCCGAGCTCGAGCACGTCGAGGCCGGCATCACACGCGGCCATGATGCGCTCCAACGACCCATCGAGGTCCGGGTCGTACGCGGTCAGATAGCCGATCAACGCGGCCCGGCCCTCGGCCTTGGCGTCTTCGAATGCGCGTCCGATGCGACTCATCGTGCGGCCTCCGTCTTTGCGTCCTGCTTCATCGCATCCATCACGGTGTGCATGTCCTTGTCGCCGCGGCCCGACACGTTCACGACCACGGTGGCGTCGTGCCCGACCTCCTCGAGAATCGCGGGCAAGGCCGCGAAGGCGTGGGCGGTCTCCAGCGCCGCGATGATGCCCTCGGTGCGCGCCAGCTGAGACAGCGCTTCGAGGCACTGGGCGTCGGTCACCGCCAGGTACTTCGCACGCCCGCTGGTGTGCAGTTGAGCATGCTCCGGGCCCACGCCCGGATAATCGAGCCCGGCGGAGACCGAGTGTGCCTCCTGCAGCTGGCCGTGGTCGTCTTGGAGCACCAGCGACCGCATGCCGTGATAGATGCCCAACTTACCCGCGGTCATCGTCGCGGCGTGTTTGCCATCCAGGCCTTCGCCCGCCGCCTCGACGCCGTACAGCTTCACGTCGGCGTCCTCCACGAAGGCGGTGAAGATGCCCATGGCATTGGACCCGCCGCCGACGCAGGCCACGACCGCGTCGGGCAAACCTCCGGTGAGAGCCTGCACCTGGGCCCGGCACTCGTCGCCAATGACCCGCTGAAAGTCCCGCACCATGGTCGGATACGGGTCGGGTCCCATCACCGAACCGATCACGTAGTGCGTGTCGTCGACGTGCGCCACCCAGTCCCGCAGCGCCTCGTTGATCGCATCCTTGAGCGTGGCGCTGCCCGCCTCGACCGGCACGACCGTGGCGCCGAGCAACTGCATGCGAAACACGTTGAGCGCCTGTCGCTCCACGTCTCGTGCGCCCATGTAGACGGTGCATGGCAGCCCGAAATAGGCGCAGACGGTCGCGGTTGCGACGCCGTGCTGCCCTGCCCCCGTCTCGGCGATGATGCGGGTCTTGCCCAAACGGCGCGCCAACAGAACTTGGCCGACGCAGTTGTTGATCTTGTGCGATCCGGTGTGGTTGAGGTCTTCGCGCTTGAGCAGCAGCCGACCGCCGTCCTTCATGCCCAGCGCGTCCGCCAACCGCTTCGCTTCGGTGAGCGTAGAGGGCCGCCCCGCGTAGTCGCGAAGAATCCCCCGATACTCGTCCATGAACGCCGGATCGGCCCACGCTTGTGGCCACGCCAGCGCCAGCTCCTCGACCGCGGGCATCAACGTCTCGGCGACGTAGCGCCCCCCAAACGGACCGAACTCGAGCGATGGAGAGTCTGCAGCCATCTGCCTTCGGTTGTACCAGCCCCCCGCCGCGCGCACACGCCTCGCGAGGGCTCCGTCGGCGGCGGCTTCAAGCCGTGCGCACCGCGGCGAGCAGCGCCTCGACCCGTGCGGGGTCCTTTTCGCCTCGTGTCGCGCCGACGATCTCGGAGCCGCTGGCGACGTCGAGGCCGGCGGGGCCCACGGCGGCCAGCGCATCCGCGGCGTTGTCCGGCGTGATGCCGCCCGCCAGCCACACGGGCAACGGCGACAGCGCTGCGACGGCGCGTGCAGCCCAGCTCCAGTCGGTCTTGGTCCCCGCGCCGCCATAGCCGACCACGGCAGCGTCGAGCAGCACCCACGCCGGCCGCGGCGAAGGCACCAGCAACCCGTCGAGCTGTGGCGTGCCGCGTATCACCCACACCCAGGGCAGACCCAGCGCCGCGAATGCCGTCGGCGGCGCGTCACCATGGGGCTGCACGGCGTCGAGGCGCAGGCGCTTCCCAATATCCCGCACCTGCGCAGGCGTGTGGTCGACGAAGACCCCCACCCGCTGCGCGCCCGTGCTTGCCCCGAGCAGGACCTCGGCGTCGGACACGGCCAATCCGCGTTTGCTGCCAGCCCACAGATTGATGCCGACCGCGTCGACCCCGAGCGTGTCGCACAGCGCGAGGTCCGTGGCTCGGGTGATGCCACAGACCTTCAGCTTCACGGTCATGCGAGCGCGTCCAGGACCGAGGCGAGCGCCGCCCCCGGGTCCTCGGCGCCCATGAACAAGCTGCCGACGAGCGCCGCATCGACCCCCGCGTCACGCAGCTGCCGAAGGTGCTCGGGGGCCTCGATGCCGCTCTCGGCCACGAACGTGAACGACTGCGGAACCCGCCTGCGCTGCTTCAATGCAACGTCGCGGTCGACCTCGAACGACTTCAGGTCGCGGTTGTTCACCCCGATGATGCGTGCGCCGGCACTCATCGCCCGATCGACCTCGTGCGAGTCGTGGGCTTCGCACAACACGTGCAACGAAAGGTCGTGGGCGAAGTCGATCAACTGCTTGAGCACCGGAGGCTCGAGCGCCGCGACGATCAGCAGCACCGCATCCGCGCCGGCGCGACGCGCTTCGACGATCTGGGAGCGGTCGAGGATGAAGTCCTTGCGGAGGATCGGAAGCACGGTGGCGGCCCGCGCGGCCTCGAGGTCGGCGAGCGAGCCGTCGAAGTGGCGATCGGTCAGCACGCTGACCGCGGCGGCCCCTGCCTTCTCGTAGGCGGCCACGATCTTGGCGGGGTCGGCCCCTTCCCGGATCGGGCCCGCGGAGGGCGACGCACGCTTGAACTCGGCGATGATGCGCGGGGCGGGACCCTGTCGCAGCGCGGCCTCGAAATCGCGGACCGGTGGCAGCCCGGCGAGCGTCTGTTCGAGTTGACGCGCGGACACGACCCCTTGGCCGCGGTTGGCGGAGAGTTCGGCTCGCTTGGCAGCGATGATCCGATCGAGATGGGTCGGCTCTGACATGTCGGCTAGCAGCCTGTGGTGAGATCCGGCGCGGCGGATCGTGAAGGTATTCTCGGTCCTGGGTAGGAACAGAAACGCCGCAGTACCGGGCGTACTGCAAGTTGTGGTGACGCCGCCGGCAGCGAAAAAGGCGCGTGAGACGTCGTGGCGGGTTTCCCCACCAACCGCTAGGCTACGCGGGGTTGGAGGCCTTCACCAGCGCTGCGAGCGTCGCGGCGGCGGAGCCATCGTCGAGCGCAGATGCCACACAGGCCGCGAGCTGGGGCAAGGCCTCTGGGCCCTGCTCCCCCGCCACCAGCAGCCCAGCCGCGCCGCTGTACACGACCGCGTCGCGGTAGCGCCCGGGTGCCCCCTCGAGGACCGCGCGCAGGGCCTCGGCGTTCTCGGCGGGATCCCCTCCGGCGATCTCCTCCAACCCGAACCGATCGACCCCGGCCTGCTCGGGGGTGAGGACCCACCGCTGGAGCGCCCCACCGCGACCGTGGGCCACGAGCGTCTCGCCCTCGGGGCTGAGATCGTCGATGCCCCACGGCGCGTCCTCGTGCGCCGTGACGCCTTCGCGAAACCCGTGCACGACCATCACCCGCGTGCTGCCGAGCGCCAGCAGGGCGGAGGCCAGCGGCATGCAGCGCGCCGGGTCGAACACGCCGAGCAACTGACGTGTGGCGCCGGCGGGGTTGGTCAGCGGTCCCAGCAGGTTGAACAGCGTGCGCACGCCCAGTGCCTTGCGCACGGGCATCGCGTGTTTCATCGCGGGGTGCAGCGCGGCCGCAAACAAGAACCCGACACCGACGTCGTCGATGCAGCGTCCGACCGCCTGTGGCGAAGCCGCGATGCCCACACCGAGCGCCTCGAGCACGTCCGCGCTCCCGCTGCGACTGCTGGCCGCACGGTTGCCGTGTTTGGCCACTTTGACCCCGCACGCCGCGAGCACGATCGCGACCGCGGTGGACACGTTGCGTCGCGGAATGCCCGAGCCTCCGGTGCCGCATGTGTCGACCAGCTCGCGCGAGGCCGCGGGCACCGGCGTCATCGCCTCGCGCATCGCCGCGGCGGCGCCGGCGATTTCGTCCGGCGTCTCGCCTTTGATCGCCAACCCCATGAGCAACGCACCGAGCTGCCCCGGATGCGCGTCTCCGGCCATGATCTCCCGCAACACCGACGTCATCGCATCGCGGGCCAGGTCCTCACCGCGGGCGACCCGGGCCAAGGCATCGCGAACATGCCGGTCAGACATCGTCGCGCCTGTGGGCCAAGAAGTTGCCGAGCAGCTGGTGGCCCGCCTCCGACAGCACCGACTCGGGATGAAACTGCACTCCGAACACCGGCCGCTTCGCGTGGCGCACCGCCATCAGCTCGCCCTCCGCCGTACGGGCGACCGGCACGATCGCGGCGGGCAGCGTGTCCTCGGGCACGATCAAGCTGTGGTAGCGGGTCGCCGTGAACGGTGAGGGAATGCGTGCCAGCACCCCCGAGCCGTCATGAAACACGGCGGAGGTCTTGCCATGCATGATGCGCTGCGCCCGAACCACCTGCGCGCCATGCACTTCGCACAGCGTCTGATGGCCCAGGCACACGCCCAGCGTGGGAATGGCCGGGCCCGTCGTGCACACCACGCGACAGACATCGGCACAGACCCCAGCATCCGCGGGCGTGCCCGGCCCCGGCGAGAGCAGGATGTGCGAGGGCGCGTCCGCGATGATGGCCTCGGCCGTCAGCGCGTCGTTGCGGTAGACGTCGACCACCGCGCCCAACTCGAGCAGATACTGCACGAGGTTGAACGTGAACGAGTCGTAGTTGTCGACGACCAGCACCCGTGCCCCGCATCCAGCGTCGGCGGGTGTGTAGCGTCGTCCAGAAGCGTCGAGCGTCTTCATGCGTCGTCCTTTCGAGCCCCGCGGGCCATCGCGATCGCGCGCTGCACCGCGCTGGCCTTGTTGCGGCATTCCTGGTCCTCGGCCTCGGCGTTCGAGTCGTACACGATGCCGCCGCCCGCCTGCACCCGGAGGGTGTCCCCTTGGGCCACGAGGCTGCGAATGCAGATCGCAAAGTCGGCCCCGCCGTCGTACCCGAGGTAGCCCACCGCGCCGCCATACCAGCCGCGGCCGTGGGGTTCGAGCGCGTCGATGATCTGCAGCGCTCGCACCTTCGGGGCGCCGCTGAGGGTGCCGGCGGGGAACGTCGCGGCCAGTGCGTCGATGGCATCGAGTTCGGGACGCAAGGTCCCCGTCACCTCGGACACGATGTGCATTACCCGGCTGTAGCGTTCGATCGCGAAGCGCTCGGTCAACTGCACGGATCCGCCCTCGCTCACCCGCCCCACGTCGTTGCGCCCCAGGTCGATCAGCATCAGGTGCTCGGCCCGCTCCTTGGGGTCGGCCAGCAGCTCGCGCTCGAGCGCGAGGTCTTCGGCTTCGGTCCGGCCGCGGGGGCGTGTGCCGGCGATCGGCCGCACGGTGACACGCCGCGAGTCCCGGTCCACCCGCACCAACACCTCGGGCGAGGCTCCGACCAGGCTCGCCGACGGAAGCTCCATCGCGTACATGTACGGTGCCGGGTTGGTCACCCGAAGCGCCCGGTAGACGTCGAGCAGGTCGAGCCCGTCGCGGGGGGTGTCGAACGCCTGCGAGAGCACGACCTGAAACACGTCGCCGGCCGCGATGTGCTCCTTGGCCACGGCCACCGCGTCGATGTGTTTGGCGCGAGACCACGGGGCAGCGGGCTCGGTCTGCCACGCCTCGGGTTGCGGCTCGCGCAGCCGCAGCGTCGGTGCCCCGGGTCCTTCGGACAACAGCGCGTCGGCGACCTCCCGGACCCGTGCGACCGCCCGCGTGTAGCCAGCCTCGAACCCGCCATCGGTGGCCGGGCACACGCTGCCCACCACCTTCACGCGCTGGGTCAGGTTGTCGAAGATCACCAGCACGTCGGTGGCGACCATTTCGACGCCCGGCACCGCCGCATCTTCGCGACCCGGTGGGGGCGGCAGGGACTCCACCGCGCGCACGAAGTCGTGCCCACACACACCCACGAGTCCGCCCCAGAAACGCGGCAGGTCGGGCTGGGCCTGGCCATGCAGGGCGCGTGTCACCGCCCGCAGGGATGCGAGCCCGGTGCTCGGGATCTCCGCCGGGACCGAGAACCCCTCGCCCGCCGTCCAGGTCCAGCGCAGGTCCCCGTCCTGCCACGACGCTCGACCGTGCAGGCGGTGTCCGAGCGCGAGAAAGCTGTAGCGAGCCCAGCGCTCACCGCCGACCACCGACTCGAGCAACACCCGAGTACCCGCCAGCGAACGCAGCCGGGCGAAAGCCCCGAGGGGCGTCTGCGTGTCGCAGAGCACCTCGGTCCACACCGGCACCACGGCCGCATCGCCCGCCTCCAGGCGAGCACGCAGCTCAGATTGTGCGGGGAACACGTCCACGTCCGGCACGATAGCGCCCCCACGCCGGATTGGTTACCGTCCGCTCGTGACCTTCGACCCCGCACTCCACGACGCCGACCCCGAGGTGGCGGAGCTCATCGCCCGCGAGGACACCCGCCAGCGCGACAGCCTTCGGCTCATCGCCTCGGAGAACTACGCCAGCCGGGCGGTGCTCGAAGCCAGCGCCGCATCGCTGACCAACAAGTACGCCGAGGGCTACCCGGGCCGCCGCTACTACGAGGGCATGGACGTCATCGACCCGCTCGAGAGCCTGGCCATCGAGCGTGCCAAGCAGATCTTCGGGGCCGAGCACGCGAACGTGCAGCCCTACAGCGGCAGCCCGGCCAACCTCGCCGCCCTGCTCGCGTTGGTCGAACCCGGCGGCACCATCATGGGCATGTCACTGCCCGCCGGCGGTCACCTCACCCACGGCTGGAAGGTCTCGGCCACGGGCATCTACTACAGTGCGGTGCAGTACGGGGTGAGCGAGTCGGACCACCGCATCGACATGGACGCGGTGCGATCCCTGGCCAAGGAGCACTCGCCCAAGCTCATCTGGTGCGGTCACTCCGCATACCCACGCGAGGTCGACTTCGCCGCGTTCGCGGAGATCGCCGCCGAAGTCGGAGCGCACTTGGTCGCCGACATCGCCCACATCGCGGGCCTGGTCGCCGGCGGTGTCCACCCCTCGCCCGTCCCTCACGCGGCCGTCGTCACCACGACCACCCACAAGACGCTGCGTGGACCTCGGGGCGGGCTCATCTTGTGCAAGCAGGAACACGCCAAGGCCATCGACAAGGCGGTGTTCCCGGGCCTGCAGGGCGGCCCTCACAACCACACCACGGCCGCCAAGGCGGTGGCCTTCAAGGAGGCGCTGGACCCCTCGTTCAAGGGCTACGCGCAGCAGATCGTGGCCAACGCACGAGCACTCGGCGAAGGGCTCGTCGGTCGCGGCCACACGCTCATCACCGGCGGTACCGACAACCACCTGCTGCTCGTCGACCTCACCAGCACCGGGATCTCGGGTCGGGTCGCCGCCAGGGCACTCAACGGGTGCGGCATCGAGCTCAACGGCAACTCGATTCCCTTCGACAAGCGCAAGCCGTTCGATCCCTCGGGCGTGCGGGTCGGCTTGGCCGCCCTCACCTCCCGCGGCCTGAAGGCCGAGCACATGGACGCCGTCGCGGGGTTCATCGACGAAGGCGTGCGCGAGGCCGCAAAGAACGACGGCGAGGTCTCGGACGCGTTCGCCACCGGCCTCGCAGGCCGTGTGCGCGAGTACTTGCAGCCCTTCCCCGCCCCGGGTCTGTCCCGCTGACGTGCCCGGGCGGTTGTCCATGCGTGCGCGCTCGATGTTCGCGGCCACTGTCGCGGTCGCGGCCCTGACCGGGTGTCCTCGGGACGACCCGGGGCCTCCGGCGCCGGCCGAGGACACCCCGGCCGAGAAGACGCATGCGCTGCAAACGGAGGCGCAGCGAGAAGCCCTGCGCCGGCTGGTTCCTGCCTTCTCGAAGCTCGCCGCGCTCGAGCACCCGGTGACGCACGCCACGCGAATGGGCACCGCGCCCCGCATGCCTCCGCTGTCGGCCGCCGAGCGCGGGGCGCTGCACGACGCGATGGATGCCGCCAGCAAAGAAGCCGACGGCATCACACCTCGCCTGCTCGAACCCGCCGACCGAGCCGCGGCGATCGCTGCTCGGTTCGCCATCAACCGGGTACGCGATGGCTACACCCGCCAAGCCCCGTGGGTCGACGACCCGACGTGGGTGACGCGAGAAGCGGGCCTCGTGGTCTCGGCCCTCGAGACCGCGTCCCGACGCGCGGGGCGTTGTGAACACTGCGCGCACAGCCTGCCCGCACTCGCTGAAGCAATGCAGGCCGCCGCGCCTCTGCTCGCCCAAACCTCGGCGCCTCGCGCCACCGCGGCCGCGGCCGATGCCCGGGCCCTCGCGGCCCGGTTGCGCGCCCTCCCCGGACCGCCCGACGACGCAGCAGCCCTCGCCCTCGAAGGCTTCGCCGATGCGGTGGAAACGCTCCCCACCCGTGCGCCCACACGGCTCGGGCCCCAGACGCTTCAGCGCCAGCTGGAGGTCGAAGAAAACGTCGCCGTCCCTCCCGTGGACGCGTTCAAGAGCCTGGGCAGGGCTGTCGCCACGCTGGCCGGCATGGCCAAGAAACGCCCCCCGGCCCCGCGTGGCACCCCGACCGCCGTCACGGGCGAGCGGTGCGAAGCCGCGTGGGCCTCGATCGAGCCGTTGCTCGACGCCCAGCAGGCGCTCTCCGCCGAGGGGTTTGCGTGCGCGTCGTTCACGGCCGGCGCCGGTACAGCGACCTTCGACGACATCGGGCTGACAATCGAGATCGTCGACACCGCGCTGGTCCACACCCAGCGCCTGCGATCCCAACAAGCGCTGCCCGAGGGCATCGCCTCGCTCGGGGGGCACATCGCACGCTCCAGCCAAAGCCAGGCCCTGCGCACGGCGCTGTTGCTCGGCACACCAGCCCTCGAAGCCGCAGCCGCGCACGCGCTGGAGGCCGAACTCGACGCGGCGTGCCTCGCAGCCGCAGCCCTTTGGGTGCACGGCGAACTCGGCTCGGACGAAGACCTCGACAAGCGACTCTCGCCGCACTGCCCCCAAGAGACATCCTCGTACATCCTGCGTGCCGAGGCCCGGCCCCGGCAGGCGGTCGAGGGTCTCGGTCTGGCCCGCGTGGCCCAGGGTCCGGCGGGCGTCGTTCCGCTCGACAAGCTGTGGTGGCTTCCGCTCGGCCTCATCGACCTGATCGCCAAGCCTCCCGCCCCCAGCCAACAACAGTCGGGAGTCCGCGCGGTGGTGGAGGACATCAAACCTACGAGCGCGCCGCAGGAGCCCGCCGAGTGAACGAGCGCGAGCTCCAGGCACAGCTCGAGCAGTCCGAGCGCGAGCAACTCGCCGGGGGGTTTCACGAGGATGTCGCGGCCGCCTTGCGAGGACGCGGACGCAGCGACCTCGCGGGTGCAGTGCTCGAACAGATCTGGGACTTCGACGGGGCCCTGGCCGCGTTCCGGGACGCGGACCGCAAGCTCGACGCGCTCCGCGTCGCGCTCGACTCCGGCACCCCCACCCATCTCGACACCGTCTTGTCGGACATCGAGGAGGACGCGGTCGCGGAGGAGCTCACCGAGGCGATCGCGTTGCTCGAAAAACGCCGGCGCCCGATGGAAGCGGCACGACTGCTGGCGCTGCGAGACGACCCCGCCGCCCAAGCCCGGGCGCTCGAACGCGGCGGAGACCCCCTAGGCGCCGCCAAGGCGCTCGAAGAGGCTGGTGAGGTCAAGGAAGCCCTGGACCTCATCCGGCACCACGCGCTCAAGTCCCACCCTGCGCTGGCCCTGGCGGCGTCCTTGGCCTGGGAACTCGGGGATGCAGAGGGCTCGGCCCGGCATGCCCAAGCGGCGCTGCGGCTGCGCGAGGACGACGACGAGACCCGCGACCAACTCGGCCGCGCACTCACGGCGCTGGGCCACGACCTGGCCGCACAGATGGTCCTCCGAGGGCAGTCGTCCCGCAGCGTCGATGCGGTCAGTCCCGGCCGATACCGCGTCACGGGCCTGGGCGGTTCGGGCATCGTCGGCAGCACCTATCTCGCCCTGGACCGCGCGACCCACGAGGAGGTCGAGCTGCACCTGTTGCTCTCCGAGCACGCCGACGCGCGCGAGCTCGCCCCCGACGTCGCCCACCAGCTCGACCGTTTCGCCGCGGCTGCCGAAGCTGCGGGGGCGCTGGGACACCCCGCCATCCGCCCCATTCTTCGGCTGGATGCCCGCGCCGGACTCCTGGTCATGCCGCGTACCGAGGGCACCTCGCTGCGGGCCCTGCTTCGACCGCCAGGCATGCGGCGCGTTCGGTCCCGTGCACGAGCGTGGATGGCGTTCCTGCTCGAGGGGTTGATGGCCGCACACGCACGCGGCCTGGTCCACGGCTGGCTGCTTCCGAGCCTCATCACCTTCGACGCCGCTGGTCGCCCGCTCGTGCCTCCGTTCGGCGGGCACCACCTCTCGGGGTTGACCGCGACGCACACCGGCGGACTCGAGGAGCTGATGGCGGTCACCGCCCCCGAGCTGCGCGACGGGTCGGCCCCGACCGTGCACAGCGATCTGTTCGCGGTCGGCGTGCTGCTGCAGTGGTTGCTCGACGGAGACCTGCATGCCCCTTTGCCCGAGGAGCCTTCGGCGGAAGACACCCTCGCGCGCGCACTGCAAGCCACCGATCCCGCCCAACGCCCCAGCGGCCCCGATGCGCTCGAGGTCCTCAAGGCCCCGGTCGCCGACGTGCACGAGCTCGGCGGCGCCGCCAGTTCGATGACCGCCGGTGCGACGCCGGGCTCCGACGAAGCGCCCACCGGACTGCTCGCATCCGGCATTGCCGTCGATGCGGCGGAGACCTGGACCGACGCGCTGCTGGACGCCCTTTGCCAGTACGTGCACCCCTGGCTGCAGCCGATCCTCGACCGCGAGGGGCGACGCATCACCTTGGCGCCATGGCCCGAGGGCTGCGTGACCCTGGGCGAGGACGTCGAAAACTTCGCCGAACTGCTCGACCCGCGTGCCCTCGCCCTGAACACCCCGGGGCTCGAGGCGGCGCTCGCCGATCGCCTGCGTGCGAGCAGCCTGGTGCGCACCCCGTCGGGCGCGTGGATGCTCGCGCTCGACGACCTCCTCGCCCGATGAACGACGACGCCCAAGACCCCGGCCGCACGCGACCGCACAGCACCGTGCTCGTCGCAGGCATTCTCCTCGGCCTCGCCCTGTGGGCCATGCCGCGTGCGATCCAGCCCGGAGACGCGGGGGAGTTCGCCACCGTGATGCTTCGCGGCGGCATTCCCCACCCGTCGGGCTATCCATGGATGCGCATCCTGGGATGGCTCGCACGCCCGCTGGCGGGGTTGGGCATGCCCCCGGCCCTGGCCGCCGCCGTGCCCTGTGCCCTGCTCGGCGTGGGCGGCTTCGCGCTCATGCACCGCGTTGCGCTGCACCAGCTCGCGGCGCTGCCCGTGCGGGCACGGGAGGTGCTCGCCACCACGCTCACGCTGCTCGTCGCGTTCAGCCCCACGGTCGTCCTGCACGTGTTCGACAGCGAGGTCTGGGGCCCACTGCTGTTCGGCACCGCGACGTTCACCTACCTCGCCGTGGTTCGGCGGGCGCGCGCGTGGGTCCTCGGCCTCGCGCTCGGCCTCACCGTGAGCCACCACCTGACCGCGGTCTTCTTGGTGCCGCTGGCCATCGGCGCCGCATGGCCTGCCCAGTCCCGCCCCAAGGACGTGCTGCGCGCGGGGCTGGAGGGACTGGCTGGCAGCGCCGCCGGCCTCACCGTGCTGCTGACGTTGATGCTCGGGGCGCACGGTCCCGACGCCCCCTGGGCGTGGGGCGACACCAGCACCTGGTCGGGGTGGTTGCACCACGTCACCCGCGGCGACTACGGCATGTTCGACCTCAGCTTGCAGGACAACCGGGTGCCCGTGTGGGCCCAGCTGCGCCGGGCGTGGACGGTGCAAGGCGGTGCCCTGTCGGGACAGCTGAGCCCGCACTGGCTGCTCGGCGGCATCCTGGTGCTGCTGCCATGCGCGCTGGTGGTTCGGCGCGGCGAGGGTCCGCGTGCGGTGCGAGCCGGGCTCGCGGGGAGTGCCGTGCTCGCGGGCTCCGTGTTCCCGCTCGCGCACGACCTCGACCCGACCTCGCCCTTCAGCCAGTGGATTCTCGAGCGCTTCGACCTGTTGCCGCTCCTGCTGCTGATCCCGATCTGCGCCGCCGCCCTCGCCCCGCTGGTGCAGGCGATGCTCGACAAGGGCCGCGCCGCACAAGGGCTCGCGGTGGCAGGCGCGCTGCTGGTGGTTCGCCAACTCGTATTCGCGGGCTGGCACGGCACTCCGGCGGACAACCCCTGGATCGAGCGCTACGCGGTCGACGTCCTGCAAACGCCCACAGCCCCGCGCGCCATCGTCGTCGGTACCGACGACCACCGGACGTTTCCGCTGCTGTACGCGCAGGAGGTGCTCGGCCACGGCCAAGGCGTGCTGTTCATCAACGCTTCGTTGCTCGCCCATCCCTGGTACCGCGAACGCCTGCGACAGCAGGAGCCCACGCTGCCCGACATCGACAAGCCGGTCCGACTGCTCACGGCACTGCAGGCCGACCCCGCCTGGGACGCCGTACCGCTGTATCTGACCAACGACTTCTCTCGCCACTCGGTCGGCCTCCCGCGGGTGCCCGAAGGCGTGCTGTGGCGGCTGGTGCACCCACGCCTGCCGCCCCCGACCGCCGACGACGTGCTCGCCCGCCACCGCGCCGCGCTCGCCAAGTACGGGCCGCTCACCAAGGTCCCCTTCGTCGAAGGGCACCCGTTTGCCTCCGACCTGCTGGCGACGTACCTGCAGACCACGAAGAACCTCGGCGAAGCGCTCTACGCCGAGGGTCGGGCGGCGGACGCCGAAGCGCTATTGCAGTTCGCGATGACCGGGCAGTAGCCCTCAGCCGACGGGCGTGCACACGAGCAACGGGTCGGTCTGGTTGGACTCGTCGCACTCGTTGAGCGCCCCCGCCCCGCTGCCATCGTCGTCGACGACCGCGTAGATCGTCGCCGAGGGGATGTCCTGGCCGGTCTGCAGCGTCACCGTCTCGGAGGCGCCCGCGGGCAGCGGACCTGCCGTGACCACGGTGCCGAGCAAGCCCGCGTCCTCCTCGTAGAACGAGACCGCCACCCCGGGCCCCACGCCCAAGCACCCGATGTTCGCCACGTCGACGGTGATGTCGAGCGTGGGACATGCCACCTGGTCGACCCGCAGATCGAACAGGGACAAGTCAGGCGCACAGAAGTTGGAGAACCCCTGAGCGTTGCGCCGATAGGCGTTGAAGCCGGGCGTCTCCCAGGCGTTGGGCTCGGTCACCGGAATGGTGCCGTCCACCTCCACGTTGGTGATGTGATAGCTGTGCTGGTTCCAGACCGGGCGGGTCGAGACCCAGTTGTCCAACGCGTCCTCCCACACCTCGATACCGCCATCGAGACCCCAGGAGACGTCCGAGTTGTTGGAGAACACCAGCTCCGCCTTGAAGTCGCCATCGACGTCCGCCACGACCGGGTACTCGGTCCGCGTTCGTGAGGTGTTCGGGTCCTGAAACAGCACCTCTTCGTCGGTCATGATGCCGTCGCACCCGGGCCCCGGCGGCATCAGCTGACAGTCGGGCTCGACGCCGGGGTAGATCCGGATGAAGTACTCGTCGTTGTAGACGACCTCGTTCGTGCCGTCGCCGTCGAAGTCGAACACCGAAGAGCCCGTCACCCGCGAGGAGTCGTCTTCGGTGGCGGCCCGCCACAGCTCGCTGAACGTGGTGCCGTCGAACTCGACGACCACGTAGAACGACGCGCCTGCGGTGGCGATGTCGGGACGTCCGTCCCCGTTGAAGTCGGCGATGTTCGGTGCGCCGCCGCGGTCGGCGGAACCGGGAATGTTGAAACTCCCGAGCAACGTGCCGGTCGCCCCGTCGAGCGCATGGATCTGGCCGCCGCGCACGAGCACGACCTCGGGCAGGCCGTCCGCGTTGAAGTCGGCCACGCCGCAGCGTCCATCCCCCACTTCGGCTTCCCACAGGATCGAACCGGCGAAATCACCGCCTGCGACGGTCCCCGTGGTGGTGTAGGCGGTGTTGCCCCCGATCAGCTCGGGCCGGCCATCGCCGTCGAGGTCTGCGACGCAGGAGATGGGGCCCTGCCCGTCACGGCCGATGCCGGCACTGCCCTCCCACACGAGCCCGCCGCTGCTGTCGATGATCGCGGCACCAAAGACAAGCTCGGGATCGCCGGCGTTGTCCATGTTGGCAATTGCGACCGACCCGCTGGAGTTCGTGCTGGTGAAGGTGTCGGATACCCAAAGCGGGCTCCCGTCACTGTCGATGGCGACGAGGGTCGAGCCCACGCCCGCGACCACCACCTCGGGCAGCCCGTCGCTGTCGATGTCGCCGACCGAGGGGTTGGCGGTGGAGTTGGACTGGTAGGTCGGGTCGGTCACCGACCACACCGGAAGGCCCGTGTCCCCTCGAATCGCCCGCATCACCCCCTGCGTGGTGATCGTGCCGTCGATGTACGTGTTGAAGATGATCTCGGGCGTGCAGTCGGCATCGAGATCCGCGACGACCGGAATCGACGACACCTGGTAGTTCTCGGGCGACACGTCCGGGTCGCGATGGGTCCACGACGGCGTGCACACCTCGGCCACGCAGGTCTCCCCGGTCTGGCACTCGCTCCCATCGACGCACGCCACCTGAGCCCGCACGCCCCACGTGAACCGCGGAATCGGTGAGAACTCGGCGGGCGGTGGGACGTACTCGCAGGCGGGGTTCGCCATCGAGGGCACGCACTGTCCGAGGTCTCCTGCGCACACGAAGCCATCACCGCAGTCGCTGTTCTCCACCCGTGTCGCGCAGCCGGTGTCCTGGCAGGCGCCGGCCGGGGTCACGCACTGCCCGAGATAACAGGTGTCGCCCTCGGCACAACACTCCCGCCCGACACCGCATGCGGGCTGACCTCCACAGTCGTCCGCGCACTCGCCCTCGAAGCACACCTGGGTCGCCGCGCAGCATTCCGCCACGCACTCGAGCTCGCCCTCCTGGCAGTTCAGGCCGGAGGTCGTCCCCGCCGAGTCGGTCGGCCCCGACATCGTGCCCTCGGCCGAGCTCTCCCCCGAGCCCCCGCTGGAGCCGTCGGTCCCCGACAGCGAGTCGACGGCCGTGTCCGAGCCGTCCGCGTCTGCCGGCGGCGAAGAAGAGCATCCCCACCCCAGCCCCGCTGCCGCCACCACTACCATCCACCGGCTGTCTGTCCCCATCAGGGACGAGTGTAGGAGCGACCGCGGGCTCCGCTCAACTGAACGCTGCGCAAACACTCCGGGGCGGCCTGCAGTGACACGGTCGCCATTCTCCCTTCGGGGCGCTACCGTAGTGGTCCTTGGCCTTTCTCGACGACGAGCGCCGCCTGGCCGTGTCACTCGCCCGCACGGGTGCCGACATTGCGCGTCGCTTTCAGCGAGGGGGCACTCGCATCCTCCGACTGCGCAACAAACCGCTGGGCGGCGGCCCGGTCACCGCCGCCGACGAAGCCGTCGATGCCCACATCGTCGGGGGTCTGCGCGCCGCGTTTCCGGACGACCCGATCGTCGCCGAAGAGAGCTGGAGCGAGACCCCGTGGACCCGCGGAGGCCGATGCTGGTTCGTCGACCCAATCGACGGGACCCGCGAGTTCGCCCGCGGCACCCCCGGCTGGACCGTGCAGATCGGCCTGTGCATCGACGGCGTGCCCGTGCTGGGCGTCGTCGCCGAGCCTGCCCACGCTCGCCTCAGCTGGGCCTGCGCCGACAGCCCAGACGCCAACGCGTCGTTCAGCGGTGCCACCGAGACCGCCGCGGGAAACGTCCCCCTGGGCGTCGCAGCACGCCCCCTGGACGGCCTGCACATCATCGGCGGCAAGCTGTCGCCCTTCTCACGGCAACGCCAAGTCCACAAGGCACTCGGCATCCCCCGAGACCGCGTGCACACCGTCGGGTCGGTCGGCGTTCGCATGATGTCGGTCGCTCGCGGCATCGCCGACTGCTACGTGCAAGCCCCCGGCAAGACCAAGATGTGGGACACGTGCCCGCCGCTCCCGCTGGTGCTCGCCGCGGGCGGCATCGTGTCCGACCTCCGCGGCCGCCGCCTCGACTTCTCCGCCCCTCCCGTCACGCACCCCGGAGGTGTCATGGCCTGCGCGGCCGAACACCACGAGACCCTGCTGACCGCCCTGCGTCCTCTCGCCGACTCCTGGCTCGGGGACTGACCAAGGCCCGGCGGGGGCGGCCGGGTCAGCTTCCGGCGACGGTCATCTGGTCGACGCGGAAGCTCGGCGCTGCAGTGGACGTGCGGTGCTCGAGGTCGTTCGCAATGGCGTCGATGCCCTTGAGGATGTCGTCGAGGTTGCGCGAGATCGTGATCTCGCCGACGGGTCGACCGAGCTTGCCGTTTTCGATCAGGAAGCCCTCGGCGCCTCGCGAGAAGGTGCCGGTGACGGGGTCGAAGCCGAAGCCCATCATGCGGGTGACGTACAGACCGGTCTCGATACCTTCGAGCAACGCGTCCGGCTCGAGGGCACCGGCCGACAGGTAGAAGTTGCTGGTCGAGCTGTGCGGAATCCCGCCGCCGCCCGACGCCGAACCGGTGGGGCTCAGCTCCAGCTTGCGCGCGCTGTAGGTGTCGAGCAGGAACGAGGACAGCACGCCTTTGTCGATCACCGGGATGGCAGAGACGGCCCGGCCCTCGCCATCGAAACGGCGCGAGCCTGGGCCGCGCTCGACGAGCGGGTCGTCGACGATCGTCACGCCCGAGGCCGCGACGGCTTCGCCCATGCGCTCGGCGAGGTAGCTGCGCTTGCGATAGACGGCGTCGCCCAGCACACAGCTGGCCACGAGACCGACGATCGCGCGGCCGGCGTCCTTGTCGAAGACGATCGGGTACTGCCCGGTAGGCATCTTCGACGCACCGAGCGTGCGGACGGCTCGGTGCGCTGCCTCGGCGCCCACGGCCGCAGGGTCCTCGAGGTCGGCGAAGAAACGACCGCCGGTCCAGTAGACGCCATTGCGCTTCTTGCCGCCCTCGTCGTCGGCCACGGCCTGCACGACGAGCGACTGGTAGGTGCCGAAGCGGGTGCCGACGAAGCCGCCGGTGGTGGCGAGCACACCGTGACCGCTGCTGCGGGAGAAGCTCGCGCCCTCGGACGTGGTGATGCGCTCGTCCGCCGCGAACGCGGCACGCTCCCCCGCCCGTGCGAGCTCGAGCGCTCGCGCGGCATCGATGCCATCGGTCTCGGGGTCGAACAGGTCGAGTTCGGGCAGCGAGGCGCCGTTGGCCAGCTCTTCGGGCGGCGGCGGCGCGGCCATCGGGTCCGGCTCGCTGATCTCCGCCATTTCGACGACCGTCTTGAGGAACGCCTCCACCGCGTCGCGCGACAGGTCGGTGGTGGAGCTGGTGGCGACCCGCTCGGACCGCATCACGCGGACCGACAACCCGCTGCTTTGCGCTTCCTTGACCAGCTCGGGCTCGTCCTTGCGAACACCGACCTCGAGCTCGTTGCCGACGCCGACGCTCACCTCGGCATGATCGACGCCGAGACCACGGAGCGTGGCGATGGCGTGTTCGGCCGAAGCGGACAGGCGACTGAGGATTTGCGTGGTGTTGTTCGTCGTCGCCATCTCAGGCCTCCGTGCCGCCCACGGTGAGTTCGTCGAGCTTGACCGTCGGCATGCCCACCCCGACCGGAACGCTCTGGCCGTCCTTGCCGCAGGTCCACATCCCGTCGGACAGCTCGAAGTCGTGACCGACCATCGATACGGTGGCCAGCGCCTCGGGGCCGTTGCCGATCAGGTTCACGCCCTTGAGCGGCGCGGTGATCTTGCCGTCTTCGATGAGGTAGCCCTCGGTGAGGCTGAAGACGAAGTCGCCGTTGCTGATGTTGACCTGGCCGCCGCTGAACTTCTTGGCGTAGACGCCCTTCTTCACCGACTTGATGATGGCCTCGGGGTCGTCCTCGCCCGCGGTCATCAGCGTGTTGGTCATCCGCGGCAGCGGAACCTCGCGGAACGACTCTCGCCGGCCACTGCCCGACGCCGACTCGTCGAAGTGCGTCGCGCTGATGTGGTCGTGCATGTACCCGCGAAGCACACCGCCCTCGATGAGGCGATGCTCCTGTGGGATTTCCCCTTCGTCGTCGACATTGATGCTGCCGCGGCTGCCTTCGATCGCGGGGTCGTCGACCACGGTGACCAGCTCCGATGCCACCGACTGCCCAATGCGGTCGGTGTAGTTGGAGGTTCGCTTGCGGTTGAAGTCGGCCTCGAGACCATGCCCGACCGCTTCGTGCAGCAGGATGCCGGAGTCTCCGGGGGCCAGCACGATCGGCATCGTGCCCGCCGGCGCGGGCCGGGAGTCGAGGTTGACCAATGCAACCCGCGCGGCCTCTTTGCCGTGGTCCTCGGGGGACACGTTGGCGAAGTACTCGAGCCCGAAGCGCCCGCCACCACCGCTGCTGCCCGACTCGGTCCGTTCGCCGGCGTTGGCCACCACGTACACGCCGATGCGCGACATCGGCTGAATGTCGTGCACCACGGCGCCTCGACTGTTGGCGACCAGAATTTCCTTGTGCACGCTGACGAGCGACGCGTCGACTCGCACCACGCGACTGTCGGCCTGGCGCGCGGCAGCATCGGCCCGCCGCAGCAACGCGACACGGTCGGCTCCCGGAACGTCGACCAGGTTCTGCGCGACGGCGTACCGGCTGGGTGCCACCACGCGCGTGACATCGACGGGTGCGACCGCCTTTCCTCCCGTGGCAATGCGCGCGGCAGTGCGTGCGGCAGCGAGCAGCTCTTCGGGGTCGAGACTCTCCGCGTAGGCGTAGCCGACGGCGGTGCCATGCACGACCCGAACGCCCACGCCCAGATCGATGCCACCACCGACGCTACGGACGCGACCGTCCTCCATCGAGATCGATGCGGCGCGGCGGTACTCGAAGAACAAGTCGGCGAAGTCGCCTCCTTGTTCCAACGCAACGCCGAGCGCCCGCGCGATCAAGGTGTCATCGATCGCGTGAGGCCCCGCGATGAACGGAGCCTCACTGGTGGCGGCGCCGACTTGGGCGCCGCCGTCCTTCGGTTGACCGTGTGCCTCAGACACGAGCGAAAGACTACTTCGCTTTCGACTTCTTGGTGCGGCCGGCGTAGCGGCGCTTGAAGCGATCGATGCGGCCTTCGGCATCGACCGTGCGCGCTTGACCGGTCCAGAACGGATGGCTGTGGCTGGAGATGTCGAGCTTGACGACGGGGAGTTCGACTCCGTCGACTTCACGCTTCTCGCCGGAGCGCATGGTGGAAAATGCAACCCACTCTTTGCCGCTCGACGAATCGATGAACAGCACTTTGTGGTAGTCGGGATGGACGCCCATCTTCATGGCAGCGTTTCCTTATCGAAGTTGAAGGGAGCTGATTACCAGCTCGACTTGGTGACGCCGGGCAGGTCGCCGGCAAGCGCGAGGTCGCGAAGCATGATGCGCGACAGGCCGAACTTGCGGTAGACGGCCTTGCTGCGGCCGGTGAGCATGCAGCGACGCGTCTTGCGGGTGGGGCAGGAGTTGCGGGGCAACTTGTTGAGCGCGTCGATCGCTTCCCACTTCTCCTCGGGGTCGAGGTTGGGGTCTTTGATCTTCGCGCGGAGCTCGGCACGCTTTTCGGCGTACTTGGCGATGAGCTTGTCGCGCTTTTGGTCGCGCAGAACTTGGGAAAGCTTGGCCATGACTGAAGTCTCTCGAGGCGTTGGGTGGGCAGGCACCGAAGGCAGCCAGCCCGGGAGCGCGAGAACCTACACGAGAGGCCCCCGGGGGCGCAAGGGCTGTCGCGCTCCGGCGCGCGGAGCCAGCTCTCGGCCCGAAGAAAGCGTCCCAGGCACCGTTCGAGCCACCGGGACGCAACAAGCGCACATGACGCAAGACCGCATCAGGTGCCGGAGAGCCCGGCACGCGTCCGCAGATCACCCAGCTCGGTTTCGCGCAGACGGCGGAACTGGCCTTCGGGGAGGTCGTCGGCGGTGACGTCTGCGAACGCGACACGAATGAGCTTGAGCACCGGGTGGCCGATCGCCTCGCCCATGCGCCGGATCTGACGGTTGAGCCCCTGGCTGATCGTCAGCTGCACCCAGGTGTTGGTCTCGGTATCGCGGATGACCAGAAGCTCGTCGACGGGCCGCGTGACGGTGCCGTCCTCGAGCGTGACGCCGGCCCGCAGCCGGTCGATGGCCTCGTTGTCCAGACGCCCCTGAAACTTCGCGTGATAGGTCTTGGGCACCTTGTTCCGCGGGTGCAGCAGGCGCGAGGCGAAGTCCCCATCGTTGGTGATCAGCAGGACACCACGGGTGTGATAGTCGAGCCGGCCCACGGGGAAGACACGCGCATCGATGCCGCGCAGCAGCGAGATGACGGTCGCACGCCCCCGGTCGTCGACCTTCTTCTCGGCCGAGCAGACGATGCCGTCGGGCTTGTTGAGCACGAGGTAGATCGGCGGCTCGGCCTCGACCAGCTTGTTGTCGACGCTGATCCGGTCTCGCAGCGGGTCGACCTTGGTGCCCAGTGCGGTGACGACCTGTCCGTTGACCTTGACGCGCCCGGCCGAGATCAGTGCCTCTCCGCCACGGCGCGAGCTGACGCCGGCGCGGGCGAGCACCTTTTGTAGACGAACCTCCCCCGACAACTCGCCGATGTCCCGCGCCCGTTCCGGGGCGGGTTTGGCGGCTGCGGAGGGGTCTCTTCGGCCACGCCGCCCCCCGCGTTCGGGCTTGTGCTTGGGCGCGGGGGACTTGGGGGGCTTGGATCGGCGGCTCATGCGTCCTCGTCTGGAGCGTTGCCCGACGTGTCGGGTGCGGGCTCGGGCGCCGCATCGGCGGGAGCGTCGTCTTCGGGCGCGGCGTCGCCGTCAGCGGGGTCCCCCTGCGCGGGAGACTCTGACGCGGGAGGCTCGTCGTGCCCGCTGGTGGGCGGGTCGACCTCGCTGCTCCCGGCGTGTTCTTGGGGTTCGGGCTCTGCCTCGGCCGCATCCGGAGCGACGTCCGGCACGGGCTCGTCTCGAGCCTCCCCGTCCGCGGGCACCTCGTCCTGCTCCGATGCGTCGGCCTCGGCGGGGGCATCCGCCTCGGCGGGAGCTTTGGCCGCGGGCGCGATGGGCTCCACAGGATCGGCGTCTGCGTCCTGGGCCGCCGCGGGTCCTTCGGCCTCCGCGACGTCGGGTTCGCCGTCCTGAAGAGACTCGCTTCCCTCGCCCTGCGATGCGGCGGCGTCGCTGGGTGCATCGGCCGAGACGCCTTCGGACGAGGCATTCCCCTCGGACGCGGCATCGTCCTCGGACGCGCCTTCGCCGGCCACATCGTCGCCTTGGCCTTCGGAGTCGCCCGCCTCGCTGGGAGCCGGCGCGCCCTCTTCGCTGCCGGGCGCGGTGCCTTCGCCCTCGGGCTTGTCGGGGAACTCGATGCGAGCTTGCCCCATCGCCTCCTGCTCGTCGGCGAGGCTGGTGGCGTGCATCGTATGGCGCAGCGTGGCCTCCGACTCCTCGCTGAGTTCCTTGAACTCCTGCAGGTCGGGGAGGTCACGCAACCCCTTGAGGTTGAAGAACTCGAGGAACGCGACCGTGGTGCCGTACAGATGCGGCCGCCCCGGCTCTTCCTTGCGCCCCACGATCTTCACCAAGTCCCGCTCCAACAACACCCGCAGCACGGCACCGCAATCGACACCGCGGATGTGGTCGAGCTCGGCCTTGGTGACGGGCTGGCGATAGGCGACGACCGCGAGCGACTCGAGCTGGGACCGCGACAAGCGTACCGGCTTGCCCGCGAGCATCTTCTGCACGAACGGGGCGTTGTCGGGATGGGTGCGAAGGCGGAACCCGCCGGCGACCTGCCCGAGCACGACGCCGCGATGCTGCGTGTCGACGATCAGCTGCTTGAGCGCGAGTTGAATCTGCCGCTTGGTGGGCTCCTTGAGCAGCCGGCGAATCGACTTCACCGTCATCGGCTTGTCGGACGCGAACAGCAGGCTCTCGATGATCGACATCAGCCGCGGAGACGCGTCCCCTTTGACCTTCGACAGGTCGTCGTCGGGATCGATCGGAAGCGAGGTGGCCAGGTCGAGGTCGCTGTACTCGGCGAACGGATCGGGCTCGTCCTGCTTCGCGTCCTCTTTGGCTTGTTTGGCTTGGGCAGGATCCTCGCCCTGCCCTTCGCCATTCGCCTCCGAGGATTCCTGCCCGTCCTCGAGCTCGTCTTCGGGAAAGTCACCGTCGTCTGGGCGCGGACGCCCCAACGCGGCCACGAGATCTTCGAGGCTGGCCTCCTGCGGCTGGCTACGCGAGGACTTGGTCGACTCTTGGGCAGGGTCAGACATCGCTGTTGGGCTCGGCGTCGCCGCTGGAAGCGGCCTGCGGGGGCACAGTGGGCTCGGCAGGCGGCTTGGGTTCGGGCGAGCCCGCAGCCTCACCCGAACCGGCATCTTCCGCAACCCCGGGTTTCGCGGCCCCGAAACTCGCCGCTTCGTCGTAGCCCGCAATGGCCTGTTTGGCCTCGTCCGCGCTCGCCTTGCGCTCGATCACGATGGCCTCGGCCCCGATGTCCTGGTGCACGAAAATGACCCCCAGCTTGGACAGCTCGAGAATGGACATCAGCGTGACCACGAGCATCGAACGCAGCTCCGCCTCACTGTTCCAGGACTGGCCCAGGAACAGGGACTCGAACTCGAACTTCTGGCGCTCGACCAACATCGCCGTGAGCTGCTGCATGCGCTGCGCCACGGACACGGTCTCCATCACGACTTCGTGCGACTTGTGAATCCGCGCTCGGTCGAGCACCCGGTTGTAGGCTTCGGCGAGCCTGAACAGGGTCAGGGGGGCAAGGCCAGGGTCGACCGGGGGCAGCTCAATCCGCCCGCCCCGGCTGAACACGTCGCGCCCCTGAATCGGCAACTGATCGAGGTCGCTCGCCGCTGCGCGGTACTTCTGATACTCGAGCAGCCGCGCGATCAGCTCCTCCCGCGGGTCGGGGCCTTCGTCTTCGGTCTGCCCCTCTTCGGTGACCTCGGACGGCTCGGTGGGCACCAGTTCGCGGCTCTTGAGATACGCGAGCGTGGCCGCCATCACGAGGTAGTCGCCCGCGACCTCGAGGTCCAGCGCCTGCATGAACGCGAGGTACTCGAGATACTTCTCGGTCACGAAGGAGATGGGGATGTCGAGAATGTCCAGCTCGTGGCGGCGCACGAGGTGAAGCAACAGATCGAGCGGCCCCTCGAAGTCCGGCAGCTCGAGCAACCACGACCGCGTCTCCCCCGCGGCCCCGAGCATCGAGGGTGTCGGAGACTCACCGTCGGACGGCACATCGGCGTCCTGCGCAGCGTCCGGCCCTTCACTCGGCTCCGGCCCTTCATTCGGCTCGGACCCTTCACTCGGCTCCGGTCCTTCGCTCGGCTCCGGCCCTTCACTCGGCTCGGACCCTTCACTCGGCTTGGACGCTTCACTCGGCTCGGACGCTTCGCTCGGCTCGGACGCTTCGCTCGGCTCTGGTCCTTCACTCGGCTCCGACGCCTCCCTCGGCAAGGGCGGGTCCGGCAGCGCCTCCGTCTCGCCTGCGTCCGGTGCGGAGGCCTCGGATGCGTGAGGCTCGGATGTAGGTCCCGCCTCGGGGTGCGGGTCCACCGACTCGGACGACTCGGACATCCGCGCCTGCGGCGTCGATTCTGCGGCGGCTCCCGAGATCTCTTCGGGGGAACAATCGTCGCCGCCCCCGCTGTCGCTCGACGGCGGGGTGATGTCGTCAGATGTGGTCACCGTGGGATCGGCGGCCCAGCTTTTTACAGGACAGCGGCGAGTGCGAGCTGCCCCAAGCGGAGGACCGGTCCCAGCAGATACCCCAGAATCGGAATCGGCGAAAGGACGAGGACAATCAGCACGATGCCCCCGTAACGACGCAGGAATTCGTCGACTGGCTCCCATCTTGCGCCGAACGCCCAGCTGAGCACCTTGCCCCCATCGAGCGGATGGATGGGGATGAGGTTGAAGGCGAACAGGACCAAGTTCAGGGTGAAGAACAGGGTCAGCGGCGTCATCAGGGTGGGCGTGAGCGCCCCGGCGGCCGACAACCCCGCGACCAGCGCGAGTGTGAGCCCCGCCTGCACGAGGTTGGACAGTGGCCCAGCAAACGCGACGATCGCCATGCCAGCGCGCATGGTGACCTTGCGGGTGTAGTTGCGCGGCTGCGACTGCACCGGACGCCCCCAGCCAAACAGCAGCCCCGGCGACGCAATCGCCAGGACCAGGGGCAGGATCAACGTTCCGATCGGGTCGGCGTGCGCCATCGGGTTGAGCGTCAGCCGGCCCTGCGCCTCGGGCGTGCCGTCGCCGAGCTTGTGCGCGGCGTAGGCATGCGCGAACTCGTGCACCGTGACGGCCAGAATCAAGCAGATGACGTAGAGCCCGGCGTTGCGCAGGGTCTGGGCATCGAAGCTCGGGCCAGCGAACAAAGGCGTCAGGGTGAGCAGAGCAGCATTCACAGCGGGCGAGGCTCAAGGTAACACCCGCGTCGCCCTCCGGCTGCCGTCATTCGGGGGGTCGCGGCAAACGCGAAGAAGCCCGTCCGAGCACGGGGCTCGCGACGGGCTTCCTGACACGCGGAGAACCGCGCACTTCGCGTCAGCAGCTGTTGTCGTTGTTGACGGTGTTGCCGCCGAACGGGCCCTGCTTGATGCCCAGCTCGCACATGTCCTGCACGTCGCTGATGCACAGGCTTGAGTTGTTGGTGACCACGCACTCGCCCCCGATGAAGAGGATGTCGCGCAGACCCGCCGACGCGATGACGTTGAGCACCGGGTTGAACCGAATCTGGAAATCCTTGCGAACACCGACGAGCGTGTCGAATCCGGAGATCTCGGTCATCGACTCGTTCTCCGAGATGAGCAGCGTGGCCTGCACCTGCTCGAGAGCGTTGAAGCCGTTGATGTCCTCGAGCATCGCGTTCTCCGAGATGACCAGGGTCCCGTCCTTGTCGGCCTCGGGCTCGTCCACGGTCGCGGTGCCGAGGTTGGCGATGTTGTCGGTCCCGCTGACGTCGGTCAGGAAGTCGTTGCCGAAGATGGTGACGTCGTGGCCCACCGTCTCGACGCACGCCAGGAAGTCCAGGCAGGTCAGGTCGGTCTGATAGATCTCGAGCCAGCCGTCGATGTGGGTGTAGCCCGCGATTTCTTCGATCTGGTCGGACGACTCGATGCGAATACTGCCCGAGAACGCCCCTCGGTCGCACGGCGGGGGATCGCCGCAACCCAGACCCGCCGGCGGGGGACCGGTGGTCTCTTCACCCGTGGTGTCCGCTCCACTGGTCGCCGATTCGGTGCCGTCGCTGGTTTCGGTGTCCTCGCCACCCGACGAGTCCTCGCCGGAGTCGTCCGTGGATTGAGAACCCGATCCGGACTCTGTGTCGGCCCCGGTGTCGTCGCTTCCACCGTCACATCCTGGCAAGAGGAATGCGGCAGCTGCGAAAACCCAGGCAACACGTCCTTGAGCGTGGTTGAGATTTGCAAGTTTCAAAGTGGTGCCCTCCTGGGTCACGCGCGGTGACCCGTGGCAGGCAAGGTAGATTGCGGGCGACGGGCCGCGCAAGGGTTCTTACGCGCTCTTGCGTGCTTTGCGCTATCGTAGCCGGGCTCACGCTGCGTGGCTCCAGAGCTTCGGTTTGGCAGGACTGCGCCGACGCCAGTGACGCAACGCACGGACGAACTCAGGCCCGCGGGTGATGGCGGTCGTACGCCGCGCGGACGTGGGAGTCGCTCACGTGCGTGTACACCTGAGTGGTGGAGATGTCCGCGTGGCCGAGCAGCGCCTGCACGGACCGCAGGTCCGCTCCCCCCTCGAGCAGGTGGGTCGCAAAGCTGTGGCGGAGCTTGTGCGGTGAGATTGCCCGATCGATGCCTGCGGCGGCCGCGTGTTTTCGCAGCCGGACCCACGCCGACTGTCGCCGCAGCCGTTGTCCGCGAGAGCTGAGGAAAACCCAGGGCAACGCCTGCGGGCTCTTGCCCCGGCACATCTGGGGCCGACCACGTTCCAGCCACACCGCCATCGCAACGAGTGCCATGTCCCCTACGGGCACCACGCGCTGTTTGCTGCCTTTGCCGATCACCCGTGCGACGCCTTGGTCCAAGTGGAGCTGGTCGCACCGCAGGTCGAGCGCCTCGGAGACGCGGCAGCCCGTGGCGTACATGAACTCGAGCAGCGCCGTGTCGCGCAGCCCGAGCACGGTGTCGACGCCGGGTGCGGTGAGCAGAGCATCGATCTCCGCCCGCGTGAGCAGCTGTGGAAGACGCCGCGCGAACTTGGGCAACGACACCCCGCGGGTCGGATCGACCGGGATTCGGTTCTCCCGACGGAGGTACTTGAACAGACCCCGCGCCGCGACGAGCACCCGCGCCTGAGAGCGAGCCGACAACCCGGCGTCGACCAGGCTGCTGACGTAGCCCAGCAGCAGCGGAGTGTCGACCCGCTCGGCCGTCTCGACCCCCTGCTCTTCGGCGTGGGAGACCAAGCGCCGAAGGTCGGACGCGTAGGCCGAAATCGTATTGCGGGCCAACCCGCGCTCGACCTTCAGGTGGTCGAGATAGTCGTCGACCGCGTCGTCGAGCGCGAGCGCCACGAGCCTGCCCTACCCCTCGTGCAGGGACAGGGTCTCGCGGACGAGCTGGATGACCTGCGGTGCCTGGATGGGCTTGGTGATGTAGGCGTTGGCGCCGAGGGCCAATGCACGCTGCCGATCCTCCTCGGCACCCTCGGTCGTGATGATGATGATCGGCACGTTCCGGTAGGCCTCGTCGGCGCGGAGACGTTTGACGAGCTTGAGCCCATCGAGGATCGGCATGTTGATGTCGGTGATGATGATGTCGAACTTCGTGCTGGCGATGCGACGAAGCGCGTCGACACCGTCGTCCGCCTCCACGACGCTGAGCTCGCGCACGCGCGACAGCGCAAACACGATCATCTTCCGCATCGGAGGGCTGTCTTCGACAACCAGGGCGTTGAGAGTGCGGCCGTCAGTCATCCGAGCAGCACCTCCACCCCTGCGCGGGAGAACGCAACATCGCGCGCGTGGGCACGCGTCCAGGCCGCATCCATTGCGGCGCCCGACTCGGACGAGATGAGTTCGAGCAACGCCAGGTCATCATCCGTGAAATCCATTTTTTGAGGCAGAAAGCGGACCAGCTCGACCACGCCCATGACTCGGTCCCCGCTGACGAGCGGGATGGCCAGGGTGGACGAGAGGGTACGAGAAGAAAGGTCGCGACTGTGCCACCGCGCGGTGGCCTTGGCGGCGGTGGCGACGGGACCCGAATCGGACAGCGGCAGCTCGGCGGGTTCGCTCGCCTCGTCGCGGTCACGCCCTTCGAGCCGCAACGGAAAGAGCGTCGCACGCTCGGCATCGACGCCGTGCACGACGAAGCGACCGATGCCGATGAGGTTGAGAAGAATCTCGGTGGTCGACCGAATGACCTCTTCGAGGGACGCCGAACGCCGCAGCTGCTCGGCGGAGACCTGCCGGGCGGCGAGGTGGTAGTGCGCGAGTTCGAGTTCCTCGAGTCGCTGACGGTAGCCACCCGACTCCTGCTCGACACTGCCGGCCAGGCTCCGCATGCGCTCGCACTCGGCCTCGAGCTCGGTGACCTGTTGCCGCAACCGCGCGACCAGGTCGCCGGAGGGGTCACGCTCGGTCTCGAGGCTCTTGAGACGCCCACGCAACACCTCGTTCTCCTCGATGAGGTCGCGAACGAGTTCCTGTCCCCGGTCGAAGAACTCGGCCAAGAACGCCTGGGTGCGGGCCTCGAGCGAAGACCCGGGCGCGTCGTCGCCACTCACCCTTCGACGATAACACAAACGCTGCTCAACGCTGTCCGCAGAACGCCTGCAGCGTTGCCGCGAGTGACTCGATCGTCACGACTTCGTCAGCGAGCTCCGCTTCGATCACCGAGTGCGGCATTCCAGGCATCACCGCGGTGTCGGGGTCTTCGGCCAACACCCGCGCGCCGACCCGCTTGGCAGCACGGCAGCCCTCTCGTCCATCGGACCCCATGCCGGTCAGCACGACGGCACAAAGGTCGGACCCGTACACGTCCGCGAGCGACGTGAACAGATGGTCCCCCGACGGTGTGATGATCGGGCCGGCTCGGCTGGGCTTGGTCGGTGGCACGATGCGAACGTGCGCTGCCGAGGCACTGCCCTCCACTTCGAGGTTGCCCGAACCCGGCGCGATGTAGACCGTCCCTTCTTCGATCGGGGCGCCCTCCTCCGCTTCGACCACCCGCAACGACACGAGGCGGTCCAAGCGGTCGGCGAATGCTCGGGTGAATCGCGCCGGCATGTGCTGGGCGATCAAGATGGCGGCCGGCAGGTCGGCCGGCAGCGCGCACAACACCTGCTGCACAGCCGGGGGCCCACCCGTCGACGCTGCCACCGCGATGACGCGGCGCGCGGGAGTGCCCGAGGACACCGGACGGGGCGCCGCCGCTGGGGCCGCGGGCGGCGGCGACAGTACCGGCCGCTCGAGCGTCGCCAGCGACTTGGCACGCTCGCGCAGCCGAACGACCTGAAGCTTGCGCACGATCTCGATCTTCTGGCGAAGGTCGTGCTCGATGTTGCGAATGTCGGGAGACACCTCGCGGGTCGGCTTTGCGATGAAGTCGAGCGCCCCCAGCTCGAGCGCCCGAAACACGTTCTCGCGCTGGGAGTAGGACGAGACCACCAGCACGGGCGTCGGCTGCTTGCTCATCAGCAAGCGGAGAAACGAGAAGCCATCCATCTCCGGCATCTCGAGGTCGAGCGTGATGACGTCGGGGCGCAGGCTGAACGCCATGCGCAACGCTTCCTTGCCGTTGATCGCCCGCCCCACGACCTCCACCCCCGGCTGGGCTTGCAGCATCGCGGTGATGGTGCGCCGGTTGTAGGCGGAGTCGTCCACCACCAGCGCGCGCAGTTTCTCGAGATCGGGCATGGGACGTTTCAAAGGGGACGGCGGTAGACGAGGTCGCGCGATAGATGCACCAGGTCGAACCTCGAGGTGACGTTGAGCAGGCTCTCCGAGTGACCGAGCAAGAGATACCCGCCAGGGTTCAGTGAATCATAGAACGCATCGACGATGCGCTCCCGCGCTTCGGCCGACAGATACATCAAGACGTTGCGGCAAAAGATGGCGTCGCACTTTCCAAGCACTCGAAATCGCTCAGTCGACAGCAGATTGAGCTGTCCGAACGAACAAAGCGCGCGAACATCCTCGCGCACAGCGAACTTTCCGTCCTTTTCGCGGAAGTACTTGCGCTGAAAGTACTCGGTGGTTGCCCGAAAGCTCGACGGCCCATATTGGCCCTGTCGCGCGGTCGCGACGACCTTTCGCGAAATGTCGCTGCCGATGACACGCAACGTCCAGTCGCGCAGCCGCGCGTCTTCCTTGAGAAGAATCGCGAGTGTGTAGGCCTCTTCTCCAGTGGAACAGCCCGCGCTCCAGATCGACAAGCTCTTGCGACCGTCGTCGCGCGCGATGATGCCCGGCAGCAGCTCGAGCCGAAAAGCGTCGAGCTGGTAGGACTCGCGGAAGAGGTAGGTCTCGTGCGTGGTGAGACGCTCGACGAGTGTCTCGAGCTCGGACGGGCCGCCGGGGTCGTAACGCAGGTAGTGGTAGTAGTCGCGGGCGCTCTGCAGGCCCAGCGCTTCGAGACGCGGGCCGATGCGGCGCTCGAGAAAGAACGACGAGTCGAGGCCGTACGACAGCCCGCAGAACTCGATGATCAACTCCTGAATCAGGCGCGCCTCTTCGGGCGTCATCGCGGGCCGCGACTCGTCGCCGAAGCCCCAACCCGGGTTGGTCGCCCGACGCCGCCGCGTCACGAGGAGCGCCCCTCCAACCCTGCGATGGCACGCTGAAGGACCTCGCGAACCTGCCGGTCGTCTTCGTGCTCGACCGCGCTGCGCAAGGAGGCGAGCGCGGTCGCGTCCGCGCGGGCCTCCAACACCTCGGCCGCCGTCCAGCGCACATCCCAGCGCTGGTGGGACAGCAGGCCCAGCAACGCGGCGGTCGCCCGGTGCGCCGCGAAGTTCACCAACGCTCGAGCGGCGGCCTTGACCACCTCCCAGTCGGCCGACGTGCACAGGCTCATCAACATGGTGAGGTCCTGCTCCAACGCCGAGTTGCCCAGACCCGCGATTGCGGCGACGACGACCGAAGGCACCGGCTCCTCCGCGATGATCGCCCGCAACCGCGCCAGCGCCACCGGGTTGTCCAACGCCACCAACGCTTGCACGGCGGCAGTGCGGACTTGAGGGGAGTCGTCCGACGTCGCCGACAACAGCGAAGACACCGCCGCAGGCGCGCGCGCCAGACTCCGACAGGCGGCGGCTCGAACCTGGGGTTCTTCGTCGGCCAGCGCAAAGGAGAGCGCACCGACCCCTTCGTGCTCGCCGTCGAGCAAACCGATCGCCAACGCGGCCGCGATGCGTACGCCGACGTCCGCCGAGCCCATCATCGAGACCAAGCGGGCCGCGTACCGGGGGGAACCGAGCGCCCCGACCACGCGACACAAGTTGCGCGCCAGGTTCCCGGTGTCGGGCCAATGCGTGCCGACGATCATCGAAACCTCGGCATGCACGGCGTCCCCCAGGCGCCGAAGAATGGCGGCCATCGCTTCGGCCGCCGTTTCGCCACGACGGCCATCTTCGGCCATCGCCCGATACAGCTCCGGCAACGCGCTGCGCGTACCGACGGCGGCCAGAGCCTCGGCCGCCGCCAGTGCCGTGTCCTCGTCGGAGTCGGACAACCCGTGGGCCAACATGTCCAGCGAGAGCGCATCGATCGCCTCGGGATCCATGGCACCGAGCAATCGCAGCAGGTGTTCGGGGCGCGCGTCGGAGCTCTGCGCGTCGGCCTCGCGCAGGACTTCCCCTACGTTGGGGCCGGCGGCTTCGACGAACTCGAACGCGAGCTCGTGCACCATCGGGTCGTCCATCGCCTCGAGCACGTGCCCCGCCGCATCGACGTCTCGCCCCCACGTCGCCAGTTGGATTGCGGCTCGGGCCACGTCGAGGTCGTCGTGCAACACCAGGGCCCGCACGTTCTTGCGCGCGTCATCACCCAGCCGGGCGAGCGCTGCGGGCACGAGTCCGGGCTTGCGCTCCGCGAGGCCCCCGCCCAGGCGGCACAGCCCCAGGACTGCAGCGGCGCGCACTCCCGACATCCGGTCTTCGAGCGCGCTCACCAACAACGCGAGTGCGGCGGGATCCCGGCAGTGGCCCAGGAGCAGCGCCACGGGCTTTCGGGTAAAGGGGTCGGCGAACAAGCGCTCGAGGTCCTCGACCTCCACGGTGGCCCGCATCGTGTCCAGCGCGTCGAGCACGTGCACGACGAGCATCTGCGACGCGTCGAGCAACGCCGAGCGCAACGCGGCGAGCGCCTCGCTCCCGCCGAGCCGCCCCAACGCAGAGGCTGCCGACGCGCGTAGGTTGGGGTCCGCATCGGTATCGGCCAACAGCGCCACACACCGCGGGACCGCGACGCGGTCTCCAAGCTCCCCGAGCAGGTCGATCAAGAGCCGCGGAGGAACGTCGGCCTGATCGATGCGGGCGAGCACGGCCTGGGTGGACAGCGGCGCCATCGCGACCAGCACTTCGTGACAGGCGGCCCGCCCCTCGAGCCCTTCGGGAGACAGCAACCCGTCGAGCAGGGTCTCGGCGAGCGGCTCCATGACCTCGACGTGCCGCCGATCGTCGAGCACCGCAGCGCGCAGTTTGGCGACCGCCTCCTTGCGCTCGCGCCAACGCGGCGCGGACAGGTGGTCGACGAGTTTGGGGTACGGCTCGGGAAGCGACCTCATGCGCTCACCTCCCGCCGCCCCATCGTCCGCATGAGCGCGGCGAATGACCCCTCGATCGCCGCCGCTGCGTCCTTGTGCTCCCCTCGCGCCGCATAGACCTGGCGCAGCAGGTCGGTCGCGACATCGAGGTCGTCCAGCAGCGCCGAGCGGGCCTCGGCCACCGTCGCGGTCTCTGCGATGCGGTCGCCGTTGTAGAGCACGACATCCGCGGTGATCAGCGCCGCCAGGTCCTCCGGGGATTCGGCCTCGAACCGCTCGTCCCCGATCGCGTGCACCGCCGCATTCGTCGCGGCGTCTCCCTGCTCGTCGGCGGCCGCCGACGACACGCCGAGCAGCCGCGCGAGTTTGTCGGGCAGCATGTCTCCCAGGTGGTGCAGCTCGACGTAGTCGTCGGCGCCATACAGTCGTGCCGGCCTGCGTTTGTAGGAGGTCTTGCGAAACACGGAGGCCACCAGCACCACCGTGCCCGCCCCCCGTCCGGCCTCGAACTCGGCCCGGGCGAACTCCACCAGCTCGAAGCCGGGGCGCCGCGGCAAGGCAACGTCCACGACCAGCGCACCGTATCGTTTCGTCCGCAAAGCGTCCGCCGCGGCGTCGCCGTCTCGCACCGCATCCACGCTAAAGCCGCGAGCCTGCAGAACATGCGAGACCACCCGTGTGACCGACGGGCGCTCATGTGCGAACAGCACGGTACTCACGGCAGGTGGTCCTCGCTCGGGTCCGGCTCCGCGTCGAGCACGGACGCGTCCGGGTCATCGGCGGGCAGACTGGGCGCGGCGCTCGGGGTCTGGCCTCGGTCCTGGGCGGGAATGTTCTGCACCCGAACGTCGAGCAGCGCGTCCAGATTGACGACGAACACCATCGCCTCACCGTTGCGGAACACCCCGGAGAAGAACTCCGGACCGCCCGGGCCTCCCGGACGCAACATCGAGGGCGCGGGCCTGAGCGTGCCCGCGGGAACCCGCAGCTCGCCCACGATCTGGTCGACCCGCAGCCCCACGATGCGCCCACGGACCGCGACGATGATCAGCTTGCGCAGCCGCTCGACCCGGTCCTCCTCCCCGACCCGCACCACGCCGAAGCGCTTGCGCAGGTCGACCACGGGAATGACCACGCCACGCAACGCGATGACGCCCTCGACGATGTCGGGTGCATGCGGAACCGGGCGCACCGGGTACGGCCGTGCCTGGATCACCTCTTTGATCCGCATGATGTCGATGCCGTACACGTCGTCGCCCACGTGAAACCCAGCGAGCTTGAGCACGTCGTCGTCGACGTCGTCGGATGCATCCCACCCGTCGCGCGCCATCGACTGGCCGACGCTGAGGCGACGCAGCACCTGAACCTCGCCGTTGGCGTTGCGCTGCGGAACTCTGAAGCCCTTGTTGTCGCTCATCCCCGTCCTCCGCGGTTGGCATGACGGCGAACGCCGGGCGCGAGAAAGTCGGCGGGCGCGAGCACGGTCCCCAGATCGAGAATGATGATGATGCGGCCCTCCCAGCGGGCGAGCGCACGAATGAAATCCCCGCGCGCGCCCGTGATCGCCCCGGGGGCTTCCTCGAGGTTCTCGGGCGCAATCGACATCACCCCGATCACTTCGTCGACGAGCAACCCCGTCTGCTCGCCCGCGTGGCGCACGATGAGCACCCGCGCCTCACGGGCCAGGGCGCACTCCCCCAGGCGCAGCCGGGTCGCCAAGTCGACGATCGGGATGACGACGCCGCGCACGTTCCCGATGCCGAGCACGAAGTCGGCGGTACGCGGCACCGGGGTGGTGAACATCGGCTTGGAAATCTCGCCGATCTGAGCGATCGGAATGCCGTACGTCTCATCGCCCACCCGAAACACGACGTGCTGCTGCAGGTCGACCCGAACGACCCGCGCATACCCGTGCTCGTAGTCCTCCTCGGTCGCCAGCGGCTCGCCCACCTGGCCGAACTGATCCCAGATGTCCTCGTTGTTCTCAGGCATGGGCGGCCTCCGGTGCGGTGGGGTCGGCGGGGCCCGCATCGCGGCCGAGCGCTTCTTCGACCAGGACCGAAACGTCGAGCAAGAGCACCGTGCGCCCTCCCCCCAGTTCGGTGGCCCCCGCAATGCCGGGCACCCCACGAAGGGCGCGCCCCAGCGGCTTGATCACGACGTCCTGCTGCCCGAGCAACTCGTCGACCACGATGCCCACCCGGTGCTGCGCAAGCCCGACGATGACGACGTAGATCCGCGCGGGATCGAGGTAGCGGTAGTCGGTCTGCAGACCGAAGATGCGGGACAAGTGCAGGATCGGCAGCGTCTTGCCCCGCAGCGAAACGACCTCGTGCCCCTCGACGGTCTCGATGTCCGCCGCGCTGACCATGATCGACTCCAGCACCGAGTTGAGCGGAATGCAGAACGTCTGCCGGGCGGTTTCGATGACCAGCGCCTGAATGATCGCGAGCGTGACCGGGAGCGTGATGGAGAACTTCGACCCGCGCCCCGGGGCCGTGTCCACATCGATGAGACCCGACAGCCGTGCGATGTTGGTCTTCACCACATCCATGCCGACGCCGCGCCCGCTCACCTCGGTGGCGGTGTCCTTGGTGGAGAATCCGGGGACGAAGATCAGGTCGATGACCTCCTGCCGGGCCATTTCACGGCTCTCCATTTCGGCGATGACGCCACGCGAGACCGCCTTGTCTCGAATCGCGCGCCAGTCCATGCCGCGGCCATCGTCCTCGACCTCGATGACCACCCGGTTGCCCTTTTGAAACGCCCGCAGGTCGATGTGCCCGGTGGCGGACTTGCCCAACCCGCTCCGCTCGGTCTCGGTCTCGATGCCGTGATCGATGCAGTTGCGGATCATGTGCATCAGCGGGTCACTGAGCTCCTCGACGATCAACTTATCGAGTTCGGTCTCCGCGCCCGTGATGTTGAGCCGGATGTCCTTGCCCGCCTCGCGGCCGAGCTTGCGCACCACGCGAGCCAGTTTGTCGAACACCTGTCCCAAGGGGACCATGCGCACGTCGAGGATCGACTGCTGCAGAAGCGACAGCTTGCGGTCCATGGTGCGCAGATGGGTCTGAAGCTCGCGCGAGACGTCGGCCGCCCCACGCAGCGCGCGGACAGACTCCAGCGTGCCGGTCAGGTTGGCCTGGACCAGCGCGAGTTCGCCGACCAGGTTCATCAGCACATCGAGCCGCTCCAGGTCGACGCGCACCGTCTGCGAGATCGACCGCAACGACATCGCCGCGGCGCCGGCATCGACGAGGTCCAACGCCTCGTCCTCGGTCGGCACGGGCGTCGGCATGCGCGGCTCGTGCACCACCGGATGGGAGGGATGGGACGGGCGCGGCGACTGCGACGGCCGCGACGCTCCGGGTGCCTCGGTGGCCGGAGCCGCGCCTTCCAGCGCGAACACCCGCACTCCATCTTCCGCGACACCCGCAGCAATCGCGTCGAGCGTCGCGTCGGAGCCCAACAGGATGTCGAGCTCGATCCGGTCGTCGGACCCCGAATCGGCGCTGGGCAGGTAGGTGATGACCTCCCCGAACTCCTTGAGCTTGCCCTTGAGCGACTCGATGCCGACGTCGATGGCCAGCAGGTCGAAGGCAGCGTGCACCCGGTAGAGACGACGCCCCAGGCGGACGTTCTCCCGAAGGCGATGCTCCTCGTACTCGGTGAGCACCCCGAGGATCGACGGGTCCAAACCGATCAGGTCGTTGGCACCTTCGTCTTCGGCGCTGTCGGGCGACAGCGCCGCAATGCGAGCCATCAACGGGTCGGGGGAGACCGTGGCCTCACCGTCGTCCGAGCCGAACACGGCGAGCATGTTCTGAAACACCTCGACCGCCTCGAACAACACATCGAGGGCTGGCTGCGACAACGGCAGACGCCCCAGACGCAGACTGTCGAGCGTGCTCTCGAGCGCATGGGCGAGCGCGCTGATCCGTGTGGCACCGAACAGCCCCGCCAGCCCCTTGAGGGAGTGAATCGCCCGAAACGCCGCGTTGAGCAGGTCGGGGTCGTAGTCCCCGGTGCGTTGCTGCGCGTCGAGTTGGAGCAGGTTGCGGCTGAAGGCCTCGATGACCTCCTGCGCTTCGGAGAGGAACTCGGCGGAGGGCTTCGGAGGATCGCTCACTGGCCTCCTTGGGCGCGCGCGAGGGCCTGCAGGAACTGGTCGGCGGTGAACGGCTTGGCCAAGAACGCATTGGCCCCCGCGGCCAGGGCCCGCTCGGTGTCCGGGTGCGAGGCGTCGGTGCTGATCACCAGCACCGGGATGCTCGCGAACTTCGCCTGCCCACGCACGAAGCGGGTCAGCTCGATGCCGTTGACGTCGGGCATGTTGACGTCGGTGACGATGAGCGCGTAGTTCGTGCGCGGAAGGGCGCGGAGGGCTTCGAAGCCGTTGTCGACCTCATGCACGTCGTAGTCCCCCGCCGACTCGAGAATCGAGCTGACGAACGACCGGACCGCGCGGGAGTCCTCCACGAGGAGCACGGGCTGCGCCATCGTCGGCGAGTATACCAGGGGCGCGATGACCACCCGCCCGAGACGACCGGCCCGAGGTGAACCGGGGCGGGCGTTCAGGAGGAGGAGGTCGTCTCGACCGCGGCCCGCAACGGACCGTCGAGAAGGCGCCGCAACCGGGCGACATGGCGCTCTTCGGCGACGACCCACCAGGGGTGTGTCGGTGTGGTCAGCATCGCCTCGGCCTGATCGTCTCCGCGATCTTCGATTCCGCGTAGAACCCCGAGAAAGAGCGACTCCAGCACATCTCGCTCGGCACACCCGCTGGGCAAACCGACGATGACGCTCGAGGGGCGCAGGTCGAGGGCGACCGACGCGACCTTCATCCCGACCCCCGCCGCCGCGTCGGCATCGAACCGGTCGCGCGCGCCACACCCCAGCAAGACCAGGCGTTGTGCGGGCATGCCCGCGCCTGCGGGCACCAAGACCGATTCCCCGAACGTGCCCAGGGCGATCCCGTCCCGGGCCAAGGCGGACAGTGAACCATCTCGCCGCCAGTCGAGCAGACCGAGGAGCCCTTGAAAGGGACGCTCGTCCTCGAACCACGGCAGCACACAAACATCGCCCGGCACCCGCACGAGGGCGTCGGCGTCGGTCCCGACGTCGGGAATGCCATCGAGGACGTCGCGCTGCAGCGCCTCGAGCCGCAGGCGAACGCGGCTCCGCGGGAAGTCCCGCCCGCCGCTGCCCGGCGGCTGCGTCATGAGCGCGACGCTCCCGGGCGCAACGCCGACGCGAGCGAGGCGGTGAGCCCGTTGACGAACCCCGCGCTGCGCTCGTTGCCGTAGGTCGAGGCAAGGCGCACGACCTCGGACAGGATCACGCCGGTGGGCGTCTGCTCGCGGTACCGAAGCTCGGCCGCCGCGATGCGCAGCGCGTTGCGGTCGACCCGATCCATGCGCTCGAGCCTCCAGCGCTTGGACGCCGTGCTGATGTCCTCGTCGATCGTCTCCCAGCCCTCGAGGATCACCGTGAGCAGCGCGTCGGCAAACTTGCGCGACTGCCGTTGCTGCGTGAGCTCGGCGAACCGGGTCTCCCCGATCTCGTCACCGGTCGGCGGGCTGGCAAGCAGGGTGGCCCACGCTGCGGCGCGCTCCACCGCCTCGACATCCTCGAGGTGACACAGGGCCGCGAGCACCAACTCGCGGCCCCGACCACGCGCATCCGGCTGGCGCGTCTCGTTCGATGTGTTCAAGGACGACCTACTTCTTTCGGCGGCGCGTAGTCTTGCGGCCCAACGCCGCGTAGACACGAATCTGCTCCACGGCCGCCTGCGCGACCTCGGCACCCTTGTTGCCGTACTTCGCACCGGCCCGGTGGACGGCTTGCTCGAGGTCGTTCGTCGTGAGCACCCCGAACAACACCGGGATCTTCGACTGCTGACCGAGCGCCGACAGGCCCTTGGCCGCTTCGGACGCGATGAGGTCGAAGTGAATCGTGTCGCCCTTCATCAGGCAGCCCAACGCGATCACGGCATCGTAGCTCTCGGTCTCGAGCACGCGCGCCGCGGTCTGGGGCAGCTCCCACGCGCCAGGAACCTTCACGACCGTGATGTCGGCCGGATCGGCACCGAGGCGCCGAAGGGTGTCCACGGCACCGCCGAGCAGGCGATCCGTGATGAAGCTGTTGAAGCGGCTCACGAGGATCGCGAACCGGGCTCCCTTGGCGTCGAGGTCTCCCTCGATCACGCGCACACCGTCCAACGGGTCGGGCATGCGCGGGTTCTACCACGCTCCTCCAACCGTTTGTCAGCCACGAAAAAGGCGCCCGCCCGCCTCAGTCAAACCAACGACAGAAGGCGCCCGGGCAAAACACCCAAGCGCCTTCGTGCGACCCCCACTTCGCAATCCCCTCCCGGCGGCCCTTCGCAGCGAGCGAAGCGAGCAAGAGCCGAGAGGGCGACCGCTTGAGGGCCTACGGACGGGCGACCGGACTACTCGTCCGAGCCTCCGGTGTCCATGCCCTTGAGCTTCTCGGCCATGAGGTCGCCGAGGGTGGCGCCCGCCTGGCTGGCGTTCTGGAAGCCCTGTGCGTCGGCAAGCTGATCCTGGCGACGTGCGCTCTTGATCGACAGACCGATGCGGCGCTCGGCGGCGTCCATCTGGATGACCTCGGCGCGGTGCGTCTGACCGGGCTCGAGCACCTGCGCCGGATCTTCGATCCGCTCGTCGGTGATTTCCGAGATGTGAATGAGGCCTTCGATGCCGGGCTCGATTTCGGCGAATGCACCGAAGTCGGCGAGCTTGAGGATCTTGACGTCGATGATCTTGCCGATCGGGTAGTCGTAGGGGATGCGATCCCACGGATCCTGTTGAAGCTGCTTGATGCCGAGGCTGATCTTGGGCTTCTCACCGGTGTTGTCGATGTTGAGCACCATCGCCTTGACCTCGTCGCCCTTCTTGTAGAGCTCGGAGGGGTGGCGAACGCGCTGCGTCCACGACAGGTCGGTGATGTGCACGAGACCGTCGATGCCGGGCTCGAGTTCCACGAACACACCGAAGTCGGCGATGTTGCGGATGACGCCTTCGACCACGGTGCCGGGCGGGTACTTCTCGACGACCTTCTCGTAGGGGTTCTCCTCGAGCTGCTTCATGCCCAGGGAGATGCGGTTCTGCGAGACGTCGATGTCGAGAACGACGGCCTTGACCTCGTCGCCGATCTTGAGCAGCTGCTTGGGGTTCTTGACCTGGCGCGTCCACGACATTTCGGAGACGTGCACGAGGCCTTCGATGCCCTCTTCGAGCTCGATGAAGGCGCCGTAGTCCTTGATGCTGACCACCTTGCCCTGGACGACCGTACCGGGGATGTACTTCTCCTCGGCGTTGATCCATGGGTCGGGGGTGATCTGCTTGAGTCCAAGGCTGACCCGCTCGGAGTCGCTGTTGAACTTGAGGACCTTGACCTGAACCTTGTCGCCGACCTGGAACAGCTCGGAGGGGTGGTTGACCCGGCCCCAGCTCATGTCGGTGATGTGAAGCAGGCCGTCGATGCCGCCGAGGTCGATGAACGCACCGTAGTCGGTGAGGTTCTTGACCACGCCTTCGACGATCTGATCTTCCTTGAGCTTGGCGAGCGTGTCCTCTTTGAGTTCCGCGCGCTCGGCTTCGAGAAGCACGCGCCGCGAAAGGACGATGTTGCCGCGCTTCTTGTTGAACTTGATGATCTTGAACTGGAGTTCCTGGTTGATGAAGGTGTCCAGGTTCCGCACGGGGCGGAGGTCGACCTGGCTACCGGGCAGGAACGCCTTGACGCCGCCCGCGAGGAGGACCGAAAGGCCACCTTTGACGCGTGCGGTGATGGTGCCCATGACGAGGCCTTCCTCGTCGACGGCCTTGGAAATCTCGTCCCAGACCTTGCGCTTGCGGGCTTTCTCTTTCGAGAGGATGACCAGGCCATGCTGGTCTTCGGCGGTCTCGAGGAGAACCTCGACCTCGTCGCCGATGTTGACGAGGGGGACGCTGGGGTCCTTGGCTTCGGGAGTCTCGAGAGGCTCGCCGTCTTCGCCAAGCAGCGCTTCTTCTTCGTCCTCGTCGCGGAATTCGCGGAGGGGGACTTGGCCTTCGGCCTTGAGTCCAACGTCGACGACTGCGTAGTCGCCGATGATGTCGACCACAGTCCCTTTGACGATCGATCCTTCGCGGATCTCGGGCTTGGTCTCGGTGGCGCCTTCGAAGAGCTCGGCAAAGCTCTCGTCGCCAAATGTTTGTAGTTCGGTCATGGTTTGGGTTGACTTTCGAAAAGCCCGGATGGGATTGAGGCGCCCATCAAAGGCCCGTCTCCACCATTGAAGACGCAGCCGGGTGCCTCCCGGGCGGAACGCGGACCCTAGGGGCTTTGCCACCACGGGTCAACACGCCTCCCCCCGAAGCACAGCAGCACCCCCTCGGCGCCCGCAAACCGCCCAAGGCGCCGCCAAACCTACGGAGTGCGATTCGCCAGCCCCCCCAGCAAGAGAGCGGAGCGGGCCCGGAGGGCCCCGGAGCGGAAAAAGAAGCACACCGGGCGAACACGCGTCCCCCGAGCGCTCCCGTAAGGAGCCCTCACTCACCCAACGGGTGAGGGCGACGAAGGGGGCGCGCCTTCGATGAGCCCGAGCAAACACTCGACGACCGCGTCGGGGTCCATTTCGGACGTGTCGACACGCACGGCGTCTTCGGCTTGCGCCAGCGGAGCGGCTTCCCGCGTGGAGTCGCGCAGGTCCCGCTCCTCGATCGCTCGGCGCACGTCGTCGACCGACGGCACATCGGCATCGCCGCGGGCCAGCCGCTCGTCGCGGCGCCGCATCGCCCGGACCAGCGGGGAGGCGGTCAGGAAGAACTTGTGCGAGGCATCGGGGAACACCACCGTGCCCATGTCCCGCCCTTCGGCGACACAGCCGTGAGCCCCGAGCGCACGCTGAACCGAGAGCAACTGCGCACGCACGGCCGGGTGGGCCGAAACCTGCGATGCGCCCGCGGTGATGTCCGCGGTGCGGATCGCTTCGCTGACGTCGTCTCCGTCCAGCAGCACTTTTTGCGTGCCATCCCCGAGCGTCTCGAATCGGATCGGCAGACCACTGCAAAGGCTGGCCAAGCCCGCCTCGTCGTCCCACGCCACGTTTGCGCGGCGAGCCGCCAACGCCAGCGTGCGATAGATGGCGCCCGTGTCGAGCATGCTCAAACCGAGCCTACGGGCGAGGTTTCGAGCGATGGTGGACTTCCCCGCCCCTGCGGGCCCGTCGATCACCACGACCCGAGCCGGTTGTTCCGCGTCCGTCAAACCGCCGCGCATGATGCCAAAAATCGACGAGAGAACAAGCCGGCCACCGCGCTTGCCCCTCGCGCCCGAGTCGGGCAGCGTACCCGCGATGTTCCGGACGCGTTCGCTCGCACGCGCCGTCTGCATGATGGCCGTGGTCCCTGCCCTACTCGTCGCGTCCGGCTGCGTGACGGTCACGCCTGCGCAGCGCGCAAACCTGAGCAAGCCCGAGATGAGCCCCGCCGCCGACGCGGACGAGGAGAGCTTCCACACCCACGTGGAAGCCGCACGTGAGGGGAGCATGGGGGGCCACGGCGCAGCTGGGGGCGGATGCGGGTGCGGCTGACGCTGTGGATGTGGCTCGCCGCCACCGTGCTGTGGTTGCTCCCGATCGCGCCCGCGCACGCCGAGGACCGCGTCACCGTGCGCGGCAACTACTACCGCGAGCAATCGACGCGGGTGCTCTCGCCCGAGCTCAAGATGACCGTCGACGTACCCGACGAGCGCCTCACGCTAGGCGCGGCGTACATGCTCGACGCCGTCACCTCGGCCTCGATTGCGACCGGCACCACCGCCGTCACGGGCGGTGACAACACCTTCACCGAGATTCGGCACGAAGCGACCGTCAACGCTGCCTCCAGGCTGGACGATTGGCAGCTCGGCGCGTTTTTCCGGTACTCGACCGAGACCGACTGGCAATCACGAAGCCTCGGCGCGAGCGTGGGGCGTGACCTGCTGCAGCGCACGGTGAACCTGTCGCTGTCCTACGCCTACAACTTCGACCGCGTCTACCGGATCTTCGATGGCTTCGGTCGCCGCCTGCCGTGGTGCGGCGGCAACGTCGAGCCTGCGTGTCGCGACGGAGGATTCGGAGACGGATCCAACCTGCTGCGAACCCACTACGTCTCGGCCGGCTACACGCACATCCTCACCCGCAACCTGCTGTCGATCTTCACGGTCGAGTACGCCAACGCGCAGGGCCCGATGGACAACCCCTATCGCGGCGAGCAGTTGCCGGGCATCGAGTTCGAAAAGCACCCCAACGAGCGCAACCGGGTCACGCTGTTCGGCTCGCTGCGCTACCACATCCCCAAGGCCCGGCTCACGCTCGAGCCCCGCTATCGCTTCTACACCGACGACTGGGAGATCCGCGGGCACTCGCTCGATCCCCGGGTCCACGTCCGGGTCACGCCCAACCTGCGGGTGCGGTTTCGCTATCGCTTCTACACCCAGTCCGAGGCGTTCTTCTTTCGCGACGACATGCAGTACATGGACACCAGCGTGTCGTGCTCCCGCGACACGCCCGAAGGCTGCGCCAGCGCCGACGTGAAAGCCGACGATTGGCGCTCCCACACCGGCGGCGTTCAGCTAACCTACGGGCTGGATGCGTTGGCCTCCAAAACGCGACTGGCGTGGCTCGAAGGCGCGTGGGTGCAAGCCACGTACAACTACGTGCACCAAACCAACCGCTTCGGCCCCATCCGCGCCCTCGGCAGCCTCGCCTTCTCCATGCCGTTTTAACTCTTCAGGGAAACCTCTCGGTTTCCCTCGCTGCGGCCGGCGAAGCCGCCCTTCGCTCACCTGGAGCGTTTCCGAAGGGAAACGCGGAAGCCGGCAGTCGTTCGTGAAACGAACGACGAGAGGCCTTCCAAGTTCGGGCGCGGGGCGCCCTCGACTGGTGTTGAAGCGTCGCTTTTCGAAACGCGGGAGCCGGCAATCGTTCGTGACACGAACGACGAGAGGCCTTCCAAGTTCGGGCGCGGGGCGCCTTCGACCGGGGTTGAAGGCTGGCGGTTGGGGGGCGCTGGTGCTTGCGGGGGTTGTCGGGTGTGGCGGTGGGGCTGCAGGTGGCCGTGGGGGGCAGGACGTGGTGAGCATGGTTGCGCAGCGGGATGGGCTGGGCGAGCAAGAGGCGGCGCAGCACGTCGAGGATGTGGCGCTGTTGGCTGCGGCTGCACGTGCGGAGCAGGAGGCGTTGGTCGACCCGCCGCCCCTGGTCACCGAGGCACGAGCGCGGTTTCTTCGGCGCGGCGCGTTGGCGCGCATGTGGATGCAGGACGTCTTCGAGCCTGCGCACACCGCCGCGTCGATTCCCGACGACGACCCGATGCTGGTCAAGGCGCTGGCGTCCCCGCTGCACGTTCGGCCCCAGCTCTACAAGCTCTGCCAGCTGATCGCCGTGCCTTCGGGGTTCGACGACGACCGTGACGGGCTGCTGGCCAAGGCCAAAGACCCGCAGTGGCAGGAGACGGCGCGGGCGCGCATCGAACCGGTCGCGGAGCGCATGTCCCGGTACTTGCGGACCGACGACCCCCAAGCGTGTCGGCTCATGGCCAAGCTCACCCGCTTCGAAGACAAGGACGACCAAGGCGTCGCGCTGCGGGTCGAGACGAAGGCCTTCGATCTCGACGCGTGCGGGCAGCGGAACGACGATGGGTCCTGTGCCGAGCCCGCGTGGGCACAAGAGTGGGTGGAGCGCGTGCGGCCGCACACCGAACCGGGCTTCGTGCCCCTGTTTGCCTCGCGCTTCGGCTACCACTTCGTCTTCGTCGTCGAGGTGCTCGAGCCGGCTTCAAAAGACGACCCGCAAACCGAGGTCTCGGCTCGCGAGGCAGTCCTGACGCCCTGGCGCGCAGCGCAGTTCGACGACACGCTCGCCGCTCTTCGCAAGAAGCGGGCGGTCAAAGTGGTCACCAACCCCGGTGAGGTCCGGTGAGCGGTCGAGAGGTCCGCTCCCGCCTGGACACCGAGTTCGGCAGCACGCTGCGCACGATGGTGCTGCGTACGCCGGGTGCATTCGCCGGGGTCGTCAGCGACGAGGAAGGCGATGCCATCGACTACGCGCACGACCCCGATCGCATCGATGGATTGGAAGTGCAGCTCCTCGGCGCGCAGCTCGGACTGCCGCTGTTTCGCCTGCAAGACACCGCGACCGCCCGCGGCATCGAAGACCCGCTGCTCATGATCGAGACCGACCGCCACAGCCTCGTCGCCAGCGCGGTCAATGCCAGCTTCGTGGTCGTCATGCTGCTCGAGCGCCACGCCAACCTCGGCCTCGCGCTGTCCGCGTTCTCGCGCGGCCGCGACACGCTGCGCGACCTGTTAGTCTGACCCGATGACGGGCACGCCGAAGGCCGATGCTGGCAATGCTGCGGCTCGTCGGGGTGTCGCGATCAAGCTCGGGCTCTCGGTCCTGCTCGCGGCGGTGTTCATCTACGTGCTGCGTCCGTACCTCGATGGCATCCCGGACGACTTCTCGGTGTCCGCGGGGGTCATCGCGGCCTACCTCGCCACGCTGCTGCCGTACCACCTGCTGCGGGCGGCCCGTTGGCGATTCCTGCTGAAGCCCCTGGGCCATGCGGACGTCCCCGGCTGGGGCGAGGTCACCCGCATCGGCCTCGCCGGATACATGTGGATCGCGTTGATGCCGTTTCGGCTCGGAGAGTTCGCGCGCCCGATCTTTCTCGCCCAACGCAGCGCGATCAAGGTGAGCACCTCGCTGGGTACCGTCGCCATCGAACGCGCGGTCGATGGCGTGCTCGTGTGCGGTCTGTTCTTCGTCGGCATGGCGGGCGCGACCCCGCATGGCGAAACGCAAGCGCTCTTCTATGCCAGCTATGGGGTGATGGCTCTGTTCACGGCGGCGCTGTTCGGCATGCTCGCCGCTGCCCGTTGGCCTGGCCAGTTCGCTGCGCTCGCCCGCACCCTGCTGCGCTGGTCGCCCAAACTCGCGACCTGGGCCGAGCAAACGGTGCATGGGGTCGCCGAGGGGTTTCGCGCCCTGCCCGACCCGGCCGCCGTGGGCGGATTCGTGCTCACGAGCATCGGCTACTGGCTCGCCAACGCGGCCGGGATGTGGGTGCTCGCCCGCGGCTGTGGGCTGCCGCTGAGTCCGTTCGAGGCGATTGCAACGCTCGCAATCATGAACCTGGCGTTGCTCGTGCCCGGCGGTCCAGCCCAGCTGGGCGTGTTTCAGGGCGGTGTCGCGGCGGGGCTGCACCTGTTCGTCCCCAACGACACAGTGCTCGGGGTCGGCTCCACCTTCGCCTTCTATCTGTACGTGTGCCAGCTGAGCACCATCGTGGTGCTGGGCCTCGCCTCGCAGTGGAGCCTGGACCTCGACTGGCGTGCCGCGCTGCGCCTGTCCGGCCGCGGCACCACGGCCTCCAGCGTTCCCCGAGAAAAGTAGTCGTCGCGGCCAGAAAAGCGAGGCCATTGGGGTGTCGAACCCACGGTTTGGCAAACACGACTCGGACGAGACGCCCGTACTTCGTTGGACTCACCCTGCTCGCGCTCGGCGGCTGCGGCGAGGAGTTCGTGGGCGCTGCGGTCGAGACCGAAGGCGTGGAATCGCTCTCCGACACAGCGGTCGACACCGACACCGACGCCACCGATCCCACCGGCGAGTCGGACCCCACGTTGGGCACCGACTCGGCCGGCTCGGACACCGACGACACCGACTCGGCGACGGACACAGGCTCGGCGTGCCCGGGCCAAGAGAACGCCTGTGGAGGCTGCGACGCGCTGCCCGAGACCGTCGGGGAGCCCTGCAACGGCTGCGCGGACCTGGCGTGGGAGTGCGAGGGCAACGACACCGTCGTCTGCGGCGGCTTCGATGCCAACGCCGAGCAGTTCTGGCCCGACGCCGACGACGATGGTTTCGGCGATGCGCAGAGCGACGGAATACGCACCTGCGAGGGCGCGCCCGAGGGCTGGGTCGGCAACGACACCGATTGCCTCGACGACGATCCGGACGTGCACCCCGACGCGCTCGAGGTGTGCAACGGCCTCGATGACGACTGCAACGGCGCCACCGACGAGGCCCCCACCGAGTTCTGCGACGACGTGTGCTGCAGCTTCGAGCTGATGTGCGACGGGTCGGCCTGCGTGCCGCGGTGCGAGGGTGACAACGACATCTGCGGCGAGGACCTCGACGTCTGCTGCGGGGACGACGAGGTCTGTTTCGCGGGCACCTGCGTCGTTCCGGGTGACGATTGCGAGTTCACCGAAGAATGCCCGGTGGGCCAGATCTGCGCTCAATCGACCGGACAGTGCGTGCCCGAAGACGCCGCGCCCGACTGCGAGTTCATACCGCCCGTCGGCGAGTTCGAGCCCGAAATCGGCGGGCAGTGGACCGACGACGACACCGCCGTCGACCCGCTCCGCAACGACGTCGTCGCGACGCCTATCGTGCTCAACCTGACCGATGACAACGCCGACGGCCTGACCAACAACGACGACACCCCGGACATCGCGTTTCTCACCTACGACCGCCAAGGCGACGGCTGCTGCAACCGTCGCGCGACGCTGCGCATCGTCAGCGGCCAGCCGCAAGCCGACGGCTCGATGCTCGAGCTCGGCACGATCAACGAATCCCTCCTCGAGGGCGGCTACCGGTTGACCAACGATGCGGGCATTGCGGCCGCCGACCTCGATGGCGATGGGGTCCCGGAGTTGGTGGCCTCCACCCTCACCTCCAGCAACCAGCCCCAGGGTACCGCGGCGTTTCGCCGAACCGCCGACGACGGCAGCACCTGGGCCCTGCTGTGGCACAACCCGACCTACCCCACGTTCAACACGCATACCCGCGGCGGGCCGGTGGCTTCGATTGCCGACCTCGACGCCGACGGCAATGCCGAGGTCATCGTGGGCAACATCGCCCTCAACGGACAAGACGGCACGCTGCTGTGGGACGGCCTCACCTCCACCGTGCCCGACGGGCAAGCATCGGCCGGCGTCGGCAACAACGGCTTCCTCGGGCCAACCTCCGCCGTCGCCGACATCGACCTCGACGGTGACCTGGAGGTGGCGGCTGGCAACACGCTGTACGACTACGACGGCACGATCCTGTGGAGCTACGACTACGGGGGCACGGCCAACAGTGCGTGTCACACCGGCACAGGACTTCCGTGCGACGGGTTCAACGCGGTGGCGAACTTCGACGACGACGACGAAGGCGAAGTGGTCATCATTCGCCGCGGCGAGGTCTTCATTCTCGACACCGACGGCACCGAGCTCCACCGTGTGCCTCTTCCGGTCGACAACTGCCCCTACAACGAGTCGGGCCCCCCGACCGTGGCCGACTTCGACGGCGACGGCCAGCCCGAGATCGGCACCGCCTCGGCGGACTTCTACGTCGTCGCCGATCCCTACGAGTGCACAGGAGACCCGCTGCCCAAGACATGCGCCGCCGAGGGCATCTTGTGGCAGGTCCCCAACAACGACTGCAGCTCCCGCGTGACCGCCTCCAGCGTGTTCGACTTCGAGGGCGACGGCAACGCCGAGGTCGTCTACGCCGACGAGACCGACCTGCTGATCCTCGACGGGCGGACCGGCGCCAACATCCGCACGCTGGGGCCCCACGACAGCCACACCCGCATCGAAATGCCGGTCATCGCGGATGTCGACAACGACGGCAACGCCGAGATCGTGGTCGGCGAGAATACCGACGAGCAGGGCATCGTGGTGTGGGAGGACAGCTCCGACAACTGGGTCCGTACCCGGCGGGTGTGGAACCAACACGCCTACGCGATCACCCACATCACCGAAGACGGCACCGTGCCCGCGGTGATGGAGACCAACTGGCTCAACGAGCGCTACAACAACTTCCGTCAAAACGTGCAGCCCGACGGCCTGTTCGCCGCTCCGGACGCGGTCCTGGGAGGCAACATCTGCACCCCCAGCGAGACCGACGAGGGCTGGCACGTCGAACTCTCGGTGCTGGTGCGCAACGATGGGGCCCTGATGATTCCGGCGGGAACGGACGTCGCCATCGTGCTCGACGACGGGATGAGCACGACCGTGCTGCTCGAAACGCAGACGTCGATGGCGCTGGCACCGGGACAGTTCGAGGTGCTCGGTCTCACCGTCCCACTGCCCGCCGGTGTAGTGCCCCCGGTCACCATTCGCGCCATCGTCGACCCAGGCTCCGACAAGGCGCCCAACGGCGACATGAACGAGTGCGACGAGGGCAACAACCTCGCCGACACGCTCTGCGCGCTGCCCGGGTGAGACCGCAGTCGTCCGCCCGCCAGCCACCTGCTACGCTTGTCACGGTGGGTCGTGTCGTACTCGGACTGATGCTGGTCCTGTCGAGCAGCTGTCTGCTCGAGCTCGACAAGGAGAAGTCCTGTGGCAACGGGCATGTCGAGCCAGGCGTCGAAGAGTGCGATCCGGGTGTGCCTTCCTCCTACGAGGACCTCTGCGAAGACCCCGACCGTGAGGCGTCGTGTCGTCCGGTGGAGTGCACGATCGACCTCAGCGGATGCGAAGACCCCTGCGGCAACGGGGTCGTCGACTTGTTCGAAGAGTGCGACCCCGCGCAAGTCACCGTGCCCTCCGAAGGGCCGACGCTGGGCAACGGACCCGCGCTTTGTGCCGAGCTGGCCCTACAGCCCGAGGAGCCGTACATCTCCGGCCAGCTGCGCGACTGCTTGCCCAACTGCCGCTGGGACCGCGAGCCCTGCGGCTACTGCGGCAACGAAGCACTGGACCCCGGGGAGGTGTGCGACCCCGGCTGGGTGAACCTCGACGCCTACGACGATTTCTGTTTCGGCTGGTGCATCTCCGAGTCCCTCGCCGACCGCCCCAATAAGCTCCACTGCGATGCAACGTGCAGGGACAACTGCCAGGGCTATCGTCCGGTCGACCCACAGCGGCCGGGCTGCTGCATTCCCAACAACGAGCCCGTCCATCCGGCGTTCGACTGTTGCGACTTCGAAGAAGATGGATTCTGCGTGCCCGGCCTGACACCGGGCTGAGCAGGCTCAGGATCCGCGCGCTTGCGCCTCGGGCTCGTTGGCGAAGTAGCGGTCGACCAGGCTGTGCCCGAAGTAGATGACCGGCAGCGTCGCCAAGGCCACGAGAAACTTGTAGCCATAGTTGGCCACGCTGAGTTCGACCACCTCGGCCGGGGTGATCTTGCCGGGCATGCCGAACGCGATCGTGTTGATCACGAAGGTGTCGATCAGCTGGCTGACGACCGTCGAGCCGACAGCCCGCAGCCACAGCAGCCGATTGCGGGTCCAGCGACGCAGGAACACGAACACGCTGGCATCGAGCAGCTGGCTGAGCGCAAAGGCGACGACCGAGCCGACGATGATCCACATCGACTGCCCGAACACCCGGTCGAAGGACGCATCGTCGACCGGGGAAATGTCGGCGGCGGGCACCATCATGCACAGCCACAGCAACCCGAAGGTGTAGACGATCAGCGCGATGGCGAGCAGCGTCAGCCGCCGAACCGCCCGCGGACCGTAGTACTCGTTGACGAGGTCGGTGGTGACGAAGACCACCGGCCAGGGAATGACCCCGATGCTCATCACCCATCCCCACGCGGTGAAGAGCTTTCCGCCGAGCAGCTCGCCCAGCAACGCGTGGGTCAAGAAGATGCCCGCGAGCACCAGGAACACCAGGTCACGCCGCGTGGACGGTGGCCGAGGGGAGTCGTCCATGGAACGGCGAGGGTAACGCGAACGTAAGCGACGGCGCGCGCGCCCGTTGAGAGGGCGTGAAACGACGCAGAGGCATGGCGAGGGTGCTCGGGGTCGCGTTGCTGTGGGTGATGGGCTGTGCAGCGAAGGCCGACACGAGAACCGGCGCCTCGGCCCCCTCCTCTGCCCCGCACAGCTTCACACCGAGCCCGCTGCTCGAACTGGCCCGGAGCGAACGCGAGCTCCCACCGGTCCGGCGGCAGTGGCTGCGCAAGCGCTTCGACGGCACGCCCCCGACCGACACCGAAGTCGACGACGACGGCATTCGCCGAACGGTCCGCGTGCACCCGTTCCGCTTGGCGACGCCGGAGAACCTCGCTCGTGCCGCGCTACGCGACGCGGAGTCCCGGCGCCCACGAGAGTGGAACCAAGCTCGGTTCCTCATCCGCGCCACGAAGATCCGCGCCAGTTCGGTGCACGCGCGACACGAGACCCGCGTCATGGTCGACGACCGTGACGACCGCATTGCGCGGTGCCTCGCCGAAGAGCTCACCGCCCGAACCGACGTCATCCTGCGCACCCCCACCGCGCTGGTCATCGAGCAGGCGGTGCGGACCGGGCCCCTCGAGTACGCGCTCTCGGTCGCGTTTCACGGCAAGCGGGACCCGACCGTTCTTGTCACACCCGAGGTCAACGAGCACACCCAGGCCTGTCTGACCGAAACCCTGCGCCCCGGTCTCGCCGAGAACCCCCGGTCGGCTCGCGTCGAGCTCACCGCCTTTTCCCAGGTCTCCGGCAGCCCCACGCGCACACCTCCAATCCATCGCACGCTGGCCAACGAAGCCGCCATCCTCGGCTGGATCGAGCTCGAGCGCGGCGCCGCCGAAGAAGCGCTCGCCTACTTCGAGGACGCCTACTGGCTGTACCACCGCGCCGAATACAAGCTCCTGCAAGCCATGGCCTTGCAGAAGATGGGCCGCCCCAACATGGCCCTGACCCGCTACCGCCTCTTCGTAGAACAGCGCCCCCACGCCCCCGAAACCGCCATGATCCGCACCCGCATCGCCGCCCTAGAATCCCGCTACCCCCCGCCCACGGAGGCGCGACCCCAACGGGCCCGCGACTAACAGCCTCCGAGGAGCGACCCCACACCGACCTCCGCCTGCGGAGGAGCGAACCAAATGGGTTCGCGAGCAAGGGCCCTCCGGGCCCGTCCTTGGAGGGAGACGCGAAGGGGGGCCTCCGCCCCCGCAGCGTCGGGAACCGAGAGGTTCCCCCAAATCAGTTATAGGCGAGCTCGACGGCCTTGCGCAGGTTGACCGAGACCAGCTTGGACACGCCGCGCTGTTCCATCGTGACGCCGTAGAGGCGGTCCGCGCCTTCCATCGACACCTTGTTGTGGGTGATGAAGATGAACTGCGTGGTGTGGGCGAGCTCGCGCACCAGGTTGATGAAGCGGCCGACGTTGGCGTCGTCGAGCGGGGCATCGACCTCGTCGAGGATGCAGAACGGGCTGGGCTTGATCAGGAAGATGGCGAAGACGAGGCTCACCGCGGTGAGCGCCTGCTCGCCGCCAGAGAGCAGCGCCAACGTGCGCGGCTGTTTGCCGGGCGGGCGCGCTTCGATCTCGACCCCGGTACCGAGCAGGTCGGACGGGTCGGTCATCTTGAGATGCGCACTGCCGCCACCGAACAGCCGCGGGAACAGCTGGGTGAAGCGCTCGTTGACCGCGTCGAACGTCTGCTTGAAGAGGTCCCGTGTGGTGCGGTTGATCTTGTCGATCGCCTCTTGAAGCTGGTTGATCGCCAACTCGAGGTCGTCGCGCTGATGCGTGAGGTACTCGTAACGACTGTTGACCTCTTCGAACTCGTCGATGGCGGTCAGGTTGACCTCGCCCATCCGCGACAGGATGCGCTTGAGTTCTTTCTGGCGCTCACGCTCCTCGCGACCCGCCAGCGGGCGGTCGTGGTAGTCGATGAGGATCTCGGTGAGCAGCAGGTCGAACCGGTCGCGAATGTCGGTGAGCAGGTGCTGGCGCTCGAGGTTGATCTCCTGCACCCCCAGCTCGACCTCGGCGACCTTGCCGCGCCGTTCGTCGAGGTCCCCCCGCAGCGTCTTCATCGACGTGGACAGCTCGTCCAGACGTGCGCGCAGGCCCTCGAAGCGCTCTCGGGTGGCGTGCATCGTGTCGGCGGCCTCGGTGCGCTTCTCCTGGAGCTCGGTGCGCTCGTTGTTGGCGGCCTCGGTGGCCGTGTCGAGTTCTTCGACCCGGTGCTCGGCGGAGGCTGCCGTCTCCTCCAGTCGGCTCATGCGCTGGCGCTCCGCTTCGGCCTGTCGGGTGAGCCGCTCGACGGTCGCATCGAGCGCGTCGCTCTGCTGCTGCCACTTGGCCAGCGCGACCTTGGCCTCGGTCAGCGCGAACGCGACGCGGTCACGCTCGTCGATGAGCCGCTGCAGCGCGGACTCGCCGGTGATCGCCTCAGACTCCAACTCGACGATACGGGTCTTGCCGTCGCGAATCGCCTCGTCGAGCTGCTCGATTTCGAGGGTGCGATGGTCGAGTTCGTCACGAAGGCTCTGCACCGTCGTCGCCTTGGTCTCGACCTCTTCGCCCAGACGCTGCAGCTCGGTGGCGAGCTGCGAACGCTCGGCCTCGGCCTGAACACGCGCCGTCTCGGCTTCGAGCACGTCCTTCTCGGAGCGCTCTCGCTCCGCCTCGACCTCGGCGAGCTGTTGGGCGAGCGCCAGGTGGCGCCCGCGCGCGGACTCGAAGCTTTCGTCGAGCGCGGTGAGGATGTCCTGCAGCTCCCGAATCTCCCGCTTCTGCTGGAGCAGCGCCGCGTTGAGGGCGGTGGGCGAACCGCCGACGACGACGCCGGTGGGCTCGACCCGATCGCCTTCGAGGGTGACCAGCGTGGAGCGACCCGCCAGGCCGGCCTCCCACAGCGCCAACGCGCGCTCGAGGTTGTCGACCACCACCGCATCCCCCAACAGCGCCCCGCCCAATGGGCCGAGTTCGCCGCTGACCTCGACCAGGTCGGCGAGACGCCCCAAGACACCGGGCTGTTCGGTGAGCGGCGCGACGACCTCGCGCGGACCGTCCTCGGTGTCGTCGCCCACTGGGGCGCCGGACTCGTCGGACAAGTCGACGACCTCGAACGGGCTGTCGCCTTCGGGTCCGGTCACGATGGCGCTCTCGTCGGGCCGGTGCCACCCCAGCGGCACGCCGGGCGAGAGGTCGACGATCGAGTCGCCTTCGGCATCGAGCACGGTCGGCGCACGACCGTGTTTGGGCACGAAGGTGGTGCGCCCTTCTTGCTCGCGCTTGAGCAGTTCGACCCCGCGTGCACCGATCTCGGGACCGTCGACCACGACGCCTTCGAGGCGGTCGCCCAAGACCGCACTGACCGCGGTCTCCAAGTGCTCGGGCGCGTGCACGTAGTCGGCAAAGATGCCGTAGACCGCCTGCGAGGCCCCGGGCGCGTCTTCGATGCTGACGTTGCCGTCGGCATGCAGCTCGGGCGCCAGCTCGCGACGGTGCTCCATCACCAGCTGCACGCCGCTGTGGCATCCGCGGTAGCGGCTTTGAATCTCTTCGAGCGACTGCAGGCGCGAGCGATGCCGGTGCACCTCGGCCCGCTTGGTGTCGAGCTCCACCTCGGCGGCGGACACCTGCTCGCGCAGGCTGATGCGAGAGCGATCGAGCTCACCCCGCCGGGTGGCCAGCGATTCGAGCAGCGTGGCGGCCTCGGTGACGGCCCCCTGCGCCCGGTCGTGAAGCTCGGTGGCGGTCTGCATCGCACCGCGCTGTTCGTCGAGCGTGACCTCGAGCGAGCCCAGCCGCTCGGAAGCGACGTCCTTGGCCTCGGCATGGGACTGCCGACGCGCTTGGGCGCCTGCGAGGGTGGAGCGGCGCTCCCCGGCCTGGACCTTGGCCGACTCGATGCGAGTGCGGGTCTGCGCCAGCGCGGCTTCGGCCTCGCGCGCTTGCCCTTCGAGACGCTCGACGGCGACTGCGACCGGCTCATCGTCTTCGCCGCGCTGCATCGCGGTGCGCTCGCCCTGGGTCTGGGACAGCTCGGTGTCGACGGCCTCCAAGGTGCGGGTGGCCGCCTCGAGTTCGGCACGCGCCTCGGCCCCCGAACGCACCAGCCCCTCGCGTTCGCGCTGGCGGTACTCGTTCTCCGCCTCGAGCAGGCGAACGCGGTTGTCGAGGTCGAACGAGGTCTGCTGATGTTCGGCGAGGCTCTTTTCGACCTCGACCAGCTCGTGCCGCATCCCCTCCATTTGGGTCTCGCGGGCTTCGAGCGCGCTGCGAATGTCTTGGGTTTCGACCTCGAGGTTGGTTCGACGCCCCTCGAGCACCGCCCCGGTGCTGCCCAACTCGAGATACTTGTGGGCGGCGCCGCACAGGTCCAGGTCGCGCAGCTCGGTCTTGTAGCGCTTGTAGCGTTCGGCCTTCTGGGCTTGCCGCCGCAACGTGCCCAGCCGTGCCTCGAGCTCGGCGATCACGTCGGAGGTCCGCAGCAGGTTCTGCCGCGTCGCGTCCATCTTGCGCTGCGCGGCCGCCTTCTGAGCCTTGAAGCGAGTGATCCCGGCCGCCTCGTCGATGATGTGCCGCCGCTCCTCGGGCTTGGAGTTGACGATCCGCCCGACTTGGCCCTGGGCGATGATCGAGTAGCCCTTGGTGCCGGCGCCCGTGCCCATGAGCAGCTCTGTGATGTCACGCAAACGCGCGGGCACCTTGTTGATGAGGTATTCGCTTGTGCCGTCGGCGAACAGGCGCCTCGTGATCGCGATGTCGCGGGCGTCGAAGTGCACCGCGGGCGCTTCCCCGGTGTTCTCGAACGTGAGCGTGACCTCGGCCATGCCGCCTGGGCCCCGCGTGCTGCAGCCGGCGAAGATGACGTCGGACATGCCGGTGCCACGCAGGTGCTTGGCGCTCTGTTCGCCCATCGCCCAGCGCACCGCATCCACGATGTTGGACTTGCCGCAGCCGTTCGGCCCGATCACGCCCGTGATGTGGTCATCGATGACGATCACTTGGCGGTCGGCGAACGACTTGAAGCCCTGAACTTCGACCTTCTTCAAACGCATGGCGGCAGCGATTCAAGGGGTTAGCACCCCGGGGGTCGGGAGGGAACGGTCCAACCTCGCAGACGGGGGGATCGCACGCGATCCCCGAGATCTTGCGAGATCCCGCCGCAGATCGCTTCTGCGACGAGATCCGGAGATCGGCTGGTGATCGCGCCGGACCGATCCGGGATCGAATTTCGGGGGGATCCGAGATCTGATCGCAGATCTCTCTGGCCGATCTCCCGGGTTGCGACCGCGCGTCCGCGCGGCGAAGCTGCGGGCCGGCCCCCATGGACCCTTTGTTGATCATCGCTCTCGTCGTCGCCGTCGTTGCGGCGGCTGGATTCGTGTTCCTGCGCCGACGCGACCCCGCCCTGCCCGGCTCCGTCGATCTCTCGCTGCCTCCTTCGATGGGCCCCGAGCCCCAGGAGGAGGAACCCGAACTCGGGCCCGAAGCGCTGCCCGAGCGGGTCGCGCGACCGAAGGCCCCCAAGGATCGAGACCGGGTCGAGGAGCGCTACCGAGAAGGCCTCGCCAAGACCCGCGGCGGGTTCGTGGCCAAGCTCGCGTCCATCTTTCGGGGCAAACCCGCCGTCGACGACAACCTTCGCGACGAGGTGGAAGAGGTGCTGTTCACCTCCGACATCGGCACCCAGACCGCACAGACCCTGATGGATCGGGTCAGCGAGGTGCTCGACCGAGAGGACGTTGCCGACGCCGACGCCGTGTGGGGGGTGATTCGAGCCGCCGCGCTGGAGATCGTCGAAGTCGACGCCCCCGCCCAGAACTTCGCGCCCGAGCCCGGGCCGTACGTCTTGCTGATGATCGGGGTCAACGGCGTCGGCAAAACGACGACGCTGGGCAAGCTCGCAGCGCGCCACGCCGCGCAGGGGCGCAAGGTGCTGCTCGTCGCGGCCGACACCTTCCGAGCCGCCGCGGTGGAACAGCTCGAGGTCTGGGCCGAGCGGGTGGGCTGCGACATTCACCGAGGCGCCGACAAAGCCGACCCCAGCTCGGTCATCTACGACGGGATTCGCAAGGGACACGCCGAGGGCTACGACGTGGTGCTCTGCGACACCGCGGGGCGTCTGCACACCCGCAAAGAGCTGATGGACGAGCTCGCCAAGGTGGGCCGGGCCGCGACCAAGGCCATCCGGGCGGGCGTCGACGATGCCCCCGACGACCTCGGCCCGCACGACACCTTCCTCGTCCTCGACGCCACGATCGGCCAGAACGCGCTGTCGCAGGCCAAGCTCTTCAAGGAGACGATGGACTTCACCGGCCTGGTGGTGACCAAGCTCGACGGCACCGCCAAAGGAGGTGTCGTGCTTGGAATCTGCGATGAGCTCGGCGTGCCGATCCGCCACATCGGCATCGGAGAAGGCATCGAGGATCTCCGTGACTTCCAGCCGCGCACCTTCGTCGACGCCCTGTTCTTCGACGAGGAAAGCGCGTAGCACGCGGGCGAGAATGCGCAAGATCGGTCGGAACTCGGAGGCACCGGTCTGCGTGGCATCAAGGGCGGAACGGATCCCGCGGCGCCGACCTCCACAGGCCCCGCGTCCGGCGCCGGTCGGCCTGCACGCCGGCAAAGTCCCGATGATCACAGCACATTGCCGCGCATGTTCGCGCCTCGCGTTGCGCCGATTCGACCCCCCGCATTGTCCCCAGAAGCCCCGATTTGTCCTGTTGTGACCGAAAAAGCGCTGTGTTACGGTCCCCCCGCCCAATTGCCCCAGTGTCCTACCTGTGGGCCCCTTTCAGCATGAGTTCGCGTCCATCGCCCCCCCGGACTTCGACCGCGCGGCACACCGCCATGGCCATCGGCCTGGGTGTGACGACGGACGCGCGGGCGTGCGCATGGGCTCAAAACGGTGATACCGTGCGGCCGCAGCGCCTGGCGGTCCCCGCGGCCGGCCAGCCCTCGGCTCCTCCATCGAACTCGAGCGAACTCGATTTGATCTCCCTCTTTCTTCGCACTCGGCAGTCGAGCCGAGCCCACCGTCCAAGCGCGCTGAACGTCGTCCCTCGTCATCGACGAGGACACGGCGGCCACGCCACGGACCTCCACACCCCGCAGTCGACACGTTGAGGTGAGCAACATGCGTCGCAGCTTGTCCGGGGCCACGATGGCCCTCGTCCCCCTCCTCTCGGTCGCGTTGCCAGCCAGTGCGCTGGCCTCGACCTCCAGCATCGCGGCCGGCACGGCCGCGTGGACTCTTCAAACCCAACGGCAGGCCGGTCTTGCCGAGCAGCCCGAAGGTGAAGACGAAGAAGACCTCGTCATCATCGATGAAGGTGAAGAAGAGCCGCCCGCCGAAGGCGAACCCGCCGATGGCGGCGATGCCGGGGTCGTCGACCTCGATCTCGACGAAGAAGGCGACGGAAGCGTCGACGACGGAACGTCCCCCGAAGCCGCGGGCGAAGAGCTCGGCACCGAGGAAGACCAGATCAAGGCCGAGAAGGGCCTCATCACGGTCGTCCAGCGCCAGCGCATGCTCAAGAAGAAGCGCTTCGAGCTGATGCCCCAGTTCGGCATCACGGTGAACGACCCGTACGTCCGTCACTACACCATCGGGCTCGACTTCAACTACTGGCTCAACAACCGGATGGCGATCGGCCTCACCGGTACCGGACTCATCGGTGCCAAGACGCCGCGCTACGACAACATTCGGTTCCAAGAGGGCCTGCTGCTCACCGCCAACCGCACTCTGTGGCAGGGCAGCGTCAACTTCACGTACAACCCCTTCTACGGGAAGATCGCCATCTTCAACCGCGCCCTGCTTCACTGGGAAGCCGGGCTGGTCGTCGGTGGTGGCGCTCTGCAGACGCAGGTCATTCCCCGCTACGAGGCGCTGCACGACCCCTTCAACACCTTGACCGGTGGTGGTCACTTCGGCGTCGTCAGCCGCTTCTACGCGCCGAAGATCGACTGGGTGTCGTTCAACTTCGGCGTGCGGAGCTGGGTCTACGCCGACAAGCTCGAGCCCATCAACCGGGGTCCGGCGGACTCGATCGCGATGGACGTCGGCGACGACCCGACGCTCGACGATCCGCAGGCGGCCAAGGACGCGTCGGACTTCCAGGTCGCGTTCAACGTGACGTTCTTCCTGGGCGTCAGCTTCTACCTCCCCACCAGCTTCGAATACACCACGCCCCGCTAGGGCCCACCGACGAGGACCGACATGAACACTCGCAAAATCGCAACGTTCCTGGCCGTTTTCCTGGGCGCGGGGCTGTACGCCAACGAGGCGTCTGCGAAGAAGAAAGGGCCGCTCGAAGGCGAGCCCATCGTTCGCAAGAAAATGC